>Ga0187892_10007488_pt1 | contig 15527 bp, 10 predicted proteins | sample MA1701073metaG_FD_139345 | JGI IMG/M metagenome (GOLD analysis project Ga0187892, IMG submission 139345) | Bio-ooze microbial communities from a basaltic lava cave in the Kipuka Kanohina Cave System on the Island of Hawaii, USA - MA170107-3 metaG ... | reverse complement strand
GACTTGCGGGCGATCTTGTCGATCTCGTCGATGTAGATGATGCCCGTCTCGGCCTTCTTGACGTCGTAGTCGGCCGCCTGAATGAGCTTCAGGAGAATGTTCTCGACATCCTCGCCGACGTACCCCGCCTCGGTGAGCGCGGTGGCGTCGGCGATGGCGAAGGGCACCTTCAGCATGCGGGCCAGCGTCTGGGCCAGCAGGGTCTTGCCGCACCCGGTCGGGCCCAGCAGCAGGATGTTCGACTTGGCCAGCTCGACGTCGGCGTCGTGGTACGCGTCGGCCTGCACCCGCTTGTAGTGGTTGTACACGGCGACGGACAGGATCTTCTTGGCCCGGTCCTGGCCGATCACGTAGTCGTTCAGGAAGGTGCAGATCTCGTGGGGCTTGGGCAGGTCGTCGAACCGCATCTCCGACGACTCGGCCAGTTCCTCCTCGATGATGTCGTTGCACAGGTCGATGCACTCGTCGCAGATGTAGACCCCAGGGCCGGCGATGAGCTTCTTGACCTGCTTCTGGGACTTGCCGCAGAAGCTGCACTTGACGAGGTCGCCGCCGTCTCCGAACTTGGCCATCGTCGGTCTCCCCCCTGCCGTACCTAGGCTACGCCGGCCGCTCGCGGGATGTCCGCCAGCTCCCGGGTGGTGATGACCTCGTCGATGATGCCGTAGGCGCGCGCCTCCTCGGCGCTCATTATGAAGTCACGGTCGGTGTCCCGCTCGATGCGCTCGAGGGGCTGGCCGGTGTCGTGGGCCAGCATCTCGTTCAGGAGGTCCCGCATACGCAGGATCTCCTTGGCCTGGATCTCGATGTCGGCCGCCTGTCCCGCCGCCCCGCCGTACGGCTGGTGGATGAGGATGCGGGCGTGCGGCAGGGCGTTGCGCTGGCCCGGCGTACCGGCGGCCAGGAGCACGGCGGCGGCCGAGGCGGCCTGCCCGAAGCAGAACGTCTTCACCTCGTTCTTCACGTACTTCATGGTGTCGTAGATGGCGAACAGGGCCGTCAGTTCGCCACCCGGGGAGTTGATGTAGAGGTTGATGGCCTTGTCAGGGTTCTCCCCCTCCAGGAACAGCATCTGGGCACAGATCAAGTTGGCGATCGTGTCGTCGATCGGGGTGCCGAGGAAGATCACGTACTCCTTGAGCAACCGGGAGTACAGGTCGTAGGAACGCTCGCCCCGATTGCTCGACTCGACCACCATCGGGACCATGTAGTTGTAGGCGGGCTGCGTCACGATGGGTTCACGCCTTCCTGTGCATCTGCAGGCACTGGGTCGGGACCGGGCTCCCGGGTCGTCGACAACTCCGCTCGGTCGACCGGGTTGCCCGCCTCGTCGACGATCTCCACGTGCTCGACGAGCCATTCGAGGGCTTTGGCCTTCCGCACATCCGAGCGTACCGTAGCCAGGGCGTCCTGCCGTTCGAGGGCGCGCCGCAACTCTGCCGGCTTCTGGTCGAGCCGCTTGGCCAGGCGGGACACGTCGGCGTCGACGTCCTCGTCGGTGACCGTGAGCGCCTCGGCCTCGGCCAACGCCCGCAACGCCAGGTCCGCCTTCACCGATCGCACGGACTCGTCGCGCAAACCCGCCACCAGGTCCGAGGCGCTGGTGCCACTCGCTTGGAGGTACTGCTCGACGGTGGCACCCTGCTGAGACAGCCGGTTCTGGAGCGAGCCGAGGCGGCGCTCCAGGTCCTCCTGCACCAGGGCCTCGGGCGGCTCGTGCTCGACCAGCTCGACCAGGGCGCCGATCGCCTCGTCCCGCAGGGCCAGGCTCGCCTGCATGCGGCGGGCCACGCTGAGGCGCTCGCGGAGGTCGGCTCGCAAGTCCGCCACCGTCTCGAACTCCGACACCTCGCCTGCCCACTCGTCGGTGACCTCGGGCAGCACACGCTCCTGGACGCCCTTCACCAGGATCCGGAACGACACCGGTTCGCCGTCGTCCACCGCGGCGTCGAACTGCAGGATGTCGCCGACCTTGGCTCCGGCCAGCTGGGCGTCCAGCTCGGGCACCAGCGTGGCGCTGCCCACCTCGTAGAGGTAGTCGTCGGCCGACAGCGCCGCGACGGGCTCCCCGGCCCGCGAGCCCTGGACGTCGATGGAGGCGTGGTCGCCGGTCTGGGCCGGCCTGTCCACGGTGGCCAGCCCGGCGGACTGGATCTGCAGGCGCTGGATGTGACGGTCGACGTCGTCGGCCGTCGCCAGCGGCGACGGCACGGTGACCCGGAGCCCGCCGTAGCCGATGATCGACACCTGGGGCCGGACCTCGACCACGGCGTCGAAGGCCACCGGCCCGGCCTCCTGGCCGGCGGTAATCTCGATCGCGGGCGCCGCGATGACGTCGAGATCGCTCTCCCGCAGGGCCTGGGCGTAGTAGGCCGGCAGCGACTCCCGTATGGCCTCGGCTCGCGCCGCTTCCAGCCCCACCCGCGCCTCCAGCAGGCGGCGGGGCGCCTTACCGGGCCGGAAGCCGGGGATGCGGACCTCCCGGGCGATGCGGCGGAACGCACTGGCCATCGCCGTCTCGAACTCGGCCTCGTCGACCTCGACCGACAGCTTGACCTTGTTGCCCTCCAGGGGCTCGACGACCGACTTCATCCGGTCGCCGAGTGTAGGCGGTGGCGGTGCCTACACCGCCGGTTCATCGGCCCGGCGCCGGCGCAACGCGCCGGCCGCGCCGGCCGCCGCGGCCACCACGGCACCCAGCCCGACCAGGGCCGACCAGGGGCCTCCCCCGCCTTCGGCGCCAGCCGACGAGGCGGGCGCGGCGACCAGGTCGGCGCCGGCCGGGGCGTCGGCCGGTGCTTCGCCGGTCGCCCCCGCGGCGGTGGCGGGGGCGCCGGACGTCGGCGGCACGCCGGCCATCGTGGTGGTGGCCGGGGCGGCCGCAGTGGTGGCGGGCGGCACGCCGGCCGTCGTGGTGGTGGTGGCCGCAGTGGTGCCGGCGGCCGGCACCGCAGTGTTGGCCGGCACGGCCGGCACCGCAGTGTTGGCCGGCACGGCCGGCACCGCCGGCACCGCAGTGTTGGCCGGCACGGCCGGCTGGGCCGGCACCGCAGTGTTGGCCGGCACGGCCGGCACCGCCGGCCGGGACAAGCCGGCGGCCACCACCGACGGCTGGTCACCATCGGTCGATACGGCCAGGTCGTAGCGGAGGTCGCCCTGGGCCTGGCCGAGGCGCAGGTAGGTGAGCCACATGGCCTGGGGGACCCAGCCCATGCCGTCGTCGGAGCGCAGGTCGGCCAGCAGCTGGTCCGACGCCGGCTCGGAGCGCAGCGGCACGAGGCCCGATGCCACGCCGCTCCCGGGCGCCGGCAGCAGCAACGGCGCCTGGTCGGTGAGCAGGAACACGTCGGCCTCCACGCGCTCGCCGCCCGGGCGGCCGAGGCCCAGGATGCGCAGCGGCACCCACGGATCGTCGGTGGGGATGGTGAGGTGGATCGGCGTACCGTCGCCCACCTGCTGGCCGCGGCCGCGCGCCGCGGCCGGATCGAACCGGGCGGCCAGGAAGATCGGGCTGCGCTCGGCATAGAAGTCGAGGACCTCGGGCGCGTCGGGCGTGAGGGTGAAGCCGTTGTCCCGGGCCCACTTGCCTACTGCGGCGCCGCCGCCCCTGAGCACCGTGAGGTCGAGAGCGTCGACGCGGGCCTCGAGAACCACGTCGGCCGATTCCGTGCGGGCCAGCTGGGACACGGCCGCCAGCGCCGGCGTGGGGATCGCCGGGGCGACCTCGCGGACCAGCCGCTGCAGCGTCCAGTCGCCACCCCGCTCGACCTTGGACGGCACGGCCGGGAGCGGAACGATGGAGCCGAACTCGGCACCGCCACCCTCGAACCGGAACGAGGTGACGTAGTGCTCCACGCCATCGGTGTAGGCGGCCAGCGTGCTGGTCCGCAGCACCTTCACGTTGCCGCCAGGGCCGATGAGGCCGGCGCAAGCACCGGCCACTCCGGCGTCGGCCAGCAAGGCGAGCACCACCGTTGGGACGACAAGAGCGCTGCGGCGCATAGGGTTCTCCTCGACGTAGGTTCGTGGGGTGGATCAGGCGGTATCGCGGCGGAAGTCGGAACGGGCGACGAAGGAACCCCCGGCGACCTCGAGGACCAGGCCCTCGGGCGTGCGGGCGCGGGTGCCGGGGCGGACCTCGTACGGGGGGGCCAGGCGGCTGTCGTAGCCGGCCAGAGCAGCCAGGGCGGCGGCCAGGTCGGCGGGGCCGTCGGCCCCCGACCGCCACAGGGCCACGGCCAGCGCCTTGGCCGTGGCCCAACCGTGCAGGACGGCGGCACCCGGCGGGCGGCCGCCGGTCACGGCGCGGATGGCCTCGCCCTCGGCGCCACCCGGGTCCCGATAGGGCGTCACGACCTGCGTGCCGGCCGGCAGTCCGGCCAGCAGGGCCGGGTCGTGGAGCGAGGCGACGCCCACCAGCGCGGTGGCGGCGCCCGGTCTCGCCGCGCTCACCCATGCCCGCGTCGCGGCCGGGCCCAGGCTGAGGAATACCGTCGCCCCGTCCGGCGGGATGGTCGCCGGTCCCGACTCGTACGGCGAGCGGGTGACGGCCACGCCGCGCGACCGCAGGCCCGCCTCGAAGGCGTCGGCCACCGACGTGGCGTAGACGCCGCTGGTGGCGGTGACGAGCAGGGCAGTCGCCCCGGGGACGGCGGCCGGGTACACGGCCTCGACTGCCAGTCGGGCCTGGCGCTCGGGCGGGCTGGAGAAGCCGAACACGTCGCCGGCCAGGACGGCCTCCGGCGCGGTGAGGGTCTCGATCAGCGGCCCGCCGGTCCGGCTGCCCGGTTTCAGCGGCTCGCCCGAGAGGTTCACGGTGGCCAGCGCCCCCTCGCGCGCCGGGGCCGACGCTGCCTGGACCGGGCGGCCGCCGATCCCCCCGGCCCGGTTGAGCAGGTCCAGGTAGGCGCCGAACCCCGCTTCCTGGTCGGCGTCGCCGCCGATCACGCGGACGCGCCGCGGCGAGGGGGCCGGCGCGCCCGCAGGCGGTGCGGGTGCCGCCGCCAGCGATCCACCGGCGCGGGCCGGCTCCGACGCCGCCACCGACGCGTCGGCAATGGCAAAGGCGAAGGGGGGCGCGGGGCCGAGCGGCGCAGTCGCCGCCGCCGCGCCGGGCCCACCCGGCGCCACCGGAGCGGGCGGCGCCACCGGTGCCGGAGCAGAACTGGCGGGAGGAGGCGGCAGAGTCGGAACGACGGGTGGTGGGTCGACGTCCGCCGGCGAGGTGGTCTCCGCCCCCGCGGCCGGCGGGGCCGGGGCGGGCGCGGTGTCGGCGGCCACCTCGCCGGCCGGTGCTCCGCCATCCCCCACGGTCGACAGACCGGCCAGCCCGGCGCAAAGGACGAGGGTCACCGCGGCGGCGAGGGCACCCAGCGGGCGACGATGCCTGCCCGGCACCGGCGGCGGCACCGCGGCGGGGGACACCGCGGCGCCGGTGCCGGCGGGAGCGGCCAGGAGCGCGGCGGTGAGGCGGCCGTGGAGCGGGCCGGGGATCGGACGCGGCTGGTCGAGGTCGACCAGGAGCGCGGCTTCGACGCGGGCCCGCAGCGCATCGGGCATCGGGCGGGGGGCGTCGAGGCCCGGCGGCAGCCGCTCCTCAGCCATCGCCCGCCCCGAGCTGGCGGCGGAGCCCGTCGCGTCCACGCTGCAGGAGGGACTGCACCTGAGCCCGTGTGCGGCCGGTATCCGCGGCGATCTGCTCGACGGACTGGTCGTCCAGGTACTTGGCCACCAGGACCTGGCGCTGCGACGCCGGGAAGGCGCCCCAGCGCGCGCACGATCTCGTCGTGCCGTTCGAGCTGGTCGGCGTCAGCCCCGACGGCCACCGGGACCAGGCCGGCGTCGACGACGGCACGGCGCCGCTCGGCCTCGTAGTGGCGGGCCAGGCGGCGGCGGGCAATGGCACACAACCAGGTGGTGAGGGCGGCGTCGCCCCGGAACGACGCGGCCGACCGGACCGCCTCCAGGTAGGTCTCCTGCACCAGGTCGGCCGCCGTCTCCTCGTCGCCCCCCACGCGGGCGTAGACGAAGCCGTAGACCACCGGTCCCGTGACATCCAGGAACGACCGGACGGCGGCCGGGTGGCGCGCCTCGACCTGGCTCAGCAGCGCGGCGTCAGCGGTGTGAGCCTCGGGAACCATCGGCACGGAGTTGGTGGGCCTCGCGGACCCGGATCAATCGGGCCACCCGGCGGCCGGTAGAGTCGGCTGGCGATTCGGGAATCCCGGGGAGTAGCGCAGTGGTAGCGCACCTGCTTTGGGAGCAGGAGGTCGGGGGTTCAAGTCCCCCCTCCCCGACCGGGCGCCGGCGGCGCGGCCAGCCGCTCGAGCAGGGCGATGGCTTCGGCCGCCTCGATGCTCCGGCGGAACGGCGGGAGCGTTTCGAGGAGGGTCCTCCGGTAGCCGGCGGAGGCCAGGCGGCGGTCGAACACGGCGACGACGCCCTCATCGGTGCTGGTCCTGATGAGGCGGCCCGCTCCCTGCGCCAGCTGCACGGCCGCCGCCGGCAGGTCCACGGTGGTGAAGGGGTCCTGGCGCCGCCGGCGGGCCACGTCGCGGCGGGCCTGGGTCAGGGGGTCGGTCGGGCGCGGGAACGGGATCCTGTCGATGGTGACCAGGTGGCACAGCCGTCCCGGCAGGTCGATGCCCGACCAGAAGCTCTGGGTGGCGCACAGCACCGAGCCCGGCCCGGCCCGGAACCGCTCCACCAGTTCCGCCCGAGGCATGGCGTCCTGGAGGAGCACCTCGACACCTCCCGACTCGACCAGCGCCGCCGCCGCCCGCGCCATGGCCGCCCGGGAGGTGAACAGCGCCAGGGTGCGACCACCCGCCGCGATGACCAGGCGGTGCAGCTCGTCGTGCATGGCCGGCCCGAACCGCTCCGACCGCGGGTCGGGCAGGTGCCGGGCGACGTAGAGCACGGCCTGGCGCCGATGGTCGAACGGGCTCGGCACCAGGAGGGGCCTGTAGCCCGGACCGCCATCGCCGTCGCCCGCCCCATCGCCGTCCCCGCCGGCCGCCGGCTCTGGCGGCGACAGCCCGAGGCGGGCAGCCAGGACGTCGAAGCGGCCGGCCGTGGCCAGTGTGGCGCTGGTGGCCACGAAGGTGACCGTTGGGTAGAGCAGGGCAGCCAGGAGCCGGCCCACGTCGACCGCGGCCAGGCGAAGCTCCCGCGCCCCGGGACCACCCTCGACCCAGGCCACGTGGTTCTCGCGCTCGGCAGGGTCCAGCAGCCGGGCGGCGTCGTCGCGCACGGCGTCCGCCAGGCGCGCCGCGTGGGCCCGCTTGGCGCCCGCGGTGTCGTCGTGCGAAGTGGCCGCCCGCAGGTCGGCGGCGGCGGCGGCAGCGGCTTCCGCCGCCTGGGCCAGCACGACGGCCAGGTCGCCCGCCCACGGCTGGACCCGGCCCGCGTCGTCAAGGTCAGCCGTTTCCAACGCCGTGTCCAGGGCGGCGGCCGCCCCGTCGATCCGGTCGCCGAGCGGACGGGCGCCACCCGCGCCGCGGTGGCGCGCCGCCACCCGTCGCAGCCGCCCCGCCGACATCCGCACACCGAGGACCGTCGCCACGGTGTTCTCCAGCGTGTGGGCCTCGTCCACCACCACGGCGTCGTGCTCGGGTATGACGGCACCGTCGGACGCGAGGTGGGTGGCGTACAGGTGGGTGTTGACGACCACGACGTCAGAGGCGGCGGCCCGGTGGCGTGCCATCTCGGCGAAGCAGCGGCCGCCTTCGCGGCAGTTGGCCGCGCCCGGGCACTCCGTGCCGTCGACCGACACCTGGGACCACACGGCGTCGGTGGCCGAGCCCGGCGCCTCGGCCCGATCACCGGTTCCCGTGCGCTCGGCCCACGCCGCCAGCTCCCTGACGGCGGCGGCCGCCGCCTCCCGGCCCTCGCGCTCGAACTCGAGCCGCAGCTCCAGCCCCTCGTCCAGCGCGACAGCCAGCTTGGCCCGGCACAGATAGTTGGCGCGGCCCTTGAGCATGGCGAACGAGAAGCTGACGCCCTCGTGCGCCAGGGCGCCGGCCAGCATGGGGAGGTCCTCCCCCAGGAGCTGCTCCTGGAGCGCCTTGGTGGCCGTCACCACCACCAGCCGCCGCTCGGGCCCCGATCGGGCGTGCAGGACGCCGGGCACCAGGTAGGCGAGGCTCTTGCCGGTGCCGGTCGGCGCCTCGACCAGCAGGTGGCCGCCCCCGGCCAGGGCCGCCTCCACCCCAGCACACATGGCCTGCTGTCCGGGGCGGCTCTCCCCCCCGGTTTTGCGGGCCACGACCCGGGCCAGCGCCTCGGTCGCCGCGGTCACGGCCGGATGGTACGGCCGGTAGGCTCGCGCCGCCCGCGGGCGTAGCTCAATGGCCAGAGTCCCAGCCTTCCAAGCTGGTCATGCGGGTTCGATTCCCGTCGCCCGCTCCGTCTGCCTGTCTGTCTGTCTGCCTGTCTGCCTGTCTGCCTGTCGAGGCCGTGGTGCTGGGCGATGACCGAAGGTGGCCCGCCTCCGTCACAATGGGGCGCGGTCGCCGTCACGCGTGACCATAGGGGCGCGATGCTGCGCCGGGCATCGAGGGGACGGCACCGTTGGGGCGACGAGGGCGAGAGCGGGCACCGCGGTGGCGGCGCGGCGGCACCTGGGGTGCCATCGGCGCGCTGGCCGGGATCGGCGCCGCCCTGGCTCTCGTCTCGCCGGGCCACGCGGCGGGTGACCCCGACGCCGCGCCCGACGGGCCGGCGCGCCCAATCGAGCTGGAGGTCGAGGTGGCCGGGCTGGTGCGCCGGGCGCTGGTGGTGACACCACCGGTCCGCTCGCCGCACCCCGGGCGCCGACCGCCGATCCTGGTGGTGCTGCACGGCGTGGGCGGCCGGGGCGCCGACCTCCGGAGCCTCGGCTTCGAGGAGCTGGCCGCAGGGCAGGGCGTAGTGGTCGCCTACCCCGATGCCTGGCGGGGAAGCTGGAACGACGGTCGTCCGGGGATGGACCCTGCGTCGGCGGCCGATGCTACCGACGACGTGGCCTTCGTCGGGGCGCTGATCCGCGAGCTGGGCGACGCCGTCGGCGCCGACACCTCGCGGGTGGCCGTCGCCGGCTTCTCCAACGGCGCCCTCATGACCGGCCGGCTGGCCTGCGAGTCGCCCGACGGCCTGGTGGCCGTCGCCCTGGTGGCCGGGACGGTGGGCCAGGGCTTCGAAACCGGCTGCCGGCCCTCCCGGCCGCTTCCGGTGATGGTCGTGGCCGGCACGGGCGACGGGATCGTGCCGTACGACGGGGGCCGGATCGCCGACTTCGCCGGCCGGGCCCGGGGACGGGTGGCGGCCGTCGACGACTTCCTGGCCTTCTGGTCGGCCGCCGGGCGGTGCGCTGCGCCGACCTCGGCGGTGGTCCCCGCCGCCATCGCGGTCAGCCGGGTCGACGCCGGCGGGTGCGCACCCGGGGCGGCGCTGCGCCACTACCGGGTCGAGGGTGGTGGCCACGAGTGGTACCGCGTGGGCGGCTTCGACACGACCGGCGCCATCTGGGAGTTCGTGGCTCCGTGGCTGGAAGGGACCGGCCACGGGGGGCGTTCCTAGTCGCGGCCCCGACTGATCAGGTCGTCCAGCCGGGTGGCCAGGTCGAGCACGGTGTCGAAGCGGCCGGGCTGCCACAGGTCGTCGGTCACCCGGATGACGAACACCATGTCCCGGGCGGCCGAGTAGAGCACGGCCGTGGTGCTGCCCGTGTAGCCGATCCACTCCCACCAGGGCTTCCCGCCGGGCGTCTTCCCGCATGGGCACATGCCGACGGTGCCCGGGCCCAGCGAGCTGGCCGGGTCGATGCCGGCCATGTCGGCGAAGGATCGGTCGGATGAAACGGCCCGGTCCCGGTAGGCGGCTGCGCCCCACCGCAGGAGGTCCCGTGGATCGGTGACGACCCCCGAGGTTCCCGAGTTCGGGGCCCCCGGGCCGGGCGGCAGCTGGCTGGTGCGGGTGAGGCGGAGGGGGCGCAGCAGCCACTCGGCCAGCAGCTCGTCGAAGGTCCGGCCGGACGCCTGCCCGACCAACAGGCTCAGCACCAGGTAGTTGGTGCTCGAGTACTCCGCCCGCACCCCGGGACGCGACGTACGCGGCTGCGCCACGGCAGCCGCCACCGCCTCCTCGGCGGTGTCGATGCCGAGCGGGTCGGCGCGGTAGGCCGGCGTGTCGCGGTAGTTCACCAACCCGCTGCGGTGGCCCAGTAGCTGCCGCGGCGTCATGGTCGCGTGGTCGCGGAACCCTGGTACGGCGTCGAGCGCAGGGAGCGGGCCGTCGAACGCGACGAGTCCCACGTCGGCCAGTTGGTAGACCAGCGCGGCCGTGAAGGACTTGGTCGCGCTGGTGAGGTCGAACCGGCTGGCCACCGTCACCGGCCCGGGGGCGAACGGATCGGTTCCGAAGGCCCCCGTCCAGGTCGCCTGTCTCGGGAGCAGGACTCCAACCTGCGCGCCCGGCACCGCCTCCTCGTCGCCCCACTGCTCGATCTCCCCCTGAAGGGCGCCGGCCAGGTCGGACGGCACCGCCGGCGCCAGGGTTCGTGGCGACCACACGATGCCCTGGCCGACCCGGGCGAACAGCCGCGACGGCTGGACGGCCTGGCCGGTCACCGCCGCACCCGCCGACGCCACCTTGAAGGTGGCCCGGGGCGGCGCCTGCGACGGCACGGGCGCCCGGAACGACGTGGCCTCGGCGGAGGCTCCACCGGCCACCGACGACGCCAGGACCACCGCGGCCAACCCGGTCGCCGCCGGGATCGCGAACCGCCGGGCCCGGGCCGGCACCGCCGGGCGGCGGCCCGTCGATCCGTCGGCCGCGAGAGCCCGCCCCGTCCCCGGCCACAGCCGGGCCGGCCGGCCGCCGGCCCGGTCCTCGATCCAGCCGAACACCAGGACCACCACGGTCATGACCGCCGCCGTCCCGGCGACGAGCCCCGCGCTCCAGATACCGGCCGGCAGGTCGCCGAGGCGGGCCAGGGCGTGACGGGTCACCAGCAGCGCGGCGGCGTGCCACAGATAGATGGTCATCGTCCTCTGGGTGACCCACGCCACTGCGGCACCGGCTCGGGGCGCCCGCGCCAGTCGCTCCAGCCAGGGCCGCGCCATCATGATCGCCCCGAGCCAGGCCAGGCCGACCAGCAGGTGGGCCGGGTGGGAGTTGTTCACGACGAGGCCCGGGACCGGCTGGGTGAGCATCCATGCCGCGGCGGCGGCGCCCGAGGCCACGATCACCGCCAGCCATCCGCTCGGGCTCAGACGTTCCAAACGGCCCAGGCGGTGGGCGAAGCCGAGGACGAGGAAGACGGCGTAGAGGGCGATGTCCCCCGCCTGCCACACCAGGTCGGGCAGCCCGGGCACCACCCACGCCGGCTGCCGCCCGACCAGGTCGAGGACCACGACGGCGACGGCGGGCCCCACCAGCGTGGCGACGGGCCAGCGGCGGAACAGGCGCAGCAGGAGCGGGCTCAGCAGGAAGAGCCACAGCAGGGCGCGCAGGTACCACAGCGGCGACGAGACGTAGCCGCCCTCCCAGGCGGAGCCGCCGGGGTCGGCCACCGGCAGGAACCACAGGACCAGTCCCCGCCACGGGAGCTCGGTGCGCGGCGACGGGACCGTCACCCAGGCGGCGACCATGGCGCCGATCACGACGGCCGAGAAGGCGGCCAGGGGTACCAGGACGCGGCGGGCCCGGTCGACCAGGACATCGTGGGCCGGGCGGTGCGACAGGGACTTGGCCAACAGGCTCCCGGTCACGAAGAACATGGCGGGCACCGCGGAGACGACGTAGGTGATGGCGGCGGCGCCGAAGGCGTGCCACGCCAGGACCCGGAACAACGCGATGCACCGCACCGCGTCCAGCCAGAGCTCCCGGTCCCGGGACACCGCCAGCGTCACGCCGTTCCCCAGCTGCGCCCCGACCGAACTCACACCGTCTCTCTCGGCGGATCGTTCCCTGCCCTTTAGGGGACGGTTCGCCCACTGATGTCCGCGGCCGGCCGAATAGGGTGGCGAGAGACCCATTGCCAACCAGGAGGCCTCACATGGCGGACCGTACGGCCAGCGCGACATGGCAGGGCGACCTCTTCGCCGGCGGAGGAACCGTGTCGGCCACCAGCAGCGGGCTGTTCACCGACACCGGTGTCTCCTGGGCGGCGCGCACCGACGCGCCCGGCGGCGTCACGAGCCCCGAGGAGCTGCTGGCGGCGGCCCACGCTTCGTGTTTCTGCATGGCGTTCTCCAACGAGCTGAGCAGCCGCGGCAACGAGCCGGCCCGCCTCGACGTCACCGCGACCTGCACCTTCGAGGGGGGCGTCATCACGACCATGGCGCTGGCCGTTCGGGCCGACGTGCCCGGCGCCGACGATGCCGCCATCGCCGAGGCCCTCGCCGCGGCCGAGCAGTCGTGCCCGGTCTCCAACGCGCTACGCGGGAACGTCGCCATCGTGGTCACCCGCCAGCCGGGCTGACGATCGACGTGGCCCGGCGCCCCGCTGGTCTGCCCTGGGTCATCGGCGTCTCGTGCCTCGCCGTGCTGGCCGGGCTTCTCGCGGTGGGCGGCGACCGCCCCGCAACGCTCCTCGACACCACCGACGGGGTGCGGCCACCGCCGATGGTGCCGACCATGGTGCCCGACGGGCTCGAGCCGGCCGCGGCGCTGGACCTGCCCTTGGCCGGCGGCGCCGTTCCGACCACCGCCCTCGTCCTCTACGGCGATCCCGACGCGGCCGACCCGTTCGGCGAGGGCGACGTCGCGGTCCTCGCCACGGGCACCGCCGGGCGTCCGGCGGAAACCGCCACAGGCCCCGATGCCGTCGCGGTCCGGGGCCGTCCGGCCACCTTCACCGAGGCGTTCGCCGGTCCCGATCTCGGCCTCAAGGCGCTTGGTTGGGTCGACGAGGGCGACACGTCGGTCCAGGTGGTCAGTCGATCACTCACCCGGGACGAGCTCCTGGACGTGGCCGCCGCGCTCGACGTCGCCGGCGGGACGGCGCGGGCAGCCCGCCCGCTCCCTCGAGGGCTGAGGATCGTGGCGCGCCAGTCGCGCGCCTCGGTGCCCAGCGGGAGCGCACCGATCCCGCTGGGCGTCTCCGGCCACGTCGTCTCGTACACCTCGCCGGCCGGCGACGCCGGCCCCCAGCGCCACCTCCTCGTCGGCAGCCATGCCGGCGGCGCCGAGGTGCTCACCGTTCTCCGCTGGTACTACGGCGCGACCGCACGGCCTCAGGCCGTGTCCGGGCACGCCGGCGTGCTGGCGTCGCTCGTCGGTTCCCGCTCGCAGTCGTGCGCAGTCACCTTGGACCGCGCCCAGGGTGGCTGCGATCCGGCGGGGTCGGAGGCGGCGCTCGTCCTGGCCTGGGCCACAGCGAGCGAGGTCGTCGTCATGTCGTCCTCGGGCGTGAGCGAGACCGACCTGCTGGGTTCGGCAAGCACCGTGTCGGCCGTGGACGATGCCAGCTGGCAGCGCCTGCGAGCGGCCGCCAACCGCCGTCAGGCGGACCAGGGGGACGCGGCGTCGCGCGGCAGCAACTCGGGACCGGCCACCACCGCGCCGGCTCCCGGCTGACCCACCGTGGCGCTGGAGGTGGAGTTGCGCCGCATCGCACTCCCCCTCCGCCGCCCGTTCCGCACCGCCCACGGGACCATGACCACCCGCGAGCTGCTGCTGGTGCGGGTGGTCACCGAGGCCGGCGACGGCTGGGGCGAGTGCGCGGCCCTCGACCATTCCGGCTACAGCGGCGAGGACGTCGCCACCGCCCACGCCGCGCTCCGCGACGAACTGGTGCCGGCGCTGCGGGCCGGCGCGGCGGCACCGTCGGCCGCCGCCGTGTGGCACCTCCCCGGTCGTCCGGCCCACCCGATGGCCGCCGCCGCGCTCGAGGCGGCGCTGCTCGACAGCGAGCTGCGCGCCGGCGGTCTGTCGCTCGCCGCCCACCTCGGCGGCACACGGAGCGAGGTGGAGGCGGGGGTCGCCCTGGGGATCCCGCCGGCCCTGCCCGAGTTGCTGGACCAGGTCGCCGCGGCGCTCGCCGAGGGCTACCGGCGGGTGAAGCTGAAGGTGCGGCCCGGGTGGGACGTCGAGCCGGTGGCGGCGATCCGGGACCGCTTCGGCGACGCCGTCGTGCTCCAGGTGGACGCCAACGGCGCCTACTCCCCCGCCGACGCCGGTCACCTGGCCGCGCTCGACCGGTTCGACCTGGCCATGATCGAGCAGCCCCTCGCCGCCCCGTCGCTGACCGCACACGCCGCCCTGGCCCGTGCCGTGCGGACGCCGGTATGCCTGGACGAGTCGATCACCAGCGCAGGCGTCGCCGCCGAGGCCATCGCGCTGGGCGCCGCCGCGGTCATCAATCTCAAGCCCGGACGGATGGGCGGGATGCTCGAAGCCGTGCGGGCCCACGATGCGTGCCACCGGAGCGGCACGCCGGCGTGGTGCGGCGGAATGCTGGAGTCCGGGCTGGGCCGGGCCGCCAACCTGGCGCTGGCTTCCCTGCCCGGCTTCACGCTGCCCGGCGACCTCACCCCGCCCGAGCGCTACCTGGCCGCGGACATCACCGCGCCCTTGCCGCGCCGTGGCGCCATGATGGCCGTCCCGACCGGCCCCGGCGCTGTGGCCGTGGACCTGGACGCCCTCGAGGCCGCCACCGTCTCGGTGGAAGTTCTGAAGTGAGGGTGACCGAGGGGATTCGAACCCCCGACATCCGCGACCACAACGCGGCGCTCTAACCAGCTGAGCTACGGCCACCGTGCCCGATCCAGCATGGCACAACCTCGCCCGGCGGCAGGCCGGCCTGCGGGCAGTACCGTTGGCCGCCCGCCCCTGTAGCTCAGTGGATCAGAGCGGCTGCCTTCTAAGCAGCGGGTCGCAGGTTCGAGTCCTGCCGGGGGCGCAAGTAGAGGCGCAGGTAAGAAGCACTCTCGATGTTTCGGGTCTCCTTCCAGGAGCAGGGGTGGTGCCACAGGCGCGCCACAACGAGACGGCACGGCGCACCGACGTGTGGGGACCGGCGAACGGCTGGAAGCATCCGCCGGCTGCCATCGGGCCGCTACCAGGCCCGCGTGCGGGGTGGCGACGGCCTGTTGTGCCCGGCACCGGAGACCTTCACGACCAAGGCCGAGGCCGACCGCTGGGTCGCCTCGATGATCGCCGACCAGGCCCAGGGGCGATGGGTCGATCCCGGGCCGGCAAGGTTGCGCTCCGGGCGTACGCAACGGAGTGGCTGCAGGGCAAGGCGGCGCTGTCGCCGAAGACCTCCGAGCTGTACGACTACCTCCTCGCCCGCCATGTTCTCCCCGCGCTGGGCGACGTCGCGCTGTGCGACCTCAGCCCGGCGCGGGTGCGCAGGTGGCCGGCCGACCTGTTCCGGGCCGGCCGGCCGGGGCCCTCGACGATCGCCAAGGCGTACCGGTTGCTGTCCTCCATGATGGCCACCGCGGTGGTCGACAACCTGATCTCCCGCAATCCTTGCCAGGACAAGGGTGCCGGCGTGGAGCGAGCGCCCGAGATGCCCATCATCACCCCCGACCAGGTGG
>Ga0187892_10007486_pt1 | contig 15529 bp, 10 predicted proteins | sample MA1701073metaG_FD_139345 | JGI IMG/M metagenome (GOLD analysis project Ga0187892, IMG submission 139345) | Bio-ooze microbial communities from a basaltic lava cave in the Kipuka Kanohina Cave System on the Island of Hawaii, USA - MA170107-3 metaG ... | reverse complement strand
GAACAGTTCCATTTTGTTTCTGAGCAGCAGGCCGCAGGCAGAAGAATCTCTCAGTTAAACGCTCCTTGAAGAGAGATTCTTCGCCTCTGCGGAGTTTATCCTGAGCGCAGTCGAAGAGCGCCGGCTCAGAATGACGCTTCCGTGGTGTTCTGCCAAACTGAGCCACTATCGGGGAGGGTGGGTTACTCATTACGATTTACGTTTTACGATAGCGCATGGCCATTCACATTCTTCCGCCCGACTTGCAGCAAAAGATCGCTGCGGGCGAGATCGTTGAGCGACCAGCAAGCGTGGTGAAAGAACTGATCGAGAATGCACTTGATGCGGCGGCGGATTTCGTTCGCGTGGAGATTCAAGAGGGTGGGCGGCGACTGGTGAAAGTCACCGATAACGGTGTCGGTATTGCGGCAAACGACATTCGTCTTGCTTGTGAACGGTTTGCCACCAGTAAAATTGCCAGTGAGAATGATCTGTATACGGTCCGTACCTTTGGTTTTCGTGGGGAGGCGTTACCCAGTATCGCCTCTGTCTCGCGGTTGCGCTTACTGACCCGCGAACGGAGTGCACTTTTGGGTATTGAAGCGCGCTTCGAGGGCGGGAAGCTGCTCTCGCTGCAAGAGGCCGGTGCCTCGCTAGGAACGACAGTTGAGGTGTGGGATCTGTTCTACAACACTCCTGCCCGGCGACAGTTTCTGCGTAGTCTGCGGACTGAATATGGGCATATCCTTGGTGTCTTTACTCGTTTTGCGCTAGCCTTTCCGGAAAAGAGCTTCTCGCTATTTTTTGATGGCCGAGATGTCTATGCGTTCCAACCAAGTTCGGTCCAGGAACGGATCGCGGCGTGTTTTGGGCGTGAAGCCGCCGCGAGCCTGGCAGAATGTGAGAATAGCGGAATTGCTGGCAGAGCCTGGGGATTCGTACTTGCCGCCGAGGAAGTGTGGCGCAGACGCTACTACTTCTTCGTCAATCGTCGTCCGGTGCGGAATCGCACCCTCTATCGAGCCGTACGTGACGCGCTTCCTGGCGAGGGAGGCATGGTGATCCTCTTTGTGGAAGTGCCACCCTCGCACGTCGATGTAAATATCCACCCGGCAAAAACAGAGGTTCGCTTCCGCGATGATCTGGCAATATATGACCTCGTTCGTGGAGCCCTCCAGCGTCGAACTTTGCCGTCGTGGTGGCAAACCGGACGCGTGGCCGAACAAGAAGTACCGTATGGAACAGAGGAGCCGACTAACAAATTTTCGCTGATTGGCCAGATTGAAAACACCTTTCTCCTCACTCTGGCAGATGGCCATCTGTATCTCGTGGACCAACATGCGGCGGAAGAGCGAGTGTTATACGAACGATTGCAGAACGGTCCGGTGCAACGCCGCCAACTGATCGCCCCGCAGGTAGTGACGCTTTCGGTTGAGGAACGGACCTTTGTCGATGACCATCAAGAGGAGTTGGCAGCTTGTGGATTTATCGTCGATCCGTTTGGCCCTCAGGTCGTTGCCTTGCGGGCTATTCCTGAATTCGTTGAGCCTAAGGAGTCGGCCCTGATCTTTACACGTTTCTTGACCCGTGTTCGTCTGCAAAAAGAAGAGTTTGCTCAGGCACTGGCCTGTCTGGGGGCGGTCAAAGCTGGACAAGCACTACCACGGGAATCGCAGGCACAACTGTTGCAACAATGGTCACAGGTGGCAAACCCTCACGCCTGTGCGCATAATCGTCCGGTCTATTTTCGCTTGTCGCTCGATGAAGTACGGCGGAAGGTGGGGCGAACGGGCTTGAGTTGTGAATTCGATAAGGCTCCATAGGTTGTCGGACCTTTGGTGTCAGTGTAAAAGCAAACTGACGGGAAGAATGGTGGGGGAACTGCTAAATCAGATCACACGATACTGGTACACTTTCCGTGTAGCGCGCGCTGTGTGCGCGAGCCCCCAGCCGTTGCCATTCGTGCGCATGGCGTACGCTACGAGGGGAGGACGGTTCAAGGTACGCATGTCATGAGGTTCGATTTAGGTGCACTCTTTTCTCTAATCGTTCTTGTACTCTGTGCAACGGAGGTACAAGCAGCACAACTGCGTTTATCCTGGACCGATAATTCCGACAACGAACGCGGATTTAGCATCGAACGGCGTCTACAGGCGAGCGGGACGTTTGCCTCCGTTGCAACCCAGGAGGCCAATGTCCCATTCTATTCGGATACCACCCTGCTTCCGGCGACGGCGTACTGCTACCGCGTACTCGCGTTTAATGAGGCAGGTCAATCACCATATTCCAATGAGTCCTGTGCGACGACGAGTACTCTTGAAGCTGCCTTCGAGGGACCCAGCGACACACAGTCGGTTGCCAGTATTGGCGTTGTCCGAGGATGGGCATTCGACGTGACATCGGGCATGCAGGTGAAGGAGGTGAAACTCCTCGTCGACGAAGCTCCGGTCCTGACGATCCCCTGTTGCTCTCCCCGTGGTGATGTCCAGGCGGTATTCCCGCAGTTCCCGGCGCAGAATACCCTCAATAGTGGATGGGGCACGGCGGTGAACTGGGGGGTATTGGAAAGCGGAACGCATGTCGTCCAACTGGACCTAATGAGTACGTCTGGAAAGACCCTCTTGACGGAGAAACACACGGTGACTTCCGTCCGACTCGCGGGGTTTTCCTTTGTCGATCTCTTTTCTTTAGCGCAAGCGAACGTGCGGCTTGAAGGCAATGATCTGGTGGTGGAGGGGAGCATTGTGCGTGAGAAAGACTCACAACGCCAGGCACGGGTGAATACACGATTTCGTTGGCTGACAAATGAACAAGCGTTCCAACTGATTGCCAGCGAAACGATCGCTCAGGTCGCGTCGCTTCGTTCAGTGCTGTCTCCTATCATTGCTGAACTGAGTCGATGGATTACCGATGGTTCGTCTATCGCCAATGCCCAAGTGACATCGGGAATCTTCGGTATGATCGAAAGTCCGGGAGCCGGACAAATCATCTCAGGAATTAGTGTACTACGGGGGTGGGCCTTTTCGGATGCTCTGGGGGCGACGATCCAAACTATGCAGGTTGCGGTCGATGGGCAGTCGATTGGGACGCTCCCGTGTTGTTCTGGGCGCGGAGACGTTGCTGCACTCTTTCCCAATTATCCTACGGCGGTAAATAGTGGATGGGGAGCGGTAGTAAACTATGGAGGGCTGGAAACTGGCCCCCACACGATCAGCGTACAGATTACGGATTCGCGCGGGGTGACACAAACGTTTGAACGGGGATTCGAGACGATTCGGGTTGGTGATGCCACATTTGTTGACGACCTGAGTCTTGCTGACGCGACACCGCGGATCGAAGGGAATGACATTGTCGTCTCCGGCGTCCGGGTTAGAGATAAGGCGACGCAAGAAGTGCGCCTTGTGACCCTTCGTTTGCGATGGAGCGATAACGCCCAGACTTTGGGGATCGTTGCGTCAAGCGCAGGACTTTAGTAGAGCGTACGACACCTCCACGAGGACCAGATTCTTCGCTGTCTTCAGATCGGAAAGCAAAACTTGCTGTTATGGATAAAACATTACAAAACTTGCTAACCCTTGCTCATGAAGGCAACATCGAGCGCCGCAGTGCGGCACTGCTTGTTCTTGGAGCCCTGAAGCTCGATGACGAGAAAGTGGTTGAGACTGCCGGGGCGGCGTTGTCACATGGCAACGTTATCCTCAAGGATTACGCCTTACGGTATCTTGAAGAGGTCCGCCCTAAGGCGAGTATTCCCTGGCTATTACCGCTCCTCCAAGACAACGAAAAGGAGATTGCGGAGCGAGCCGGACGGCTCTTGTCTAGCTTCGGACAGATCGTCGTTCGGCCTCTGCTACAACGAGCAAAGACGGCAAATCGTGCCTGGCACCTGTATGCCGTACAGGTGTTGTGTGCCATTCGGGGAAAAACGGCCTGGCAGGGACTGTTGCAACTGCTGCTTGTCGGTGACACGGAAGTCAATAAGACTATTTGTGACCTGGTGGCGACGACCTTGCGAGACCTGGAGGAGAAAGAACAGGAGGTACTCTATAGTGAGATCGATACCTTTGCCACTGCACTGAACTCACAGGAACAACGAGCTGCGACGATCTCCGCCATCCGCCTCTTGGGGATACTCGGACGCCCACAGGCACGGAAATGGCTCATCGGTTTTATTGGCCTGGAGCAGCACCATAGCGTCCGCTTTCATGCGCTGGTTGCCCTGCTGCATTGTCTTCGTGGCCAGGATCTCCACAAAGCGGAATTGACCCGTCTGCTCTCGCTTCTAGAGGACAGGGAATTTTCCGATACTGTCCGACTCACGCTTGATTTACTGGATGCTCATGAGTTGTCGGAAGAATATCAGCCAACATTGGCACGATTGTTAGAGAGCCCACATGTCACCGTGCAAAAATTTGCCTTACGCAAAATGGGGGAGTTCGATTCGCCAGTCGTCGTGCGTACCCTCGTCCAACAGCTTGATGATGCTGATACCGCACGCCGTGATGCGGCAGCGCGCTCGTTGCGCAAGATTCCAGCCGCGCGTACGGCACTCACGAAAGAGTTTCTTGCCTGTGAGGACCCCAGCAAGGCATGGGTGATCGCCGAAATTCTGCCGACTTACGAAGGGAAATGGCGGCGCGACACATTGGATGACGTGTGGGAACGTCTGGAAACCGCCCTTGAAGCCGAAGAGCGCATTTCTGGAGCGTATTTGCATTTCCTCAAGCAAGTCGATCCAGAGTATGCGTATGGCCAATTCTCTGCTCGTGGAGACAAACTCAAGAAAGCGAAGAAATACAAAGAAGCAATCCGCTTTCTTTCCCCTCTGAAAGAGTTCCCGACCTGGACGGTAGAAGACAAATTCGCCTTGGCCGTCGCCCAACTCAAGTTGCATTCCCACGATGTAGTGTCCGCCCCCTCGCGTCACGATCCAGCGCTGGATCTCTTTGCGGATCTCTATCGCTCATCGGCGTTCCCGGTATTCGAGACCTTGAAGAAAGAGAAGGGACTCGAACCGGACGACCTCTTTTACGTCGGGTTTCGTTTCGCCGAAGGCACGTCCGAAGTCCGTTCGCTCGGAGAAGACGTATTAGAATTTCTCGCCGAAAAGTACCCGCGAGCCAAAGTAGGCAAAAGCGCCAAGAATAAATTGAAACTGTTGGCGACGTAGGGAGGAGAGTCGCTTCCCGTATATGGAAGATAGGATTATTCCTGCCCTCTACGCACAATTTGTTGATCCCTGACAGAGACAGAAAGAAAGACAGAGATAGAGATAGAGACAGAGACAGAGATAGAGATAGAGATAGAGATAGAGAGGGGGCGGTCGCTGTCTCTTTTCTCTGTCTTTCTTCGCTGTCTCAAATCTCTATCTAAGTATCCCCCTACTTCACTCTGCTCGTTTTCCACGATACTTCATGCTCCCATGAGTCCTCAGGGTCGTGTTCTTTCGTTTCTGTTGTTGAGTGTCATGAGTGTGGCCGTGGGAGGGTGCGCGCAGGGTCCCCCTCCTTCCCCTTCTCTCCCTCCACTGGTTGTTACCGTTAGTCAGCCGGTTGAGCGAGACGTGATCGACCACGACGAATACACGGGCCGCACCGCTGCCGTGGAAGAGGTGGAAGTCCGTGCTCGTGTCAGCGGTTATCTCATCAAGGTTAATTTCACAGAGGGCGCGGAAGTCAAAAAAGGAGACCTCTTGTTTCAGATCGATCCCCGACCGTTTCAGGCGACACTGGACGCCGCCAAGGGGCAAGTTGCCCAATGGGAGGCTAAACGGGCTCGTGCAGAAGCCGACGTGGCACGGAACCAGCGCCTTCTCCCAAAAGGAGCTGCGAGTCAAAAGGATCTTGACAGTGCCACTGCTGACCTCGGTGAAGCACGTGCAGAAATTCAGTCTGCTCAGGCTGTTATCCAGCAAGCCACCTTGAGTCTGGAGTTCACGCGGATCACCGCCCCCATCAGTGGTCGTATCAGCCGTACATTTATTACCGAGGGAAATTTGGTGACGGCGGACACCACATTGCTTACCACCATTGTCTCTATACACCCGATGTACGCCTACTTCGATGTCGATGAACGGTCAATGCTCCGCTATCAACAACTGGCCCGTGAACGGAAACGACAAAGCGCACGAGACGCACGAGTTCCTGTTTTACTGAGACTCGCTAACGAAGAGGGCTTCCCTCATGAAGGGGTCATCGATTTTGTCGATAACCGAGTCGATCCCACGACCGGCACCATTCGCACGCGGGGCGTCTTTGCCAACACCGATCGGATACTGACCCCCGGCTTGTTTGTCCGCGTCCGTATTCCTGGCAGTGATACCTACAAAGCCGTGCTTGTCGCGGACCGTGCACTAGGAACGGATCAAGGACAGAAGTATGTCTGGGTCGTCAATGAACAAAATATAGTAGAATATCGCGTGATCACTCCTGGCTCATTACAAAGCGACGGGTTGCGAGTCATCCAGGCGGGGCTCAAGCCTGGCGAATGGGTCATCGTCAATGGACTGCAACGAGCGCGGCCTGGCGTAACGGTAGTGCCACAGCAAATGGAGATGCCAGCGCAGATAGCCGCTAGCCACTAGCTGATGGCTTATGGTCAGAGCTAAATCGAAACCCATGACCTTCATACAGATTTTGCACTGTCCTCCCCTCGTAGCGTGCGTCATGCGCACGAAGGGTCTGGGGGCTCGCGCGCACAGCGCGCGCTACCCGGAAAGTAGGCCAATGTCGTGTCGTCTGATTTAGATGCCATAGAGTGAGCGGAGCGAACGAGCCATAAGCTATAGAGCGAACGCAGTGAGCGAGCCATAAGCCAGTAAGGGTTTTCCCATGTTAGCACGCTTCTTTGTTGACCGACCGATCTTTGCCACTGTGCTGTCCCTCGTCATCGTCATTATTGGCGGAGTCTCTTTGTTCAGACTCCCGGTAGCGCAGTACCCCGAAGTCGTCCCGCCTACCGTCGAAGTGACAGCCTTCTACCCTGGGGCCAATGCGAAAGTCGTCGCGGAAACTGTTGCCACTCCGATCGAACAAGAGGTGAACGGCGTTGAGCGTATGCGCTACATGGAGTCACGCAGTACGAATGACGGGCGGATGGTCCTGACTATTACCTTCGAGTTAGGGACGAACTTGGATACGGCACAGGTGTTGGTACAGAACCGCGTCGCTATCGCCGAGCCAAAACTGCCGGAAGAAGCGCGCCGTCAGGGTGTTGTTACCAAGAAAACCTCGCCGAGCCTCCTCATGGTCGTGAGCTTGATCTCTCCCAATAACCGCTATGATACCCTGTACCTGAGCAACTATGCCATCTTACAAGTGAAGGATGCGCTTGCCCGTGTTCCTGGGGTTGGCGATGCACTCCTCTTTGATTCTCGTGAGTACAGTATGCGGATTTGGCTCGATCCAGAAAAGCTGGCCTCACGCGACATGACCGCGAGTGATGTGACCCGTGCCCTCCGCGAGCAAAACATCCAAGTCGCCGCTGGAGGGCTCGGCCAACAACCAGTGCCCACCGGTCAAGACTTTCAATACACCATCAACACACTCGGCCGCTTGATTGAAGAAGAACAGTTCGCCAACATTATTATCAAGACGGGCACGGGCGGACAGATTACCCGGCTGCGAGATGTCAGTCGTGTCGAACTCGGTGCCCGTAGTTATGATGTCCGCAGCTATTTGAATGACCAGCCTATCGTCTCGATCGGAATTTTTGAACTCCCAGGCTCCAATGCCCTCGAGACGGCGTACGGCATCAAAGCGGAGATGGAACGGCTCAAGCAACGTTTCCCCGACGGTGTTGATTACCGTATCGTGTACGACACCACCGGTTACATCGAGGACTCGATCAACAGTGTCTACCGCACCCTGTTCGAGGCCGTTATTCTAGTGTTTGTTGTGGTACTACTCTTCTTACAGGATTGGCGGATTACGCTACTGCCGATGATTGATGTGCCAGTCTCGCTGATTGGGACGTTTGCGGTGATGGCGGCCTTAGGCTTTTCGCTAAATAACCTGTCGCTGTTCGGCTTGGTCCTCGCGATTGGAATTGTCGTCGATGATTCCATCGTCGTGGTCGAGAATATCGAGCGGTGGATCGCAAAAGGGCTGGCACCACGCGAGGCAACGCTGAAAGCAATGGAGGAAATCACCGGGCCAGTGATCGCTATCACGCTCGTGCTCAGTGCGGTATTTATCCCGACGGCCTTTGTGTCGGGCATCAGTGGGCAGTTCTATCGTCAGTTCGCGCTGACGATCGCCGCCTCGACCTTGATTTCGGCCGTGAATGCGTTGACGATGACTCCGGCCCGGGCAGTGCAGTTCATTCGCGCACACGATGTGACGCACCACGACCGTGAACCGCTTCCACGGCTTGGCATTGCGCTGCTGTTCGGCGTGCTCGCCTCCGTGTGGCTTACAGCCCACGTTTCCTCATTCATCGGCTATGTCACCATCGCGCAAGCTCCTCACTTCCTCGCGTTGTGGTTGATTCCTGCTCTCGTCTTCATGATAGGTGGTCTTGTCGGGTGGCTACTCGGTCCGAGCGTGAACTGGGCGTTGCGAAAGGTTTTCACGGGATTCAACTGGACCTTTGAGAAACTGATTGCCGGGTATGGATACGGGGTAGCGCTGTTTCTGCGCGTCAGTGTGATTGTCTTGCTCTTGTATGGTGGACTCATCGGTCTTACTTATTTGGGTTTTATGCGAGTCCCGACTGGGTTCATTCCCGAACAAGATAAGGGCTATATCGTCGTTGCCGCGCAGTTGCCAGATGGAGCGAACCTTGAGCGCAGTGATGCGGTGATGGCGCGGGCAGCAGAAATTGCGCAAGCGGTTCCAGGTGTGAAACATGTGGTTCCCATTCCCGGTTTTTCATTACTGACGGGAACAAATCTCTCGAACGCCGGCACCATGTTTGTAGTCCTCGATCCATCTGAAGAACGAGCCGGACGGCCTGGATTACACGCAACCGACATCTTGAATCAGATGCGCGCCGGGTTCTGGGAAATCCAAGACGCGCTGGTGCTGGCCTTTGGTGCGCCACCAGTAGAAGGGATTGGCAACACCGGTGGTTTCAAAATGCAGATTCAAGATCGGGGCGGCGTGACGCCAGCGGCACTCCAAGCCGTGGTCGATAACATGCTCCAGACTGGGAACGCACAACCTGGCCTCGTCGGTGTGTTTAGTACCTATCGCGCCAACGAGCCCCAACTCTATGTTGATGTCGATCGCGCCAAGGCGAAAGCGCAAGGAATTGTACTCAGCGATTTGTTTGACACCTTGCAAGTCTATTTGGGCTCAGCCTATGTCAACGATTTCACCCGTTTTGGCCGCAATTGGCAGGTCTATGCGCAAGCCGATGCACCGTTCCGCATGCAAACCGAAGACATTGGCAACCTCAAGGTGCGCAATGCCGCAGGGCAGATGGTGCCGTTGGGCACGCTTATTCACGTCGAGTCGATGGGCGGGCCGACCGTTGTCAGCCATTACAATATGTTTCCCTCAGCATCGATCAACGGCAGTCTGTTGCCTGGCACGAGTTCCGGCCAAGCGATTGCCATGATGGAGCAGGTGGCCTGGCGGGAACTCCCGTCGTCGATGGGGTTTGAGTGGACCGAACTGACCTTGGAGGAAATAGCGGCGGGCAACACGGCAGTGTTCGTGTTTGCCCTGGGCACTGTTTTTGTCTTTCTCGTGCTGGCGGCGTTATACGAGAGCTGGTCGTTGCCGCTCGCCATCATCCTGATCGTGCCGATGTGTCTTTTCGCGGCTATGGTTGGCGTGTGGACCGTCGGCTCGGATAATAACATCTTCACGCAAATTGGCTTAGTAGTATTGATTGGCCTCGCGGCTAAGAATGCCATCCTCATAGTGGAATTCGCCAAGCAGCGGGAGGATGAAGGACAAGAACGACGCTCGGCGATCATTGCGGCGTGCCGTCTACGGCTGCGCCCGATTCTGATGACCTCGTTCGCGTTTATCTTCGGCGTGCTTCCGTTGCTCATCTCGGAAGGGGCGGGTGCGGAAATGCGTTTTGCCTTGGGCATCACGGTATTCAGCGGTATGTTAGGGGTGACACTGTTCGGTATCTTTTTTACGCCGGTCTTTTATTCGGTGATCCGCGGGCTCACCGAGCGACGCGTGAGGACCGTCATCCAGAACATTCCGCAGGCGCCACATGTGTAGTGACAACTCTTTCCCATTGTTCAGATAGCCTCTCATTGTTGTCTCAGCTCCACCACGTTGAAGGTGGGCACAGGCTTGTGGAATCCCTTGAGAGACAGTTCTCCTGCGGGTTCTCCCTCGACTAACTTTTCCACCGCAGCGTAGACTCGTTGACTGATGAGGATTTGCCCATTCTGGGCTTGGTTGCACAAGCGAGAGGCGAGATTCGTCACCGGCCCGATGGCTCCGTAGTCAACCCGGCCCTCGAACCCAATCATCCCCAAGGTTGCGTATCCCTGAGCAATCCCTACGCCAAAGCCTAACTGGTGCCCACGTTTGCGCCACTTCTCTGTCAATTCGTCCATTTGCTGACGCATGGCTACAGCCATCCGCACAGCCTGTGCTTCATGGTTCGGACAGGGAAGGGGATCGTTGAAAAAGACCATTATTCCGTCGCCGGCGAAGTGCTCCAGCGTCCCTTCGAAACGGAAGATGAGGGTCCCCAGAGCGGTGTGATATTCTCGGAGCACTTCCATGACCTCTTCGGGCTCGGCGGTTTCTGAGAAAGGCGTAAACCCTCGCAGATCGCAGAAAACGACGGTGATCTCTTGCCGATGGCTCTCCAGGAGTTTCTCACCCCCTGAAGACACAACGAGTTCGGCCAACTGCGGGGAGAAAAACCGCTTCAGCCGTCCAACACGTTGCAGTTCGGTGAGTTGTTCTGCGACCCGTTGTTCAAGTGTCCGGTTCCAGTCCGCTAATTGCTGTGACTGCACCTCAAGGCGCGCAGCCTGCTCCTGAGCCGTGTCGTGAAGCGTCTTGATCCGCAGCATCGACTTAACCCTGGCGACCAGGGCCGCCTGGTCTATGGGTTTCGTCAGATATTCTTCGGCGCCTGCCTCCAAACCAGCGACAACATCCTTAGAGTCTGCCTTGGCCGTGACCAGGATGATCGGCATGAAGGGGAGAGAGGCGTCCGCTTTGAGATGACGGCAGACAGCGATTCCGTCCATCTTGGGCATCATAATATCGAGCAAGAGCAAGTCTGGTCGCTGAGCTGTGGCAATGGTCAGTGCCTCTTCACCATCAGTTGCGGTGAGGATATCATAGCCGTGAACGCTCAGGCGGGTTTGGAGAATATCGAGGTTTATGGGTTCATCGTCTACGATGAGGATGCGTGGTGGGGTTCGCATGTGTTCTTCCTTAAGTCAGCATTCGGCAGTAACTGCTCAGGTCTTTTCGTCCCGTAGGGACGGCTGAGGGTAGCCAGGTCGTTTACGGCCTGGATGCGAGGATCCGTGATTCACCGCGTCGCGGCGCGACGCGATGGACGCCGCGGTTCTCTTCTACCGGCCTTGAAAGGCCGGCCTACCTTCATGCGCCGCTCCGCGGCGGCTGAGTAGTTATATTCAGCATTCGTCACTTGGTGATCCCCTCTAACTCTCGCCTACGGCAGATACTCGCGCACCTTCGCCAAGAGCGCACGTGGGCTGAAGGGCTTGGAGATGTACGCGTCGCAGCCAGCCTCAAACGCCTTGACGTCGTCCCCGCTCAACGCATACGAGGTCACAACAATGATTGGGATGTGACGGAGCGTCGGGTTGGCCTTGATTCGGCGTGTCGCCTCGTACCCATTGAGGCCAGGCAGTTGGATGTCCATGAGGATCAAGCCAGGAACGTGGGTTTCGGCTGCCGTCACCCCATCTTCTCCCGTCACCGCTTCGATGATCTCATAACCGACACTCGTGAGCAGGTCACGTACGATACGTCGGTTATCCTCTTCGTCCTCGACGACCAGAATCCGCTTGCTCATGTCGCCTCCCTTTGCTGTTCAACGCGCACCGGTAGCGTGAACCAGAAGGTCGAGCCTTTCCCCAGGCTCGATTCCACCCAAATGCGTCCGCCATGCATCTCGATAATTTTTTTGGCGATGGTCAGACCAAGGCCGGTGCCACCTTTCTTCCGCGTGCTGGAACTGTCGGCCTGTTGAAACTCCTCGAAGACTTTCTGCTGGTCGGCTTCCGCGATTCCGGTACCCGTGTCGGCTACCGCGACTGTGAACGTCCCGTTGGTTGAGGTCACCTGCACGCCGACCTTACCGACCTCAGTGAACTTGATGGCATTCCCCACCAGGTTCGTGAGCACTTGTGTGATGCGTTGTTCATCGCCTTTGCCTACTGGCAGGTCAGGCTGTATGTTTACGTTCAGTGTAAGCTTTTTTTCCGCTACCAGCGGCTCTACAGCCGTGAAGACGTTTTGCACGACTCCCTGCATGGAGTAGTCAGCCAGCGAGAGTGTGATCCGTCCCGCCTCGATCTTTGAGAGATCGAGGACGGCGTTGATCAGGCCGAGGAGCCGATTGCCGCTTTGCTGTATGCGCTCCATGATCTCTTTGATTTTCTCCGGCACCTCACCATAAATGCCGTCCATAATGAGTTCGGTATAGCCCTGGATACCGTTCAACGGGGTACGCAGCTCGTGGCTCATGTTGGCGAGGAACTGAGATTTATGTTTGTTAGCGATCTCGAGTTCACGTGTGCGCTCCTCGACCTTCTGTTCCAGGCCGGTGTATGATTCCTGGAGTTGGGCAGTCATCCGATTGAACTCCGTGGCCAGCGCTTCTAGCTCGTCGCCGGTTCGGACATCAATATGGTGGTCCAACGCGCCCGCGCCAATGCGAGCCGCCCCCTGGCGGAGCACCTCTACCGGGCGCACCACCCGACGGCTGATCAGCAGGCTTGCCAGGATAGCCATGCCGAGGCCAACCAGAAGGAGCACAGAGGTTCTAAGAATAGAGGCGTACAGTGGTGCATAGGCCTCAGCAGTTGGCCGTTCGACGAGCACCGCCCACCCGAGGTCAGGAATAGCTGCATAAGCTGGGAAAACCTGCTGGCCAGCCAGATTCGGCTGAGCGGCAAACGGACCCGGCGCACCAGCCAGTGCCTCTTGCACCTGGCTAAGATTCCTGAGGTTCCGCTTTTGCAGCACCAGACTGATGTCGGGATGAGCGATGAGATCCCCCTCACGAGAGACGACATAGGCGTACCCGGTCTGACCCACTTTAATCTGCGAGATAACCTCCCAGATGTATTTGAGGTTGACCTCAGCGATCAGGACACCGATCACCTCTCCGGCAAACGGCTCAATGGGGACGGCAATACGCATGTACGGCTCGGACTGCCGCACGAAATACACTGGACTGAAAAACGCGGTTCCTCTACGAGCTTGTACGAAAGCCTCATCTGAGGAATAGTCCATCAGCTCCTGTGGCTGGGCCATCTCCACTCGCGACTCCTGAAGCAGTTTGCGTCCATTAGCGTCCAGTACCGTGGCCGTGGTAATCGCAGGAGTGACTTTCAGCAGCTTGATGAGTTGGAACCGGTAGGCATCCGTCAACCCGGCGGCCATGATGTCTGGCGTCTGCGTGGACGCCCGCATGGTCCTCTCGATGTCCTGCACAAACTGTTGGATCTTGAAGGCGGCCCCTTGCGCCATTTCCCGTTGCAGTGCCCAAATGCCCTCGATGCTCTCGCGGTAGCGGAAGAAAAGCTCAACCGCACCACTGGTGAGTAGCCCGCCACTCACCAGGACGAGGGCGATGAGGAACGTCCGCCGCAATAGCCGGCCACCGCTTCTGCTTCCAGGTGTGGCATGGCCGCCTTGAGTTCGAGCGGAGTCTTCAGAGAGGAACGCAGTGTTCATCGTACTCCCTTGAGCACCCTCTGTTGACTCACGTATAGAATCTGTGCGGACCCAGGCCATACCCCGTTCGTCCTGAGCGTAGCGTCAGCGAAGTCGAAGGGCGGACAGCGCTGAGCGCGCAAATTTCAGATGTAAATCCTGTCAGCTTTGCCTATCTCACATCGCCGTTGGCTTCTTTGCGCCAGCGCCCTCTGCCGGTTTTCCCGCAATTTCCCGTGCTGCCTTCAGGAACATCTCAGTAGGAAAGACGGCCAAGTCCTCTCCGATCCACTTCCCCCGGACAACTCCGTCCTTATCCACAAGGAAGAACGATCGCTTGGCTAATCTTCCCTCAAAGCCTGGGAAGTCTATCTTTTGCGTAGCACATCCCGGAGTGGTGGAAACACAGCTTGTGGCTCCATACTCAACGCCATACGCCTTTGCGACTTTCATGAATGTGTCACTGAGGAGTGGGTACGGCAGCTTCAGAGAGTCCGCAAATGCTTTCTGCGAAAAGGGAAGCGTATTGGCGATGCCCAGGAGTTGGACGTTCAGTTCTGCGAATTTCTGGTAATCAGCCTGCCTGGCCGATAAGTTTGCGGCTCACGTGGGGGCGAAATCGCCGCCATAGAACTCAATGAGAACATACTTCTTACCGAGAAACTCGCTCAGGCTGATATCTTTTCCTGTCGTGCCAGGGAGCGTAAAGTCCGGGGCCTTCTCTCCAATCTCCACCGCTGTAGCCACACCGGCTACACCCAGCACAGTCGCCAGCAGCACACTGGACAGGAGCAGGCCTTTTATGCGGTTCGCTAACATAATTCTCCCCTCCTTTTCCTAGGACAATATTTTTTGCCTTATAGCACAAGTTTCCCGATGTTTCGCCTCTGTTCCTCTTTGAATAGTAGATTCAGCGAACGATCCGATCAGCCCGATACAACACCTCCGGTGCGATCGTGAGCCCCAGAGCTTTCGCGACCTTCAGATTGATGGCGAACTCGACTTTCGGGTTCACTTCCACGGGGATCTCCGCCGGCTTCGTTCCCTTGAGAATCTTATCCACGAGGCGGGCTGCCTGCCGGCCTGTTTCAGAATAGTCCGGACCGTAGCTGGCGAGCGCACCGCGTTCCACCCAGAATGCTGCATCGAACATTGTTGGGAGTGACCGTTGGGAGGTAGCCTCCAGGACAAAGCCAGGAATGTTCAAAGAGCCAGAGTTTGGTGTCAGGATCCCATCCACCTCGCCCTTCGAGATCTGGGCGAGAGTTGCCTGCGCCTCCTCCGTGGTCCGCACCGCCTTCTCCACCAGCTCGATCCCAAGGCGGTGAGCAGCCTCACGATACATCTTCACCTCCGCCACAGCGTGGGCGTGGGCTGCATCATAGAGGTACAAGACCCGCTTTAGGCCCGGGACGATCTCGTGGAAGACTTCCAGACGCTTCGGGCTCAGCTCGAGCCGCAGATCGGTCACCCCCGTGATGTTACCGCCGGGCCGGGCGAAGCTCTGGATCAGGCCTAGCCCTACGGGGTCGCTCACCACAGAGAAGACAATCGGAATCCGGGTGGTCGCCATCTGCGCCGCCTTCGCCGGGCTGTCTTCCGAGGTAAAGATGATGTCCACTCCGTACTGAACCAGCTCGCGTGCGGCCGCAGGCAGGGCGGCCAGATCGCCTTGGGTAAAGCGGATCCCGAGAACAAACTGTTCG
>Ga0187892_10007485_pt1 | contig 15536 bp, 11 predicted proteins | sample MA1701073metaG_FD_139345 | JGI IMG/M metagenome (GOLD analysis project Ga0187892, IMG submission 139345) | Bio-ooze microbial communities from a basaltic lava cave in the Kipuka Kanohina Cave System on the Island of Hawaii, USA - MA170107-3 metaG ... | reverse complement strand
CGAGCACCAGCGCCGGCGCCACCACGGCGTCGGGGGCGCCCTCCTTCACCACCTCGGCGAGCAGCGCGAAGGCATCGGACTTCGGGTCGGCGACCGGCGACGCTTCGTTCGCCGTCTCGACGTCGATCTCGATCTCAGGATCGTCGATCGCGCGCCGCACGTGCTCGATCACCTCGTCGCTCTCGTCGCCCGGCAGCAGGCGGAAGTTCACGCGGGCCGACGCCTCGCGCGGCAGCACGTTCGCCTTGACACCGCCCTCGATCATCGTGATCGCCGTGGTGGTGCGCACCATCGCGTTGGTGCTCGGCTCCTCCTCGAGCTCCGCCCGGATCAGCGGCCCGAACAGCCCGGGCCACGCGAGCACGACCCGGCGGAGCCCGGTCGTGTGCGGCGCCACCGCGCGCAGCATCTCGGACACCACGCCTCCGGTGCGCGCGGGCAGCGGGCTCTCCTCGACGCGCACGAGAGCGCGCGCGAGGCGGCCGATCGCGGTGCTGGGCGGAGGCACGCTCGAGTGCCCGCCCGGCGCACGCGCCGTGAGCCGCAGCGTCAGGAAGCCCTTCTCCGCCACGCCGATCAGCGCGAGCGGCACGTCCGCGAGCGAGGCGTCGCCGGGCTCGACGATCGCCATGCCCTCGTCGAGGCTGAACCAGAACCGGACGCCGCGGTCGGCGAGCAGCCGCGTCATGGCGCCGGCGCCCTGGTCCCCGCCGACCTCCTCGTCGTGCCCGAACGCGACGACCAGCGTACGGCGCGGCGCGAAGCCCTCGGCGGCGAGGCGCTCGAGCGCCTCCATCGTCGCCACCACGCCCGCCTTGTCGTCGAGCGTGCCGCGCCCCCACACGAAGCCGTCGGCGATCACGCCGTCGAACGGCGGATGCGTCCACGTCTCGGGGTCGGACACGGGCACCACGTCGAGGTGCGACGTCACGAGGAACGGGGCGAGCGAGGCGTCGCTGCCGGGCCAGGTGTAGAGCAGGCTCGCGGCCCCCACCTTCTCGCGTCGCAGGGCGGCGTGCGCGCGGGGATAGGTCCGCTCGAGCCAGGCGTGCAGCGCCGCGAACGGCGCCGGATCGAACTCCTCCAGCGACTCGTGCGACACCGTCGCGAAGCGGATCGCCTCGGCGAGGTGCTGCTCCGGCGCGTCGGCGCCGGCTGGCGCCGCGAGCCCGAGCCCGAGCCCCAGCGCGAGCGCCCATCCCGTCCGTAGCTTGCTCATCCCTGGATCCTCTTCGCGCGCCCCGCCCATTCCTTCTCTCGCAGCCGGAACTTCTGGATCTTGCCGGTCGAGGTCTTCGGCAGCTCCGTGAACTCGACGACCTTCGGGCATTTGAAGTGCGCGAGGCGCTCGCGACAGAAGTCGATCAGCTCGCGCTCGCTCGCCGCGGCGCCCGGGCGCAGCGCCACGAACGCCTTCGGCACCTCGCCCCACTTCTCGTGCGGCATCGCCACCACCGCGCACTCGAGCACCGCCGGGTGCTTCACCAGCGTGTGCTCCACCTCGATCGTCGAGATGTTCTCGCCGCCGCTGATGATGATGTCCTTCTTGCGGTCGCGGAGCTCGATGTAGCCGTCGGGGTGCAGCACGCCGATGTCGCCCGAGTGGAACCAGCCGCCGCGGAACGCCTGGGCGGTGGCCTCGGGGTCCTCGAAGTAGCCCTTCATCACGTTGTTCCCGCGCATCACCACCTCGCCCATCGTGGCGGCGTCGGCGGGCACGTCGCGCATCTCCTCGTCCACCACGCGCAGGTGGACCGCGTGGTGGTACGGGACGCCCTGGCGCGACATCACGCGGGCGCGGCCCTCGACGTCGAGCGCCTCCCAGTCCCGCTGCATCTCACAGTAGACGTGCGGGCCGTAGGTCTCGGTGAGGCCATAGAGGTGGATGACGCGCACGCCGAGCTCTTCCATGCGGCGCAGCAGCGTGGGCGACGGCGGCGCGCCCCCCGTGGCCACGCGCAGCGGGGGCTCGAAGCGCGCGCCGCGGAACGCCTCGGATTCGGCCAGCATCAGCAGCACCGTGGGCGCCCCGTTGAAGTGCGTGACGCCCTCGCGCTCGATCAGCGCGCGGATCTTCGGCGGGTCGATCGCGCGCAGCATCACGTGCGTGCCGCCCGCGCCCGTCACCGCCCACGGGAAGCACCAGCCGTTGCAGTGGAACAGCGGCAGCGTCCAGAGGAACACGCTGTCGCGGCCGAGCCCGTGCACGTACATCTCACCGAGCGCGTTCAGGAACGCGCCGCGGTGCGTGTACATCACGCCCTTCGGGCGGCCGGTGGTGCCCGAGGTGTAGTTGAGCGAGGTGATGCGGTCCTCGTCGTCGACGTCCGCACGGATGGGCAGCACGTCGGCGCCCGCCACGAACTCGGCGTAGCTCGGGCCGTCGAGCGGGCGCCCGGTGACGCCCGCAACGGCGTCCTCGACGTTCACGAAGCGCGGGCGCGCGGCGAGTCCCGCCGCACCCGCGACGGCCGGCGCCAGCTCCGGATCGCAGAACACGAGCTTCGCGCCCGAGTGCGCGAGGATGTAGCCGACCTCCTCGCTCTGGAGCCGCGTGTTGATCGCGACGAGCGCGGCGCGCACCTGCAGCACGGCGAAATGCGCGACGAGCAGCGCCGGCACGTTCGGCGCGAGGAACGCGACGCGATCTCCCGGCGCGACGCCCGCGCGCAGCAGCGCGCCCGCGAGACGGCCCGCCTCCTCGGCGAAGCGACGGTAGCTCCAGCGCAGATCGCCGTAGACGACGGCGGGACGCTCGGGGAAGACGCGCAGCGTGCGCTCGAACAGCGCGAGCGGCGTCATCGGATCGAGGTGCACCCGCGTCGCGTCCGGGCCGGGCATCGCGGCGATTCTACAGGCGCTTTCTCCGTCGGAGGAACGAATGTCGCTGCGGCGTGGGAATGTGACCACGGGCACAGCCGACCCGCGGAGGCGGATGCGAAGCTCGCATCGTCTTCGGAGCCACGCAGCTCGTTTTCCCGCGCGCGGCTCGCTCCGGCTCGCCGGGGTCTGGATGGTCCGGACCCCAACCCCGTCCGGGTGAAGCTGGAGCGGGTCGCGCGCGTCGCCCTTTGGGGACGTTCTTTGACTAGTTGACTTGTCCGCCGGGTAGGCGCCCGCTCGAACCCGGGAGAACAAGTCCGGGATTATCCCTTTCGCTCCGGCTTGGGTAGGCTTCTGGACGTGGCAGAAGGCGTGGTCCTCGGAACGCGAGAGCGAGCGCAGCAGATCGCCTTCGAGGTTCTCACATGGCTTGCGATCGAGCTGGTCGTGTTCGTGGTCGGCGTGAGGTGGATGCCGCTGCCTCCGGTCCTTGCCGTGATGTTGTCCACGGCGATCGGTTGGCTTGTAATCGTCGGACTGCGGACGCAGCGAACCAGGCTGTTCGACCATTTGACGCCGTGCCTCCAGACGGCAGCGCTCGCAATCTTCGGGCTTTCGTCGGCCGTGATTACTCACGGGCTAGTAGCGAACCGAGTGGAACTAGATCTGTGGCGATCGCTGCAGTTCGGAGAGCCACCGTCCAACCGCGTCATCATGGTGCATAGGCTGCAACCAACTCAGGCAGCGGCCGAAAGACTCATGGTTGAATTCGGAATCAAACTAGTGCCGATCGAGGGGTTCATTGCCGCTCTCTACATGCCTCCCAGTGCTCAGATCCTTAGACACGCCGGATTCTTGGGAAAGCCAGGATTGAGCGATCTGCCAGTCGGACCTGAGATGGAGACGCTCGTGTACTCGTCCGAGAGGGGAATCATGGTCGGTAACACTTCCGACCGACACCACTTGTCAAGTGACACCAGCTTCTACCTGATTTTGGAGTCGAATAGCAAACTCACGTTCTTCGACTGTGAGATCTCGAAGAGATCCACGGAGGTACAGCCGCGACGTTGCTCCAATGGCGGTGTGTCGGTCCGTGAGGCACTCGCTAAGCCGTGAGCCGCTTGTATTCGAGCTGCTCGCCACGCACCAGCTCAAGCACCGTGTCTCGGAACAGATAGGGGTTGCTGCGATTGTTGAACCGAAACTCGACTTCCTGGAGGTAAGCGGGAAGGTGCTTCTTCGAGACCTTGTGATATGCACCGACGATGGAGCGATCGAGCAGCGACCAGACGCCCTCGATCGTATTCGTGTGAACGTTCCCGTTCACCCACTCGCCGCGGTGGTGGTTGACGGTCTTGTGCGGCGTGTTCTCGTCTCCGACGCCGCGGTACGCCTGCCACGCATCGGTGTGGATCGCCTCCGCGTCGGGCGACACGCGAGCCTTGACGAAGCGGTGGAGCGTGCGGCGCGTCCGGTCCTTGACCACACCGAGCCGGACCTTGCCGCCGCGCTCGACCACGCCAACCACGGGTGTCAGATGCGGGTGATGGTGGCCGGAGCCGACGCCTCGGTGTTTCCCGCCGACGAAGGTCTCGTCTACCTCGACCGTGCCGGAGAGCATTGTCGCGTTCTCTTCCTTCATGGCCGACCGGATGCGGTGGCACAGGAACCACGCAGTCTTGTAGGTGACGGAGAGCATCCGCTGAATCTGCTTCGCGCTGATGCCCTTCTTGCTCTCGGCCATGAGAAACACCGCCAGGAACCACTTCCACAGCGGGAGCTTGCTGTCCTCGAAGACGGTTCCGACACGGGTCGAGAACTGGTAGCCGCAGGCCATGCACTCGAAGAGACGCCGCTCGGTGAGGCGCGCGAGCTTGGTGGAGCCGCACGCGGCGCGGACGCCATCGACCTTGCGACCGGGGCACGCGACGCCATCGGGCCAGCGCAGGTCTTCGAGGTAGGCGTGGCAGGCGTCCTCGTTCGAGAACTTCGAGACGAGCTGGGGAAGATCCATCGCTTGCTTCGGCATGGGGGTTCCTAGATGGCGAAGGGGAAGAAGAAGCGGGCGCGCGAGATGACGACGGCCGAGGCCATCGAAGCGCTGTTCCCGAAGAAAGTCATCAAGAGGCTTCGGGAGGCGCTGCTCGAAGACGAGGGGACGAAGAAGGCCAAGCGCCGTAAGAAGAAGGACTGATCGAACATGAGCCGCAGATTACTACCGACTCACTCCGGAGTCAAGTATATAATCCCGAACAAGTCAACTAGTCAAAGAACGTCCCCGCAATAGAAACCCCGGGAGCGGATGCGAGCGCGGAGCCCGAATCCCGAGGCGGCTACGGCGTCCGCGCTCCCGGGGCGGTGGCCTAGGACTGGCGTCCTTCGTCACCGAGAAGAAAGTCGGTCGAAGACGTGTGGCGCTAGGACGCCACCACCTCACTCGCCGTAGTACTGGGTTTTTCCAACTCGTCACCTCCTTCTCGGCGTTGAATGGTTCTGGCGAGGTCCAGTGCTCGCCTCCCGCGAACCGGAGGGCGCCGTTCCGCTCTGCCGCGGGCCGCCCCTGGCCGGCACAGCGCCCGCCCGGGACTCGGGAATGAGTGAGATTCCCTTGCTGCCCACATTATCGGAGCCCCTGGGGTACGGCTACAGCAAGCGCCGCAAAGCGGCGTCACGACCGCCGGCTGCGGCGTGCTGCCCGGCTTCCCGGCGCGGGTTCTGGGTCCGTCCTCTAGACTGCGCCCGCCATGACGACCCCGCGCGACGAGGCGGTTCTGCTGGTGAGCTGCCCGGACCGGCGGGGCATCGTGGCCGCGCTGGCCCAGGTGCTCCACGGGCACGGGGCGAACATCCTCGATGCCGACCAGCACACCGACCCGGTGGCCGGCCAGTTCTTCCAGCGCATCCGCTTCGACCTGACGGAGCTCCTCACGGATCGGGTGAGCCTGGAGCGGGGGATCGGCGAGGTGGCCGCCCGCTTCGCCATGCGTTTCCAGCTCGCCTACGCCGGCCAGCGAAAGCGCGTCGCCATCTTCGTCTCGCGCTACGAGCACTGCCTGGTGGACCTGCTCTGGCGCCACCGCGCCGGCGAGCTGCCCTGCGAGATCGCGCTGGTCGTGAGCAACCACGCCGACCTCCGCGCGAGCGTCGCGCCCTACGGCATCCGCTACGAGGTCTTCCCGATCACGAAGCAGAGCAAGGCCGAGCAGGAGGCCCGCGAGCTCGCGCTGCTGCAGGACGAGCGGATCGACCTGATCGTGCTCGCGCGGTACATGCAGGTGCTCTCGGGCGGCTTCATCGAGCGCTACCCCGGGCGGATCATCAACATCCACCACTCCTTCCTGCCGGCGTTCCAGGGCGGCAAGCCGTACCACCAGGCCGCCGAGCGCGGCGTCAAGCTGATCGGCGCCACCGCGCACTACGCCACCACCGACCTCGACGAGGGCCCGATCATCGAGCAGGACGTGGCGCGCGTCACGCACCGCGACTCGATCGACGATCTGGTGCGCAAGGGACGCGACCTCGAGCGCACCGTGCTCGCGCGCGCGGTGCGCAGCCACCTCGAGGACCGCATCCTCGTCTACCAGAACAAGACGGTCGTGTTCGGATGAGCACGCAGGCCCGCGTGGCGCTGCTCGGCTTCCTGGTGCTGGTGGTGATCGCGATGTGGGTGTTCGCGTTCCTCTCGAAGCACTTCGAGAAGGTGGCGGCCGGCGTGGCGGCGCTGCCGCCCGCGGAGTTCGAGCGGCTCACGCTGCTCGCGGTCGGCACCGGCGGCACCTTCGAGAACCACTGGCGGCGTGGGCCCGCGCTCGCCGTCGGGCTCGGAACCGACGTGGTGCTGGTGGACGCCGGGCGCGGCGTGGCCGAGGCGCTGCGCGCGGCCGCCGTGCCCGTCGAGCAGCCGCGCGTGCTGCTGCTGTCGAGCCTCGCCGCCGAGAACGTGATCGGCCTCGACGACCTCTGGCTCACCGGCTGGCTGCGCGGGCGCGAGGCGCCGCTCGCCGTGTACGGGCCGCGCGGCGCGGAGGCGCTGGTGGCGGGACTCGAGCGCGCGCTCGCGGCGCAGGCCGACGCGCAGGCCGCGGCGTGGGCGCTCCCCCCGGCCGGGCGCGAGATCGAGGTGCACGAGCTCACCGCCGCGGCGGGCTTCGCGGTGGGCGGGCTCGCGCTCCGCGCGGCGCCGCTCGCGGGCGGGCCCGTGCCCGCGCTCGCCTGGCGGATCGAGGGCGACGGCCACAGCGTCGCGGTCACCGTCGGGAGCGGCGACGCGGACGCGCTCGCCGCGACGGCGAGCCGGGCCGACTTCTGGGTCACCGAGGCCGTCTACGGCGCCTCGCTCGACCGCGCGCGCGAGGCCGGCATGGAAGGCCTCGATGTGCTGATGCGCGAGGCCGCGGTGCACCCGCGTCTCGAAGCCCTCGCCGCGATCGCGCACCGCGCCGAGGTGCGCAGCGTCGTGCTCGTGCGGCTCCGCCCGCCGCCTCCCTTCGCGTCGCAGTACGAGAGCGTGCTCGAGGACGGAGGCTTCCGCGGGCGCGTCCACGTACCCGCGGACGGGGACCGCCTCGAGCCCTAGCGGCGGGGCGGCCGGCTAGACCTCGACGCCCGGCCCGCTCGGCTCGAGCCCGGGCCGCTCCGGCTCGCCGCCCTCGGGCAGCTGCTCCGGCGGATCCGGCCGGTCGTCGGGCGCGCGCTCCCCGACGAAGCGGCGGCGCTGCTCCTCGAAGTACGGCTCGCCCGGCGCGAGCGAGATCGCACGCTCGATCGTCGCCACCGCCTCTTCGCCGCGCCCGAGCTGGAAGTAGACCTCGGCGAGGGTGTCGAGGTAGTTCGGATCGGTGCGGTCCGTGGCGCGCACCGCGCGGCGCGCGAGCTGGAGCGCGAGCTCGAGCTCGTCCTCCGTCGGATCGGCCGACGTGGCGATGGTCCAGGCGTCGTTGTTGAGCAGCAGGACGGGCACGGCGCGGCGGGCCTCGAGCAGGAGCTCGCCCCGGCGGGCGGCCGCGGTGCCCGGATCGAGCAGCCCGTGCGCGAAGCCGAGCAGCAGCGCCAGAGAGATCCCGAGCGCAGCCGCAGCGGCCACGCGCAGCCCGCGTCCGGCGGCGAAGGAGGAAGCGGCGTCGGGCGCGATCGCGAGCGCCGCGACGCCGCCGGCGAGCAGTCCGCCGGCGTGGGCCCCGTGTGCCACGTTCGGCACGAACGACAGCGCCACGAACTCGGCCAGCACCGCCCCGACCAGCACGCCGCGCGGCAGGCGCAGCGTGGCCGGCAGCAGGTCCGGGCGCCGCAGCTCGAGCGCGATCAGGGCGCCGGCGTAGCCCGCCACCACGCCGGACACGCCTACCACGCTCTCGTAGCCGGCGGCGACGCAGCCGAGCATCGCGCCCGCGGCCGCGGCGGCGCTGACGAGCACCGTGCGCGACGCGCCGAGCTGGCGCTCCAGCAGGCCGCCGAGCACGAACAGCCCGAGCGCGTTGAGCGCGAGGTGAGGAATGCCCGCGTGGAGGAGCTGGGCCGTGAGCAGGCGCCACGGCTCGAGCGCGAGACCGAGCGCGCGCCAGTACTCGCCGCCGTACGCCACGTTCGGGAAGGCGCTCGCGAGCACGTGGAAGCCGACGCACAGCGCCGCCAGCGCGGGCCCGACGAGCGGGCGCCCGGGGCTCGCCTGGCGCCGGTCCAGCGCCGCCTGTCGCGCGCGCCGCACCTCGCCGTCGGGCAGGCCCGCCACGCGCTCCGCGAGCCGCTGCGCCAGCGAGAGCGCCCCGCCCGGCTCGGAGAGCGCGGCGCGCGGCACCGCGAACGTCCCGCGCTCCGTGCCGAGCCGGAGACCGCGCGTGGTGAGCGCCACGTGGATCAGCTCGGCGTAGGGCGTGAAGCGCTGCCTTCCGCGCGACGGATGCGTGAAGCCGGAGGCGAACAGCGCGACGTAGCCGCCGCCCTGCAGCGCGATGCGCTCCTCCGCGTCGGGTCGTTCCGCCTCGGACGTCAGCGCTTCGGTACGGCGAGCGACGGGAAGAGTCGCGTGAACACCAGGAACGTGAGCGCGAACAGCCCGAGGAAGCCGAGCGCGGTGCCGATCTGGATCACCCCGAGGAAGGCCCAGGTGTCCTTCGGTACCAGCGAGGGCCAGATCAGCACGTTGCGCTCGATCCAGAAGCCGAAGGCGGAGACGGTCGCGATCGTGGCGAGGAACCAGCCCGTCTTCTTCGGGCGCTGGCCGAGCAGGCACCAGAACGGGATCACCCAGATGCAGATCCAGGCGAACAGCGTGACCTTCACCCAGGGCTCGCCCCAGACGCGGTCCCACCAGTCCTCCCAGTACCAGGTGTCCTTCAGGAACTCGGTGCCGAGGCGCGCGCCGAAGAACTGCGTCTCCTCCGGCAGGTTGCCGTACCAGATCACGAGGTACTGCGAGAAGAACAGGTACATCCAGAAGATCGAGAACGCGAAGATCATCTTGCCGAGGTCGTGGAGCCGGCTGGTGGTGATCTCGCCCTCGAGCCCGGCGTAGTTGCGGTGCAGCACGCTGAGCAGCGCCGTCACCGAGACGGCGGACAAGAAGCCGCCCCACGAGAAGAACGCGCCGAACAGGTTCGAGAACCAGGTCGGCGTGAGCGACATGACCTGGTCGAACGCGATCATGCTGAAGCCGAACGCGTAGGCGAGGCAGATGAGCGGCGCGAGGAAGCCGGTACGCTGCGCCGCGGCGGCGCGCTCGGCCTCGTCGCCCTTCCAGCCCGCCGTCCAGCTCCCGATCATGCGCTTGGCGAGGCCCGTGGCTTCGCCCTCGGCGGCCTTGAGCCCCGGGCGGAGCGAGGCGCGCAGGAACAGCAGCGAGAGCACGGACAGCAGCAGGAACACGCCCCAGTCGGTGGCGTACATGCGGCCGACGTCGAGCCACGCCTCCTTGCCCGGCGGCGGGCCGCCGATCCACGGATAGACGTGCTCGCGCCCGAGGAAGCCGACCAGCGACAGCACGAAGGTGATCGGCACCCAGGCACCGAGGCTCTCCGCGATGCGCCGCACCGGGCCGGGCCAGCGCGCGCCGACGATCGTGAAGATGCACGCGATGATGATGCCGCCCTGCGCGATGCCGCCGAAGTAGAGCGTGTTCACGTGGAAGGCGCGCCAGGCCGTGGCCGGATCGCTCGCGAGGCCGTACAGGAAGCACGCGATGCCGAGGACGGCGAGGGCGGCCGCGATGGTGGCGGCCGGCTGGGGGAGCGCGCGCGGACTCGCGCGATCGACGTACGCGGCGCTCACGGCCGGCCTCCTCGCTGCAGGTAGCGGACGTAGTTCACGAGATGCCAGCGATCCTCGGGCGGGATGCGGTTGTATTCGGGCATGCGCTGCCCGCCGCCCCGGATCAGGTTGTAGATGTACCCGTCGCTCCGGCCCATCGCGGTGACGAGCGGGAACACGCCGGCGAAGGGGCCCTTCTGCGGGCTCGCCATCGAGACGGGCCCGTCGCCCATGCCCGCGGCGCCGTGACACGTGATGCAGTAGGTCTCGTACGTCTTCTGGCCGCGCGCGATCGACTTGAAGTCGGCCGGGTTCGTCGGATTCACGAGCGCGTCCACGCCCGGGTCGTACTGCGGCAGCAGCGGCGCCTCGGCGTCCACGGCCACGCTGCCCTCGGGCGGCAGGAAGGGATCGACCTGGTCGCGGAACTTCACGCGCTCGTAGGCCTGGATGGCCTTCTGCCACTTCATCTGCGGCCACCAGTCCTCGGACCACTGCTCCCAGCAGCCGAAGGAGCCGGCGCACAGCGCGAGCACCAGCGCGAACAGAGCGTGCGAGCTACGCCTCGACAAGATTGACCTCTTTCGCGTGGTGCGCGCGCAGCAGCGCGTCCACCTCGGCGACGTCGCGCTCGCGGCAGCCGACGACCAGGCCGAACTCCTCGCCGGAGAAGCGCTTGTCGTAGCCCTTGTCGTTCCTGCCGAAGCTGCCGTACGGCAGGCGGCCGACCAGCAGCAGGCCGAGCAGCGTGGCGAGACCGCCGAACAGGATGGTGAGCTCGAAGCCGATCACGGTGTAGGTGGGGATCGCGGCGAAGGGCTTGCCGCCGATCATCACGGGCCAGTCGTACGACATCCAGATCGTCATCGCGTAGCCCGTCACCACGCCGAGCAGGCCGCCCACCAGCGTGAACACGCGCACCCGGCTCGGCTTCTCGTCGAGCGCGTCGTCGAGCTCGGGGAACGCGGCCGGCGCGTAGATCTCGAGGTCGGTGAAGCCGCGGTGGCGCAGCCGCTTCGTGGCGTCCGCCACCGGCCCCGGCGCGTCGAAGATGCCTTGCAGCGACGGCATCAGTGCGCTCCCTCGGCCGCGTGGGCCCGCTCGTGGATCGCGAGCTCCTTGACCTCGTAGATGGCGACCACCGGGAGGAGCTTCATGAAGATCAGGAACAGCATGGCGAAGAAGGCGAAGCTTCCGGTGAAGATGGTGAGCTCGGCCCAGGTCGGCGTGTACACGCCCCACACCGCGGGGTCGTACTCGCGCCCGAGCGACGTGATGATGATGACGTAGCGCTCGAACCACATGCCGATGTTCACGAAGGTGGAGACCACGAACAGGGTCGGGACGTGCGTACGCAGCCGCTTGAACCAGAAGAGCTGCGGGAAGACCACGTTGCAGACGATCATGGTCCAGGTCGAGAACCAGTAGGGGCCGAAGGCGCGGAACCAGAAGGCGCTCTGCTCGGCCTCGACGCCGCTGTACCAAGCCACGAAGTACTCGGTCATGTACGCGTAGCCCACGATCCAGGACGTGAGCAGGATGAAGCGCGCCATGTTCTCGAAGTGGTAGTCGGTGATGTACGCCTCGAGGCCGAAGATGCGGCGCACCGGGATCATCACCGTCAGCACCATCGCGAAGCCCGAGAAGATCGCCCCGGCCACGAAGTAGGGCGCGAAGATCGTCGCGTGCCAGCCCGGCACGATGGACATCGCGAAGTCCCAGGACACCACGCTGTGCACCGAGAGCACCAGCGGCGTCGCGAGGCCGGACAGGTGCAGCACCGAGCGCGAGTGCGCCTTCCACTGCCGCGCGGTGCCCTGCCAGCCGAGCGCGAGCCCGGTGTAGAGCAGCCGGCGCCAGCCCGCGGTGCGATCGCGCGCGATCGCGAGGTCGGGAATCAGGCCGATGAACAGGAACACGATCGAGGTGGTCGCGTAGGTCGAGATCGCGAAGGTGTCCCACTCGAGGGGGCTGCGGAAGTTCACCCAGAGCCCGCGCTGGTTCGGGTAGGGCAGAATGAAGTAGGCCTTCCAGATGCGGCCGACGTGGATGCCCAGGAACATGCCGGCCGTCATCACGGCCATCACCGTCATGGCCTCGGCGCTGCGGTTGATCGCGTTGCGCCACTTGGCACGGAACAGGTAGAGGATGGCCGAGATCAGCGTGCCGGCGTGCGCGATGCCGACCCAGAACACGAAGGTCACGATGTACACGCCCCAGAACACCGGGTGCGTGTAGCCGGCGATGCCGAGCCCGATGTAGATCTGGTAGATCCAGGTGAGCGCGGCCGCCGTCACGGCGAGCAGGGTCGTGCCGAGCAGCAGGAAGTAGCCCAGCGAGACGCCTTCCATCGGCGCGAGCAGGTCGCGGTTGATCTGAGAGTCCGCGGGCGGCCCCACGGCGTGGATCGATTCGGCGGCGGCGGGAGGCGGCGTCATGAGTTCAGCCTTCGACCTTGCCGCGGATCACCTTCGACAGGTAGGTCACGGCGGGTCTCGTGTTCAGCACGTGCAGCGCGTGGTAGCCGCGCTTCGGATCGGCGGCCTTCTGGGAAACCGAGCTCGCGGCGTCGCGCAGGTTGCCGAACGTGAGCGCGTTCGACGGGCACGACTGCTGGCAGGCGGTCTGCACGGCGCCGTCGGCGATGAGTGCTCCCGCATGCTTCGCCTCCTGGCGGGCGGATTGGACGCGCTGCACGCAGAACGTGCACTTCTCCATCACGCCCTGGCCGCGCACCGTCACGTCTGGGTTCAGGCCCAGCTCCATGGGCTCGGGCCACTTGGTGAGCTGGTTGTCCCAGTAGTTGTATCGCCGCACCTTGTACGGGCAGTTGTTCGCGCAGTAGCGCGTGCCGATGCAGCGGTTGTAGATCATCGCGTTCAGACCTTCCTCGTTGTGGTAGGTCGCGATGACCGGGCAAACGGGCTCGCACGGCGCCGCGCCGCAGTGCTGGCACATGACCGGGGCGTTGCGGATGTCGCTGTCGCCGAGCTTCTCGCGGCTCCGCGCGGGGTGGACGCGGCCGGGCTCGAGCTCGGGCTCGCCCTCGCCGACCCAGCGGTCGATACGCAGCCACGCCATCTGGCGTACGAGGCGCGTCTCGTCCTCGCCGACGCGCGCCACGTTGTTCTCGACGTAGCAGGCCGCGATGCACGCGCTGCAGCCGGTGCAGCGGTCGAGGTCCACGGTCATGCCCCAGCGGTAGGCGCTCACCTTCGCGGAGCTCTCGCCCTTCTCGTCGAAGGCGCGCTGGTACTGCTCGTCGGCGGCGTCCTTGGCCGGATCGTAGGGCTTGTGGATCTCGTGCGGGCCGTGGTGCTCGCCGTGGGCGTCGCCGTGGCCCGAGAGCGCCGCGAGCGTGATGACCTCGCCGAGCTGGCGCTGGCGCTTGTTGTCGCTCCACTGGAGCAGCGGCAGGCGGCGATGCCGGCCCGATGCGGTGACCTTGGGCTTCTCGGTGAGCCAGGCGCGGCCGCCGCTCTCGTCGACGCCGTCGCCGGGCAACACCTCGGAGACGTTCACGCCGCGCGCGACGTCCGGCAGGCCCTGCCCGGCCTTCGAGGCGAAGTGACCGACGGTGTGGCCTTGTCCCGTAGGAACGGCGATCACGTCGTCGCGGATGCCGCCGCGCGGGAACGCGGCCAGCTCGATGGCGCCGGCCGAGCTCTCGAGCCGCAGCACGTCGCCGAGCTGGACGCCGAGGCGATCCGCCGTGGCGAGGCTGAGCTCCGCCCAGCTGTCCCACGCCACGTGCGTGGTCGGATCGGGAATCTCCTGCAGGAGCGGCAGCGCGGCGCCCGAGCCGTCGCCGAGGAACGGGTGCGGGACGGCGAGCAACATGAGGTCGCCGTCGCCCGTCAGCACGGGTGCGGCCACCTGGAGCTGCGAGACGTCGAAGCCCACGGGGACGTGGCTCGCCGGCGCATAGGTGCCGCCGGCCTTGAGCGCCGCCCGGAAGTCCACGCCGGCCCACGCCGCCTCGAGCTCGCTGCGGAAGCTGCCGGCGGGCAGCAGCGCGGCGGCCTCGGGCGAGATCGCACGGCCGAGGTCGAGGATGGCGTCGCCGAACGCGCGCGTGTCGTAGAGCGGGCGCAGCGTCGGCTGCACCAGCGCACGCACGCCCGAGCGCGGGCGCGCGTCGCCCCACGACTCGAGCGGCGCGTGGTCGGGCAACACCACGTGCGCGCGCTCGGACGTCTCGTCCCGGCTCGTGGCGAAGGACACCACCAGCTTGACCTTCGCGAGCGCGTCGCCGAAGCCGGCGGAGGCGGGCAACGCGTACACGGGATTCGAGTGGTGGATCAGCAGCACGTCCACCTGCCCGTCCCGCATCTCGCGGATCAGGGCCAGCACGTCCTTGTAGCTGGCGCGCACACGCGGCGTCTCGGGGGCCGCCGGCACGGTCATGCGCGTGCCCGCCGCGCCCACCACCTGGTTGAGCAGCAGCACGGCCGCGGTGCTTCCCACCGCGCGGCGCGAGGTGACGCCGATGCCGGGCGGCAGCGCCACGGCGGCGCGCGCGCGTGCGAGCGCTCGGCCGAGGCGCAGGATCGCGTCCGCGGGCACGTCGCACGCCTTCGCGGCCGCGTCGGCGCTCGCCTCGGCGAGGACGCCGGAGAGGAGCTCCGCGTAGGCGCCGCCGCCCGCGCCGGCTTCGATCGCCGCGCGCGCGAGCGCCAGCGCGAGCGTGCCCTCGCTGCCCGGCTTCGCCGCGAGCCACTCGTCCGCCGACGACGCCGTGAGCGACAGGCGCGCGCCGACGTAGACGAGCTTCGCCCCGCCCTCGGGGTGGGCCGCGATGTCGCGCGCCTCGGCCCACTGGCGCTGGTGCTCGACCGGCGAGAGGCCGCTCTCGAGCAGCTCGGAGCCGAAGTCGATCACGAGGTCCGCGCCCGAGAGATCGAAGATGGGCTGCGACGCCACGCCGTACACCTGCTCGGTGGCGGCGCGGAGGGCCTCGCGGTCGAAGGGCTGCGTCACCACGCGCGGGCCGATGCCGGTGGCGGCGACGACGCGCTCGAGCACGCCCGCGGCGGTGTCGCCCGGGTCGCCGCCGAGCACGCGCGTGCGCGACGGATTCGCACGGATCTCCGCCGCCACCTGCGCGAGCGCCTCGTCCCAGCTCACGGCCTCGAGCTGGCCGGCCGCGTTGCGGCGCTGGGGCCCGTGGTGACGGTCCGGATGGTAGGTGCGCTCGACGGAGGCCTGGGCGCGCGCACACAAGCGGCCCCGGTTGATCGGATGGTCGGGGTTGCCCTCGAGCTTGATCGGGCGGCCCTCGCGCGTCTTCACGTGCACGCCGCAGCCGACGGAGCACTCGCGGCAGGTGGACGCGTACCAGACCGGCGTGCCCGGCGTGACCTCCTCGGGCTGCACGACGTAGGGGATCAGCTTCTCGACGTGGTCGGAGCAGCCGGCCGCGGCGGCGGCGCCTGCGCTCACGCCCGCGAGCTTCAAGAAACTGCGACGGT
>Ga0187892_10007483_pt1 | contig 15538 bp, 11 predicted proteins | sample MA1701073metaG_FD_139345 | JGI IMG/M metagenome (GOLD analysis project Ga0187892, IMG submission 139345) | Bio-ooze microbial communities from a basaltic lava cave in the Kipuka Kanohina Cave System on the Island of Hawaii, USA - MA170107-3 metaG ... | reverse complement strand
GATTGCGATGGAGGAGGGCTTGCGCTTTGCCATTCGGGAGGGCGGTCGCACGGTCGGTGCCGGGGTGGTCGCCAAGATCCTCGAGTGAGGGTGTTTCGGACTAAAACCTTATAGTGAATAAACTTAAGGACTCGTTAGGCCAGTAGCTCAATTGGCAGAGCAGCGGTCTCCAAAACCGCAGGTTGGGGGTTCGATTCCCTCCTCGCCTGCCAAAGCTGGAAAACGCAGTTCCAGGGGCGAGTCGCACCAAAGTCCAGCAGCGTTAAGAGTCAGATCGAAAGAGGTTGATGAGTACAAAGATTGAAACCCAAGAATCGAGGCTCGATCCCGTAAAGCTGATCGCGGCATTCTTCATCATCACCGCGGCTGTGGGGGCGTTTTATTACTATGCGGAGCAGCCACTCCTTTATCGGGTGCTGGGCATTGTAGCGGCCGCTGCTGTCAGTGTGGCTATTGCCTTACAGACGGAACGAGGGCGAGGATTGATAGGCTTCGTTCAGGAGGCTCTGGTCGAGGTACGCAAAGTGTTTTGGCCAAGCCGGCAGGAAACGGTGAGGACCACGCTGGCGGTGTTAGCAATGGTACTAGTGGTAGCGCTGTTTTTGTGGCTTCTCGATTCCTTGCTGGGCTGGATCATGCGCCTGGTTACGGGAGTTGGAGCCTGAGGAATGTCGCTGAAGTGGTACGTTGTTCACGCCTATTCCGGGTTTGAAAATCAGGTTAAGCGATCGTTGCAAGAGCGGATCAGTAGAAGCGGTCTTGATCTTAACTTTGGCGAGATATTGGTTCCCACAGAAGAAGTTGTGGAAATGCGCGATGGTCAGAGACGAAAAAGCGAACGGAAGTTTTTCCCCGGCTACGTTCTGGTGCAAATGGAGATGAACGACGACACGTGGCATTTGGTCAGGGAAGTGCCAAAGGTGATCGGATTTATCGGGGGGACTAGCGATCGCCCTTCTCCTATAAGCGATCGGGAAGCAGGGGCGATTATCCAGCGCGTCCAGGAAGGCACAGAGAAGCCTCGGCCCAAGGTTTTGTTTGAAGTGGGTGAGATCGTACGTGTCGTTGATGGACCGTTTACGGATTTTAACGGCGTCGTAGAAGAGGTGAATTACGAACGCAGTCGGCTGCGGGTAGCCGTCCTGATCTTTGGACGTCCCACGCCGGTGGAGCTCGAGTTTGGGCAGGTGACAAAAGATTAGCGTAACCCTAAGCGAGGGCCCCTGCCCGTAAAGGAGTCGGAGTTTGGCCAAGAAAATTCAAGCGTATGTCAAGTTGCAAGTGCCGGCTGGGCAGGCCAATCCGAGCCCACCGGTGGGTCCTGCATTGGGCCAATACGGGGTGAACATCATGGAGTTCTGCAAGACGTTTAATGCGCAGACCCAAACTCTGGAGCAAGGGTTAGCTATTCCGGTTGTGATTACGGTCTACGCAGACCGCAGCTTTTCTTTCGTGACCAAGACGCCACCCGCGGCTGTGCTGTTGAAAAAAGCGCTCGGGATCGCGAAGGGAAGCAAGGTTCCCAACGCGGATAAGGTCGGCACCATCAATCGTGCCCGGTTGGAAGAAATCGCAAAGCTCAAAGAGCCGGATCTGACGGCAGGGGATCTGGAAGCGGCGGTGCGCACGATAGCGGGGACCGCGCGCAGCATGGGTATCGATGTCGAGGGGATATAAGGTGGGCAAAGTGACGAAACACAGAAAAGCCATAAAGGACGCGCTGGGGGAACGCAAGTTACGCCCGGCAGAGGAGGCGTTCGAGTTACTTAAGAGCCTATCTCGGGCTAAATTCGACGAATCAGTTGACGTGAGCATCAACCTCGGAGTGGACCCTCGAAAATCCGATCAGGTGGTGAGGAGTTCCACCGTTTTGCCTAACGGCACCGGGAAAGCGGTGCGCGTGGCTGTTTTCGCACAGGGCAAAGCGGCGGAGGACGCGAAAGCTGCCGGGGCCGACATCGTTGGCTTCGCAGATTTGGTGGCGCGGGTAAAGGGGGGGGAGATAAACTTTGATCTGGTTATCGCAACGCCCGACGCAATGCCTGTCGTCGGCCAGCTAGGCCCCCTGTTAGGCCCACGCGGATTGATGCCGAACCCCAAGGTGGGAACGGTCACCCCCGACGTTGCAACCGCGGTGAAGAATGCGAAGGGCGGGCAGGTGCGTTATCGTACCGACAAGGGTGGAATCATCCACTGCCCCATCGGTAAGGTCTCTTTCGGTTCAATCCAGTTGAAGGAAAATCTAGAGGCATTAGTGAAAGATCTCGTTAAAGCAAAGCCCGGTACGTCTAAAGGGGTTTATCTAAGAAAGGTAAGCGTGTCGACCACCATGGGGCCAGGGATCGTCCTAGATAAAGCGGGCTTGCCCGTATAGCGAGATCTCGCGGGTAGCGTCTTAGGCGAAAACGCCCGTGAGCGCAAAGATGTCGTCTGAAAGATTGTTGTCGGTTCGATTTTTTGGCTTCTATCAATGCTCCGAATCATGAACGAGAATCTGTTGTTAACCCTAATGCCGTGGGAGAGAGAAATTGCCTCTTGATCTAGCACAAAAGGCGGCGCTTGTTGCCGAACTTTCGGAGGTTGCTTCAAAGGCGCTTTCTGCCATTGGGGCGGACTTCACGGGTCTGTCGGTCGCGGAGATGACGGAACTGAGGCGGTCGGCGCGAGCGGCGGGAGTGTACATGAAGGTGACGCCTAATACGCTTGCTAGTCGCGCTTTGCAGGGAACGAACTTCGTCTGCATGTGCGAGGGTTTGGTCGGGCCCCTTGTGCTCGCGTTTTCGCAGGAAGACCAGGGTGCCGCAGCAAGAGTGGTAAGCGCGTTCGCGAAAACCCACAACAAGCTTGTGGTGAAACTGGTTTCCATCAGCGGCAAGCTGCTGGGACCGGGCGATATAGACACGCTAGCGAATCTCCCGACCCGAGAAGAAGCGCTGAGCCGCCTTCTGGCGGTTATGAAAGCGCCCATAGGCCGGTTGGTGCGAACGCTTGCCGAGCCACAAGCCCGTCTGGTGCGAACCTTGGCAGCGATCGGGGACCAGAAGAAAACCGCGTGAGCACGATCCAGTTTTTCTATAAAGCAGTCCAGGAGAACAATCATGGCCGTATCCAAAGAGGAAATATTAGAAACGATCGCTAACATGACCGTACTAGAAGTTGTCGAGCTGGTCGAGGCGATGGAAGAGAAATTCGGGGTGTCAGCGGCGGTGGCGGTAGGCCCTGCGGCTGCTGCGTCGGGCGCTGCCGCTGCCGCAGAAGCGGTGGAAGAAAAGACCGAATTCGATGTCGTGCTCGCGGGTTTTGGAGAAAACAAAGTGGCGGTCATCAAGGCCGTGCGCGCGATCACCGCGCTGTGGCTTAAAGAAGCGAAAGATCTGGTCGAGGGTGTTCCCTCCCCGGTTAAAGAGGGTATTGGCAAGGAGGAAGCGGAAGAGATAAAGAAAAAGCTTGAAGAAGCCGGCGCGAGCGTGCAGGTTAAGTGATTCACCGCTCATTTATGGCGTGCCTTGGCGGATGTTGAAAGAGTCCGTGGCCCGATTTTTTCAGCGTGCGTCGGTGTCGGGGATGCGCGCGCCCGCATGGCTTTGCAGACGACTTCCGGGCCTGAAAGCGGCGCGCTTTGCCCACGGCGAATGGCTGGTGGGAACGCCACCCGCCTTTTGTGTTTTCTGTCGGCGGATAATATCCGGTTTGCGTTCAAAAGCGCAGTTCCCGAGGTGAGGATTGCTATGGCTTATTCTTTTACTGAAAAAAAGCGTATCCGTAAGGGATTCAGCAAACGTCCCCCGATTCTAGAGGCCCCCTATTTACTTGCCACACAGATCGACTCCTATCGGCAGTTTTTGCAAGAGGATGTGCCGCCCGAGCAAAGGGAAGAATGTGGTTTGCACACCGCCTTCAAGTCGGTGTTTCCAATAGTGAGCTATTCTGGATACGCCGCTTTGGAGTATCTGAACTATCGGCTCGGAGCGCCGGTGTTTGATGTTAAGGAATGCCAGATCCGTGGCTTGACCTATGCCGCCTCGATACGAGTAAGGGTACGCTTGATCATTTACGACAAGGAATCCGGTGCCGAGAAACGGGTCAAGGACATTAAAGAGCAGGAAGTCTACATGGGTGAGCTCCCGCTCATGACCGAGAACGGAACGTTTGTGATAAATGGCACGGAGCGGGTGATCGTCTCCCAACTGCACCGCTCGCCGGGGGTCTTTTTTGATCACGACAGGGGCAAGACGCATTCCTCGGGTAAGCTTTTGTTTTCTGCGCGGGTCATTCCCTACCGAGGTTCATGGTTGGATTTTGAGTTTGATCCCAAAGACTATCTCTATGTGCGCATCGATCGGCGCCGGAAAATTCCAGCCACTGTGTTGTTGCGGGCCTTGGGGTTAAGCACGGAAGAGATGTTGGCGCTCTTTTTCGCTACCAATCGGTATGCCATGACCAAGCTCGGAATAGCGCTGGATTTAGTCCCCGACAGGCTGCGCGGTGAGACGCTTTCCTTCGACATCAAAGATGCAAGTGGCAAAACCTTAGTCGAGAAAGAAAAACGCATTACGGTACGCCATATTCGCGCTATCGAAAAAGCGGGTGTTACCAAAATACTTGTCCCGAAGCCGTATTTGATAGGTAAAGTTCTGGCCAGATCGGTGGTGGATTTATCCAGCGGAGAGCTGCTGGCCGAAGCCAATAGCGAGATCACCGAAACGCTGCTTGAAAAGTTCGAAGAAGCAAGCATAGAGACGTTGGAGACCATTTATTCCAATGAGCTTGATTGTGGGTCCTATATATCCGACACCCTGCGCATCGATCCCACGCGTTCCCCTTTAGAAGCTCAGGTCGAGATCTATCGCATGATGCGCCCTGGTGAACCACCGACAAAAGAGGCAGCCGAAAACCTGTTTCGGAATCTTTTCTTTAGTCCGGAAAGGTACGACTTGTCGGCTGTGGGGCGCATGAAGTTCAACCGCCGAGTTGGACGAGCGGAGTCGGAGGGTCCCGCCATATTATCTAAGGAAGACATCATCGATGTGATGCAGATGCTTATCCAGATCCGTAATGGCTCCGGTACCGTAGATGACATCGATCATTTGGGCAACCGCCGGGTGCGTAGCGTGGGTGAGATGGCGGAGAATCAGTTCCGGGTGGGTTTGGTTCGGGTGGAACGCGCGGTTAAGGAACGCCTCAATCTCGCGGAGAGCGAAGGATTAACGCCGCAGGAGCTAATCAACGCGAAGCCCATGTCGGCAGTGGTCAAGGAATTTTTCGGTTCGAGCCAGTTATCGCAGTTTATGGACCAGAACAACCCCTTGTCCGAAGTCACGCACAAACGGCGGGTCTCCGCTTTAGGGCCCGGTGGGTTAACTCGCGAGCGCGCCGGCTTTGAGGTGAGGGATGTCCATCCGACGCACTACGGGCGGGTGTGCCCCATAGAAACCCCAGAAGGGCCCAACATCGGGCTCATTAATTCCTTGGCCGTTTACGCCCGTACCAATAGGTATGGGTTTTTAGAAACCCCTTACCGCAAGGTCGTCGCCGGAAGAGTAACGCAAGACGTCGAGTTTTTGTCGGCAATCGACGAAGGCCAATACGTAATCGCCCAGGCAAACGCCAAATTGGATGAACAGGGAAAGCTGCTCGACGAGCTGATCTCGTGCCGAAATCAAAACGAGTTTACTCTGTCTAGCCCGGACAAGGTGCAATACATGGATGTGTCGCCTATGCAAATCGTCTCGGTTGCGGCGTCGCTAATCCCATTTCTCGAGCATGATGATGCGAACCGGGCCTTGATGGGTTCGAATATGCAACGCCAGGCGGTACCCACGCTACAAGCCGAAAAGCCGTTGATCGGCACCGGTATGGAACGCAAGGTCGCCATTGATTCGGGCGTGACGGCGGTGGCGACACGCGGGGGGGTGGTGGATTCGGTCGACGCGAGCCGAATTGTGGTGCGGGTCAACGACGATGAAACCGACACTGGCGAACCCGGTGTGGATATATATAACCTAACAAAATATACGCGTTCGAATCAGAATACCTGCATCAATCAGAAGCCTTTAATAACACCGGGGGATCGCATCGAGCGGGGAGATGTTCTAGCCGATGGGCCCGCCACGGATTTGGGGGAGCTCGCGCTGGGGCAGAACATGCTCGTCGCGTTTATGCCTTGGAACGGTTATAACTTCGAGGACTCGATTCTTGTTTCTGAACGAGTGGTGGAAGATGACCGCTACACCAGCATACACATCGAAGAGCTGACTTGTGTTGCGCGAGACACCAAGTTAGGGGCGGAGGAAATCTCGGCGGATATCCCAAATGTAAGCGAGGGCACGCTAGCTAACCTTGATGAATCCGGCATCGTCTATATCGGTGCAGAGGTAAATCCGGGTGACATCCTGGTTGGAAAGGTCACCCCCAAGGGCGAAACGCAGTTGACCCCCGAAGAGAAGCTGTTGCGTGCGATATTTGGCGAGAAGGCCTCGGATGTCAAAGATACCTCGCTGCGGGTTGCTTCCGGTATGAGTGGAACGGTGATCGATGTACAGGTATTTACCCGCGATGGGATAGAAAAGGATGCGCGTGCCTTAGCCATTGAGAAAAGCGAATTAAAGCGCGTAAAACAAGACCTCGATGATCAGTCGCGGATCCTTGAGGACGATGTCTACTCGCGTGTAGAAAGACTGCTCCTCGGTAAGGTAGCCGAGGGTGGACCTAAGAAGCTTAAACCGGACACCAAAATCACGAAAGCCTATTTGGCTGAACTGGATCGCCAACAATGGTTTGAGATCCGTCTTCACGACGAGCCCGTTAACCAGCAGTTGGAACGGGCTTTGGAGCAACTGAACCAAGTTGCGAAAGAATTCGACGAGCGCTTTGCGGAGAAACGTAAAAAGCTGACCAGCGGTGATAACCTAGCGCCGGGAGTGCTAAAGATGGTCAAGGTCTATCTGGCTGTCAAGCGTCGCATGCAGCCGGGGGACAAGATAGCGGGCCGACATGGAAACAAGGGAGTGATATCGACGATCGTTCCGGTGGAAGACATGCCGTTCATGGGTGACGGTACGCCTGTGGACATGGTGTTGAACCCTCTTGGCGTGCCGTCGCGCATGAATGTGGGGCAAGTGTTGGAAGCCCACCTGGGGTGGGCTTCCAAAGAGCTTGGAAAAAAAATTGCTCGGTTGGTCGATGCGCACGCTAGAGTGGCCGAGGTCCGCGAGTTGCTAGAGCGGATCTACAACTCGAGCGGAAAAGTCGAAGATCTGAACACCCTTAGCGATGAGGAGGCGTTGGCGCTGGCTTCCAACCTGCGTCAGGGAGTACCGATTGGAACCCCCGTGTTTGATGGCACCATAGAGGAAGAGATCAAGGATATGCTGGAACTGGCGGGCCTCCCCCGGTCGGGCCAGACGGTGTTGCGTGATGGGCGGACGGGACTGCCCTTTGATCGCCAGGTTACCGTCGGCTACATGTACATGATGAAGCTAAATCACCTGGTGGACGACAAGATGCACGCGCGATCGACCGGCCCCTACAGTCTAGTAACCCAACAGCCGCTAGGTGGCAAAGCGCAGTTTGGTGGTCAGCGTTTCGGTGAAATGGAGGTATGGGCGCTGGAAGCCTATGGTGCCGCGTACACTTTACAGGAGATGCTGACCGTCAAGTCCGATGACGTAAACGGACGTACTAAGATGTACAAGCATATCGTCGACGGAGATCATCGAATGGAAGCCGGCATGCCGGAGTCATTTAACGTATTGTTGAAGGAAATGCGCTCGCTCGCCTTGGATCTAGACCTCGATAGGCGCAGTTAGCATTCCTGAAACGTTAGCCTCGAGTACGCTCCCGAATGAGGAGGGACTGCTTTGAAAGATCTGCTTAATCTTTTAACGCAACAGAGCAAGCTGGAAGATTTCGATGCCATCGTGATCGGACTCGCTTCGCCTGAGAAGGTCCGGTCGTGGTCCTATGGAGAGGTGAAGAAGCCAGAGACGATTAACTACCGCACTTTCAAACCAGAGCGCGATGGCTTGTTCTGCGCCAAGATCTTCGGTCCGGTAAAGGATCATGAGTGCCTGTGTGGCAAGTACAAGCGACTGAAACACCGTGGCGTGGTGTGCGAAAAATGCGGTGTCGAAGTGACCCTTGCCAAAGTGCGTCGAGAACGTATGGGGCACATCGATCTCGCCAGCCCCGTGGCCCACATTTGGTTTTTGAAATCCTTGCCCTCGCGCATGGGATTGTTGTTGGACATTACGCTGCGTGAGATCGAACGGATTTTGTATTTCGAGGCGTACGTGGTCATTGATCCCGGGTTGACCGAGTTGGAGCGAGGACAGCTTCTCTCAGAAGAAGGCTACTTGGACGCGATCGAGCAATATGGCGACGACTTCGACGCTCGTATGGGAGCGGAAGCTGTTTACCAGTTGTTGCGCACTCTCGACCTGAAGAAGGAAGTAGAAAACATCCGCAACGAGCTTCCAACCACCTCCTCAGAGACTAAGGTCAAGAAGTTGACCAAACGGCTCAAGTTAATGGAAGCGTTTCTTGGTTCGGGTAACCGACCGGAGTGGATGGTGCTGAAGGTGTTGCCCGTGTTGCCACCGGAGCTCAGACCCTTAGTGCCGCTCGATGGTGGACGTTTCGCGACCTCCGATCTGAACGATCTCTACCGGCGCGTGATCAATCGCAACAACCGGTTGCGTCGCTTGTTGGACCTAAATGCGCCCGATATCATCGTGCGCAACGAAAAGCGCATGCTGCAGGAATCGGTGGACGCCTTATTGGACAATGGCCGCCGGGGGCGGGCGATCACCGGTACCAACCGCTTACCGCTAAAGTCCCTTGCCGACATGATCAAAGGGAAGCAAGGGCGTTTTCGCCAGAATTTGCTTGGGAAACGGGTTGATTATTCAGGTCGTTCTGTCATCGTGGTTGGGGCGACGCTGAAATTGCACCAGTGCGGTTTGCCGAAGAAGATGGCGCTCGAGCTGTTCAAACCGTTTATCTTTAGCAAGCTGGAGCGCCGTGGAATGGCAACCACTATCAAGGCGGCAAAGAAGATGGTGGAGCGCGAAGGGGCCGAAGTGTGGGATATCCTCGAGGAGGTTATCCGGGAACATCCCGTCTTGCTCAACCGAGCACCGACATTGCACCGCTTGGGGATCCAAGCGTTCGAGCCGATCCTCATTGAGGGCAAGGCGATCCAGTTACATCCACTTGTCTGTACGGCGTTTAACGCCGATTTCGATGGGGATCAGATGGCCGTACATGTGCCTCTGTCGTTGGAAGCACAGCTTGAGGCGAGGGTGCTCATGATGTCCACCAATAACATCCTGTCCCCGGCCAATGGCGAACCGATCATCGTACCCACCCAAGATGTCGTATTAGGCCTTTATTACCTGACCCGCACCGCTGTTGGGGCGAAGGGCGAAGGTATGACGTTTTCCGATATCGCTGAGGCACATCGCGCCTACGAATCGGGTGAAGCAGAGCTTCATGCCAAGGTTAGGGTGCGGATCTTTCCAGATCCCACCAACGATGGTGAAGAATCGCGAAAAAAAACCCGGCTCGTGGAAACCACGATCGGGCGCGCGCTGTTGTCGGAGTTGTTGCCGGCGGGGCTGTCCTATGATCTGGTCAACTGTGACCTCAACAAAAAGAATATCTCCATTTTAATAAACGCGTGTTACCGAACGGTCGGTTTGAAGGACACAGTGGTTTTCGCTGATAAGCTCATGTACACCGGTTTCTACCATGCCACCCGGGCTGGGATCTCGATCGGAGTCGACGACATGGTAGTACCGGAGGAAAAAGCGCAGATCATTGCCGAAGCCGAAGAGGGTGTAAAAGAGATCGAAGAACAGTACGCAAACGGGCTGGTCACCGTGGGAGAACGGTACAACAAGGTGGTTGACATCTGGGCGCACACCAATGAGGTAGTGGCGAAGGCTATGATGGAGAAGTTGGGAACGGAGATCGTTAGCATTCACGGCAAGGAGCTTAGGCAGCGCTCATTCAACCACATCTTCATGATGGCCGATTCGGGTGCGCGGGGGTCGGCGGCACAGATCCGGCAACTCGCGGGCATGCGAGGCTTGATGGCTAAGCCGGACGGCTCGATTATTGAAACGCCTATCACGGCAAACTTCCGCGAGGGATTAGATGTCCTGCAATATTTCATTTCCACTCACGGGGCGCGCAAAGGTTTGGCGGACACCGCATTGAAGACGGCGAATTCCGGTTATCTCACCCGTCGGCTGGTCGATGTGGCACAAGATCTCGTCGTGACTGAAGAGGATTGCGGCACCACAAAGGGCCTTGGTATGGCATCGCTTATCGAAGGGGGGGACATCATGGAGCCGCTGCGCGAGCGGGTGTTGGGGCGTGCTAGCGCGCAAGACGTATACCGGCTCGGAAAAGGAGACCTGTTAATACCCGCAGGTACCTTGTTGGATGAACGTTGGGTTGAACATCTAGAAGAGCACGGCATCGATCACATCGTCGTGCGCTCCCCGATCACCTGCGAGACGCGTTATGGTGTTTGTTCAAAATGTTATGGGCGGGACCTTGCGCGTGGCCATCTTGTCAACATCGGTGAAGCCGTGGGCGTGATCGCCGCCCAATCCATCGGCGAGCCAGGGACGCAGCTAACTATGCGCACGTTCCATATTGGCGGCGCCGCATCGCGTGCCGCCGCGGTTAACAGTATTCAAGTCAAGGCCAAGGGTATCGTAAAGCTACACCACATAAAGCTGCTCAGGCACCGCGACGGGAGTGCGGTGACGGTGTCGCGCTCAGGCGAGCTTGCGGTGATCGATGAAGTAGGCCGCGAGCGTGAGCGGTATAAAATTCCGTACGGCGCCACGGTCACCGTAGTCGATGGTGATATTGTCAACCCGGGTCAGGTGGTGGCGACATGGGATCCCCACACCCATCCCTTGATTACGGAGCTTACAGGGAAAATCACGTTTGCGGACATCGTCGAAGGTGTGACCGTGCACAGCGAGGTTGAGGAAACAGGGTTGACGCGACTGGTGGTCGCTGATCCCAAGCAGCGTGGCCCCAGTGCCAAAGATCTGCGTCCGACACTCAAGGTGGTAACGGATACCGGCGAGGAACTCTATCTTCCGGATACCGAGATCCCTGCCCATTATCCGCTGCCGCCGAGGGCGGTGATCACGGTAGAGGAAGGACAAAGAGTAACCGTCGGCGATGTCATCGCGCGCGTCCCGCAAGAGTCTTTTAAAACACGCGACATTACGGGCGGTTTGCCCCGTGTCGCCGATTTGTTCGAAGCGAGAAAGCCCAAAGAACCTGCCATCCTGGCCGAGACCAGTGGCATCATGAGTTTTGGCAGGGATACTAAGGGGAAGCACCGGGTTGTGGTGACTCCTAACGACGCCGAGGTGGTAGAGCTGTTAATTCCGAAGTGGCGGCATGTCAATGTTATTGAGGGGGAGCACATCGAGCAGGGTGACGTGATCGTTGACGGCGTGTTGGATGCGCATGACATTCTGCGCCTGAAGGGAGTTGAGCGGCTTACTGCGTATATCGTAAACGAGGTACAGGATGTCTACCGGTTGCAGGGTGTGAAGATCAACGATAAGCATATCGAGGTCATCGTTCGCCAGATGTTGCGCAAGGTCGAGGTGACAGAGCCGGGCGATACGCAGTTCCTGCGCGGAGAGCGAGCAGAGAAAGAACGCGTTCTCGAAGAGAACGATCTCATGCAAGCAGAAGGAAAACAACCGGCGCAATGGGAGCAGGTACTGCTCGGTATCACAAAGGCTTCTTTGGCGACAGAATCGTTTGTGTCCGCTGCATCGTTCCAAGAAACTACCCGAGTGCTAACGGAAGCGGCAGTGACCGGCAAATGTGATGATCTTCGAGGCCTAAAAGAAAACGTTATCGTTGGGCGCCTGATACCGGCAGGGACGGGCTATCACGGGCAACGGTGGCATGAGGCGATCGAGCCGCAGGAAGACACAGGTGTCCTCTTGGAGCAACGGCTAGCCAATGAATTGGCGAGCTCTCATGAGCAGCGGGAGGTCGAGGAACAAACAAAGAGCGCATGAAGGGCGCTTCGATCAATTTGAAGTGCCCGGCGGCATAGGGAGTTACCGCGCAGGTTCAAACAGCTAACTGTTTGAAAAATAGAGCGAAGCAAAATCGCATTTGTTGCTTTGCGATTCGAAAAAGTCAACGGATGGAGTGCCCTCAATGGGTTTCCGTCTTGACAGATAAGTTGAGGGCAAGCTATAGTTTTTCGTCGCGGACAGGCTGGAGCAATCCTGCCTGTCGTTTTTTTGGGGCAACGAAAATTTCGGGCGAGCAGAAGCGATTAATGAGAGGGGCTAACAAAACGCGGCGCAAGCATCCGCGTGGGTTCTCATGGCAACCATTAACCAACTAGTCAGAAAACCGCGCAAACGCCAGCGGATTAAGAGCCGTGTTCCGGCGCTGGAGGGGTGTCCCCAAAGGCGTGGCGTTTGTACTCGTGTGTACACTACAACACCAAAAAAGCCGAACTCCGCGTTACGCAAAGTGGCTCGGGTGCGATTGACCAATGGTCAGGAGGTCACAACCTATATCGGGGGGGAAGGGCACAACTTGCAGGAGCATTCGGTCATTCTGATCCGAGGTGGGCGGGTGAAGGATCTTCCTGGGGTTCGCTATCATACGGTGCGTGGTACGCTGGATACCTCAGGGGTGGCCGACCGGCGCCGGGGCCGATCGAAGTACGGAGCCAAGCGGCCCAAAACGTAGTTTCTGGAAATCGAGTTTATCGCGATGTCACGAAGGCGAGTAGCGGCCAAGCGTTCGATTCTTCCGGATCCGAAATACGGGGATGGAACGGTGGCCAAATTCATCAACATGATCATGAAGAATGGCAAGAAGTCGCTGGCGGAAAAGATCATATACGGCGCCTTGGCCAAAGCACAGCAAAGCGGCAAAGGCGACCCCTTGGAGATTTTTAATACGGCCTTGGAAAACGTGCGTCCGCATGTCGAGGTAAAGTCCCGCCGGGTAGGAGGAGCGACATACCAAGTCCCTATCGAGGTGCGTTCAAATAGGCGCATAACCTTGGCCATGCGCTGGTTAGTGGATGCCTCGCGCAAGCGGAGCGAGAAAACGATGGGTCTGCGTTTGGCAGGCGAGCTTTTGGATGCCTACGAAAATAAAGGCGCTGCGGTGAAAAGGCGCGAAGACACGCATCGCATGGCGGAGGCGAACCGGGCTTTCGCGCACTATCGATGGTAGCTGAGACTGAAGTTTTGACTGAGAAGTAAAACCCGTGGCGCGCACTACTCCAATACAGCGTTATCGCAACATTGGCATCATGGCCCATATCGATGCCGGCAAAACCACCACGACCGAGCGGATCCTGTATTACACGGGACGCTCTCATAAGATCGGCGAGGTGCACGATGGCACGGCCACGATGGATTGGATGGAGCAAGAGCAAGAGCGTGGGATAACCATTACCTCTGCCGCAACTACGTGTTACTGGCGCGGTATGGACGCGCAGTTTGACGAGCACCGGATCAACATCATTGACACCCCAGGACATGTGGATTTCACCATCGAGGTCGAACGTTCACTGCGTGTGCTGGATGGCGCCATTGGGGTGTTTTGCGCGGTGGGCGGCGTTGAGCCGCAGTCCGAGACTGTTTGGCGACAGGCGAATAAATATCGCGTGCCGCGGCTCGCTTTCGTAAACAAGATGGACCGGGCGGGGGCGGATTTTTTGCGGGTGGTGAAGCAGATCCGGGCGCGGCTCGGGAGTTTGGCGGTACCGGTGCAGTTGCCCATTGGAGCAGAAGATAGATTCCAAGGCGTCATCGATCTAGTCAAAATGCGGGCGATCCGCTGGGACGAGGGATCGCTCGGAATGGAGTTTGAGGAAATAGAGATCCCGCAAGATTTGGTCGCGCTCAGCGCGCAATGGCGTGAGGCGCTAGTAGAAGCTGCAGCGGAAGCCGGTGAGGAGCTTACTGAAAAGTATCTAGAGAGGGGCGAGCTTGATCCGACAGAGATCAAGCGGGGGCTGCGCGAGCGGGCATTGTCCAGCGAAATCGTACCCGTGCTGTGTGGTTCGGCCTTCAAAAACAAGGGGGTTCAGGCGCTATTGGATGCTGTGATCGAGTATTTGCCGGCGCCGAGCGATATGCCACCGATCAAAGGGGTGTTAGAAGACGGCGAAACGGAGGAGGAGCGAAAGCCCACAGACGATGCGCCCTACGCAGCTTTGGCTTTTAAAATAGCCACAGATCCTTTCGTGGGTAATCTGACTTTTTTTCGTGTTTATTCGGGCGTTTTGAACTCTGGGGACACGGTATACAACTCCATTAGAACCAAGAAAGAGCGTATCGGGCGCATTCTGCAAATGCATGCGAATCACCGCGAAGAGATCAAAGAAGTTCGAGCGGGGGACATTGCGGCGGCTGTGGGCCTTAAGGACGTGACAACCGGAGATACGCTCTGCGACGCAAACCGGGTGATTACCCTGGAGCGCATGGAGTTCCCCGAGCCTGTGATCGCCGTCGCGGTAGAGCCTAAGACCAAGGCCGATCAGGAAAAAATGGGCGTTGCCTTATCCAAGCTCGCGGCGGAAGACCCCTCGTTTCGCGTGCGCACGGATGAAGAGTCTGGTCAAACCATTATTTCCGGCATGGGTGAGCTACACCTCGATATTATAGTGGACCGCATGAAGCGGGAATTTAAGGTGGAGGCAAACGTCGGTAAACCGCAAGTCGCCTATCGGGAAACCATACGCCAAGCGGTGGAAAAGGCGGAAGGTAAGTATGTCAGGCAGACCGGTGGGCGTGGACAATACGGCCATGTGGTTTTGCGCCTGGAGCCGGGGGAACCTGGATCGGGTTTCGAATTCGTTAACGGGATCGTCGGTGGCGTGGTGCCAAAGGAGTATATCGCCGCGGTGCAAAAAGGCGTGCAAGAGCAAATGGAAAACGGCGTCCTCGCGGGATATCCCGTGGTGGACGTGAAAGTAACGATCCATGACGGGTCGTATCACGAAGTCGATTCTAACGAGATGGCCTTCAAGATCGCGGGCTCCATGGGGTTTAAGGAAGGGGCATTACGCGGAAAACCCGTGCTTCTAGAGCCAGTGATGACGGTGGAAGTGGTGACTCCCGAAGAGTATTTAGGTACCGTGAACGGTGACATAAACCGCCGCCGTGGGATCTTGCATGGCACTGAGGAGTCACCTGCCGGCAGAATCATCCGGGCGGAGGTGCCTCTGGCGGAAATGTTCGGTTATGCAACCGATCTACGATCGGGTACCCAGGGACGTGCCACCTACACCATGGAATTCGGCCGTTATGCCGAAGCACCTTCCAATATCGCCCAATCCGTTATCAAGAAAGCTAGTTGACTAAAATAAAGAGGTAAGCAGCCGTGTCCAAGGAAAAATTCAAACGCACGAAGCCGCATGTGAATGTCGGGACGATAGGTCATGTGGATCATGGGAAGACGACGCTGACGGCGGCGCTGACGTTAGTGACCTCGAAGAAATACGGAG
>Ga0187892_10007482_pt1 | contig 15543 bp, 15 predicted proteins | sample MA1701073metaG_FD_139345 | JGI IMG/M metagenome (GOLD analysis project Ga0187892, IMG submission 139345) | Bio-ooze microbial communities from a basaltic lava cave in the Kipuka Kanohina Cave System on the Island of Hawaii, USA - MA170107-3 metaG ... | reverse complement strand
GCGGGCTCGCGTCGTTTCACCGTGCCGAAATCGTCGCCTGTCGGGCTCGACGCGTGCTCCATGCGCCCTCGGGCGCCTCGGTGCAGTCGCTGTGGACCTTCATGCATAAAGCAGGCTAGCGCAGCCCCCGCTCCCCGACGACGCGGCCGCCGGGGCCCGCCCCGGTGCCCCTCAGGGGTCCGGCCGGGTCGATGCGGGCTCGGCGCCCCTGACGCGGGCGGCCAGCTTGCAGAAGGCGCAGATCTCGCCCGTCGTCACCTGCCCGCACGTTGCGCACTCCTGGAGGGTCACGGCCTCGGTCCGCTCGAACGCCGCGCGGGCCCGGTCCAGGAAACCGAAGAGGAAGTTGTGCTTGGCGCCGGGCGACGCCTCCTCCAGGCGGCTCAGGGCCTCCTTGTGGGCGATGGAGGTAGCGCCGCGGGCAAAGGGGCACTCCTCGACGATGTAGTCGATCCGCCGCAGGAACGCGTAGGCCGCCGTCTCCAGCTCCGACAGCCGGTAGAGCGGCTTGACCCGCCGCACGAGCTTCGGATGGGTCGCGGCCAGCACGGGCGACTGCCGAGCCAGCGCCTCCGTCTGCCAGTGGAGCACGGAGCCGAACAGCGTGGCCGCCTCGTCGTCCAGGTTGTGACCCGTCGCGACCACCTCGAACCCGTGCGCGAGCGCGGCGCGGTTCATCAGGTACCGCTTGCTCAAGCCGCAGGCCGAGCAGGGCGGCCGCCGGGTCGCCCGCTGCACGTCGGGAATCGGGGCGCCCACCGCTTCGGCGACGCGCTCGACCAGCAGCTCCTGGCCGCGGGTGGCGGCGAAGGTCTCGCAGCGCTGACGGGACTCCCGCGAGTACTCGTCGATGCCGAGGTCCAGGTAGAGCCCGGCCGTCCGGTAGCCGGCCTCGATCAGGACGTCCCACAGGGCCAGCGAGTCCTTGCCGCCGGACACCGCGACCAGGATCTTCTCGTCCGGCCCGAACATCCGGTGCCGGCGCACGGCCTCGGCGACCTGCCGCCTGAAGAACTCGACGAAGTGCGTCGCGCAGAAGGCCGTGTTGTGCCGGCGCAGCTCGAGGGCGGCGCGGTCGCCGCACCGTCGGCACTTCATCGGCGCCCTCCCGACATGACGGGCCGCAGCTCGAGGACGTCGTCGTCGCCGACCATCGCGTCGGCGGTGAGCAGCTCGTCCCCGCGGATGATGAGCACGGTGCCCTGGACGACGCCCAGGTCGGCCAGGATCTCGCGCACGCGGCGGCGTCCCACCACGTCCACCTCCCGCCGCGGGTTGCGCAAAATGACCTTCACGCTCGCTCGACCTCCCCCGGTGGACTGTCCGGCAGCGCCGGCGCACGGCACCCGTCGCGAACAGCGACGCGCTCGCGCGCCCGGCCATCCGCGATTCATTATAGAACCCGAGCGGGGACCCGTACAGCGCAGACGGGGAAACGGCTCGTGGTACAACAGGGGCAGGTCATGACGCTCCCCGACCCCCGCGCGCGCTGGTCTCGCACCCCCTGGAAGACCCTCGCCAGCCGACCCGTCTACGAGAACCGCTGGATCCGGGTCCGCGAGGACGTCGCGGAGATGCCGGACGGACGCACGACCGTGTACGGCGTCGTGCAGTGCGCGGGCTGCGTGGGCGTCCTGCCGTTCGTGGACCCGCAGCACGTGCTCCTGGTGGGGCAGTACCGCTACGTGGCTCAGGACTTCTACTGGGAGATGCCGACCGGGGCCCAGCACGCGGGCGAGACGCTGGAGGAAGCCGCCCAGCGCGAGCTCGCCGAGGAGGCGGCGCACGAGGCCGGCCGGCTGTCGAAGCTCTGCGACTTCCACACCTCGAAGAGCATCCTCCACGAGGTGGCGCACCTCTACCTGGCCGAGGATCTTCGCCCGGCCCCGCGGCCGGCGGACCGCACCGAGTTCATCGAGCGCCGAGTGTTCCCCTTCGGGGAGGTGCTGGCGATGGTCGAGCGGGGAGAAATCAAGGACTCGATGACGGTCATCGCCGTCCTGCACGCCGCCCGCGTCGGCCGCCGCTGAGGACGTCCGTGCGGTAGGGCGCGGGCCCCGACGGGCCACCGCCCCGCCTGCCCTTCAGGTCTTCCCGGCCAGCACCATGGGCCCGGTGGGCGCGGGCACGCCGCCCGCCCGCTCGAGCGTCACGGCGAACACGTCCACCTGGTCCACGTCCGGCACCGGGCGGAACCGCACGCTCGCCGCTCCGGCGGAGTCCACCCCGAACGTGCCGGCTGACACCGGCGCCGCCCGCCCCACGATCGCCCAGAGCTGGTAGGCCTTCCCCGGGCCCGGGCCCGGCAGCCCGGCCGCGATCAGGAGCCCGCCCTCACGCGGGTGCCACAGGATGCGCGCCCGGGCGTCGGGGGCCGCGGGCTGGCCAGCGAGCGCCACCACCAGGGTGGCGGCGTCGCGCAGCAGGGCCAGGAGGGCCCGCTGCTCGGCCACCTCCCGCCGGATGGCGGCCGCCTCGCGCTCCAGGTCCGCCAGGCGCCGCTCGTAGCGGCCCGAGACGGCCAGGCCCACGAGGATGGCCGCGATCCCGGCCGCGGCCGTCGCCGCCCACACGGCCGCCCACGGCGAGCGCCGGCGCGGCCGGCCGCGGGTCGCCGCCAGGTCCGGAGCCCGCGGCGTCGCCTCCAGCCGGGCCATCACGGCGGCCCGAAGCGCCGGCGGGGACGCCGCGGGGGTCTCCGCGGCCAGCCGGGCGAGCGTCTCCTCGCAGTCACGCAGGGCCGCGAGGGCCTCCGGATCGCCGGCGGCAAGCCGGGCCTCGAAGCGCTCGTGATCGGCGGCGTCGAGCCCGCCCAGCGCGTACCCCGCCGCCAGCTCGGCGATCTCGTCGCGGGTCATCCGCGGTCCCCTTGCTCGGCGAACAGCCCGCGGAGGCGCTCGAGGCCGAGCCGCGCGCGCGTCTTCACGGTGCCGAGCGGCGCCCCGACCTGGGCCGCGATCTCCGCCTGGGTGAGGCCCTCGAAGAAGGCCAGCTCGATCACGCGCCGCTGGGGAGCGGGCAAGCGCTGGAGCGCGCTCTGCACGCGCCCGCGCTCCTCGGCCGCCGCGGCCGCGTCGGCGTCCTCCGCCGGCTCGGCGGGCCCGTCCGCTCGTCCGGCGAGGGGCCGCTCCCGTCGTCGAGCGGCCCTCAGCCGATCGATGGCCCGGCTCCGGGCCCGCGTCACGAGCCACGCCTCGGCGGTGCCACGCCGCGGGTCGTACCGGGCGGCGTCGCGCCACACCTGGAGGAACACCTCCTGCGCCACCTCCTCGGCCGCCGCGGAGTCTCGCACGATGCGGCGGATCAGGCCGAACGCGAGGGCGGCGGTGGCGTCGTAGAACCGCCCGAACGCCTCCCGGTCCCCGGCCGCGACGCGCGCGAGGAGCGCCCCCGTGTCCTCCGCGGCCGGCCGAGCGGGCTCCATGCCAAGGTATCAGTAGCAGTCGTCTCCCGCCGGGTCAACAGATCCGCCGGGCCGGGACCCCGCGTACTACACGGTGAAGGCGCCCCACACCCCATCTACGACGGAGGACGGCCCATGGCTTGGCGACACGGGATCGGAACCCTGACGGCAGCCCTGATGCTCCTCGGCGGCTGCACCGGCACGATGGAGCCCAAGCCCGCGATGGACCAGCGGCCGCTCTACGACCGCCTGGGGGGCAAGCCCGCCATCCAGGCCGTCGTGGACGACTTCATCGGCAACGTGGCCGCCGACCCGCGCATCAACTTCCGCTTCGCCGGCACCAGCATCCCGCGGCTCAAGACCATGCTCGTGGACCAGATCTGCGAGGCGAGCGGCGGGCCCTGCCGGTACACGGGCAAGAGCATGAAGGCGGCCCACGCGGGCATGAAGATCACCGAGGCCGAGTTCACCGCCCTGGTCGAGGACCTGGTCAAGTCCCTCGACAAGTTCAAGGTACCGGCGCGGGAACGCCAGGAGCTGCTGGCGGCCCTCGGCGGCATGAAGGGCGACATCGTGAACCAGTAGCGCGCCCGAGCGGTGCCCGGCAGCCGGATCCGCGCAGGCCCCCGCGGGGACGCTACTCGACCATGCGGCGCACCAGGCGCCGGGCCTTCAACTCGTAGCGCGGCAGGCTCCGGGCGGCGACGGGGACGACGTCGATCCGGATCCCGAGGTCCACGCGCACCGCCTCGCCGACGGCCGCGGGGACGTCGGGCGACCCGTCGAGCTCCACGAGGAGGCGGACCTCGTCGAGGACGCCGCGCCGGTAGACCTCGATCTGGAACTCGTCCACCTCGGCGAAGCGGCGCACGATCCCCTCGAGCGCGGAGGGAAAGACGTTCACGCCGCGGACGACCAGCATGTCGTCGACGCGCCCCAGGAGCCCCCCGTCGAGGCGCAGGAAGCTGCGCCCGCAGGGGCACGGCCCCGCCGCCACCCGCACGCGGTCGCCCGTGCGATAGCGGAAGAGCGGCGAGCCAGCGCGGCCGAGGTTGGTCAGGATCAGCTCGCCCTCCCGGGCGGGGGCGCCCGTGACCGGATCGACCACCTCGGCGACGAACTCGCTCTCGTTGACGTGGAGCCCGGCCTGGGCCGGGCACTCGAAGCCGTAGGCGCCCATCTCGGTCATGCCCGCGTGGTCGTAGGCCCGGGCGCCCCACGCGGCCTCGAGGCGGGCCCGGACGGCGGGGATGCCGGCGCCGGGCTCGCCCGCGTGCACGGTGCGCCGCACCCCGAGGCGTGGCAGGTCGACCCCCCGCTCCCGGGCCACCTCGGCCAGGTGCAGCGCGTACGAGGGCGTGCAGCAGAGCGCGGTGGCCCCGAGGCTCGCGATGGCGGCCAGCCGCTGGGCCGAGTCCTGGCCGCCGCCGGGCACGACCATGGCGCCCAGCGCCCGGGCGCCCTCGAAGCCCGCCCAGAACCCGACGAACAGCCCGAAGGAGAACGGGAAGAACACCCGGTCCCCGGGGCCGATGCCGACGCCGCGGAGCACGAAGCCCCAGCACCGGGCCCACCAGTCCCACGAGGCCTGCGTGTCGAGCCACCGGAGCGGCGTGCCCGTGGTCCCCGAGGTCTGATGCACGCGCACGTAGCGATCGAGAGAATAGGCGAGGTTGGTCCCGAAGGGCGGATGGGCCGCCTGGTCCTCGACCAGTTCCGTCTTCACGGTGTACGGCAGCCGGGCGAAGTCGTCCCACCCGCGGAGGTCGGCGGAAGCCGCGAACCCCGCCGCCGCCCACCGCCGGGTCACGAACGGGTTGGCGGGGACCACCTCGCGGACGAGGGCGGCGAGCCGCCGCCACTGATGGGCGCGGAGGGCGTCCGCGCTCGCCGTCTCGACGGCGTGATCGAGGAAGCCCGGGGTCAACGCAGCTTGAACCGCTGGATCTTCCCCGTCGCCGTCTTGGGCAGGTCGGAGACGAACTCGATCCACCGCGGGTACTTGTAGGGCGCGATGCGGTCCTTCACGAAGGCCTTGAGGTCGGTCTCGAGGGCGGGCGAGGCCTGGTGGCCGTCCTTCAGCACCACGAAGGCCTTGGGCTTGACGAGGCGGTCGATGTCCTCCTGACCCACCACCGCCACCTCCAGCACGGCCGGATGGCCGATCAGCGTGGCCTCGACCTCGACGGGCGACACCCAGATGCCGCCCACCTTCAGCATGTCGTCGGCACGCCCGCAGTACCAGAAGTACCCGTCGGGGTCCTGGTAGTACTTGTCGCCCGTCTGGATCCAGTGGCCGTAGAGCGTGTCCTTGGTCTTCTCGTGCTGGTTCCAGTAGTAGGCCATGATCGAGTCGCCCTTGACGCGCAGGTTGCCGATCTCCCCCGGGGGCACCGGCCGCCCCTCGTCGTCCACGATGGCGCACTCGTACGCGGGCACCGGCCGCCCCGACGAGCCCGGCCGCGCCTGGCCCGCGCGGTTGGACAGGAAGATGTGCAGGATCTCGGTGGTGCCGATCCCGTCCAGCACCTCGACCCCGAAGCGCTCGCGCCAGCGCTTGTACAGCTCCTCCGGGAGCGCCTCGCCGGCCGAGACGCACAGTCGGAGCGAGGAGAGGTCGTAGCGCGTCTCGGCCTCCTTCACCTGGAGCATGGCGGCGTAGAGCGTGGGGACCCCGAAGAACAGCGTGGGCCGATGCCGGGTGATCAGCTCGAACATGGCCTCCGGCGTCGGCCGGTGGGGGTGCAGGATCGCCTGGCCGCCGACCCGCAGCGGGAAGTAGCCTGCGTTGCCGAGGCCGTAGGCGAAGAAGAGCTTGGCCGCCGACAGGACACGGTCGGCCTCGGTCATGCCCAGCACCTGGACGGCGTAGGTGTCCGCGCAGTAGACCATGTCGTGCTGCAGGTGCACGGCCCCCTTGGGACGTCCGGTGGAGCCCGAGGAGTAGAGCCAGAGGGCGACGTCGTCCCGCGAGCAGCGGGCCGCCTCGAGCCGGGGCGAGGCCTTGGCGATCCACGCGTCCCACTCGAGCTGGCCGCTCCCGGCGCGTCCCACGACCACCACGTGCTTCAGGTAGCGGGCCTGGCCGAGGATCGGGCCGGCCTCGGCCAGGAGCGGCTCCGACACGATGGCAACGGGCGCGCGGCTGTCGTCGAGGAAGTAGAGATAGTCCTGGGCGCGCATCATGGTGTTGACCGGGATGGGGACGGCGCCGATCTTGATGGCGCCCCAGAAGGCGCCCAGGAACGACGGTGAGTCCAGGAGCAGGCACACCACCCGCTGCTCGGGCCGGACGCCCAGGTCCAGCAGGGCGTTGCCCGTGCGGTTCACGAGCTCGGCCAGCCCCGCGTACGTCAGCGTCTGGTCCTCGTGGAAGAAGGCGACCCGGTCGCCGCGGCCCTCCGCGACATGGCGGTCGACGAAGAAGCTCGCGGCGTTGAACTCGGCGGGCACGGGCGTCAGGGCCTGGGTCACGGCACGTCCTCCTTCCGTTCGCGATCGAGCCCGGGGGACCGGGCCCCCGTCACCGGCGCCGTCGGCCCGCCGGCCGGCGCGCCCGCCTCCGGCCGCCGGACGGCGCGGCGCGACGCGCGTGGCCCGGGGACGCCGACGCGGCGCGGACGGGCTTGACGGCCAGGGCCTCGATCTCCACCAGGAACTCCGGCTGCACGAGCCGGGAGACGATGAGGAGCGTGTTGGGCGGATACACCCCGTCGGGGAAGTAGCCCGGGAACACCTCCCGGCGGGCCCGCATGAAGCCGTCGATGTCCGAGGCGTGGGTGAGGAAAGTCTGAAAGCGCACGACGTCCCGCATGGACGCGCCCGCCGCGCGCAGGACCGCGTCCACGTTGGCGAGCGCCTGCCGGGTCTGGGCGCCCACGTCCCCCGGGCCCACCGCCCGGCCGGCGGCGTCGGCGCCCACCTGCCCCGCCACCACCACGAGCTCGCCGGCGGGCGCCACCATGCCGTGCGAGTACAGGCCCAGCACCGGGCCCAGCTGCTTCGACGTCACCGCCTTCGGCATCGACGCCTCCTCCTCGGCTCTCGGACGGGTTGGGCTCCGGCCGCGCTCAGTCCCGGCGGACGTACTCGAAGTCCACCGGCTTGCCGTTGATGCCGCGCGCGGGCGGCGCGATCCAGTTCGCGAACCGGCCGAGCTCGGTCACCGGCTGCATCAGGTGCTGCACGTAGGCCTGGTCCTCCGTCGTCGGCAGCCACTCGCCGTGGCGCGCGTCCCACTCCGCCTCGGTGAGCACGCGCCCGTCCGGCGACACCTTGGCCTCGGCGAAGGCGCCGATGGCCCGGTGGAAGCCGCGGTGCGGGAGCCGCAGCTCGAAGTCGATGCCGTGCTTCCGGATCACCTCGTTCCAGCGGTCCACCCCGCGCTGGCAGTCGGCCAGGTAGTCGTCCCGGAGGCGCTCGTTGAGCGCGGGCAGGGCCGGCTCGTCCTGGACCACGATGCGCTCGCCGTCGAGCCGCGCCACCGGGTAGGTGGCGGCCTTGAGCCGGTGGTCGTCCGCCTTCTTGGTCTCCTCGAAGCGGCCCTTGAGCCCCATCGTGTAGAAGTTGGCGGCGTTGGTGGAGATCTCCGAGCCGAAGAGGTCCAGCGACACCGAGCAGTGGAAGTTGAGGTACCGCTGCAGGGTGGGCAGGTCGATCACGCCGTGCTTGCGGACGTCGTCGGTGCCTTGCTCCCGCATGATCTCGCACGTGCGCTGCACCGTGCGCATCACGCCCGCCTCGCCCACGAACATGTGGTGGGCCTCCTCGGTGAGCATGAAGCGGCACGTGCGCGACAGGGGGTCGAAGCCGCTCTCGGCCAGGCTGGCGAGCTGGTACTTGCCGTCGCGGTCGGTGAAGAAGCAGAACAGGAAGAAGCTGAGCCAGTCCGGCGTCGGCTCGTTGAAGGCCCCGAGGATGCGCGGCTTGTCGCGGTCGCCGGACCGGCGCTGGAGCAGGGCCTCCGCCTCCTCGCGGCCGTCGCGCCCGAAGTGGGCGTCCAGGAGGTACACCATGGCCCAGAGGTGCCGCCCCTCCTCCACGTTGACCTGGAAGAGGTTGCGGAGGTCGTAGATCGAGGGACAGGTGCGCCCGAGCTGGCGCTGCTGCTCCACCGAGGCGGGCTCCGTGTCGCCCTGGGTCACGATGAGCCGCCGGAGCGTGCCCCGGTACTCGCCGGGCACCTCCTGCCACGCCGGCTGGCCCTGGTGGTCGCCGAAGTTCACGAGGCGCCCGGCCTCCGGCTCGGCCAGGAAGATGCCCCAGCGGTAGTCGGGCATCTTCACGTAGTCGAAGTGGGCCCACCCCCGCGCGTCCACGCTGATGGCGGTGCGCAGGTACACGTCGCGGGTCTGGAAGCCGGCCGGCCCCATGTCCTGCCACCACTCCAGGAACTTCGGCTGCCAGTCGAGGAGCGCACGCTGGAGCCGCCGGTTCTCGGTCAGGTCAACGTTGTTGGGAATCCGCTCCGCGTAGTCGATACCGGCCATCACACCCTCCTGCGGTCGAAGTCGCTCCTCCGTCCCGTGCCGTAGAGCTGGAGCGCCCCCGCGGCGCCGACGGCGTTGGGCCGCTGGAAGATCCAGTTCTGCCAGGCGGACAGCCGGGCGAAGATCTTGCTCTCGAGCGTCTCGGGGCCGCCGAAGCGGAGCGAGGCCTCCATGCCCGTGAGCGCGTCGGGGGAGAAGGCGGCGCGCTCCTCGAGCGCGATGCGCACCTCGTCGTCCCAGTCGATGTCGTCGGGCGCGAAGGTCACGAGCCCCGCCTCGAGCGCGGTCCGCGCCTCCAAGTCCTGGCCCACCCGCCCCTTCAGGTCGTCCACGCGCGCCGGCTCCCCGAGGAAGCGGCTCTCGAGCCGCGTGAGCCCGTTGACCATGGGGCAGGCGCCGAAGTTCGCGGCCGTGAGTCGCACCGCCGCCGGCGGTTGGTCCTCACCTTCCCGCCGGCCGTCCAGCATGTAGGACCGGTCGGCGGCCAGCGCCAGCTCCAGGAGCGTGCCCACGAAGCACGAGCCCGGCTCCACCAGCGCGAACACCGAGCGCGAGGACACGTCCAGCCGCTTCAGCACCCGGCGCAGGTAGAGGCGGACCTCGCGCACCAGCCAGTCGCCCTGGTGGTCCTCCAGGAGCCGGTCGTAGGCCTCGGCCCGGTCCGCGTCGCCGGTCGTCCGGAGGACCCACACCCCGATCGCCTCCTCGTTGGCGCGGAGATGGAGGACGAGGTCGTCCAGCTCCCGCGCCACCGCCAGCGGCCAGAAGGCGGCGCCCTGGGCGTGGACCTCGGCGAGCGCGTCCGGGGGCGGCGCCTCGGGACCCGCCACGGTGATCTCGGCCAGCCCGCGCTCCCGGTCCACGCGCGCGGTGACGTGACGGTAGGCGATCCGGTCGTCCTCCCGCGTGCGCTCGAGCGGGGTCAGCGCGATGCCGGTGGCGTCGGGGGGCCGGTCCGAGCGCGCGGCCAGCTCGCGGGCCCGCTCGCGCGCCGCCTCCGGGAGCTTCGAGCGGGGCACCACCTCGTCCACCAGCCGCCACTCCACCGCCCGCTCCCCGCGGACGCCCTCCTCGAGCGTGCAGAACACGTCGGCCCGGTCGCGCCGCACGCGGCGCTTGTCCACGAGGCGCGTGAGCCCGCCCGTCCCCGGCAGGACGGCCAGGAGCGGCACCTCGGGCAGCGCCACCGAGGTGTTGCCGTCGTCGGCCATGATGATCCAGTCCGTGGCCAGCGCCAGCTCGTAGCCGCCCCCCGCGCAGGGCCCGTTGACCAGGGCGAGGTAGGTCTGCCGGGATTCCGCCGTGGCCTCCTCGATGGCGTTGCGCGTCTCGTTGGTGAACTTGCAGAAGTTCACCTTCCACCCGTGGCTCGACTGCCCGAGCATGCGGATGTTGGCCCCCGCGCAGAACACCCGCTCCTTGCCCGAGGTCAGGATCACCGCGCGCACCTCCGGGTGCTCGAAGCGCAGCCGCTGCACGGCGTCGTGGAGCTCGATGTCCACGCCCAGGTCGTAGGAGTTGAGCTTGAGCTCGTAGCCCGGGCGGAGCCCGCCGTCCTCCTGGACGTCCATGGTCAGGGTCGCCACCGGCCCCTCGCACTCGAGGCGCCAGTGCCGGTAGCGATCCGGCTCCGTCCGGAAGTCCACCGGGGGCTCCGGGCGCTCGGCCGCGCTCTGCTCCATCGGCTTGTCCTCGCTCATGTCGTCGGTCCCATCAGGGTCCGGGCGGGCCGGGCCGCCCGGGCCGTCGTCAGCCCAGGATCGCCCAGAGCGCCCGCGCCGTCTTGTCGCCGAGGTTCTCCCACCCGTGCGGGGTGCCGCCGTCGAGATAGGCGCTGTCGCCCGCCTCGAGGCGGTGGGTGTCGCCGTTGTAGTGCAGCGCCACGCGCCCCTCGAGCACGTAGAACAGCTTCATCTGTCCGGGCTCGATCACGACCTTGCTCGTGTCCAGGCTCCGCCCTCGCGGGCCGAGCGTCGAGACCACCGCGCGGATCTTGCCCTGGAACAGCCCCGCTCCCAGCACCTGCCACTGCTCCGAGCTGCCGTCGAAGGACACCACGGGGTACTCGCTCCGCCGCGTGACGTGCAGCCGCGCGTGGGGGGCCGCCTCGAACAGGGAGCCGATGGGCACCCCGAGCGCCCCCGCCAGCTTGCCCAGCGTGTGGAGCGAGGGCGTGAGCCGCCCGGACTCGATCTGCGACACCATGCTCGGCGTGAGCCCGGCCTTCTCGGCGAGCTGGCGCTGCTGGAGGTGCCGCTCGCCGCGCAGCGCGCGGATGCGCTGGCCGAGCGCCGTCATGCCGGTGACCCCGCGCCGGCGTCCGGCGCCGGCCCGCCGTCCTCGGGCAGCCCGGCCAGCCGGCGAAGCGCCCGGGCCACGAACACCCGCGTCATCTTCTTCCGGTACGGATGGGTGAGGTCGGTGTTGTCGAGCGGCTTGGACGGCCCCGCCGCCCGGTCCGCCACCCGCTCGATCACCTCGGGGGTGAGGCGCTCGCCGGACAGGAGGTCCGCCGCCTCCCGCGCCACCTTCGGCATCGACCCCACCGCCCCGAGCGCGATGCGCGCGCCCGCCACCCGCGGGCCATCCATCCGGAGCGCCACCGCCACCCCGAGCACGGGGAAGTCGAAGGACCCCCGGCGCCGCAGCTTGAGGTAGGTCGAGCGCGTGCCGTCGGCCGGGGGCAGGCCGATCTCCGCCAGCACCTCGCCCGGCTGCTTGTCGAGGTACGCGATGCCGTCGTCCCGGAAGAGCTGGGCGATGGGGATCGTCCGCTCGCCGGCGGGCCCGACGAGGCGCGCCGTCGCATCGAGGCTCACGAGCGCCGGGGCCGTGTCCGAGGACGACACCGCCCAACACCGCGGGCTCGACGGGGCCACGAGGCAGATGTCCCCGTCCTTCTTCATGCAGAAGCCGATCGCCTTCCGCCAGGCGTGGGACTGGTTGTAGTAGTTGCAGCGCGGGTCCACGCACACGTTGCCGCCGAGCGTGCCCATGCTGCGGAGCTGGGGCGAGGACACCAGGCCCGCCGCCGTGGCCAGGGCCGGGTAGTGGCGGACGATCTCGGCGTGGCTCGCCGTGGCGGCCAGCGTCGTCCCCGCTCCGACCGCCAGCCCCCGGCGCGCGTCCCCGCGCACCCCGGCGAGCTCGCGGATGCCGCGCAGCCCCACCAGGACCCTGGGCTCGAATTGCCGCCGCTTCATGTTCGGGTAGAGGTCGGTGCCCCCGGCCACGAGCATCGCCTCCGGCCCGTGGTCGGCCATGAGCTTCACCGCGTCGGCCACCGACACGGGGGCGAGATAGGTGATGGGCGGCAGCCGCATCATGGCTGAAACGGCCTCTCGGCGATGGCGTCGGCGGGCTGGCCGAAGGCCGACTCGATGGCCCGCGGGGCCGGGAACGTGAAGAGCGGCAGCCGCGTCGGCCCGATCCGGGCGGGCTTGCCCTGCCGCCGGAGCTCGAGGCCCTTCAGCACCTTGTCCGGCGTGATGGGCACCTCGTCCACCCGCACGCCGACCGCGTCGTGGACGGCGCAGGCGATGGCGGGGATCACCGGGAGCAGCGGCCCCTGGCCCGCCTCCTTGGCGCCGAAGGGCCCCTCGGGGTCGTCGGTCTCCACCAGGATCGTGTGGATCTCCGGCGTCTCGAGCGTGGTCGGGCTCTTGTACTCCAGCATGGAGGGGAACTTGTGCAGGCCCTTGCGGAAGACCTGCTCCTCCATCAGGGCCTCGCCGAGCCCCATGTACACCGACCCCTCCACCTGCCCCTCCACCAGGAGCGGGTTCAGCGCCCGGCCGATGTCGTGGGCGATCCAGATCTCGAGCGGCTTGACGTCGCCCGTCTCCCGGTCGACCGCCACCTCCACCACGCACGCCGAGTACGAGTAGCACGGCGACGGCCCCACCCCGCCGCCCTTGTACTTGCCGGCGCGCTTCGGCGGGGCGTAGGAGCCGGGGAAGGCCAGCACGCCGTCCCGGCTCTCGGCCAGCACCACGCCCTGGGCGAAGGCCACTCCCCGGTCGGGGTCGTCCTCCACGAACACCCGTCCGTCGCGCAAGACGAGGGCGGCGGGATCCACCGCGAGCTTCTGCGCCACCGCCTCCACGATGCGCCCCCGCAGCCGCTCGGCGGCCTGGATGACCGCGTTGCCCGCCATGAGGGTGACCCGCGAGGAGTAGGAGCCGAGGTCCACCGGCGTGAGGTCGGTGTCGGCCGGGTGCACGCGGACGTCCTTCGGATCGATGCCCAGCACCTCGGCCGCCAGGTAGGCCAGGATGGAGTCCGAGCCCTGGCCGATGTCGGTGGCGCCGCACAGCACGGCCACGAGCCCGCTCCGGTCGGCGCGCACCACCACCCCCGAGTGGGGCATGTCGTTCCAGTAGATGGCCAGGCCCGCCCCCGTGAGGTACGAGGAGCACGCGATGCCGATGCCCCGCCCGGGCGGCAGGTGGCCGCGCTTGTCCCGCCAGCCCGAGGCCTCCACCACGCGGTCGATGCACTCGCCGAGCCCGATGGTGGTGACCGTCAGGTGGTTGGCCGTCTTGGTGAAGGGCTCGGCCAGGTTCCGCCGCCGCATGTCGGCCGGATCGAGGCCGAGCTGCTCGGCCGCCTTGTCGATCTGGCACTCGATGGCGAAGCGCGGCTGGGGCGTGCCGTGGCCGCGCTTGGGCCCGCAGGGGGGCTTGTTGGTGAAGACCCGCGCCCCCTCGAACTTGTACACGGGGATCTGGTACGTCACCGTCTGGAGCGCCCCCGTGTAGAAGGTGGACGCCACCCCGTAGGAGCCGTAGGCCCCGCCGTCGAGCCAGGAGCGGAAGTGCATCCCCGTGATGGCCCCGTCCTTCCGGAACCCCGTCTTCACCCACATCAGCACCGGGTGGCGGCCGCGGTGGACGTAGAACACCTCCTCCCGCGTCAGCGTGATCTTGACGGGGCGCCCGGTGAGCTGGGAGAGCTTGCAGGCCACGATCTCGTGGGCGAAGGGGTCGAGCTTGCCGCCGAAGCCCCCGCCCACCGGTGCCGCCACCACCCGGATGTGGGCGGCCGGCACGTCGAGGATCTTGGCCAGGAGGCGATGGACGTAGTGCGGCGTCTGGGTGGAGGACCAGAGGGTGAGCTTGCCGTCCGCCCCCCACTGGGCCACCGCGGCGTGCTGCTCCATGGGGAGATGCGTGTTGCCCTCGAAGTAGAAGACGTCCTCGCGGACGAGGTCGGCCTGGGCGAAGGCTGTCTCCACGTCGCCGAACTGGAGCGCCACCGCCTTGTGCACGTTGGGCCCGTCGCCGTACTCGTGGATGCGCACCTCCGGGTGGGCGAGGGCCTCCTCCATGGACATCAGCGGCCGGAGCGGCTCGTAGTCCACCTCGATCAGCTCCGTCGCCCGCTCGGCCGTCTCCTCATCCACCGCCGCCGCCGCCGCCACCGCGTCCCCCACCATCCGCACCTTGTCGACGCAGAGCGCCTCCTCGTCCTGGGAGACGGGCAGGATGCCGAACTTCACCCGCGGGAGGTCGTGGCCGGTGATGACCGCGTACACGCCGGGCAGCGCCCGGGCCCGCGCGGTGTCGATGCGGGTGATGCGGGCGTGGGGATGGGGGCTCCGGAGGAGCTTGGCGTGGGCCATGCGCGGCAGGACCAGATCGTCGGCGTAGCGCGTCTCGCCGGTGACCTTGGCCCAGGCGTCGATCTTCGGCAGCGGCTGGCCGACGACGCTGAAGCGCTCCTTCCTCATCGCGGCTCCTCTCCGCTCGCGCCGCGCCGGGCCCGGCTCATGCCCGGGCCGTCCCGCGCATCCGCAAGCCCGCCAGCTCCACCGCGTCCAGGATCTTGGTGTAGCCCGTGCAGCGGCAGAGGTTGCCCGCCAGCGCCTGGCGCACCTCGTCGCGCGTGGGCGCCGGATTCTCGGCCAGGAGGGCTTCCGCGGTCAGGAGGATGCCCGGCGTGCAGTACCCGCACTGGGCGGCCCCCAGCTCGGCGAAGGCCTGCTGGAGGGGGTGGAGATCGCTCCCCTGGGCCATGCCCTCCACCGTCTTGATGGCCCGCCCCTGACACTCCACCGGCAGCACGAGGCAGGACAGCACGGGCTCCCCGTCGATCAGCACGGTGCAGGTCCCGCACTCCCCGAGCTCGCACCCGTGCTTGGTGCCGGGCAGGTTCAGCTCCTCCCGCAGCACCTCGAGCAGGGTCTTGTGGACGGGGGCGATGACCTCTCGCTCTTCGCCGTTGACGGACAGGGTGAGCCGGACCCTCACGCGAGCGTTCTCCCCTCGGGTGGATTCGGATTGGCGAAACTACGGTTAAGGAGTACTAAACCCCGCCCGGGCCTGTCAAGGGGGCGGAGGGGGCCTCTCTGTGACTTGACCGATAGCTTTGGCGCCTGGGTAAGCGTCCGGTGAACCCCACCCCCCGGGTGATGGGGCGCGGCAGGGGCGTCGAGCTGCTCGCTGGTCTCCTCGCCGATCTTGGTGAGGGCGGCGCCGCAGGCCGTGCAGGTGCAGCGGTCCGGGGGCAGCGGGTGCTCCACGCGGCTGTTGCGCGACATGACAAAGCGCGGGAATGTGGACCGGCTGATCTCAGGGGTGTGACGCTGGGCGCGCCGGCTTGCGTGTGGCCTCGGCGACGCGTCGGCGATAGCTCTCCCCTTCAATGGGG
>Ga0187892_10007480_pt1 | contig 15545 bp, 14 predicted proteins | sample MA1701073metaG_FD_139345 | JGI IMG/M metagenome (GOLD analysis project Ga0187892, IMG submission 139345) | Bio-ooze microbial communities from a basaltic lava cave in the Kipuka Kanohina Cave System on the Island of Hawaii, USA - MA170107-3 metaG ... | reverse complement strand
GCGGACGGCGACGTCCCGCGCGCGCTCGAGGAACTGGCGACCGCCCAGGAAACCACGCATTACGATCTGGCCGCGCGCGAAGTGATCGCCAAGCATCGCCGGGGCGAGTTGATGCCGGCCGAGATCCTGGTCAGCATGATGCGGATCAAGCGCCGGCCGACCTACATCGTCTGCATCCGCGACACGGCCGAGCGATCGAAGGCGGAAGAAGCGCTGAAGGACAGCGAGGCGCGCTATCGCGTGCTCGTCGAAAACGCGCCGGAAGCCGTCGTGGTGCTCGACGTCGATTCGGGCCGGTTCATCGACTGCAACGAGAACGCCGCGAATTTCTTCAAGATGAAGCGCGAGCAACTGCTGCGCATCGGACCGGAGGCCGTGAGCCCGCCGGAACAGGCGGACGGCACGCCTTCATTCGGGATTTCGCGCGGGCACATCCAGAGGGCGCTGGATGGGGAAACGCCGGTCTTCGAATGGCTGCACACGGACGCCCAGGGCAAGCTCATTCCGAGCGAGGTGCGCTTCGTGCGGTTGCCGAGTTCGAGCGGCGGGCTGATTCGCGCGAGCATCATCGACATCACCGAGCGCAAGCAGGCCGAGGTCGTGGCAGCCGGTGAGCGCCGGGCGCTCGAGAAGATCGCCTCGAGCGAGCCGCTCAGCGGCGCCCTGAGCTCGATCACGGAGGTCGTCGAGCGCGTGCTGCCGGACGCGATCTGCTGCATCCGCTCGTACGACCCGGCGAAGCGCGTGCTGAACCACGTCGCAGGCAAGAGTCTGCCTCGCGAATACGTGGCTCTCATGGATAACTTCCCGGCCGAGATCCGCTTCGGTTCCTGCGCAGCGGCGATCGCGCTGCAGCGCCAGATCATCGTGCCCGACATTGCGAAGGACGCTCTGTGGGAGCACCGGCGCGACGCGGCCTTGCGCGCGGGCCTGCATGCCTGCTGGTCGACGCCGATCACCGGCGCCGACGGCCGCATGCTCGGCACGTTCGCGACCTACCTGAAGCGCACCGGCATGCCTTCGCGACGTGATCTCGAGCTTGTCGGCCGTATGGCGCAGCTCGCACGCATCGCCATCGAGCGCCGGAGCGCCGAGGATGCGCTCCGCGAGAGCGAAGGCCGCTTCAGAGGGCTCTTCGACAATGTCGTGGAAGGCGTCTACCAGGTCACCATGGACGGCTACCTGGTCTCAGCCAACCCCGCCCTGATTGCAATGCTGGGTTACGCGTCGCTCGACGAACTGCGCGCCATCGGCTCGACCGAAGGACTCTATGTCGATCCCGGCATACGCCAACGGCTCATCGAAAAGCTGATTCGCGACGGCAAGCTGGTCGAGGCCGAGTACGAACTGAAGCGCAGGGACGGCAGCGTCATCACGATCACCGAGAATGCCCGCTTGAACCGCGATGAGCGCGGCCAGCCGGTCGGTTTCGAGGGCACGGTCACTGACATCACCGAGCGCAAGCGGGCTGAGCAGCAGTTCTACGACGAGAAGGAGCGTGCCGAGGTGACGCTGCTGTCGATCGCGGATGCGGTGATCACGACCGATCGTTCCGGCACCATCGATTACATCAATCCGGTGGCCGAGAAGCTGACCGGATGGCCTGCGGCCGAAGCGCGCGGTCGGAACGTCATCGAGATCGTCAAGCTCGTGAAAGACGGCGGGCAGGACCCGATACAGGACCCCGTCAGCATTGCACTGGCGAGCGGCGAGCCGCTGCATCTCGCCGACCAGACGGCCCTCGTCAGCCGGCGCGGGCTCGAGGTGCCGATCCAGGCAACGGTCGCGCCGATACGCGATCGCGCGGGCCGGACCGCGGGCGCGGTGATCGTGTTCAGCGACGTGAGCCGCGAGCGGCGCATGAAGCGGCTGCTGTCGTATCAGGCCGCGCATGACGCGCTGACCGGCCTGATCAACCGGCGCGAGTTCGAAAGCCGGCTGAACAGCGCGATCGAATCGGCCCGCGCGAACCGGAACAACCGCCACGCGATGATTTACGTGGACCTCGACCAGTTCAAGGTCGTGAACGACACCTGCGGCCACCCTGCGGGCGACCAATTGCTGCGCCAGGTCACCGGACTGCTCCAGACGCGCGTGCGAGCGAACGACGTGCTGGCCCGGCTGGGCGGCGACGAGTTCGGCGTGCTGCTCGAGCATTGCACACCGGAACAGGCACTGCGCATCGCGGACTCGCTGCGCCAGGCGATCCACGATCTCCGCTTCCAGTGGGGCGCGAGCACGATGCAGATCGGTGCGAGCATCGGCATCGTCGAGATCGACCTGCACACCGAGAGCGTCGCGACGCTGTTTTCCGCGGCCGACATCGCCTGCTATTCCGCCAAGGACGGCGGTCGCAACCGGGTCCAGGTGTACGACCCGGCGAGCGCTTCCGCGCGACACCGCGAAATGCGCTGGATGGCGCGCCTTACGAACGCCCGCGACGAAGGCCGGCTCGACATCATGTACCAGCCCATCATCCGGATCGCGGAATCGGCCAAGACGCGGCCGCACTACGAGCTGCTGCTGCGGCTGCTCGACGAAAACGGCGCGATGGTGCTGCCGGACGAATTCATTCCCGCGGCGGAGCGCTACAACCTGATGCCTTCGCTCGACCGCTGGGTGGTCGAAAAGGTCCTGCGCGAATACGTGCCTTCGACCCGCGACGGCGTCGAGGAGGCGGCGTTCACGGTCGCGATCAACCTGTCGGGCACGACCCTGTCGGATCCCGGCTTCCTGGAATTCCTGATCGAGACACTCGAGGCGCACGAGCCGACGCCCGGCGTGCTCTGCTTCGAGGTCACCGAGACCGCCGCGATCACCAATCTCGGCCACGCGAGCTATCTGATGCGCGAGATGGCGAGCCGCGGCTGCCTCATCGCGCTCGACGATTTCGGCAGCGGCCTGTCGTCGTTCAACTACCTGCGCACGCTGCCGGTAAACTATCTGAAGATCGACGGCGCCTTCGTGCAAAACGTCGCAAGCGATCCGATTGATCGCAGCATGGTCGAGGCGATCGTGCAGATCGGCCGAGCGATAGGCATCGAGACGGTCGCGGAGCGCGTCGAGACGCCTGCCGTGCTCGATACCCTGCGCCGCATCGGCGTCTGTTACGCACAGGGATTCCTGTGCGGCCGGCCGGCGCCAATGGCGGGCTTTCCCCACCGCAAGTAACCCGCGCGATTAAACAGAATCATCGGGACGTCGCAGGACGGAGACTCCCTGCCATGGCGAACCCTCGTCCTCGACGTAATAGTGCAATCACAGTGAAAAGCGGCAAACCCGTCGAAAGGCGGGGACGCAAAGCTTCCGGTCTGTCGGCCTCAGTGCCCACGATAGCGGGGTTGCCACTTGGGAAAAAATGCACCGTGGGCATTCGTCGCGCGCATATGCGTCGCAATCGCATTGTTCGCATCCCTCATGGCATTCGCCAAATTTTCCGAAGCGACAGGGACGGGCTGCAAAGCCGGGCAGTCGCGCGATCAATGCAGGAACCTGCGTGCGCCATCGATTTCCGGGGCGCCGCCGTCGTCAGTCGTGACCGGCCAGCCCTATTCCTTTGCGCCCCGCGCGTCCGATCGCGACGGTAATCGTCTGCGATTCCGCATCGTCAACCGGCCTGCCTGGGCGTCATTCCGCGCTGCGACGGGACGTCTGTCGGGAACTCCCTCGTCATCGGCGGTCGGTGAGTACATCGACGTCCGGATCAGCGTCAGCGACGGCCGGCATCTGACCTCGCTCCCGCCGTTCAGCATCACGGTTGTTCCGGCAAATCGGGCGCCGACGATTTCGGGCACGCCCCCCGCCTCAGCCCGCGAAGGCCAGGCCTATGCGTTTGCGCCGGACGTCGCGGATGCCGACGGGGACGAGCTGACGTTCAGGATCGCCAATTGTCCCCCGTGGGCAAGCTTCGACGCAGCGACCGGCGCCCTGAGCGGCACGCCCGGCATCGGCTCGGTCGGAACCTATTCGAACATCTCAATTCGCGTCAGCGATGGCGTTGCAACGATTCCGCTGCCTGCGTTCTCGATCGCCGTGCAGCAAGCCGCGACGGGCAGTGCCACGCTTTCCTGGCAGGCTCCGACCAGACGCACCGATGGCTCACCGCTGACCGATCTCGCCGGATATCACGTCCGTTACGGCACGTCTGCCGGCGACTATCCGAATCTCGTCACGATTCCGAACGGGGGTGTGACCAGCGTGGTCATCGAAAACCTGCCTCCGGCAAAGTACTTCTTCGTCATCAGCGCATACGATGCAACGGGCGCCGATAGCGATAACTCGTCGCCGGCTTCCAAGACCATCACCTGAGGTTGCGTTCGCGGCTCCTGATCGGCCACAGTTGGCGCGATGCGCGCCAATCGCCTGACCACAATCATCGTCATCGAACTGGTGGTCGGCATCGCAGAAAGTGGACGACATCCGGACCGTCGGCCGCATCGGCGGCAAGGCGCTTGCATGGTTCATCTTCGCGTCGGTCATTTCGCTGACACTCGGCTTGATGGTCGTGGGCTACTTCGAGCCCGGGAGGACCATGCAGCTGCCGATTCCGGAAGGCGAGGGCGCGTCGGGCATCGCGGGCGAAGGGCTGTCGCTCCAGGCACTGCTCACCCATGCGATGCCGACCGGCATCCTGGATGCGATGGCACGGAACGAAATCCTCCAGATCGTGGTGTATTCGCTGTTCTTCGGCATCGCGATGGCGGCGCTCGGAGAACGCACGCGGCCGATCGTCGCAGCGCTCGACACCTTGTCGTACAACATGCTGAAGGTCACAGGCTACGTGATGTTCTTCGCTCCACTCGCCGTGTTCGGCGCGCTGGCGAGCATCGTGGCGAAGGAAGGGCTCGGCATTGTGCGTGTCTACGGGCTCATGGTCGGCGAGTTCTATCTCGGCATCGCGATCCTCTGGCTCGTGCTCATCGCGCTCGGCGCAGCGGCCGTCGCCCCCGCATGCTGCGGCTTGTGCGGAGAATCCGCGAGCCAGTGCTCATCGCATTCTCAACCGCGAGTTCGGAGGCTGCCTATCCGAAGACGCTCGAAGAGCTCGGGCGCTTCGGCGTCAGCAACCGGATCGTGAGTTTCGTGCTGCCGGTTGGCTGCTCGTTCGATCTCGACGGCTCGATGATGTATTGCTCCATTGCCGTCATGTTCATTGCGCGGGTATACGGCATCGACATTCCGGTTGGGCAGCGGATTGTCATGCTGGCCATCCTGATGCTCACGTCGAAGGGAATCGCGGGTGTCCCGCGCGCGTCTCTCGTCGTCGTCGCCGCGACGCTCGCGCAATTCAACATCCCGGAGGCAGGCGTGCTGCTCTTGCTCGGAATCGACCAGTTCCTGGACATGGGCCGCTCGTCGACCAATGTCGTCGGCAACAGCGTGGCAACCGCCGTGGTCGCGAAATGGGAAAAGGAACTCGGGCCGGAGGAGGAACTTCCGGCGAGCGGAGTCACGGCTGCCGCCGCACGTCAGTAAATGCTGGCATGCCAGTTACTTGATCTGGTGCTTGCTTTCGGTGCAGTGGAGGACACGCACCGCCACGAAGCTTCACCGACGATGGCGATGACCGGCGCGCTCGGGTCCTATCCAATGTCGCGCGATGCATCCGGGACGGCCTGGCAGCCGGATATCTCGCCGCATGTGATGGGCCACACGACGCGGCGCGACTGGACGCTGATGGGCCACGCGATGCTCAACGCCGTTTACGACCGGCAGCAGGGCCCGCGCGGCGACGAACGGTCATTCATCGCTGGCATGGCCATGGGCGCGGCGCGGCGCGGCTACGCAAACGGCGACATGCTGACTCTGCGCGCCATGCTGAGCCCCGACCCGTTCATGGGCAAGACCGGCTATCCGCTCTTGCTCGCGGCTGGGGAAACCGCCGACGGCACGACGCCGCTCGTCGACCGGCAACATCCCCATGAGCTTGTCATGGAGCTCTCGGCGACCTACATGCGCCGCATCGGCATCGAGGACAGCCTATTCCTGTACACGGGTCTGCCCGGCGAGCCGGCGTTCGGGCCGCCGCCTTTCATGCACCGGCTGTCCGCCATGGATAGCCCCGAAGCGCCCATCACGCATCACTGGTTGGACTCGACGCACATCAGCTTCGGCGTGATCACAACAGGCTGGGTGCGGGACCGGTGGAAGTTCGAAGCCTCGCTCTTCACCGGCCGGGAGCCGGACGAGGATCGATTCGACATCGAGAGCCCCCGTCTAGACAGCACGGCCCTGCGCACCAGCTGGAATCCGGGGGAGCGCTGGTCGCTGCAAGTGTCCTGGGCCGCCATCGAAAGTCCAGAGCAATTGGAGCCGGAGATCGACGAATCTCGTTTGTCTGCGAGTGCGGCCTACACGGTCACGACGACCGACGATGCGTGGTGGTCGACGATGCTTGCTTGGGGGCGAAAGGATCCGAGCGAGGGGGAATCGACAAATGTCGCGGCGCTCGAAATCGCCTTTTCTCCCAGCAGCGACTGGACGGTGTTCGCACGCGTTGAAACGATCGGGACGCATGATCTCGGTCCGACGGAGGAAGTCCATTCCGTCGGGAAATTCTCGCTCGGCGCCAGGCGGGACTTTCGGTTGACGGACCGTTTTCGGCTGGCGATCGGCGCGCTCTACACCGTCAATGCGGTGGCAGACGAGCTCGAGCCGTCGTACGGCGGCGATCCGGATGGCGCGATGGTTTATCTGAGCTTCGGCGCCGGCACCTGAGTGGTCGATCGCCGCCTGAGCGTTGCGCCCATGATGGACTGGACCGACGATCACCAAATCGTTTGTTGCGTCAGTGGCTTGGCGTCATCGGAGAATGCTTGTCTCCTTTACGTCTCCTCAGCGGTTCTCCGCCAGAATTCGCCGGGCCGGATAATCGGAATGTTCTGGATGGTTTGCAATACCAGAAGATCGCGGTCGACGCTGACTAACAGTGCGCATTGTCCGGCAACCGCTGTACCCAGCACCGGTATGTCCTCAGGATCACGGCACAGGCCCGCCGGAAGGTCGGCGGGCACGACAATCGTTCCAATGCGACGCAAGAACGAAACGAGCTGGTCGACCTCGCGCCGAGGGTAGTGGAACTTCTCGATGAGCTTTCGATGCAGCTCGGCGAGGATGAATTCTGAAATCACCAGATCGTGGTGCAGCAATAAATCTTCAAGCAGCTCGGCGCACGTGCCAGCGCGGCTGATGTTTGCCGCAATGAGAACAGAAGAGTCGAGTGCAATCCTCACTTCTTCCTGAGGACTTCGAATACATCTTCGTCGGTGTTGATCCCACTCGCCTGCGCACGGGCCACGAGCCTGGTCCGCATCGAGCGAAATTCTGTAACCCGCAGATAGCGTTTCAAAGCCTCACGCGCGAGGTCGCTCTTGGAGATCCCAAGTGCAGTGCTCTGGCGTTGCAGTGCCCGGTCCATATCGTCCGGTACGCGAAGAGTGATGGTGCCCATGTAATACAAAATACTACAGTTCAACGGAAGGCGCCAGCGGCATGCCACGGCGTCAATTCCACCAGGGTACGGATCGGCCTATTCTCGGCTACATGGAGAATGGACCCGAGAACAGCGCACTTCTTCGGGCGCAGTTGGCAGCGCTCGAAGAACAGTGTCTTGCCCTGAAGCGACGAATCGAGCGTCTTGAGCGGCCGGCGGCGCCACCATCGACGCCAATATCGCCCGCCGAGGTCACAGCCGCCTCGCCGTCCGCCCAGAAGGTAGTTCTGTTCCGCAAGCTGTTTTCCGGACGCACGGATGTTTTTCCGGTCCGCTGGGAGAATTCCGGCACCGGGCGATCTGGTTATGCGCCGGCCTGCCGAAACGAGTGGGTGCGAGGGGTCTGCGACAAGCCCCGAGTGAAATGCGGCGAGTGCCCCAATCAGGCGTTTATTCCGGTTTCAGACGACATCATCGCGTCGCATCTGCGCGGCAAGGCCGCAGCAGGGCGAGTTAACGCGCCCTATGTATGTGGCGTTTACCCGCTTCTCGCTGACAATACGTGTTGGTTTCTGGCGGTGGACTTCGACGGCGAGGAGTGGAGTGCGGACGCGCTGGCGTTCTTCGAGACTTGCCGGATCAACGGCGTTCCGGCGGCGATCGAGCGATCGAGATCCGGGGAAGGCGGTCATGTCTGGATCTTCTTCTCACAGCCGGTACCGGCGCGCGAAGCGCGAACACTCGGTGCAAGCCTACTGACGCAGACGATGGAGCGTCGGCCTGAGATCGGGTTTCCATCCTATGACCGCATGTTTCCGAGCCAGGACGTAATGCCACGCGGCGGCTTCGGCAACTTGATCGCGTTGCCGCTGCAACGCCCGGCCCGTGAATACGGCAACAGTGTCTTCGTGGACGAGCGGCTGCAGCCGTTTGCCGACCAGTGGGGGTTTCTCGCATCGCTTCCGCGCCTCTTGCCTCGGGAGGTCAACGCACTCGTAAAGGATGCCCAGGCGAGAGATCGGGTGCTCGGCGTACGCATGCCGCTGGAGGATGACGACGGAGACGAGCCGTGGTGCAGGCCACCTTCACGACAAAAATCACCCGCGCGCGTGGCAGATCCACTACCGGAACGACTCAAGATTACATTGGCAGATGGTATCTACGTCGACCGCCTGGCGCTGCCACCTTCGATGGTGGCTCGGCTGGTGAGGCTGGCGGCATTCCAGAATCCGGAGTTCTATCGTGCACAGGCGATGCGGCTCACTACGTACGACAAGCCGAGAATCGTCTCCTGCGCTTCGCTGCATCGCCGGCACGTCGAATTGCCGCGAGGGTGCCTGGAAGAAATCCTCGAGCTCTTGAATGCTCACGGCGTGAGAGCGGACATCGATGATCAGCGCGATCTTGGCGCCGCGCATACCTGCCAGTTCACCGGCATTTTGCGCACTGAACAGCAGATCGCCGTCGGTGCCCTGGTGCCGCATGACTGCGGGGTGCTGGCCGCGACGACAGCGTTCGGGAAGACTGTGGTCGCGGCAGCCATGATCGCCCACCGTCAGCGCAGTACGTTGGTTCTAGTTCATCGCAAGGAGCTGCTGACGCAATGGGTGGAGCGCCTGAAGCAGTTCTTGTCGATCGATGCCGATCAAATCGGCGTCATTGGTGGCGGAAAGCGTAAGCCGACAGGATGCATTGACGTAGCCGTGATCCAGAGCCTGGTGCGCAAGGGTGAAGTGTCGGACCTGATATCTGGATATGGACATTTGATCGTCGATGAGTGTCATCATCTTTCGGCTGCGAGCTTTGAGCTTGTGGCGAGACGCTCGAAAGCGCGCTATGTGTTGGGCCTTTCTGCCACGGTCACACGCAAGGACGGACACCATCCGATCATCCACATGCAGTGCGGCCCGGTGCGGCATCGGGTCAGCGCAAAGCTTCAAGCGGCACAGCGCGCCTTCGAACACAAGGTGCGCATCCGGCGCACGGAGTTCTCTCTACCGGTCAGCCTGGACGGTCACCGTATTTCGATGCCGGCGTTGTATGCCGCATTGGCGCAGGATGAGGCGCGCAACGCCGCAATCTTTGACGATGTTCTGATGGCACTCGATGCGGGCCGCTGCCCATTGATCCTGACTGAACGACGCGACCATCTCGAACTGTTGCAAAGCGGGTTCACGCGATTTTCCAAGAATCTGATCGCGCTCCATGGCGGCTTGTCGACAGCCGAGCGCCGGATGGCGAAGGACGCACTGCGGGCCTCGTCGGAGGGTGAACGACTCGTGTTGGCAACCGGACAATTTCTGGGGGAAGGTTTCGACGATCCCCGATTCGACACGCTATTTCTGCTCATGCCGATTTCATGGAAGGGCACATTGGCGCAGTACGTCGGCCGTCTGCACCGCGACCACGACAGCAAGCGCGAGGTCATCGTCTACGACTATGTCGATTCTTCGGTTCCGGTGCTGGCGCGTATGGCAGCAAAGCGGGCGACGGGGTATCGGGCGCTCGGCTACGTTATTGAGTAGCCGGGAGCAGGGCATCGCGCAGTCATGAGCCTGAACGATCGAGCCGCAGGAATTCGGCAAGTGCCATCTGCGAGCCGGTCATGCGCTTCATGTCGGGTGGGCGCACCGGTTTCGTGTCGGCAATGCGGAGCTCTCCTGCCTGCAGCCGCAACAACCACGTCAGATATAGCGCCCGATAGTCGCCGGACATCAGTTCATTGCGGATCGGCGTCAGCGCGCCGAGCGAACTGCCCACGACATCGACCTGGTCATCGGCATCGTCGCTTTCAGACCACCAGCTGAACACGAGATGGGTCTTGTTCACCGAGACCGTAGCGACCCTTGGGTCGCCACGAGATCGGGTCAGGCGTCGCGCGCAGTACTGGAGAGCGATCTTCGCATCCAGCTTTGCAACAGGAACCCGCAGCATGAGCTGCCGGGTACCCCAACTTGCGTAGTAGAGAAACGCATCGAAATGCTGGGTGACCAGCGCATGCGGGTCGCCCTTGAAGTCGCCCCATTCGTAGGTGTTCACGAGGCGATTGGCGCTGATGGTTGCGCGGCTTGTTATGGCCCGGAGCTTCTTCTGGACAGCCAGACTCAGAGGACGATCGATCGCAACGAACTCGTAGTATTGAAATTCGCTCATCGGGGTCTGCTCCAGCGGCGATAGGCATCAATCCATTCGGCACCCGCAGGTCGTGGCATGGGTAGGGGTAGATCCAGAATGGGTATCGCTTGCTTCGAACGATCACGCCTGCAGATGGCGACGATCTGGTCGTCGTCCGTCAGATCGACTCGCTCAACGACGACATCTACTCCGAGAACTGTCGCTTTGAACGGCAAGTCGAGATGTTCTTCAAGCATCGTGTAGAAGCCCATGCGTTGTTCTGACTCGTTGTACGCGTCGACAGTGGCTTCCGCGATCAGGGCCGTCAGCCGGGATCTTTCAGGCGAAGTCCTCTTCTTCTTTCTTGCTGTTGGCCGTTGGATGTTTGTCATGTTTGTGGTCGCGCCGCGGTGTGCGAAAGTGGCCAATTCACAGAGTCGATCTCAATGCCCTGATCCGCTCGGCGATATACGTCCGCCGACCGGACGACTTCACCAGCGTCGTGTATTCCTTGAGGCGCTGCCACTGGAAGCGCCGCGGAATCGTGAGTTCGGGCTGGCTCGAGAACACGCGTGAACGTGCCGGGGCGAGATAGAGCAGGTCGAACAGCGCCTTCTCGGGTGTCGCGATCTTCGCATCGGATCCGGATGACAACTCGAAGCCCTTGAACAGCTCCGACGGCATGCGATGGAAGGAGATTGTGCCCATTGGTGTTTGGAGGCGGCGGGGCCGCCCTGGCGTGACGGCATAGAGGACTGATGGAATCTGTTCGATCAGCCCATGATGAAACAACGCCGACTGCAAGGAGATGTAAGCCGGGTAAGGCGCCGAAATCAGTTCGGGCAACGCCAGGCGGTCGATCTTCTCGTTTACCAGCCATCGACCGCGGCTGAGATGGACGATCATCCCCTTGCGTGCCAGGCGTCGGAGGATCGTGGTCGCATTGCTGGTTGAAACCTGCAGCACTGCGGCAACGTCACGCGATTCAACGACTGGGGTCGCGAGCGTACGCAGTCGTTGCAGGGCTTCGATCTGGTTCATTGCCGCAGGGCCTCCAGACCGCTGACGACTTGCTCCTGCAGTTTGTTCCAGGCCCGCTTGTTGCCGAAGTTGTCCTGATACTCAGGCTCCATGAACGCGAGGACCTGGCCAGCGAACGCGTCATAGTCCACCGCCATCGCGTTGTCGATCGCGGCGGCCAGGTGGGCGGCGGCTGTTGCGGGTAGCGGTCGCTCGGCGCCCCCTGCGTCTATCAACAACTTCAGATCGAACACGTCCCGCGACTGGACCTGTTCACGCAATGCCAGAGCCGCGACCTTCTGGGCTAATGCGGCATGCAGGGTGTAGTGCTGCACGATCACAGGATAGAGTCGGTAGTTCCGGATGATTCCGGCGTCCACGGATTCAAGCGCTATCCCATCGTCCAGACCGCGGCGCGAAAATTCGATCTTCGTTGGTATTTCGGCGCCGGATTCCGCGTTACGAAGTGTGAGCTTCCAGCGCTGAGTTGTTGCCGTCTGCTTGGGTTGCGCAGTCTTGGCGATTTCGATGCCCTGTGCCCGCAGTGCCTGAATGAATCCTGGCGTCTCCAGCAGGCGGCTCACGTTGTTCTGGAGGGTGCCGACTGCCATCGTTTGGATGTCCAGATCCATGTCTTCCGAATATCGAATGCTCTTCAGGAAGAACCGAAGATTGCTGCCACCCTTGAGGGCAAAGAGAGCCTTGTCCACGCGCGCGCCGAAGGCCCGCAGGAAGAGCAGGTGGAAGATCTCGATGGTCTGGCGGTCAGTCCACACTGGTCCATATTACGAGAAATCGACGCATATGTCGACTACGCGTAATGTGAAAACGTGATGGACTGTCTGAAAATCGATCTGTCAGCCAGGGGAAGCGACCGATGGACGAATCCGAAATAACACCAAGACTCGTCCTGGATACCAATTGCCTCATTGATCTCGAAGAAGGGCGTCCAGACGCAGTTCACGTCAGGGTTCTGATCAACGCTGCGCGAAGCAAGCTCGTTCAGCTGGCTGTGGCTGCTATTAGCGCATCTGAGAATCAGCGGGGCGGCGAGCCCATCCAAGACTATGCGGACTTTGAGGCATGGCTTGCACGGCTCGATCTTGGCGACGTGCAGCAGCTGCTGCCATTAGCTACCTGGGATGTGGGCTTTTGGGACCACATGCTGTGGAATTCCGAAGAGCTGGACGCCGAAGCCGAGAAGATCCGGGCGACTCTGTTTCCCAACGATACTCCCGCGCCCAATCTTCAGGGAGCGGAGGGGAGAAAATGGCGCAACAGGCATTGTGACGCGATGCTGGTTTGGTGCTGCATTCATCACGGCTGGCGCACCCTCATCACGAATGATCGGAACTTTCACTCGCGGCAGCCGGAACTTGAACGACTAGGTCTTGGCGCTGTATTGACACCGGAGCAGGCGGCTCGGCAATACGCGTCAATCAGCGGCGCACTTGAGAGCCAGTGAAAGGCAACGACTGTCTACCTCATGCGTGGTGTATCGACTGAATTTTCCGCTGATCGCAGGATTGGCTTTCAGCCGCTGCTGTCACACGATGTGGCTCATGGCAGTCGAGGCCTTCATCCAGTGTCGAGTGCCGCAGGCGACGAAAACAGCACTTCGTGCAGCGGCAGAGCGGCAGCAACTGACAGAATCCGCTCTGCTTAAGCGGGTGCTGGATCTGATGCTGCAGACCGCCGGTGCGGCCGATGTCGGTGATTCTGCAGATGCTGCCGATGCTCGACAGGCACGTCACGCGCGCCTCTATGTTCGCCTGACGCGCGGCGACCGACAGCTGCTCCAGGCGCGATCTGATTCCCGTTGCCTGGCGCCGGCAACATATGCCTCCAACCTGCTCCGTGCCCACCTGCGAGCCCTGACGCCTCTGCCAGACGCGGAGCTGCGCGCCATCCGGCAGGCAACGCGCGAGCTGGCCTCGATCGGTCGCAACCTGAACCAGATTGCACATGCGATCCATCAAGGCCAGTCGAGCGTCGGGGTGAGCCGGGAAAACCTGATGAGCCTGCTAAGGGCCTGTGAAGCCCTGCGCAATCATATTCGCGCCTACGTCAGCACCAATCTCGCAAGCTGGGGATCCGGTGATGCCGCAGCGTAGTTCACGGGAGCACAGCGACCGTCCGTTCTTGGACATTGTGAGCTACGGCCGCAAAGCTCCCGCGGAACGGCAACTGCGGCTGCTGCCGGCTCAGATCGAACAGATCACGCGCACGGTCCGGCATGCGCCGGAAGTGATGGTCAAGATTTCCGGTGGTGGCCGGAGTGCCAAGGCGGTCGCCGCCCATTTCAGGTACATCGGTCGCCACGCGTTCGAGATCGAGACCGACCACGGGGAGCACATCAGGGGGCAGGAGGCGGAAAGGGCGCTGATTGCAGATTGGGAGCTGGATCTTGATGCTGCGGAGTCACGATCCCCTTATCGCGGCGTTTCAGGCCGCAAGCCGGCCAAGCTGGTTCACAACATCGTCCTGTCGATGCCGAAGGGCGCGCCGGCAGCAGGCGTGCTCGAAGCGAGCCGCGCGTTTGCCCGGGAACAGTTTGCGTTGAAGCATCGATATGCCCTGGTGCTACACACCGACCAGCCCCACCCGCATGTTCACCTGGTCGTGAAGGCCATGAGCGAGCAGGGCAGGCGGATCAACATTCGCAAGGAAACCTTGCGGGAGTGGCGGCGACAGTTCGCCAGCCAGCTGCGGGCGCAGGGGATCGCGGCGAATGCGACGGAGCGAGCGCTGCGGGGCGTCACCAAGCCTCAGAAAAGCGACGGCATCTATCATGCGATGCGCGCAGGTCGGTCTACTCACATGCGCGCGCGCGCAGAATCCGTTGCGGCTGCACTGCATGCCGGCGACACGCGCGTTGAGCCGGGCAAGAACCGGATTCTCGATACCCGGCGAGATGTAGTTCGGCACTGGTTGCGAGTCCAGGAAGCCCTTCGTGCGGAGGGCAGAGCGGGGCTTGCGGACGAGGTCGAGCGTTTCGTTGCGGGCTTGCCGCCGCCCCGAACGGAGCGCGAATGGATGGCGCTGGCCTTGACCGAGGGCATACGGGATCTGCGGCGAGCGCTGTCTCTTGCTCCTATGAGGTGAGCGCCACCATAAATAGGGTCATATTGAAATTTTAACCCTATTTAGGGGTATGATGACCCCATTTCGGGGACTCCGAGGGCGGGCGTGCAATCCCTGACCGCGCAATTCCTGGCCGGACTCCGGTTCGACCCCGAGCAGGCCGCGACGCTCCGGGCCATCGGCGAATTCAGGGGCCGGCAAGAGCTCCACTACCGGCAGGCCCCGGAAGCCCTCGCAGGGCTGCTGGAGGTCGCCAAGATTGAATCCAGCGAGTCCTCGAACCGCCTGGAGGGCGTGAACGTGCCCCCGGACCGCATCCGGCGACTCGTTGTCCACCAGGCCCAGCCCCGCAACCGTTCGGAACAGGAAGTCGCGGGCTACCGCGACGCCCTGGCGCTGATCTACGATTCCGGACGGGAGATGCCGTTCACCCCGAACCTGCTCCTGCAGCTGCACGGCATGCTCTACCAGTACATGCCGAATCCGGGCGGGCGCTGGAAGGCGACCGACAACGACATCGTCGAGCGTCGGCCTGATGGAACCGCCCGTGTGCGGTTCAAGCCGGTACCGGCGCACCTGACGCCGATGGCGATCGAACAGCTTACGACCAATTACGCTTCGGCCGTGCAGATGCCCAAGCTGGATTCCCTGATCGTCGTGCCGCTGGCGATCCTGGATTTCCTGTGCATCCATCCGTTCACGGACGGCAACGGCCGCATGGCGCGCCTGCTGACGCTGATGCTGCTGTACCACTTCAACTACGCAGTGGGTCGGTACATCAGTATCGAGCGCGTGTACGAGCAGACGAAGGAAGGCTACTACGAGACGCTGGAGGCCAGCTCGCAGGGCTGGCATGAAGGCCGGCACGACCCGAACCCTTGGCTGAACTACTTCT
>Ga0187892_10007479_pt1 | contig 15545 bp, 17 predicted proteins | sample MA1701073metaG_FD_139345 | JGI IMG/M metagenome (GOLD analysis project Ga0187892, IMG submission 139345) | Bio-ooze microbial communities from a basaltic lava cave in the Kipuka Kanohina Cave System on the Island of Hawaii, USA - MA170107-3 metaG ... | reverse complement strand
TGGAACAGCACCACTTCGAACATGGGCTGGCGTCCTGTCAATCCGGCCGCGGGGTACGGGCGAGCACCCACACACCGACGTCCGCTGCACCCGCGCTGCGCAGCGTGCGCGCCAGCTCCTCCACCGTCGCGCCGGTGGTCATCACGTCGTCGATCAACGTTACTCGCAACCCCGCTACCGGCGTTTCGCAGGCGAACGCGCCGCGCACGTTGCCGGCGCGCCGATCGAACGGCAGCGAGGCCTGGGGCGCCGTGTCCCGGCGGCGCACGGCCGTGGCGAGCGACAGCGGTGCCCGGATTTCGCGCGCGACCAGGCGCGCCAGCTCGACGGCCTGATTGAAGCCGCGGGCGCGCAGCGCCGCGGGCGACAGCGGCATCGGGACCAGCAGATCGGGGGCCGGCCGGTCGCGCACGGCACCCGTCAGCAGACGGGCAAGCGGCGCGAGCAGGCTCAGGTCCGGTCCGTACTTGAGTCTGGCGATGGCGGCGTCCAGCGGAAAACGGTAGTCCGCAGCGGTGACACTGTGCGAGTACGACGGCGGATCGCGCAGGCAGTGACCGCACACCTGCGCGCTGGCGACGGGGATCGCGCACACACGGCAACGCTCGCGGCCGCGGCCCGGCAGATCGCGCCAGCAATCGGTGCAGACTTCCCCGGGCTGTGCGCGCGCGCCGCAGAACACGCAGCGCTCGGGCAACAGCGCGCGCAGGGCGGCACTCAGCGATGGGCGGGAAGGCATCGGGACCGGCACTCTCTTGACGGTGGACGCGGGCTCAAGCATAAACCGGAAATCCGTAACCACTGCCATATGGATCCTCCGCCCGGCATCAGCAAGCGTCGCGCCCGGCTGCATTTCGAGCGCGCCGCCGCCACGTACGACAGCGCGGCGGTGCTCCAGCGCGAGATCGCCGCGCGCCTGCTCGAGCGGCTCGACCTGGTCAAGTTGCAGCCGCGCACGATCCTGGATGCGGGCAGCGGTACCGGTCACCTGGCGCGCGCGCTCGCGGCCCGCTACCCGCGGGCGCGCGTGGTCGCGCTCGACTTCTCGCCGGCGATGCTGCGGCGCCGCCGCGCGCCGCGCTCATGGTGGTCGCGCCTCACGGGCGGCGGCCGCCCGGTGCGGTCGGTGTGCGGCGATTTCGAGCGCCTTCCGCTGCGGGCAGCTTGCGTGGAGCTGGTCTGCTCCAACTTCGCCCTGGAGTGGGCCGCGCGGCCGGAGCTGGCGTTGCGCGAGTGGTTGCGGGTGCTCGCGCGCGGTGGGCTGTTGATGTTCAGCACGCTCGGCCCGGACACGTTGCGCGAGCTGCGCGACGCACAGCGCGGCGGGGCCGCGCTGCACGACTTTGCCGACATGCACGATACCGGAGACCTGCTGATGCGGGCGGGCTACGCCGATCCGGTCATGGACGCGGAGCGCATGACGCTCACGTTCTCCGACTTCGCCGCGTTGGCGCGCGAGCTGCGTGCCAGCGGTTGCAGCAGCGCGGCCAGCGCCGGCGGCGCGGGGCTGCGCGGCCGCGGCTGGCTGCGTCGGCTCGAGCAGAGCTATGAGCGGCAGCGGCGCGACGGACGCCTCCCGGCGACCTTCGAGATCGTGTACGGCCACGCGTGGAAGCCGCAGCACGGGCCGCGCGTGACCGAGGACGGGCGCGCGGTGATCCGCGTGCAGCCGCGCGCCTTGCCTTGATTCGCGCCGCCATGCTACATTCCCGGCCCACGAGGAGGACCCGCTCGACGCCCGGAGCGAACGGGGCCTTGGAAGCAATGCAACTTGCCGACGCCGCGCAGCCGCAGAGCCATCTGCCGTTTGCGCGCAGAATCGATCCCCGGATCATGCTTGGAAAGGCCGCCCGCGCCGTGGCGGGCGCACTGTTGGCGCTGTGGGCGGGATTCGCCTGCGCCGAGTGGAGGCTCGGGCTGCAAGACCAGAAGACGGCGGTCGGTGAGGCCATCTACGACCTGCACAACGCCGTGGTGCTGATCTGTCTGGTGATCTTCGTCGGCGTGTTCGGCACGATGTTCTACGCCGTCTGGAAGCACCGCAAGTCGGTCGGGCATCAGGCCGCGCTGTTCCACGAGAACACCACCGTCGAGATGATCTGGACGGTGATCCCGTTCCTGATCCTGCTCGGCATGGCCTGGCCCGCCACCAAGACGCTGCTCGACCAGCGCGACGCTTCGGCGGCCGACCTCACCATCAAGGCCACCGGCTACCAGTGGAAATGGCATTACGATTACCTGCAGGAGGGGGTGAGCTTCTACAGCAACCTCGCCACGCCGCGCGCCCAGATCGACAACCGCGAGCCCAAGGGCGAGCACTATCTGCTGGAAGTGGACCGCGAGCTGGTGGTGCCGGTGCGCAAGAAGGTGCGCATCCTGACCACCGCGGCCGACGTTCTGCACGCCTGGTACGTGCCGGCGCTGGCGGTGAAGCAGGACGCGATTCCCGGCTTCATGCGCGACGCCTGGTTCCGCGCCGAAGAGCCCGGCGTCTATCGCGGCCAGTGCGCCGAGCTGTGCGGCAAGGAGCACGCTTTCATGCCGATCGTGGTGCGCGCGGTGACCCAGCGCGAGTTCGACCAGTGGGTGGCAGAGCAGAAGTCTTTGCAGGCCGTGGTCGCCGGCGACGCGCCGGCCGCCGCCGAGCCGGCCGACGGCAAGGGCGTGTACGATCAGATCTGTCAGGCCTGTCACGCCGCCGGACTGGCAGGCGCGCCCAGGACCGGCGACAAGGCCGCCTGGGCGCCGCGCATCGCGCGCGGCGAAGCGGTGCTGATGCAGAACGCGCTCAAGGGGATCCGCATGATGCCGCCCAAGGGCGGCAATCCCGGGCTGTCGGACCAACAGGTGAGGGCGGCTGTCGCGTACATGGTGACGCAGTCGAAGTAGCCGGCGCGGGGCACCGGCCGGCAAGGCGAGAGAAACCAGCGGGAGAAAGCGATCGATGGAAGCGGCACACGGCTACGCGCACGACCATGGGCACGATCACGCCCCGACCGGTTTGATGCGCTGGCTCACCACCACCAACCACAAGGACATCGGCACGATGTACCTGTGGTTCTCGTTCTCGATGTTCATCCTCGGCGGGATCATGGCGCTGGTGATCCGCGCCGAGCTGTTCGAGCCCGGCCTGCAGGTCACCGAGCCCGAGTTCTTCAACAGCATGACCACCTATCACGGCCTGATCATGGTCTTCGGGGCCATCATGCCGGCGTTCGTGGGCTTTGCCAACTGGCTGATCCCGATGCAGATCGGCGCGCCGGACATGGCCTTTCCGCGGCTCAACAACTGGAGCTTCTGGCTGCTGCCGCCGGCCGCCCTGCTGCTCATTCTGGCGCAGTTCGCCCCCGGCGGCGGCGCCGGCGTGGGCTGGACGCTGTACCCCCCGCTCGCCGTCCAGCAGGGTCTGAGCATGGATCTGACCATCTTCGCGGTGCACGTTCTGGGTGTGTCCTCGATCATGGGCTCGATCAACATCATCACCACGCTGCTGAACATGCGCGCGCCGGGCATGACGCTGATGCGGATGCCGATGTTCTGCTGGACCTGGCTGATCACCGCCTACCTGTTGATCGCCGTGATGCCGGTGCTGGCAGGCGCCGTCACCATGCTGCTCACCGATCGTCATCTGGGCACGCACTTCTTCAACCCGGCGGGCGGCGGCGACCCGGTGCTGTTCCAGCACATCTTCTGGTTCTTCGGCCACCCCGAGGTCTACATCATCGCCATCCCGGCGTTCGGCGTGATCTCGCAGATCGTGCCGGCGTTCTCGCGCAAGCCGCTGTTCGGTTACGCCTCGATGGTGTACGCCACCGGCTCCATCGCCGTCCTGTCGTTCCTGGTGTGGGCGCACCACATGTACACCGTAGGCATGCCGGTGCAGGCGCAGCTCTATTTCATGTTCGCCACCATGCTGATCGCGGTTCCGACCGGGGTGAAGGTGTTCAACTGGGTGGCGACCATGTGGAAGGGTTCGCTCAGCTTCGAGACGCCGATGCTGTTCGCGATCGGGTTCCTGTTCCTGTTCACCCTGGGCGGTTTCACCGGCCTGGTGCTGTCGATCGCTCCGCTGGACGTGCAGCTGCACGACACCTACTATGTGGTGGCGCACTTCCACTATGTGATGGTGGCCGGCGCCCTGTTCTCGGCCTTCGGCGCGGTCTACTTCTGGCTGCCCAAGTGGACCGGCAGGATGTACGACGAGAGGCTCGGCAAGCTGCACTTCTGGCTGTCGTTCGTGTTCTTCAACATCACTTTCTTCGTGCAGCACTTCTCCGGACTCGCCGGCATGCCGCGGCGCATTCCCGACTATGCGCTGCAGTTCGTCGAGTTCAACGCGATCTCGAGCATCGGCGCCTTCGGCTTCGGTGTGTCGCAGCTGTTGTTCCTCTACATCGTGGTGAAGACCATCCGCAGCGGGGAGAGGGCCGCGCAGAAGCAGTGGGAAGGCGCCGACAGCCTGGAGTGGACCGCGCTGCCGTCGCCGGCTCCCTACCACAGCTTCGAGACGCCGCCCGTCATCCGCTGATGGGGCGGAGCCTGAGATGAGATCGACGGCGGGCACAATGCGCAGCGGCGGCGACAGGCTCCGATCTCGAAATCTGCGCACCGGGCTGATCCTGGCGTCGATCGCCGTGGTGTTCTTCCTCGGCTTCCTGCTGCGGCGCCTCTATCAGTGAAGCCGACCCCGCCGATCGCTGTGGTGCACGCCAACCGCCGACTGCTGCGCAAGCTGGTCGTGGTTGCGGCGGGGATGTTCGCGTTCGGCTTCGCGCTGGTGCCGATCTACCGCAAGATCTGCGAGACCACCGGCATCTACAACCTGGATCGCCCCGACGCGGTGGCCAACACGCAGATCGACCAGAGCCGCCTGCTCACCATAGAGTTCGACGCCAACACGCGCGGGCTGCCCTGGGAGTTCCGGCCGCTGCAGAAGAGCGTGCGCGCGCACCCGGGAGAGATGATCCAGGTGCTGTACGAGGTGCGCAACACCAGCGACGCGCCGGTGCTGGGCCAGGCGATCCCGAGCTACGGGCCGCAGGCGGCGGCGCAGTACCTGAAGAAGATCGAGTGCTTCTGCTTCGCGCGGCAGGAACTGCAGGCCAACGAGACCCGGCAGATGCCGGTGCAGTTCGTGGTGGATCCGCAACTGCCGCGCGACGTGACGGTGATCACCCTGTCCTACACCTTCTTCCAGCTCGCGCAGGGCGCGGGGTCGGGAGCGAGCTAGAGGCGATGGCGTCCGATTCGCACAGGCGCGGGCAGGAAGCGCTGAGCCCGTCCGGGTCGCCGCAGACGGACCCCGGGTCGGGGCGGGGAGCGCGTACCCATGGCTCCTCGCCGCTGCGGGCGGTCTCGGCGGTGCTGGGCGCGTTCATCGGCATCCGCAGGCGCAGCACGGGCGATCGCGACCTGGCGAGCCTGAAGCCGGTTCACGTGATCGTCGCGGCCGTCCTCGCCGCGGCCCTGTTCGTGATCATCCTGGTCACGCTGGTGAACCTGATCGCGTGATCGGCAACGACCGATCCAGCGCCCGAAAGCATTCGCAAGCAGCCCAGCGATAGGAGTGGCGATCATGGCGAGCACCGATTCCAGCCGTTACTACCTGCCGGCGCCGTCGCATTGGCCGGTGGTGGGTTCCAGCGCGCTGTTCCTGCTCGCCTTCGGCACCGTGCTGCTGCTGAACGACTCGGGCTCCGGCTGGTGGCCGCTGGCCGGCGGCGCGGGCCTGCTGACCTACATGCTGTTCGGCTGGTTCGGCACGGTCATCCGAGAGAGCGAGGCGGGCAAGTACAACAGCCAGGTGGACCTGTCCTTCCGCTGGGCGATGGGCTGGTTCATCTTCTCGGAAGTGATGTTCTTCGCCGCCTTCTTCGGCGCGCTGTTCTACATGCGGGTGCTGTCGGTCCCCTGGCTCGGCGAAGGCGACACCGGCGCCCTGCTGTGGCAGAACTTCGAGCCCGGCTGGCCGGTCTCGGGCCCGGGCCTGACCGAGTCCTTCACGCCCATGGGCGCCCTGGGTATTCCGGCGATCAACACGCTGATCCTGCTGTTCTCGGGCGCCACCGTGACCTGGGCGCACTGGGGGCTCAAGCTGGGCGAGCGCAGGCAGCTCAAAGCCGGCCTGTTCCTGACCATCGTGCTCGGTTGCCTGTTCCTCGCGCTGCAGGTCTACGAGTACGCCCACGCCTACGGCGAGCTCGGCCTGACGCTCGGCACCGGAGCCTACGGCGCGACCTTTTTCCTGCTCACCGGGTTTCACGGCCTGCACGTCTCGCTCGGCACCATCATGCTGATCGTGATCTTGTTCCGGGCGTTGCGCGGCCACTTCAAGCCGGAGCTTCACTTCGGCTTCGAGGCGGTCTCCTGGTACTGGCACTTCGTGGACGTGGTCTGGCTACTGCTGTTCGTCCTGGTGTACTGGCTGTAACGATCGAGGGGCCATTCAGCGCCGTCGATCAGAGGCCGCCGATCAGAAGCCGCCGGGCGGGATGATGCCGGTGGCGTAGCCGGCCAGCAGCAGGACGAACAACGCGATCGACAGCGCCACGCGCACGGTGAGCGCCCGCACCGTACGCTGCGAATGCCCTTTGTCGCGGACCATGTAGTACAGCGCCGAGCCGAGGCTGGCGAAGATCGCGGCCAGGAACAGGAGGACGAGGATTCTCATGGCGCTGCGCCCAAGAGTCTAGCGGATGCACCGCTTCCTTGCGAACGCCCGCCTGCTGCCCGCGCTCGCCGCCGCCGCCGGCGTGGCCGTCACCGCCTGCCTCGGCGGCTGGCAACTGGAACGCGCCGCCGGAAAGCTGGCGCTGCAGCAGCGCATGGATCTGGCGCAGCAGCGGCCGGCCGTGCAGCTGCCTTCGCAGCCGGTGCCGGCCGACACGCTCGCGTATCAGCGCGTGGAAGCACACGGCGAGTTCCGGGCCGAGCGCACCATCCTGCTCGACAACCGGGTGCGCGAGGGCCGGGTCGGCTACGAGGTGATCACGCCCTTGCGGCTGGCGCCGGGCGGCTTGCACGTGCTGGTGAACCGCGGCTGGGTGCAGGCTCCGCGCACCCGGCAGGAGCTGCCGGTGGTGGTCACGCCTGCCGGTCGAGTGCGCGTCGAGGGGATCGCGTTGCCGCCGGGCAAGCGCTACCTGGAACTGTCGTCACGAACCGTGAGCGGAGCGGTTTGGCAGAACCTGGACCTGGAGCGCTTCGCGGCCGCCCACAAGATGGAGCTGCAGCCCATCGTGCTGCAGCAGCGCAAAGACGCGGCCGATGGGCTGCTGCGCGCGTGGCCGCGATTGGACAGCGGCGTGGACAGGCACCGCGCGTACGCTCTGCAGTGGTTCGCGATGAGTGCGCTGATCGCCGTCGGCTACGCGGTGTTGATCGTCAGGCGAAGGAATGCGCCGCGCGGCGTGCCCGGCTAGTGCTGCGTCGCGGTTTCGGCGACCCCTCCGAAGAACGTCCCGCGGGTGAGGAAAGTGTAATCCCCTTCCAGCGCACCGATCGCCAGCAGCACCAGCAGCAACAGCGGCGGGACCAGAATGGCGTAGACCAGCGCCAGCCGTTCCCACAGCATGTGCATGAACACCGCGACGATCAGTCCGGCCTTCAGCATCATGAAGGTGAGGATCAGGAACCAGCGCAGGTAGCCCTGGACGTGGAAGTAGTCGACCGCGTAGGACGCGGCGCTGAGGACGAACAGCCAGCCCCAGATCTTGAGATAGATTCCGAGCGGGTGCTGCTGGCCCTCCACCGCCTTTGCGTGCTGTCCTGCGGCGTGTGCCGCGTGTTGCCCTTGCGCGTGTGCCATGGTTTGTCTACCAGAGATAGAAGACGGCGAAGATGAACACCCACACCAGATCGACGAAGTGCCAGTACAGCCCCATAGTCTCGACGATCTCGTAGTTGCCTTTCCGGCCGGTCATGAAGCCCGGCCGTTCTTTATCCAGATCGCCGCGCAGGACCTTGATGGCCACGATGATCAGGAACAGCACGCCGAACGACACGTGCGTGCCGTGGAAGCCGGTGATCATGAAGAAGCTCGAGCCGAACTGGGCCGCGCCCATGGGATTGCTCCAAGGTCGCACCCCCTCGTCGACGATCAGCTTGGTCCATTCGAACGCCTGCATCCCGACAAAGGTGGCGCCCAGCACCGCGGTGAGCAGCAGGAAGATGAAGGTCTTGACCCGATCCTTGCGATAGCCGTAGTTCACCGCCAGCACCATCGTCCCGCTGCTGCTGATCAGGACGAAGGTCATGATGGCGATCAGGATCATCGGGATCCTGTGACCGAACATCGTCAAGGCGAACACCTCGCTGGGGTTCGGCCAGGGCTCCGTGGTGGAGATCCGCACCGTCATGTACGAGATCAGGAAGCAGCTGAAGATGAAGGTGTCGCTCAGCAGGAAGATCCACATCATCGCCTTGTACCAGGGCACTTTCTTGAATGCCCGCTGGTCGGACGACCAGTCGGCGACGACGCCCGGCAAGCCTGCGGGCAACTGCTGCGCACTCGTCAGCGCGGGTTGCGTCATGTTGTTTGACCCCCCTTCAAGTGGACAACTTCAGCTAGCGATGCAACGCGAACGGCGTGGGATAGCTCAGCAGAGCGAACAGGACCAGCCAGACCAGGAGCAGAAAGTGCCAATACACCGTGCACAGCTCGACGCTCAACCGGACCTTGGCGACCTCGATACCGCGCCAAACCTTGGCCGTGGTCCTGCACCAGACATACAGCCCCCCCAGGAGGTGCAGGCCGTGCATCGCGGTGAGCAGGTAGAAAAAGGCGTTGGCGGGGTTGGCGGTGGCGTAATAGCCCGCGGCGTTGAGCTGCTGCCACGCCCAGAGCTGCCCGAGCAGAAACAAGAAGCTGAACCCGCCCGCGGCCATCAGGCCGATTCTCACCGCGTCGCCTTGCCCGCGTCGCGCCGCGGCCACGCTCGATTGCATCGCGACGCTGGCCAGGATCAGGGCGCCGGTGTTCAGCCACAGCCCCCGCGGGACGGTCAGGTCGATCCAGTCGGTGGCCATCATGCGCATGAAGTAGGCGCTGATGAGCAGCACGAACAGAGACGTCGCGACCGCCAGGAACACCCCCAGCCCGAGCTTCACCGGGTGCAGCGGGACGGCACCTGCGTCGTGACCGTCCCCAATCGACTGTTGCTCGACCCAGGGGCTCACGTTTACCGTCTGCCGCAACAGCCACCAGACGATGACGGCCATGATCGCCGCCAGCACCAGCAGGGTGATGGTCATCGCTGCGCTTCCTCTTTACGCCGGCATACGGCCGCTTACGCCGGCTTCCGGGCCGGCGGCTGGTTCTGCGGGATGAAGTCCTCCGGGGCGCCCGGCACGCTGTAGTCGTACGCCCAGCGATAGACCACCGGCAGCTGCGGGCCGAAGTTTCCGTGCTTCGGCGGGGTCTCCGGGGTCTGCCACTCGAGCGTGGTCGCGCGCCATGGGTTGGGACCGGAGGGTTTTCCCTTGAAGTAGCTGTGCACCAGGTTGTACAGGAACACCACCTGCGCCGCCGCCACGATCAACGCCGCAATGGTGATGGCGACGTTCAGGTCGTGCGCCGATTGCGGGACGAAGTCCAGGTTCTGGACGGCATAGTAGCGCCGCGGCACCCCCAGGATGCCCAGGTAGTGCATCGGATAGTAGATCGCATAGGTGCCGATGAAGGTGACCCAGAAGTGGATCTTGCCAAGGGTGTCGTCCAGCATGCGACCGGTGATCTTCGGGTACCAGTGGTAGATCGCCCCGAACACGGCCAGCACCGGCGACACCGCCATCACCATGTGGAAGTGGGCGACCACGAACATGGTGTCGGAAAGCGGCAGATCCACGGTCACGTTGCCCAGGAACAACCCGGTCAATCCGCCGTTGATGAAGGTGAAGACGAAGGCGATGGCGAACAGCATCGGGACGGTGAGGTGGATGTTTCCGCGCCACAGCGTCAGCACCCAGTTGTAGACCTTGATGGCGGTGGGCACCGCGATGATCAGCGTGGTGGTGGCGAAGAAGAAGCCGAAGTACGGGTCCATCCCGCTGACGTACATGTGGTGCGCCCAGACGATGAAGCTGAGGCCGCCGATGGCCAGGATCGCCCACACCATCATGCGATAGCCAAAGATGTTCTTCCTCGCGTGGATGCTGATCAGGTCGGAGACGATGCCGAAGGCGGGCAGCACCACGATATAGACCTCGGGATGGCCGAAGAACCAGAACAGGTGCTGGAACAGCACCGGGCTGCCGCCGGAATAGCCGAGCTGCTGCCCCTGCGAAACCAGGGCCGGCATGAAGAAGCTGGTGCCGAGCGCCTGGTCCAGCGTCATCATCACGGCGCTCACGAACAAGGCGGGGAAGGCCAGCAGCGCCAGGATCGTGGCCATGAAGATGGCCCACACCGTCAACGGCAGACGCATCAGCGTCATGCCCCGGGTGCGCGCCTGCAGCACCGTCACCACGTAGTTCAGGCCGCCCATGGTGAAGCCGATGATGAAGAACGCCAGGGACACGAGCATCAAGAGGATTCCCCAATCCGCTCCCGGCGTGCCCTCCAGGATGGCCTGGGGCGGGTACAGGGTCCAGCCGGCGCCGGTCGGCCCGCCGGGCACGAAGAAGCTCGCCACCAGCAGCAGCACGGCGAACAGGTAAACCCAGTAGCTCACCATGTTCACATAGGGGAACACCATGTCGCGCGCGCCCACCATCAGCGGGATCAGGTAGTTCCCGAAGCCGCCGAGGAACAGCGCGGTGAGCAGGTAGATCACCATGATCATGCCGTGCATGGTGACGAACTGGAGATAGGTGCCCGGGTCGATGAACGAGAAGGTGTGCGGGAAGCCCAGTTGCAGGCGCATCAATCCCGACAGCACCAGGGCCACCAGCCCGATCGCCATCGCCGTGATCCCGTACTGGATGGCGATGACCTTGGCGTCCTGGCTCCAGACGTACTTCCCGATCCAGGTTTTCGGGTGGTAGAGCTCGACCTCTTCGACTTCGGCGGGAGGAACGAACGCCGATTCGTCATGCGCAACGTAGCTCATCTAGATATCTCCTCGTCGCTCGCCAACTGCTCGTCTTGCTCGATTCCGTTCGCGTCCGGCCTCCGGCGCCTCGCTCACAGGCCGCCGATATAGGCAACCAGGTCGTTGGTCGCCTGCTCGTCTTTGAGAATGGCGGCCATGGACATCATCTGCGGGCCGTACAGGTCCTGAGGATGCGCGCCGCGAATGCCCTGCTTGAAATTCTTCAGCTGTGTGACCAGATACCAGTCGTTGATCCCCGCCAGTCGCGGCGCATTCATCGCCTGTATCCCGCGTCCGTCGGCACCGTGACAGGCGGCGCAGGTCGTGTACAGCTTTTGTCCCCTGGTCGTGGACTGCGGCAACGTCGCCGGGGCGGGGTTGTCCGGCAGCGTCGCGATGTAGGCGACCACGTTGTCGACAGCCGCCCCATCGGCCAGCGTCGCGGCCATCGGTGCCATCTGTTTACCATAAGTATCCTGTTCGTGCGCGCCCCGGGCGCCTTGCTTGAAATGGGTCAACTGGCGCTTCAGGTACCAGTCTCCCTGGCCGCTCAACTTCGGCGCGTGCAGCGCAGGGTTGCCCTCCGCCTCAGCGCCATGACACGCGGCGCACACGGCGTAGAGCGGCTTGCCCGCCTCGGCGTCGCCGGCCACCCGCTCCGAGGATTGCGCCCAGGTCGGATGGCTGTTCAACCACGCTTGAAAGGCGCCTTCCTCTTCCACCACGACTTTGCCGCGCATGGTGTAGTGCGCCAGGCCGCACAGCTCTTCGCACAGGAGATCGAACTTGCCGGTGCGCGTGGGGGTGAACCAGACGAAGGTGACCAGGCCCGGCACCAGATCCATCTTGACCCGGAACTGCGGTACGGCGAAGTCGTGCAGCACGTCGATGGAGCGCAGCAACGCCTTGACCGGCCTGCCGAGGGGCAGATGCAGCTCGGGGCTCGACACCAGGACGTCGTCGCGTCCGTTCGGATCGTCCGGGTTCATGCCGAACGGGTTCTGATCGCTGACGTGGCGGGCGTCGACGGTGCCCAGCTTGCCGTCCTGCCCGGGGAAACGATAAGACCAATGCCACTGCCGGCCGAGGGCCTCGAACACCGCCGCGTCTTCCGGGGGATCGACGAATTTCGCCCAGACGAACAGGCCGGGCGCCAGCATCGCGACCACTCCGACCGTGGTCACGGCGACCAGCCAGCCCTCGAGCTTCTTGTTCTCCGGCGCGTACTCCGCCCTCGCTCCCCTGCGGTTGCGATAGCGCACCACGCAATAAGCCATGAACAGGTTGACCGCGACGAATACGAAGCCCGTAACCCAGAACGTGATGTCCACCGTGGTGTCGATCATGCCCCAGTTGGAGGCGATCGGCGTGAAGTACCACGGGCTCAGGAAGTGAAACAGGAGGGAGCCAAGGATCAGCAAAACCAATACGACGGCAAAGACCATAGCGGTGGCCTCGGTTTGATTGGTCGGAGCTTCGAGCCGGACTGCCTGGACAGGACCTCGCGGGCCATGGGTGATGCGGTGCAGGAACGGCCCTTTCCGGCGCCCAACGCGGTGCGGCTCAACCGCTCAACCAGCGGCGGCCTCGGGCTTCACCGGCCGCCCGCACCAGGCTCGGGCGGGCCACCGCTTGTCCGTTTCTCCTGCACTGCGATAAGCGCCAGCCTCCTCGCGAGTGCCTCCCCTTCGGCGCGGAGTGTACCCCACGGAGTCAAGACTTTCCATCGGTTCTTGCGCCGGGCGATCGGCTGCGGTCGGGGGACTGGAAGCGCCGGTTCTCCCGCGGTCGCTCCGCGGTGCGGCCGCCTCAGGCGGTAACGGCAACGAGCGCGCACAGCTTGATATTGGCGAAGTCGATCAGCACGGACGGGGCGTAGTAGCCGCGCAGGGCCAGTAGAGCCAGCACCGGACAGACGATGGCGAGGCCGATCCACCAGGACGCAGCACGCCGGCTCCCAACGCGCACTCCGCCGGGGCCCGCATGCGCGAGCGGCCGTTCGTCGATGAGCAGATTGAGCAGCGCCGCGACCACGCCCAGCGCCATGCCGCCGGCCCACACGGGATCGTACGAACTGGTGGCGCCCAGCGAATGGCCTCCCAGCCACATGCCCGCGAAGCCGCCGAGCTGATAAGCGAGGAACAGCACGCCGAGCAGCGTGCAGGCGAAGCGGGCGCCGAACAAATGCAGGACCAGGGCGCTGGCGAGCGGCACCGTGCCCAGCCACAGGAAACCGATGCCGGCGGCGAACAGATAAACCGTCGGTGGCGACACCGGCAGCCCCAGGAACAAGGCCACCAGCAGCGCGCGCAGGACGTGAATGCCCGAGAGGAGAACTCTCTTGCTGAAACGACCGCCCAGATAACCGCTGAGCGTACACCCGGCGATGCTGAACAGCCCGATCAGCGCCAATGCGGTCGCGCCCACCGCGGGAGTCATCTGTACCTCGAGCAGATAGGCGGGCAGGTGCCCGAGGATGAAACTGATCTGGGCGCCGGATACGAAGAAACCTGCTGTCAGGTATCGGAACCCGGCGTGAGCGCGAGCTTGGCGCAACGTGTCGGCGAGCGAGAGCTTGTCGCCCGGCGCGGGCGCGGACGTGGGCCGCTGCGCCATCGCCGAAGCCAGTGGAACGATCGCCAGAGCGATGCCGGCCAGCACCAGCAGCGTCGCCTGCCAGCCCAGCGCCGAGGTCAGCAGCGGCCCCAGCGGCAGTGCCAGGAATTGTCCAAACGACGCGCCGGCGGATGCGATACCGAGCGCGACAGCGCGTCGCTCGGGTGCGAACGCGCGGCCCACCACGCCGAGGATGACTCCGAAGCCGGTCGCGGCCAGCCCCAGGCCGACCATCAGCCCGGCGCTCAGCGTCAGAGCCACGGGTGTGGCGGCCAGCGGCATCGAACCGAGGCCGGCGGCGAACAGCAGTCCGCCGAGGGCGACAACGCGCCCGGCGCCGTTCCGGTCGGCCCATGCGCCGAACAGCGGCTGCGCCAGCCCCCAGACCAGAGTCGACACACCGATGGCGAAAGCGAAGTCGCTGCGCGTCCACCCCGGATCGACGTTCGCGGGCAGAAACAGCCCAAAGCTCTGGCGGATGCCGAGGCCGAGCGCGAGGACGATCGCGGCGCAGGCAAGGACCAGGGCCGGGGTGCGCCAGTTGGTCGACAACCGCCGCTACCTCGACCCGATGCCGCCTTGGCTCAGCGCCGCCCGCCCGCCGGGACGTTACTCGACCAGCTCGCGGTAGGCATGCCACGAGGCATGCCCGAGCCACGGGAAGATCAGCACCAGCCCGATCATCCAGGTCGCGATGCCGATCGCGGCGAGCACCGCCAGGATCGCGGCCCACAGGATCATCGGACCGGGATTGTTGACCACTGCGCGCACGCTGGTGATCACCGCCGTGGCGGTATCGACCTCGCGGTCGAGCAGCATCGGCAGCGACACCACCGAGACTGCGAACACCAGCGCCGCGATGATCGCGCCGATGCCGAAGTACGCCACCAGCAACTGGTAGTAGCGCCCGGAGAACAGCACGTCGCTCAGGAAGTTCTCCAGGTCCGGCACCGTGCCGCCATAGAGCAGCGCGAACAGGATCGCGGAGATGCGCTCCCAGGCGATCAGCGCGAAGGCGAGCAGCAGCCCGAACAGCGCGATCGAGCCTGCATTCGGACGCCACGCGAACAGCGCTTTCATCGGGTCCGGGCGGCCGTCGCGCTCGAGCTGCCGCGACAGTGCGTAGAGATTGATGGCCAGGACCGGCGCCACCAGCAGAAATCCGCTCACCAGCGTCGGCGCGATGTGGCTGTGGGTCCAGGCGAAGGACACCAGGAACGCTCCGATCGCGGCGAACACCACCCCATACAGGAGGCTCGCGACCGGCGCGCGCCACAGGTCGCGCCAGCCCTTCGCGAGCCAGCGCGACGGCGCGCCGGCGTCGATGGTCCTCACCACCGGCATGCGCGATTCGTCGTCCGTGCTTGCGGCTGCTTGCGCCATCGCGTCCTCCTTCTCGAAGGTTCGTCTGCGGCCGCCACAATGCGCTCGGGGCAGCGCCTCGTCAACCGGCGCGCATCGTCTCCTGGCCTTGCCAACCGCAGCAAAGTCTAGAATGATAATTGCTTCGATTGTGCTGGCAGTCGAGTTCTCGCGTTCCCTGGACCAGAGGAGGTTGCCATGCGGCGCAGGCTGTACGTGATCTGTCCCGACCTGGAGGCGGCGCAACGGACGATGAACGATCTGTTGCTCGCCCGCATCGACGAACGCCACATCCACGTCCTGGCCAGGCCGGGTGCACCCATGGACCAGCTGCACGAAGCCAGTATCCTGCAGAAGACCGACCTGGTGCACGGCGCCGAGCTGGGGCTGGCGATCGGCGGCGCACTCGGGCTGCTGCTGGGCGTGGTCCTGGTGCTGGTCCCGCTGGGGGGCGTACAGCTGCAGCTGGTGACGGTGCTGATCACGGCACTGGGCGGCGCGTTGTTCGGCACCTGGGCCTCGAGCATGGTCGCCGCG
>Ga0187892_10007477_pt1 | contig 15556 bp, 11 predicted proteins | sample MA1701073metaG_FD_139345 | JGI IMG/M metagenome (GOLD analysis project Ga0187892, IMG submission 139345) | Bio-ooze microbial communities from a basaltic lava cave in the Kipuka Kanohina Cave System on the Island of Hawaii, USA - MA170107-3 metaG ... | reverse complement strand
GCGTAGCATCAACACGCTCACGATGATTCGCGGCTGCTCGTGCGCATCAATATCGAACAACCGCTCACTCACTTTCGCCCATTGTTCTTTGGGCAGGTCGCCCTTGCGGTCGGAGTCCACGCGCAAGATTTCCGTTTTACCCAGCCCGCAGTCTTTCAGAAATTCCTCCACCAGCGGCGAAACGTCTGTGTCCTCGCAAACCACGAACATCTTGGGACGTCGCTTCGGGTCAATCGTCGCAAACTCACCCTCCAGTTTCTGCAACTTCGCCAGCCCGGCCCGTACCATAATGCGTTGGCCTTCCGATAAGACCGGTCGGCCATGTTCATCCCGGTCCGCTTTGAACTGAAGCTCCGCGTTCGCCAGCGCGCCAAGCTCCCGCCGTTTATCCAAGACCAGCGACTTGACCAGACCCGTCTTCATCGCCTCGCGCAAATCGAAGTCGGTGATGATGTGCGGAAAATATACCGCCTTCGCCTTTTGCCCCGAACCAACCTGGTTGTACGGCGTTGCAGAGAAATCTACTTGGACGAAGCGCCTGCCCTTGTTCTCCGCGATCTTCCGCAGGCTCTTTTGCCATTCGACTTCGGTGATCTCGCCCTCCTTGCGCACTTCATGGATGCGGTGCGCTTCATCGTTGAACACCATCAACGACGGAAGCTCGCTCAAAAACCGCAGCGTGCCGCCGCGCTCAAAACGCCGATTCAGCATTTCCAGAGCGTTGCCAGCGCTTGTGCCCGGTGACAGCGGCAACACGGACGCGGCAACGCCCTTCGGGTCGGGCAAAACTCCCGGCGCTTCGATCTCGCTTTCTTTCGCTTCGGTTTCTTCCTCTTCGAGTTGTATCGCCTGCCAATTCGTGACGCCGATCAAACCGCCTGCCGTGACTTTCACGCCAAGTTCTTCCCGCGGACAGACATTGCTCTCCACGAAACGAAAGACTTCCTCGCGATACGCATCCGGCACGAACAGGTCCTTGTTCACCGCGAGGTCGGAAGTCTCCCAGTCTCGCTTCCCGTCGCGTTCCTTGCCGAGAAAAGCATTGAGCAATCGGCCATAGACGATCAGGCCCGGCGCAACGATCAGGAAGTTTCTCGTAAAGCGCGGATCTACCGGCGCTCGCGCCGCGTTGAGCAACTGCCAGTACAAGAGCGCTTGCAACACCCACGTCTTGCCCGTGCCCGTTGCCATCTTCAGGCAATACTTCGGATGGTTGCTCCGCAATACGTCCTCGTACCGACGCGCCGTCAGCAAATCTTCCGCCGCAACCTTCTGGTACAAGTCCACCAGCGTGTCCGGCTGCAAAACCTCGTGTGCGTAAATCGTGTGGAGAATTCCTTGGCGCTGCCCTTCGTGGAAATTGATTGCCCGCCCGTCCATGCAATCCCGTTGAAACCACCAGCGCAACAAATCCGCCGTTACCGGCGTGACCTTTTCCAGAATGGGCGCAGCGCCGCTTTCCAACCCGGCGCAATCCGCCGCAATCAGCGGCTGCAATGACCTGACAAGCGGTAGGCCGAGCATGGTCAGACTTCCTTCACCACTTCCGCCTCGAACCCGAACACATCCACCACCCGCACGCACACCCGCCGTTTGCCTGCCTTCACCCGCAAGCCCGACAACACCGCCTTGCGGACAACGTGCAACGGATCGTCGTCGTTCTCCCGGTTGCCCCGGTAATCCTGCCACACCGACCGGAAAATCTCGCCGTCATAATCCGGGTCAACACTCCAGTATTCGATCAACGCCAGCGGGTCGCGGTTCACCACTGCCTGCAACCGCTCCTTGTCCTTCGCCTCCAGATTCAGCGCGTCGGGCGACAGCAACACGTAATTGTCCAACTCCACCGTCACCGCCTCGCCGCTGTCCAGCTTCTTGCGCTCCATCGGTTTCACCGTCAGATATTGCAGCGTCGAGAACCGGACTTCCTCCGGCTTCAACTTGTCGCCCTTCTTCTTCAACCGGTCCAGCAAGTCCGGCGGAATCACCAGCACTTCCAGCTTGGCATCATTCAACCCGGCAATCGCGTGCCCGATGTCCGCCGTGAAATTCCAGCCGAGCACCACCACCTTGTCCCAGCCGCCCAGATGCGTCCCGCGCAACTCCTGCGCCTTCTTCAACGTCGCCAGCCCCGTCAACTTCTGCGGCGAATCAACGAAGACGAGAATTCGTTTTGTTGTAGTGGCCGCCGTCCCGGCAGCATTCGGTTGTTCGGCAGCAATCCGCGCCCCAGCCGCCGGGACGGCGGCCTCTACACCAGCTACTCGCTCGCCCGGCAAGTATCCCAAATTCCGTCCCGGATTGTCCTCCGCCGGCAACGGCAGCGCGCCGTAAAGCCCTAGAACGATATGCGCCAGATCGCCGACGCGGAACTTCCGGCCAAGGGTCGAACGCGCCGCCTCCACCTGATAATCGCCGATGGCTTGAAACAGAAACGGCTTCGCGTCCTGGTCAATCAACCGCTTCCGCATAATCATGCACGCGGGCTTGCCGAGATCGGCCACAATCCAACGCCGCCCCAATTTCTCCGCTGCCGCCGCCGTCGTGCCGCTCCCGCCGAAAATGTCGCACACGAGCGAGCCTTCGTTTGATGATGCTTTGATGATGCGTTCGAGCAATGTCTCAGGTTTTTGTGTTCCGTAGTTGACTGATTCGACGGCCTGAGCTTGAACGGGCTGCAAATCCATCCAGAGGTCTTGAAGCGGAATCCCCGGCATCTCGTCGAGGTAACGCTTTTGGCGAGGCACGGTGCCGGGGGCTGTCTGAACGATTCTGCCTTGGGCGTAAAGTTCCTTCATTCGCTTCTCGGAAAAGCGCCAGAACCGGGTGACGCCGAGGAACTCGTAGTGAGGATTGCCTTTATGCGCACCGCCTGGTGCTGTTATGTCGCTTAGTTGATACCGGCGATCGTCTGCGTCTCTGTGCCGGTAAAAATCTTCAAGGTATTCCTTATCGTAGGGCGTATAGACCGGGTTCCAAATTCGGTTCTCCGACTTGCCGTAGAGAAAAATACAGTCGTGGATGCGCCCCATGTGCGTCGCGCCTTGTGTGATGTCGCCTTTTGCTGTCTGACGCTTCCAAACGATTTCGTTTACGAGTTGTTCTTTCCCGAAAATCTCATCCATCGCAAGCTTCACGTAATGCCCAACGTGCCAATCGAGGTGGACGTAAATCGAGCCTTGTTCGGAAAGCAATTCGCGCATGAGGCAGAGGCGAGGCACGATCATGGCGAGGTAACTGGCCGTGCCGTCCGCCCACGTGTCGGAGTAGGCGAACTGCTCAATCACGGTCGGCTTCTGTTCCACGTCGCCGCCCGGCAGCGTGATCTTCGTCCGGTAATCCGCCTTCGAGTCGAACGGCGGGTCGATGTAGAACAGGTCAATCTTCCCGCGCAGCGACGGCGTGTGTTCATCGCCCGCCAACAGCGCCGCCATCGCCAGCAGGTTGTCGCCGTAAATCAGCCGGTTGAACCAGCCGCGCCCCGTCTTGCCGGCCAACTCGCCTTGCCCCGCCGCGTCGTTCACCAGCGGCATTTCCCCCGCCAATGTCACGCCGGGTTTGGTCGCCGCCTTGACGCTGGCGAACTCCTGCCAATTCGAGTCCCGCGCCGGTGTCACCAGTTCCCGCGTCTGCAATCCGACACGGGTCTTGCCTTCGAGCGATTCGAGAATCTGTTCCGCCCGCCGTTTCCCCGCCCGCACAATCTCGGGCAACTGTTCCAAAAGAGTCTTGGTCATCGCTGTGGTTTATTCTGGGAGCGAGCGGCTATTCCATCTCCGACAAAACTTCGTCGAACTGCCATCCAGATATACCATCGAGTCCTGACGCGAGGTAGTCAGTCCGAATGGGTGAAAATACGTCTGTCATTTGCGATGCCGCATTCTCGATAGCAATCCGTGAAGGCTGCGGCAGAGAGTTCCACCATTGTGGCGAAATGGCGAGGTTTTCGCAGGTCGATGTGACGAGTCTAAACAAATGATCTCCAGGATTCCGATCATGAAATATTCGCGTCGCCAATGACTTCATGAACGCGACGCACGTTTCACCGCAGCGAACATGCCATGCGAAGACTATTCCCCATCCCGATACCATAGGAGCAAAGGAGAATGTGATGAGATCGAGTGCCGGGTTTTTGTTCCCAAGATTTTGAAGTTGTCTGCCGAGGAAATCGAAATCCGGATAAATCAGGCTGGAAAACACGACAGTTGGCTTCTGGTTCGAATGAAACACAACGTACTTCACGTCTGAGTAGGTCTCGGTTCTCAAAGATTCATCATAATACTGCTTTTGCAGCCTCAAATTCTGGAGTCCGATCTTCATACCTTGGTGTACGTCGCTGAAAAGTTCGTGGATTGCTGTATTCGCGGTATTCCGCCGTGCTTGACTCTCCAGAACTTCCACTGCGCACTCCTTGACAAATAGCTCTCTACACAGGGAACGGTATGCGTAGAGGAGAACTTGCTGCCTTGTGGGTTGTAATGGCCGGGTATCAATTGGGGCGAATACTTCAGTGTCGTGACGCTCGCAAAACCCGCGAAATGTCGAGACCGCACCAATTCCTTGTCTCCTGAAGCACACTCCGCCGCGACGCTTTTTGACATCTGTGAAGTTCCGAGAGATCGCGCAAACTTCGCCCTCGTCGGCAACCAGCGAAAGCGCACCGTTTTTCTGAATCGAATGTGCGCCGATGATTCCTGAACATCTGACGCCAGCATCGTAGTGCAGGCAGCGCCCTTGCCGTTTTTGTCGCTGCATGTCTGACTGGAAGGATTCCGAATTGAAATCATCAGTTCGAGCCATCGTTACTGGTCCAAAAGACGATTTCCCATCCTTTGCCCACGCAGAATAGGCGCTGGCGACCCCTTTCTCCTGCGCGAGATCAAATTGTTCGAGACCAATATCCTTTCCTCTGAAATCGTCGCGCCTCACAACTGCAGGAGGCATATCCATCGCGACTATCTCCCATTTATTTTTTCGAACCAAGAACCGCGATCTGGCGATCGCAGCTTCCGCCGATTCCGCGAGTATCCAGAATGAAGCGAAAGCCCCGGAAATGTCCTTTGAGTAGGGGCTTTTTGAGTTTGGTATAACTTGGAGCGATAGAAAATACGTCTGCATTTGGGCTATAAAGACTCAACAGTTTGCCGCCACCGCTCGACTGACGAAGTTTCCGATCATCCTCGCTTCGGTTGCAATTGATTGAGCCGTTTCCTTGCTTCCTCCATTTTTTCTTGCTGTGCTCTCGCGGCTAACCTCTGATCAAGGATGAGCTCGATCCCAGCCCGCACCACAGGGAAGGCCTCCAAACACTCCTTCTCGGTGAGGGCGTGGACACCCTTGCTGAGGATGGCGTAAAGCTTACGTTGCTCGACCATGAACGGAGGCAAGTAATCCCTCACCAGCACAAGCTTGTCTTGCATCCGTGCTTGCTGAAACGCCCTGTCGTCCCAGTTGCCACTCTTGGTCGCTTGCAGTTTCGCCTCGTCAATGAGGCGCTCAAAGAGGCGGCGCAGATAAACAAACGACCCAATGCCAACTCCCTGAGAGGCGAGGCCAACTGCTCTGGCGTATTCAAGATACTCCTCCTTCGTAAGCACTTTCCGGTATGAGTGCAACTGGGCCTCGGAAATTTCCCGCATCGAAGGAAACTGGCCGACCTTGACCAAGACCCCCAGTACGTCGTGATTGCTAAACGCGTAGAAACAGTCTTGCTTGTAGCGAAAATGAAAATGGGCAGCGTGTTTCGCTTTCCGTGAGGTTGAGATACAGTGGAATGTCCGGGTAAAAAGCCGTTCGTCGCGGCTGCCCCAAAGTTCCGCCACCTCCTGCTGTGGGCTGACAAATACCCTCAGCCGTTGGCATTCGATGCAAAAGAGCTCAATTTTCTGCTCACCGGACGCGAACTGGTTCAGAAGACTTTGCTGCGCATCTTTGACTCCATATTCCACATAAAGGGGCATCGATACGCAAATATCTTGGGCGGTTGGGAATTCGCGAGCTATCTCAGCCTCTAGCCATGCCCGTTCCATCTTCATTTCTTTCCGGCGCCTCCTCTCCCACGACTTGTAATCCTTCTCAGTCCAGCCCCCTGGCTTTGGGGACGATTTGTCGTTGTTCACATTTTCATTCATCTTGCTCCTACAGTGGCAGTGTGTGCCATCAAGATGGTGCGGAGCTTAACAAAGCCGGCGGTGAGCGACAAGCTCAGCGAGGCACGATCTCAAATCCGCCTCACCGGATGAATCTCCCAGGCCGTTGTGCGCCAGATTCCTATGACAGAACAAAAAGGAGAGGCCGCCCGGGCTCTCCTTTCGTGTTGGTTGTGTGCCTGTTTACGCGGTGAATGGGCGCATTTCTGGCTTGTTCGTCGCTCAGTCTGACTCTCACGGCACGACCGCCTGTACCGGCGGCGCTGGGCTGGCTTTCCGGGCCGCCGGTTTTGTAGCCGGTGACGGTGACCTTGACCGTCGCGCCGGCGTTCTTGATGACTAGGCCGGTCGGCCTCCGGTCGCCGGTCGGCCTCCGGTCGCTGTTATCGCCACCGGGTTCGCTGCGAAGGACATACGATGATTTCTGGATCGGCAAAGAGACCGTAATCGATCTGGTCGTACGCGGAACCGGGCGGTTGCCCGAATGCCGGTGATTGCTGCCACATGTGCGGCCAGCCGTAACCGCGGGGATGGCGCAGCCCGACTTCCTTGCCGCTGGCGTGAAACGGGCCTAACAGGTTTTTCGGCGTGCCAACGACTCCAATGCGGACGACGTTCCTGCCGGCTTTTATTCCCGCGGAAATGTCGAGTTCATAGCCGCCTTTCGCACTCAACGCCTGTGGCCAGGCGATCATCCCCATCTTTCTGCCATTCAACTGGACGGTGGCAAGGCTGCCGGCCCATCGGGGAAGGCGCAACACGCATTTGGATTGGCCGCGCGCAAGTTGAAACTGACACGAGTAAATCACTGTACCCTGATAAAAAGGAAGTCCTTGCTTGCGCCAAGACCCCAGGGTAAGCGCGCGCGGCGAGGTGATTGAGAATCCCCGAGAGATGGGCTCAGTGCAAACTCGCCCAGCAGATAGACCGGCTCCAATTCCATCAGGATGTGGTACGGCTGTGCGGTGAGCGTGATTGTGTTGTGCCCTGTCTTGACAAAGGCGGTCACGTCACATGCGCGAATGTGCGGGTCGAGCCAGGATCTGGATTTCCCGTGAAACCGGAGCTGTCGGGAATTCAATTCAATGCGATACAACTCGGGAGACTCGACTGCGATTCGCAACGAACGCGGCAGCTTCTCAACCTCAAAGCGAAACTGCGCCTGGAATCCCGAGTCCTTCGGAAATTTCATGTCGAGGTAGTTTCGTTTGAACTGCACCGTGGAATCCCAAGCCGGATAGTCGAGTCCATGGGCTCGGACAATTCTTTGATTCGCGTGCCAGTGATGCATGTTGTTCAGCTTCTCGCCACCAACGACGACATCACAGTAATCGAGGGTGAGCACGTTTTCCTCGGAGCGTTGCACCGTGAGAGTTTTCACGGGAACCGGTTTCGTGGAAAGCCTCCACTCCATTTGAACGCGCGTTGGGACGGTGAACTCAAGCGGAGGGCGGACATTCCTGTCCGCCTGCTTCGCGTCCCAGGGTGGCGGACAGGAATGTCCGCCCTCCGTTATGTGGCGACGGTTCATGGAAAGGATACGCATAGGGGAGGGGGGTGCTTCGCGACGTTGTGTTCCCAGTTTCAGGATGAGTAGCCGGGAACCCGCACGAGGCAGGTCCAACGCAAGCGACGTCGCGGATCCCAGCGAAGTGATTTTTCCGGTCAGCGGATCCCACTCCTCGATGTTTCCAGCCTGTGGAAAATGCACTTCAAACCGTTCGCGTCCAGCGCCCATGTTGGTGAAGAAATAACAATTCGTTTTCGCGTTCAGCTCGCGGCGCATGAGCGCAAGCTGTTCCGGCCAGCCGGATCGAGGCACGATCGTCACCTGTTTCGGAAGAATACCCGCCAGCATCCGATCCAACTGTCCCAAACCCTCGACTCGTTGCCAGCGGCGGCCCAGCCGCGCGGCGCGTTGGCTGGGGCGTCCATCGATCAAGGACGGCGGATCACCCAGCATCAGGACGCGCCCGCCTTGCCGGGTCCAGTCAGCCAATAGTCTAAGCGTCGAGGCGCGAAGATTGAGGATGGCTGCCGGGATGACAATTACTTCGTACTGTTGCTGACCGACCTGGAATTTCCCGTCCTTGATTTTGCCGTGGTGCTCGAGGATCCATTCATCGCCCAGATCGAAATCCCAGAGCCGGTTGGAAAGGAACTGAATGGTCTTCGGATAAGTCCGACTCAGAGTTTCCCATCGCGGGCTTGCGCCAAGGGGAGTCTTTTCAACCCACCGCGAGGTCGTAGGCTGGAGCATGAGAATGCGCTGGCGCATGCGACCTTGCGACAGAACGTACGACAACCGGCCAAAGTAATCCCAGAGCGTTCGGGAATGCGGCCACCACGAGGAATGCTCCGAGAAAGTCTGGGGATGATCTCGTTTCCGGGCGCCGCGAATCGTCATGAACGTCAGGTGGGGGTTCAGGTAGTTCGCCCCATGGGAATATAACCAGTCGCCGATCCGCTTGTAGTCTTCCAACGTCGACTCGTATCCGCCGGCGCCAAAGGCTTCGCAGAGCGTGCGGGAGCGTCCAAGCTGGTTGGCCGCGGTCTGCAGTTCGCGCACGTTCCCGAGAACGAGATTCAGGATCTTGTTGGGCAGAACGCGACGGCGCGCGCCCGGCCCCGTCGTCAACCGCCCGATGAGGGTTTCGAGGCAGTCGATGCCCGGCAGGTCCAGCCACTCGTGCATGGCCATGGCATTGGACGTCACCAGGTGGCTGGACGTATAATGGCCGGTCACGACGATGCGGTGTTTGCGGCACCAGGCGCGCATCGGTTTGGCCCAGTTCTCGACGAAGAGATGATGCACCGTCTCGTAATAATCGAAGCGGACACGCTGACAATTTTTCAAATCCAGAAACAGTTTCGGGAGTTCGGGCGTGAGTTCGTACCCGTGACGTCGTCGAAACTCCGCCGCGAGCCATGGGCTGTAAGGCAGCGAGTGAGTCCCATACGGGATCGCCGGCTCGTCATAGAATGCAGCGGTGATGGTTTTCCCAAAGTCGCGGCCAAATCGCGCGTAGTAAGCCTCGTGAGTCAGTTCGAGAAATTTACGAGCGACCTCCGGCCGCAACAGATCGCTGTAGGCAAAGCCGGCCAACCACTGGCTTGGCTGGAGGGTTGTTTGCTCAAACACATATCGAATGCCCTTGTGCTTCATGGAAGCGAGCATCTTGCCGCCATCAGCAGTCGGTTGCTGGCGTATCCGGACGAGAGAACCGACCGCGTGCGGCAATTGAGAAGGGACGTGCCCTCCTGCGAAACCGCTGGGATAACTGTTCTCGTCGTAGATTTGCAGATGGATTCCCAGTCTTCGGGCTTCCTTCAAGGCGACACCGAAACACTTCCACCAGTCGTCGCCGAAATACTCCGTGATGAGACCGGGTCTTGGATGAACAAAAGCCCCGCCGAACCCGGCCTGCTTGAGCATGCGCAACTGCTCGCGGACGCGACGTGGTTTTAGCTCGTCGTTCCACACCCAGAGCGGCGCCGGTCGATACGCCACGGGCGGGTTGGCAAAGAGCGCAGCGCTGAGGGGACGATCGGGCTCGGCTTTCATGATCGAGTCATCACGGACGGAATGAAGTTGGCGGTCTTTGCCAGCATGTTCGTCCTCCGAAAGTCGTGATGCAATTCTTACCTAAACACATCCCCTGTTGCGAGGGCTTTAGCTGAACGACGAAGTCTTGTCGCTGAAAGCATCTACTTGGGCTCTGAATCTGGCCCATGTCGACGACTAAAAACCAGAACGGGAGTATGTACTTAACGCAAACGGCGGGCGCTCTCACCGGCAATCCTCGATGGGCCACCTTCCTGCCGAGTTTATGCGGCGGGTGATCTGCCAAGAACTGCTGCAATTGTATTTCGCTCTCCTTTTGGTACTTTTGGTACACAAGTGGAATGACCGCATGAAATTGCTTCTCGCAGTTCTCCTCATCTGTGGTTTCACATTCATAGCGCAGAGCCGGATCACGAATCCGACCCTGACCTATCAGCAGATGTTCGATCAGGCAGACCTTGTCACCATCGCACAGCCCATTTCAACGAACGATATTGCCGAACGAATCGTACTTCCAGATATCTTTCCTGATATAGAGGTCGTCGGAGTTGAGACAGAGTTCGTTGTGCAGATGACACTGAAAGGCAACAAAGCAGCCGCAGAGAAATTTGTCTTGCATCATTACAAGATGACAAAGCCCGTATACCGGAGCGGTCCTCGCCTCGTCGCCTTCAAGCCAACGAATAAGGAGTTCTTTCTTTTGTTCTTGAAGAAGGAATTCGATGGACGTTTTGCGCCGATCAATGGCCAGACTGACCCCGGCAGGTGCGGTATTTTCCCCGCGGAACGGATTGACTTGATTGCTATCGCCAAGCCGGTGTCGCCGAAAGAACCAACGGAGCAGACAACGTGGTTTGAACATTACCGCGGCAGGTCGGATACGACACCGACAGTATATCTCACGGGCTACCAGACGGAGTTTGCGGTGCAAGAGCTCCTGAAAGGTGAGAAGGCGATGGCGAAGTTTGTGTTGCATCATTACGAACGTGTCACACCAGTCAACTGGAGCAGCAGCATGCGATTTCCCCTTGAGATTGACTTCAAACCCGACCGCGATCGGTTGTACCTTTTGATATTGAAGAAGGAAGCGGAGGGCCGCTTCGCGCCGATCACTCGTCCTGGAGTGTACGGCGAGGATACGACGCCGCAGGGGTTTTCTGTCATCAGGCTGGAAAGTGCGCCGCAATGAAGCAGTCAAATAGCAGCGAGAAAAAGCGACACGGTGACGGTATCCTCCGTGGATGAACCCGGATGAATCCGCAGACAGAACCGTCTTTCGAACCACCCGCTCACCCGCGCCGTCGGCACTGGCATCTCGTGGCGATCTCTTTGGGGTTGCTCGGGATGCTGTGGCTCCTGCTGCGGCCGGCGCTGCAGAGCGTCATCGAGGTCAAACGGCGATCGCAATGCCTGCAAAACCTGCACAACTCCATTGGGGCGGCTGTGCGGATGTACTCCGGTGATCACGATGGTTGGTTCCCGTGCGACGCCGGGCAAACCACGCTCGGGTCGTTCGCGCTTCTCACGAACTCGTATCTGACCGCCTCTGCCAGGTGGATTTGCCCGACCGACGCGGGCGTTCCAGACCGGTGGGACAAAAGCCTGCTAACCCCGGCCCGCCGGATCTGGAAAGCCGGCAACGTGAGCTACGCGTACAACGGATTCGGCCTGACCGAACACACCCGGCCCGACACACCAATTGCTTGCGATCGGACAAGTGGCGATGTGCGCAGCACGACACCTTGGGCGACCAACCGCTGGACGCACAAGTCCGAGGGCGGCAACGTTCTCTATGCCGACGGCCACGTAGGCTGGCACAGACAACTGGCCGTGCCAATGTATCGAGGAAAGAACCCGTGAGCCAGCGATGAACGTTTCTTCTGAAACCGAAGCCGGCTTGGCGCTGCCCGTGGTCGCTCTACTTCCGGCGTTCCGCGGCACTTCCGGTTGGGAGACGGATTCCATGGTGCAACTGCTTCTGGAAAGCAAGCGCTGGCAGCTTACGAAGGATCAGGTCGAAAAGCTCTCAGCGGTTAAGAAAAGCCGAAACCTTAAAACGCAGCAGCAGTAATTAACCAAAGCGGAGCCGGCCGGTACGCGACCGGTGGATCGGCGAAGAGGGCGGGGTGGAGGGGATGATCGGCTCTGCTTTCATGATCGGGCCATCACGGGCTGAAATCGAGGTTCATGGCCGGCGAATCGGCACCGGATCGAGAATCTTCCGGCGTTCTGGCGTCAACCGCGCGAGCAGCTCCGGCGAATACCGGTAGCCATGCCGCGTGTTTCCGAACGTGGGGCCGTACCGGTAAACCACCACGCGCCGCTCGCCGGGATTGGTGCGGGGACTGGCGCCGTGACAAAGGGCGTCCACAAACATCAGCGCATCACCGCGCTGCAAATGGACCTCCATCGCCGGCTCTTGGGGCAGCGTGTCGCGCTTATTCAATTCGCGGAGTCGCGGGTGCGGGAAGTTTGACTTGTGGCTGCCGGGAATCACGACCGTGGCGCCGTCGCCGGTGCCGATGTCGGTCAAGGCGAGCAGGACGTTCACCTGCCCGCAACTGAACTTGCCGGCGGCAAATCGGTATTGCGTGCGCGTGATCGCTTCGTAACCGCCCGAATGCAGGCCAAACCAGCCGCCCGTGTGCCGGATCGAGGCAAAGCATTCGTCGATAAACAATCCCTCGATGTACGTCCCTGGCTCGCCGCAGTAACGGCGCAGCCGATCAATCCACGAAGAGTGGTCGATCAACCGCTCGAATGGTTCGCCGCCCTCGACGATGTTTTGCAGCTCGAGGCCGCACTGGTCGTTATTGTCGAACCGCTGCACGTTTCCGTTCCATTGGCCGAACTCCAACGGCGGAAACGCGTCAAGCGCGGCGTTCAGATCGCGAATCAGCGCCGCGTCCACCGCGTTGCGCAGAATCAGGAAGCCGCGCAGATCGAACAGGAAATCCTGTTCATCGAACAACTCGTTCCTCATGGCCGTTCTTGCGAGCATGTCTTTGTCCTCTCACTCCCTATTTGACCGAATCGCATCCAGGACCGGCCCACGTCGATGTGATCGTTGCCGCGTTGATCCGGTGAAGGAAACACAAACGGCACGCCATGGACTATCGTTGATTTGCCAGCCGCCGGTAAGGAATCACGCTCAATTGAAACACAGAGCCGTTGCAAGGGCTTTAGCTGAAAGGCGAAGTCTTGTCGCTGAAATGATCTTCGGATATGCGGCGGAGGATCGCAAGGAATTGCAAGAATCCACGGCTTGAAATTTGACCTGGGGCGGTAACCAGAACGAGAAAGATCGTTTTCGCGACCAAAACGAGACGGATTGCTAAAGACAGGTTTTCCAGGGATCGATAGACTGGTAACAAGTAAAAACGATGCTGAAAGCATCCAGCGTACTCCGAGAGACTTCAAACAAGGGAATGCATGAAAACTCAAAACTCTAGGAATGGCACGGCTTTAAGTGCTGCATTACTTTTTCTATCGAGCATGGCGCTGCAAGCCGACATCGTGACGGTCAACAGCAGCCCGTTCTCGCTCGGGTATGGCTTCATCAGCCCGGGGGTTTGGAGCACCAACGAAACCAGCGGGGCGAACACCCCGACGACCCAGGGCGATTTCCAGTTCCTACCGACGGTCAGTTCCCCGCTCTTGACCGGGAATGGACCGACCTTCCCGAGTCGCGTGCTGTCCAATGGCAACTCCAGCAGCTACTCGACCTATGTGGATGACGCGCCCGCCGGTTTGTTCACGGCCAGCGTCACTGCCAACTGGAATGGCACCCTGCCCACAAATTTCATCCCCGGAACCGCAACTCTACAACTCACCCTCACCGGCATCAAGATCTGGGCGAGCGGGTTGAATGATCCGGGCTTCTTCCGGTTCGACGAGACCACCGTCGGACATACGAGCAGTTCGCCTTCGATGACGCCCGGGGGCGCGGCGGGCACGGGCAGCCCCAGCCCCGCCAACTTTACCAACGCTGCGGTCTGGGTGCAGATGGCTTGGGATCCCGCCGATTACAGCGTGTCCGGTGTGACCCAAACGCGAACGTTCTCGGCGACGGTCGGTGACGACCTGACTAATCCGGCTTCCTACATTTATACCGCGCTGGATGGGTACGAGGTGCTCGGCAATGTGACGTTGACGTACGAAATCGTTCCCGAACCGTCTGCACTCTTGCTTCTGAGTTTGAGCGGGGGCATTCTGATGTTGCGTCGGCGTCTTCGCTGATCGACATGCTGCCAAGAAACAATCGGCCAGCGGCATCTGGAAACCGGCAATCCAGTTTCACTCTCATCGAATTGCTTGTCGTCGTCGCCGTGATCGCCATCCTTGCAGCGATGCTTCTGCCGGCGTTACAACGCGCCAAGGAAGCCTCCAAGCGGAGCGTTTGCATGGGGCATCTGCGACAGGTCAGCCTGGCAATGTTCCTGTTGGCGGAGGACAACGATGGCTGGATGAATGGCGTTAACGCGTCCATTTATACCAACGCCTGGACGTGGGACTATCACTGGCAGTTTCGCATGACCAATTACCTCGGCGGTGCGATGTCGATCATCATCCCGTATAGCACCGCCGGCTGCCCGAGCAAGAACCAACAGAATCCGCACTGGAACTGGCCGCCGTACGGCGTCAATAACATGTTTTCGGGTTGGGGACATCAACCGATGCACCGGGTTTCCGAAACCAGGAACACCGCGCGCGTGTTTTTGGCGGCCGATTGCTGGTATCCCCAACCTGCGGATCCAACCACGTTCGACAATTACGTGTATCAGCCATACCCGGTCCACCAGGGTAAAGGCTTGAACTTCGTAATGGTGGACGGTCATGGAGAATTTCTGCCGGTCAAAGGTGGTTTGGGCGACAACGCCAGCCCGTGGTGGCGGACACCGCCCAAAGCGACGGATTGGTACCCATACAACGGGGGCGGCTGGCCTCCGCCGTACACCTCCGGGCTGTGGGGCGATTGACTGCTCGGGCAAGAGTTCGCTCACCCGCCCCGCCGACGGAACAAGCAATCTGGGCCGTTCGGTTTGGGTGTGGTGGCGCGACACTGCTTCCTCACGGTGGCTTGCCGCGGCGGTCCATCGATGCACGGGGCGTCCGGCTATTCCGCGAAGATCCCGTAACCGAGCGCAACGTATGGCGACCACTGCGTCGCATCGGGGTAATTATTCCACCGAAACGATTTCAGCCATTCGCCATGGCCGTCCACGAACACGAAGTTCAGTCCCTGCCCGAAGTGGCGCGGAAAGTAGCCAGCCGCGGTCCAACCGAGCACCGTGTCATCGAGGTGACCGCCCACGTAAGGATTGTAGGCGTAACAATCGGCCACCAGGAAGATGCGGTCCCGATGCGTGACTTCGTGCAGCGAATGCATCGGCGTGTATCCGTTGCCGACGAACATTGTGTTCGCGCCGAACGGCCAAAATGTGTCGCGGGAATCGCGGCTCGGGCAGCCGGTAAGTTTGCCGGGCTGGACCAGAGCAGCGCTGTTGCCGAGGTAGTTCGTGATCCGGGCCGTCCATGCGACGATGGCGTTCGTGGAAGTGGCCGCATTGACGCCGTTGAGCCAGCCCTCGTTATCATCGCCGAGCAGGAACAGCCCGAGCGACACTTGTCGCAAGTGTTGCAGGCAGGCAGAACGCTTGCCCGCTTCCCGTGCATTGCGCAGGGCGGGCAACAACATCGCCGTCAGCACCGCGATGACGGCGACGACCACCAGGAGTTCTATTAAAGTGAAGCCTCGACGGGATTGCTCCCATGCTGACTTCGCCTCATAGACCGAACCGTACGTCGGGTTTTCCCCAATACGGCTCGCCCCTTGGAATTT
>Ga0187892_10007476_pt1 | contig 15556 bp, 7 predicted proteins | sample MA1701073metaG_FD_139345 | JGI IMG/M metagenome (GOLD analysis project Ga0187892, IMG submission 139345) | Bio-ooze microbial communities from a basaltic lava cave in the Kipuka Kanohina Cave System on the Island of Hawaii, USA - MA170107-3 metaG ... | reverse complement strand
CCCATTCCCCATTCCCCATTCCCCATTCCCCATTCCCCATTCCCCATTCCCCATTCCCCATTCCCCATTCCCCATTCCCCATTCCCCATTCCCCATTCCCCATTCCCCATTGACCATTCCCCATTGACCATTCCCCATTGCCCATTGACCATTCCCCATTCCCCCACTACCATTCGCCATTCTGAGATGCGTCCGTAGCTCAACTGGATAGAGCGTTGGCCTCCGGAGCCAAAGGCTGTGGGTTCAACTCCCGCCGGACGCACTCTTTCGTTTGGGTATCGGTTATTGGTGATGTGCGTCGATCTGCGAATGAAACAGCCTTTCAAGTCCCTCAAAGAACTCGTCGAAGCGGCCCGACAACTCGGCAAACAACGCATCGCCGTCGCCGTCGGACAAGACCCCGACGTGATCGAATCGCTCAAGCTCGCCGGCGACATGGGCCTCGCCGAAGGCATCTTCGTCGGCGACGAAGCGAAGGTCCGCACCATGGCCGACAAGGTGGGCCTCAAGGTCCCCGCCTCGAACCTGATCCACGAAACGGACCAGGCCGCGTGCGCGCAGAAGGCCATCGCCCTCGTCCGCGACCGCAAGGCCGACCTGCTCATGAAGGGAAAGGTCAGCACCGCGACCTTGATCAAGGCCGTGCTCGACAAAGAAACCGGCCTGCGCACGGGACGCCATCTCTGCCAGGTCGTCGTGTTCGAGGTGCCCGGCTTCCAGCGCTTGATGATCATGAGCGACGCCGCCATCAACATTGCGCCGACCCTCGCCCAGAAGGCCGAGATCGCCAGGAACTGTGTGGAAGTGGCGCACGCCATCGGCATCGCCGAGCCGAAACTGGTGCCGCTGTGCGCGCTCGAGTTCGTCAACCCCGACATGCCGGCCACGGTCGATGCCGCCGCGTTGACCATGATGAACCGGCGTGGCCAGGTTCCCGGCTGCGTCATCGAAGGTCCGCTCGCGCTCGACGTGCCGTTGAGCCAGTTCGCCGCCGACCGCAAGGGCATCCAGAGTCCCATCGTGGGCGACACCGACATTTTCCTGCATCCCGACATCGAGGCGGCGAACATTTTCTATCGGGCGGTCGTCTATTTTGCGAAAGGCGAAAGCGGCGGTATCATCGTGGGCGCGCGCGTGCCGATCATCCTGCTTTCCCGTGCCGAGACGCCGCAGACGAAAATCCACTCGATCGCCATCGCGGCGTTGGTTTCCAAGGCGGCAAGCCGCGAGTGAAAAACGAAGGCCGCGAAGAACGCGAAGATTTTCTTAACCACAGAGGACGCGGAGGACGCGGAGGATGAACCACGATAAACCGTGAACCCATCAGCCATGAGCCATGAACCATGATTGTCAACCGTGGCTCTGGTGCTGACTTCTCTCTTTTTCTTGGCGGGATTGACATCGCGCATTTGCCTGTGAATGCTTGCCTTGCTTGCGCGAGGCGCCCCTTCTTTTTCTCTCTTGCGAAGGGGCGCAGCGTCTCCAACGGCCAACGTTTCATCGCAAGCTTGCCGCCGTTGGGGTAAGGGGGAGATGTCGTCCGCTTTGCCTTGATTCCAGATTCGCGGCGGGCAAAATCGGTGGTCGGTTTTTGTCGAGGACAAACCAGCTTTGCCTTGATTCCAGATTCGCGGCGGGCAAAATTTCTGCCGGTCGCAAGGCGAGTCCCAGCGCGCTTTGCCTTGATTCCAGATTCGCGGCGGGCAAAATTAGATGCAAGTTTTCATGTCGAAACTCTACGCTTTGCCTTGATTCCAGATTCGCGGCGGGCAAAATGCGAGGTCATCGAGCGCCTGATCGAGGCAGCTTTGCCTTGATTCCAGATTCGCGGCGGGCAAAATCTCGACGTGTGGCGCGAGCTCACCGTGCGCGCTTTGCCTTGATTCCAGATTCGCGGCGGGCAAAATACCACGTTCTACAACCCCAAGACCGGCATCGCTTTGCCTTGATTCCAGATTCGCGGCGGGCAAAATATGTGCCGTCGTCGGTGTAGTCGCCGTTGAGCTTTGCCTTGATTCCAGATTCGCGGCGGGCAAAATCGCGCGAAAGACGGCGACACCATCGTGGTCGCTTTGCCTTGATTCCAGATTCGCGGCGGGCAAAATCGGGTCGTTGGTTCCGACCGGCGAGGCCAAGCTTTGCCTTGATTCCAGATTCGCGGCGGGCAAAATTGGGGGTGTCTAGGTATGGACCGAGTGGAGGCTTTGCCTTGATTCCAGATTCGCGGCGGGCAAAATGAGGCGCGCCACACGCTCCACCTCGACGGAGCTTTGCCTTGATTCCAGATTCGCGGCGGGCAAAATAAGGGCCTCGGAGCCAACGCGGGCTATGTGGCTTTGCCTTGATTCCAGATTCGCGGCGGGCAAAATTGCTGTCCGACCGATGTGATGTTCGTGACCGCTTTGCCTTGATTCCAGATTCGCGGCGGGCAAAATCGGCGGCGCGATCACAACGAACAACGCCGTGCTTTGCCTTGATTCCAGATTCGCGGCGGGCAAAATCGCTTTTTCTCCAAGCAAACCGTTCTGAGCGCTTTGCCTTGATTCCAGATTCGCGGCGGGCAAAATCGCGGGCTTCAGCGACGGGGATTTGTTGCGGCTTTGCCTTGATTCCAGATTCGCGGCGGGCAAAATCGCTGGCGGCAACCAGCGAACCCGCCGCGAGTTACCAAAGCTCGACCTGCTCGGGTACGTGCTCCGGCTCCCTTTCGGTCGCGGGAGAACCTTGGATCACGTAGGATCGCTCCCATTGTGCACGCGTCACGAAGATCGCACGCACGCTGCCTTCCTCTGGGAGATTTGCCTTGACCCGAGCAAGGTGCGTCTCCTGTCGCGCGAAGCTGACACACGACCGGGCATACACACTGAATTGGACCATCTGGAAGCCATCATCGAGGAGGAACTGGCGGAAATCCGTTGCGCGCTTCCGCTGTTCCTTCGTCCCCACGGGAAGATCGAAGCACACCACTAGCCAGCCCATCTTGAATTTCTCGGTGTCCACGGTTTATACAACGCCGGCTTGCCATCGACGACAGCACGGCGGAAACTGCGCACGACGCCCTCGATGCAGCCCTGAATCTCCAGCGTGAAATCGAGATACTCGACTCGTTCTAGCGGGAATGCCGTGACCCATTTGCGGAATTCTTTCGTCACTTCCCAATCCTTCTTGCTAGAATGCTGCGTCACCCACTGATGAACTCTCCAATCCACGCACGGACGAAACGGTTCCATGAGGTCGTACGCAAGCGGCGTGCTACGTTCGCGCGGGGCGTGCGAAATGCCGAATGTCGGGTCGAGTCCCACGCCGAAAAGTTTTTGCAGGATCGTGGAAAGCAACACTGCGTATCCGTAGTTGAGCAAGCTGTTGAGACCGCCTTCCGACCGTTCACGGGCAAAATCAGGATCGCCCAGGTTTCGCCCAAATACCTGCCAGAATAGCTTGGCACAGATCGCTTCCTTGTGGGGCTTTTTCCAGAAGGCCGTCTCGCGCAACATCGGCAGACACAGATCATGGGGCGCGATATGAGCGGCGAGTGAGTATTGGTTCTGGCACTTCGCGTCCACAGTCTTTTGCCAGAATACCTCGCGCGTCTTCGCATGCAGCGAGACCTGCGCACGCGAAAGCAGCGTGTCGCACGAGCGATTCGCCGGCAGCACAAGGCTGACCGGTTTGAACGACTCGCAGATGATCAAAGCCACACCGTGCTTGGCCGCTTGCACGAACAATTCGCTGTGAATCGAGGCGGAAAAGCTGGTGATGATGATCGCCGCCACGTCTTCAATCGGTAGCTTGCGCGGCTCGCCGTCGCGCGTCTTGCATGTCAGTTGCCCATCCCGGCAACTGATCGAGCACTGCGGACTGTCTATGCTGACGATGTGGTAGGACATACCGGAATACCTGTTAGGGCAGTCCCTTGAACGACCATTCCATCCTTCTCCAATTGGCGAACCAAAACATTCTGTTTTGACGGATCAGGATGCAGTGCGTCTCGTTGACCAAGAGCGAAGGCAACGCCGTTTGCGTTGTTCTTAATTGAAAACACACGCCAAGAACCATTGTGCGTCCCTTTGGGTATCTGAACCAAAGCGCCTGCGCGAATGACTTGAGGCATCTTCCCAGCGTTACTGTGCTTTAGTTCCTCTAGCCGCTTGTGCACTTTGTGGAACGGAACAATGACTGGCTTCGGTTGTGTGAGTGCTACACCAAAGTTTTCATTGCTGATGAGAACAGCTTTCAAGCGTTGGAGCTTGCCGCTGCCATTCTCCGGCTGCCATCCAACAAGCCGGTCTTTGCTGTCCGCCCCGGCTTTTGGATTGTCCCTCTTGCGTTTGCCTGACGCATCCCGCGAGTGCTTTTCGAGAATTGCTTTCCCCTTATCATTCCAACCTCGCAACCTCCACATGTTTTGATCGACTGGCATGCCGGTCGTTCGTTTTGGGAGATGCTGCACGACGCGTTTTTCGGAAAGTCGCTTGCGAATCTCAGCCTTGATCGCATCAGGTGCCTCGCGCAATCCGAATCGGCCTTCACTGTCGAAATCGAAGATACCGAGACCGCGCAGTTGCAGCTTCTCGCCATCGTCGAGTTTGCGCTTGATGATCATTTGCCAAATGCTGCCGTTGCTCGGGATGAAATACGAAGCCAATCCTAAGACGCACGCATCGAGCGCATGATGCAAATGCGTGATGTCGCGGATCTCGGTCTTGGTCCTAACATCGCCTGCTTCGTCGAGCACTTGAGGGCACGCTTGGGTGAGGCAACCGAGCAAGTTCCAGCCTTTGCGTACAACGCCGGTCACAGAGCCGGGCAGCGAGACCATAGTGGGGGGGTTGTCCAGCCCGGAGAACCCGCGCTTCAACGCTTGCGCGCCGAGTCGCACCAACTGCGATGTTTGCGTCAAATCGCGCGGGACGAACTCCTCTTCCTCGTAACTCGGCGTCAGCAATAGGCGTTGTCGGTTCTTCTTTCTCCGCTGGTCATCGCCATGCCCCTTCTTTACGTCCAAGGCTTCCACGAAACCCTTGTAACGGGTGAGGCTCACGATCATCTGATTGGGCAAGTCAGGCACAGGCTTACCCTGCTCTTGTTCCACGAACCGATAGGCAGTGCGCTTACCTTTCCATTTATTGATCGTTGAGTAGGTGATGACCAGCGAATCCAGCGAGTCCGAGAGCCGCGATGAGCGCGGAACGATGTGATCCTTGTCCACCTTGCGTGTCACCAGGTCAATCGGCTCATACTTCTGACCCGTGTACGGGCATGTCCATCCAAGATCCTCGGCGATGCGCCCCTTGCGAATCAGGCCGGGCGTGACGCGAATCGGCTGGCCACTGAATCGCTGGCCTTTGAATGCTTCCTCAAGTTTCTCAGCGACTCGATGATGATCAGCAATCCGCCGTCCTAAATCCTGTGCTTTCTCCTTCGCTGTCCTGCCCGACATCTCGCGCAGATCCCGGTTGACCTCGATGGTGATCTTGCCGACGCGGGATTTCTCGCCGTTCGCAAACTCCTTGATGATGTCGCGAAGCAATCGCTCCAGAATCAGAAGACGATGACGGACGAGATGATTGTTTGTCTGCTCAGCAAGACTTCGCTGCAACTGGGCTTGTCGCATCTGCTCGGTGACGAACAAGCAACCATCTTCTTCCTTAGGGTGCGTGCCTGCCATTACTTCGTCGAAAGCCTTTTGGAGGACAGGTCGGGAATACGCCGCGCGGCCATCGAGCCGTTCTGCTTGAAACATTTCAGCTAGCAAGCTCTCGCGGGTGAGTAGTTTGCTTTTCTTGCTGCCACGGGCAGCCGCCGCGTCGAGCATGCGCTGGATTTCTCCATCCAACGACGCAATCGCCTCGCCCAACCTCTCCATGTCGGCGCGAATTGTCGCAAGCGTGAGTAGTTTGCCGCGACGCAACTGTCCACGTACTCGTTTCTGCATTCGCGGCGTGAATTTCGGCCAGACGGCTTGAAGACGACTCGAACTAATGCAGTCTTGCACCGGATCAAGCAGCAACGCTTTCTTTGCATCGGGATGCAGCAGCAGGGCGTCGAGATTGTCGCGTTCTGTGCCTGTCGTATCGCGCACCGCTTTCTTAAATTCCTTTTCGGTCAGCCTTCCCTGGGCTCGCATCACCGCGTCCACCTTTTTCCGTTCCTCAGGCGTGAGGGCGCGGAACTCAGCGTTGCCGCTCTTGCCAACCCGCACGTTTGCCAACTGCATCGCCCAGCGGAAGTTGAGAAACTCGGATGTGTTACGGGACGGGACTTTTTCGCCCGTCACCGGACACTTGGCGATGATGCGATTGTCAAAGCGGGGAACCAGCTGACCAAAGAGAAGACCGCCTTGGTATCGCTTCGGAACTTTGATGCTAGGACACGGGGTAGCGCGCCAGTCAGTAAACAGCGACTTCACAAGCGTTTCATTTGCACCATTCAGCTTGCCGAAATGCGCTTCCAATATTCGCTTCACCTCGTCGACAACCAGTTCCCGAGGAAAAGCAGCATTCAGTCCCTTGAACCGCGCCGTCGAAGACAACTTTGGACCGAGAGGATCAATGCCCAAATACCGGCAGAACGTCTCGGCCATCGTCTGGACGCCGTACTCCTTCATCTTGGACTTCGCCGTCTCGACTTTCTCCGTGTCATCGTCCTCTCCAGCCGCGTCACCGCGGCTCCACCGGCGATTCGCATCGTAGCCGCGATTGTGGGCATACCAGCGGAGCACGTCCCAAAGCTCACGCCACGTCAAGGTTTGCTGACCGCCGGTGACCAAGACTTTCGCGGCAAGTTTCCACGGCCAACCGCAGCCCGGTGAATTTAGCTGAGCTTCCGTTAGGACCCCAAGGTGAAGCAGTAGCCGCTTCATCCGCGCGATCCGTTGTCTCGTGCTTCGAATATGCCGCCGCTGTCTCCGATAGCTGCGACGTGTGCTCGCAAGACAGTCATCGGCACGGAATGTCACGACGCCGCAGCCGAGAATGTTCACTGAGGACGCAACCGGGACGGTTGCGCTACCATTGGTGTGCTGTAGCACGGCCCAGCCGATGGAGCTGTGTCCGACGTCAAAGGCGAGTTCGAGATTTGTATCCGGTGATTTTGTTGTTGCATTCATCGCTTCCCCTTCCTATGGTGCGCGCGGAATCAAGACAAAGTTAAATAACGCAGACCGGTTCCCTGTACGCTAAGCGTTGGTAAAGCACATCGGTTCAAAAGCGTTTCTACTTTTGAAGAGCGGAGGCCCCAAAACCTCCGCTCTTCTTCTTTTCCGGCGGTCGGCAAGTGTGCGCCCGTTGAGCCGGTTTCGTCAATCCGTTTCGGCGGCCATTGGTTGCTTGGGCGCATGGTGTGTTCCGTGGTTTATCTCCTCTGCGTCCTCTGTGGTTCCAAGAACAGTTGAGCGTTGAGCGTTGCTCCTCTGTGTCCTCTGTGTCCTCTGTGGTTCAGAAATTCCCCGCGCTCTTCGCGGGTTTCTGTTCCAATCATGAACCATCCAACCATGCACCCTGAACCATGCACCCTGAACCATGTGTTCCGAACAATCTGGCTTGCACTTGTGGAGATTCCTTGAAACAAAGGCTATGGTTCTGTTGTCCATAGCTCGATGAATTCATCATCCGAAACCATTGGGGGCTTTTTGCGTCAGGTCCATCGGCTGCGCGCGCGCTGGCGCGTGCTTGTCCTGGCCGAAGGACTCGGGCTGGCGCTCGCGTCGGTGCTCGGGTTTTTCCTCACGGCCGCGGCGCTGGACAACTGGCTGCATCTGCCCTGGGCGGTGCGGCTCGTGTTGCTGGTCGCGTTCGTTGTGGTTGCCGGCTGGGTGTTCTACATGCGCGTGCTGGTCCCGTTGCGGCGGCCGTACACCGACGAAGCGGTCGCGGTCCATCTCGAAGAACAGCTCGGCGACAAACAGAACCGGCTCATCAACTCCGTGCAACTGGGCCAGGTCGCTCTGGTCGGCGAGACGCCGGCGCTGGGAAAGGCGTTGAGCGAAAACGCCGAAGCGATCCGCAAAGGTCCGCCGCTGGAGAAGGCGTTGCCAATCAAGCGTGCGGCCCAATGGATCGGCGCGTTCGCCCTCGTGGCGCTCGGTATCTTCGCCTATTCGAAGTATCTGCCGAACTATTTCCAGAACGCCACCGCCCGGCTCGCCAACCCGCTCGCCAACATCCAGCCGATCACCGACACGACGCTGGAAGTGAAGCCGGGTTCGATCGAGTTGCCGATGGGCGGCGCGGTCGAAATCCAGATCGCCACCGGCGGCAAGACGCCCGACAAAGTCGTGCTCCAGTTCCGACGCGAGGGCGGCAATTGGGAGAAGGTCGAGCTGACCGCCAACTCGCCGAACCGGTACTCGCATGCGTTCCTCGATGTGCGGCACACGATCACCTACACCGTCACGGCGAACGACGCGCGCTCGGAGCGGTTTCGCATCCGCGCGGTGGAAGGGCCCGACGCGGCGGGCATCATCGTTCGGTACCATTATCCGGAGTGGACGGGGTTGCCGGACAAAGAGGAGAAGGAAGGCCGCGGCGACGTGCTCGCGCCGGCCGACAGCCGCGTCGCGCTCGTCGTTCGCGCCAGCCGGGCGTTGAAGCGGGCGGAGATCACCTTGCCGGGCGCCAAGCCGGTCGAAATGAAACGGGTCAAGCCGGACACGTTCCAGTGGGAAGGACCGCTGCAGCATGGCGGCTCGTATCAACTCGCCTTCCTCGATGCGCGCGGGTTCAAGAACACGCTCCCCATCGAGCGCGATTTCAAGCTCCAGCCGGACCGTCTCCCCACGGTGGAGATCAAGCCGCAGGAAGAGATCGTCCTCACGCCCGACGACCCCCAATCGGTTACGCTCGCGGCCGAGGACGATTTCGGCGTGCGCGAACTGCGGTTGCTGGCGTGGAAAACGGAAGGCGAGCCGCCGAAGGTCCTGGCCACCGTGGCCGGCACGAAAACGCAGCACACTATCGAGCAGCCGCATTCGTTGGCCGCGAAAGACCTTGGCGGGGTGGGGGAGACGTGGACGCTCGTGGCCGAGGCGACGGATTTCAATCCCGAGAAGGACCGCAAGCCCGCGCGCAGCCAGCCGGTGCGCGTCCGCATCGTCGCCACGCGCGACCTGGTCGATTCCAAGCTGCTCGCGGCGGCGGAATTGAAGCGCGGGTTGGGCGAGTTGATCCAACTTCAGCAGGCGAACATCGACCTCTGCAAGACCATCGCGCCCGACTTCGAAGCCGACAAAATCCCGAAGTGGTCCGACGCCAATTTCGCCACGCTGACGATGAAACATTACGAGAACGGCGCGACGAACCAGGTCACGATCCGCGTCAAGGCGACGGACTTGAGCAAGAAGATCGAGCCCGGCACGTTTAACGGCATCCGCGACGCGATGGACGGCCTCGTCCAGCGCGAGATGACGCTGGCGGTCGATCATCTGATCGAGGGGCTGCAACTTGCCGAACTGACGGGGCGACGCGACCGGCTGCAATCGAGTTTGCAGGTGCAATTGGTCGTGTTGGAAACGCTCAAGTCGTTGCTCGAACAAGCCACCAACCTCGAAACCGAGATCGCGTTGCAGACGGTCGTGGCCGGGCTGGAGAAAATCCTGCGCGTCGAACAGGACATCCAATCGAAGACGCCGCCCAATGTGCCCGCGCCGGACGCTTCGGGCACGACCGCGCTCGCAGACAAGCAAAAGGAGATCACCGCCTGGATGATCGACCTGCAGAAGCGGCTCGATGAAACCACCAGCCGCATGTCGGCGGAGAAGGTCACCGCAGCGAAGGTGTTCGCCGACCTGAGCGCCGCGTTCAAGGCGAAGAACCTTCCGCCGCCGATGCAGGCCGCCGAGAGCGCGTTGCGAGGGCAACAATGGCCGCAAGCGCTCCTGGCCGAGACGCAGGTCATCGACGGCATCCAGTCGTTGTTGGCGATGATTCGGAGCGAGCTGGCGAAGGTCGCCGAGTCCATCGCCACCAGCTTGCGCGAGGAGTTGAAGAAAGCGCCGCTGGGCACCGATGCGCAGGCATCGATCCACGCCGCGCTCAAGACCGCCGAGTCGCTCGCCAAGGAAGGTTCGGGCGACAAGAAGAGCGCGCCGAGCAAACAGACCAACGTCCCCGAGCGACCCATCGGCGAGGAGATGGTGGCGCAGGAAATCGCCAAGTACCTGAAACGGTTGCAGGACGCGGCGAAGCAGGCCGAGTTGGCGAAGAAGGACCTCGAACGGGCCGCGTGGAACGACCCGGACTATCAACGCGAAATGGCCGCCAAGATGCAGCAGCATCGCGACCCGAAGGAGGTCGATCCCAACGCCTACAAGCTCACGGCCGGCAAGGACTCGCCGCGCAGCCAGGATTGGGACAAGTTCGACGGCATGCGCGGCGGGCCGAAGCAGATCCTGAAGGACCAAACCCCGCAGGACATGGAGGACCTCATCGGCGAATTGATCGAACAGGAAGAACGGCTCCGCGAAAAGATGATCACAAGTTTCCTGGAAATGAACATGGACCTGTTGGACACCGGCGACGTCGGCGACATGGACGCGCCGATGGGCAATTACGCGATGCGTGGGAAGACGGGCAACAAGATGCCGGCTTCGTTGAACATCGGCGGACGTTCCCGCAGCGGACGCCAGGGCGCGACGTTCGGCGAGATCGGCGTCGATAAGGCCAAGGACATGAAGGGGCGTCCCGGCGAGGGTTTGAATTCGCCCGAGCAGAAGGGGTTCGTTCACGAGGAACGCGTGGAGAACGATCCCGGCGCCGATCCGACGACGGCCACGGGTGGCAAGCATGCCGGCCAGGACAACCGCGAAGGCGATCTCGGCAAACAACGCGCGGGCGATGCCGCCCAGTACCAGGGCATGGCCGCGGCGGACATCATTCAGGAAGGGCACGGCTCGAAGGACATCGACGTGAGCGCGGAGGCGTTGAAGCGCGATCTTGCCAACCGGCAGGCGCAGCTCGTAAAGCGCGCCGAGGAAGCGACGAAGCAATTCGAGCAGTTGTTCACGCCGTCGGCGGATTGGTTCCAGGGCGTGGACCTGCTGCGGCAGATCGAGGAGGAAATCCGCAAAGGCCCGAGCGAGCGCCTCTGGCAGTTGCAGGAGCAGGCGCTGGACAAGCTGCGGCGCGTGCATCGTGAGATCACGCCGGGCGCCGCGTACGATTTCGACGTGGGCCTGAACAAAAGCCCGAACCCGCTGGTGCTCAACCCGCGCCAACAGGAGTTCCCGAAACGCGACGAGGACGCGCTGAAGCGATACTACCGGCGGCTGGCGGAAGACGAATGACGAACCACGAAAGACACGAAAGACACGAAAACGAATGAGTCACAATCTGGTCCGGTCCGTTTCTGCTTTCGTGAGTTTCGTGTGTTTCGTGGTTGATTGTCCCGCTCAGGCCCAGAAACCCGCGGCGCTCCCTGCCGGCATCGTCGAGCAAGGAGGCAAATACATCTCGCAATCGGACGGCGCGGAGATGATCTACGTTCCGCCGGGGGAATGCATCGTCGGACTCGCACCCGGTTTTCCCGGCACGGAAGGCGGCTTGATCGAGACCGGCGCCAAACCCACCGGCAACAACGATCTTTCGGCGAGCCAGGTTCGGGTCGTGGGGAAAGCGCCGTTCCAGTGCATCCTTCCTGCGACGAACGTCTTCGTCAACGGGTTCTTCATCGACAAGTTCGAGGTCAGCAACCGCCGATACAAGAAGTTCATGGACGCAACGAAGAAGCCCGCGCCCGTGCCGTTGCCGGCCTTTGGCAACTCGTTCTACGTCGCGTTCACCTGGCCGAACAATTCCTGGTACACCAGCGCCGACCCGGTCTATGACGGCGCGGATTATCCGGTGACGTGCGTCACGTGGGACGACGCGATGGCCTACGCGAAGTGGGCCGGAAAGACGTTGCCGACGGAAGTGCAATGGGAGAAAGCCGCGCGCGGCACGAATGGGGTGGCTTACGCGTGGGGCGACGCGTGGAACCCCGATCATCCCAACACTGCCGAGCGCGGCGACCGCGCGACGCGTCCGTGCGGGGCGAGCACCAATGACGTGAGCGCCTTCGGCGTCATGGACCTGGCCGGCAACGTGTCCGAGTGGACAGCGGACGAATGGAGCGAGCGGGCGATGCTGCCGGCGCCAGTCGTGACGACTACGAATGAACCCGCCGCTGCCGCTGCCGCCGCGCTGCCCGCGACGAATCCGCCGCCTGCAACTCCGGCTGCTCCAGCGACGACGGCGACTACGACCAATTCCGTCGGCACGAACCTGTTCCACGTCATCAAAGGCGGCAACTGGGGTTACATCGGGTTTGTGCAAGCGCGCGGCTGGCACCGTCGCTCGAACGCCGACGAAGGAGCGGTCGAACCCGGGCCGGTCCCGCATTCGGTGGGGATCGGGTTTCGCTGCGTCGTCCCGGCGCCGTAAGACGAATGAGGATTGAGGATCGAAGATAGAGGATGGAATTCATGCAGTCGCCAACGCCCGCTGCCATCCTCCATCCTCCATCCTCCATCCTCTGTTTTCTGATCTCCATCCTCTATCCGCTATCCGCTATCCTCGTTGCTGGGCACGCAAGCGAGCTGCCCGCGCACGTCGTCACCGTGCCGGTCGTCGGCGCCCGGAGCCTCGCGCTCCATCCGACGCAGCGCATCCTCTATGTCGGCGTTGCCGGTCGGACCAACGGCATGGGTGTCATCACGTTTCAGTTCGACGAAAGCGGCAAGCTGATCGCGGAAAGCCGTCGCCGTCACGCCGACGGGATCGTGGAGGGCGGCGCCGTCTCCGCGGACGCGGCCTACGCCATTTCGCAGATCGTGTTCGACCCCGTGCGACCGGAGGTGTATCTAAACGCGTCGCCCGAGAAGATGCGTCTGTTTCGCGCTCAGACAAACACCGCGTTGATCGTCGCGCTGGCGTTGGACGAGAACGGCCTGCCCGCTGGGAAGGTCGATGAGCTTAGGCCGGGCATGCGCAAGACGCCGTTCGGCCGCATCGAATGCGACGCGAAGGGGCGATACGTTTATCTCGGGCAAGACCACGGGCCGATTGCGCTTTGGCCGGTCGGGGAGACGGAGCTTGTTGCCAATTTGAAGGCGCAGCCGCTGCCGGCCCCCCGCCGCCGGATGCCCGCGCCGCGCAAAGCGCGTCGCGTCCAAAACGATCTCGTGGTGTCGCCCCGGATCGATATCGCGGGCTGGACCTGGGTGGGCGAGTGGGGACGCGGCTATGCGACCGGGCGCGGCACGCTCAAGGTCGTCTTTGCGTTCGGCGAGGACGGACGCACCTGTGTGTTCGCCCAGCCGATCGCGATGCAGAACCCACGCGCCGGCACGCCGCAAGTCAGCGAGAAGCACCGCAAACTTTATGTCCCGCAGGCGCGCGGGGAGCAGTTGGGCATCTATCCTCTCACGCGGGAAGGTCGCCTCACGAGCGTGCCGCGGTTCGTCCATGTGGGTCCGGCGCGGTTCATTTGCGTGGACGATCGCAATGGCCGGTTCTACGCGCTGCCGGCAAGGGGCGCGGTTTCGATGTACGCGCTCGATTCCGAGGGTTATCCCGTTGGCGAGCCGAAGCGCTTCGAGCTTGGCGCGGGCGTCGTGAACGGCGTGGCGCTGTCGCGCAACGGGACGCTCTACGTGGCGTGTTCTGCGCCGCCGGGAGGGACGTTGTGAGAAACGGCGCGGATCGAGGATCGAAGATGGACAACGGAAGAAAGATCATCGCCTGGGCTGTCCTCGCCATCCTCTATCCTCTATCTTCCATCCTCGGCCAGGTCCCCTGGCCCGACGGCGCCACGGCGCATTACCAGGTTGAAGTCAGCGGCGACCGGCCCACGAACGAAGTCAGCCACGTGGCCGGCGTTCGGTTTTTCTCGGGCGGCTCGCTACCGGCGAACTCCCCAAATGTCCGCGTGACCGATGCGAAGGGAACGGCGCTCCCCATCGAGATCATTTACACCCATCCACTCAACGCATCTTTGGTCTTGTTCCCGTTGCAAGCCGGCGAGGAAACGTACCATCTGTTTTTTGGCGGCAGCGTGACCAGCGGCGCGGCGCTCACGAATTTCAATCGCGGCCTCTTTTACGAAACGCGCCAGCGGCCCGACGCCGATTCGAGCACGTGGGACTCGATCCGCAAACTCTGGACCGGCGCGGCCAACAGCATGGGCGTGGCCGTTCTCGAAGACATGCAGACGCGCTGCAATCCGTTCGACGAAACCGACAACCAGTTCGCGTCGCGCACCTGGGGCGCGCTGCGATTCCCGCGCGAGGACGTGTATAAGTTCGGTGTCTTCGCGAAGGACCAGGGGTTCTTCTCCATCAACGGTGTGCCGGTCGCTTCGACCACGCTGGATGCCACCGCCAAGACGACGCCAATCGCCGATGCGCTCGTCCCCGGCGGCGTGCAGACGGTCGAACTCCTGCAAGCCAGGATGTCCGGCGTCGCCGTGACGGGCGTCTCCTGGCTCATCCCGTGGCCGGAGTATTATTACGCCAATCTTTCCGCCAAGCCGATCACGCCGGCATGGCATCCCGGGATCGTGCAGGGGCTTGCGCGCGAGTTTACCGTGCGCAACCTGCCGTTCTGGGCGAACTTCAACGATTTTCAAACCGACCTGCTGCTCGGCGCGGAACAACCGGTCGTGTTGGTCCGATTCCACAACCGCACCGGCGGCAAGACCGACGGCGTGACCTATCAGTGGGATTTCGGCGACGGCGCGACCAGCGCCGAAGCGAACCCGTCGCACGTGTATGTGAAGCCGGGACGCTACACCGTGACCTTGACCGCCGGCGGCTCGTCCAAGTTTCAGAAAGCCGTGCTCGCGTCGAGCTTCTCGGCCGTTCCGGCACAGAAGGCGCCGATCAACAGCTCGATCAATCCGTTTGCGGCGAAGGAGACCATCCGGCTCGTCACGCCCTGGCTCGACAAGTACGAGGCCGGCACGGTTTGGACGCTGATCGCGATCGCCGAACAAATGCCGGATCGCAAAGCGCGCGCCGAGACGGTGTTGAAACTCGGCCCGCTTTATCTCGCCAAAGCCGGCGCGAACATCCCGACCACGGTCGAGATCCCCGTCCGTCAGAAACTCGCGGCGGCGAAGTTCGACCTCGGACAGATCGACGCCGGCATCGCCGAGATGCAGCAACTGCTTCCCAAGCTGGAGAAGCAACGCGCGCAACGGACCAAGGTGCAGTTGGAGATCGGCAAAATGTATCAGCGGGCCGCGCGCTCGGCGCAAGCGCTCGAACTGTTCGGGCAGATCGTCAAGGACAAGGGCGGCGACGACCCGAAGATGGAGCGCGCCGCGCAGATCGCGATCGGCGAAACGTACCTGCAACAGGCCGACCTGGCCAACGCGCGCAAGGCCTTCGAGCAATCGGCCCAGATCGAAGTCGGCGATGGACGGACGGAGCGGGAGAAGGCGATCCGTCGCGGTTCGCTCTACAGCACGTTGCGGCAGGCGGTCAACGAACACGCCAAGCTCGCGCTCGAACCGTCGTACGGTTCCGAGGTGATCTCGCGCGACGCGTTGCTGACGTTGCTGGAGCGCGCCCGAAACAGCT
>Ga0187892_10007475_pt1 | contig 15558 bp, 12 predicted proteins | sample MA1701073metaG_FD_139345 | JGI IMG/M metagenome (GOLD analysis project Ga0187892, IMG submission 139345) | Bio-ooze microbial communities from a basaltic lava cave in the Kipuka Kanohina Cave System on the Island of Hawaii, USA - MA170107-3 metaG ... | reverse complement strand
TAAGCGGGGGGAGCTCCGGCGCGGGCGGGTGGTGGCAAAGGGGGGGGCGATCCCGCCGCATGCGAAGTTCGAGGCCGAGGTGTACGTGCTGACGAGGGAGGAGGGGGGGCGGCACACGCCGTTCTTCAACGGGTACCGGCCGCAGTTCTACTTTCGGACGACGGACGTGACGGGGGTGTGCACCCTGCCGGCGGGGGTGGAGATGGTGATGCCGGGGGACAACGTATCGATGGCGATCGAGCTGATCCCGCCGGTGGCGATGGACAAGGAGCTGCGGTTCGCGATCCGGGAGGGGGGGCGCACGGTGGGGGCCGGCGTCGTCGCCGAGATCGGGGACTAGGCCATGCGCGACATCGTCTCGCTCGCCTGTGCCGGGTGCCAGCGGCGGAACTACTCGCTGACCAAGAACAAGCGGACGCATCCCGACCGCATGAACGTCAAGAAGTACTGCCGGTGGTGCCGGAAGCACACCGAGCACAAGGAGTCGAAGTAGCAGCGCACGAGCGGGGTCCCGGGGGGGCGACGCCCCGCCGGGCGAAACCATCAGGCGTGTAGCTCGAACGGCTAGAGCACCGGACTCCAAATCCGGGGGATGGGGGTTCGAATCCCTCCACGCCTGCCACACTGCGATCGACGAGCGGCGGGGCGCGGAGGGCGGGGCGGTGCCGCCGACCCCGGGGCGCGAGCCGGCGGAGCCGGCGGGGCGAGGTCCTGATCGATGAGGGAGTTCCTGGCGCGCACGCAGCTGTTCTTCCGCGAGGTGTACGGCGAGTTCCGGCGGGTGAACTGGCCGACGCGCGTGGAGGTGGCGCGGTCCACGGTGGTGGTGCTGGCCCTCGTGGTGGTCCTCGCCGTGTTCCTCTGGGCCGTGGACATCGCGCTGTCGTGGCCGGTCGAGCGGTTGCTGCGCTTCAAGCTGGGAGGATAGGGCGTCATGAGCGAGACCGGAACGGCCGCCAAGCAGTGGTTCGTGGTGCACACGTACTCGGGGTTCGAGGAGAAGGTCGCGGCCGCCATCGAGTCCCGGGCGAAGACCTTCGGCCTCTCCGACATGATCGGACGGGTCGTGGTGCCCAACGAGAAGGTGCGGGAGATCCGCGGCGGCAAGAAGATCGAGACCGAGCAGAAGTTCTTCCCAGGGTACCTCCTGGTGGAGATGGAGCTGACCGACGACACCTGGCACCTGGTGCGGTCGACGCCCAAGGTGACCGGGTTCGTGGGGTCGGGGGCCAAGCCCGTCCCCCTGCCGCAGACGGACGTGGAGGGCATCCTCCGGCAGATGGAGGAGGGCGCCGAGAAGCCCAAGCTCAAGTCCACGTTCCAGAAGGGGGACAAGGTCCGGGTCATCGAGGGCCCCTTCGTGAACTTCCAGGGGATGATCGACGACCTGAACCCCGAGCGCGGCAAGCTCAAGGTCATGGTGGCCATCTTCGGGCGCCTGACCTCGGTGGAGCTCGAGTACTACCAGGTCGAGAGGATCTGAGATGGCCAAGAAGGTCCAGGCGATGGTGAAGCTGCAGATCCCCGCCGGCAAGGCCAACCCCTCGCCGCCGGTGGGGCCGGCCCTCGGCCAGCACGGCGTGAACATCATGGAGTTCTGCAAGGGGTTCAACGCCCAGACGGGCGCCCAGGAGGGGCTGATCCTGCCGGTGGTGGTCACGATCTACCAGGACCGATCCTTCACCTTCGTGGTGAAGAAGCCGCCCGCGGCCGTGCTGCTCAAGCGCGCCGCCGGCATCGCCAAGGCGTCGGCCGTGCCCCACAAGGACAAGATCGGCAAGGTGACCCGGATGCAGGTCCGGGAGATCGCCCAGACCAAGATGGAGGACCTGAACACCGAGGACCTCGAGTCTGCCATGCGGACCATCGAGGGCACCGCCCGCAGCATGGGCATCGACGTGGTCTAGCCCCTCTCCGAGGAGAGCGATATGGCGGTCGTGACCAAGCGGCAGAAGACGGCGCGGGACATGGTGGATCCCGCCAAGCTCCACACGGTGGAGGAGGCGCTGGATCTCGTCAAGGCGCTGCCGGGGGCGAAGTTCGACGAGACGGTGGACCTGTCGCTGCGGCTCGGGGTGGACCCCAAGCACGCGGACCAGATGGTGCGGGGGGCCATCGTGCTGCCCAACGGCATCGGCAAGGCCGTCCGCGTGGCGGTCTTCGCCAAGGGCGAGAAGGAGCGGGAGGCGCGCGACGCGGGCGCCGACCACGTGGGCGCCGAGGACCTGGTGGAGCGCATCCAGGGCGGGTGGATGGAGTTCGACTCGGCCATCGCCACGCCGGACCTGATGGGCCAGGTGGGCCGCCTCGGCAAGATCCTGGGGCCCCGGGGGCTCATGCCGAACCCCAAGGTCGGCACCGTGACCTTCGACGTGGGACGAGCGGTGCGGGAGGTCAAGGCCGGCAAGGTGGAGTTCCGGGTGGACAAGGCCGGCAACGTGCACGTCCCGGTCGGGCGCCGGTCCTTCTCCCGGGAGGCGCTGGTGGCCAACGCGACGGCCCTGCTCGAGGCGATCGTGCGGGCCAAGCCCAGCGCGTCCAAGGGGACCTATCTCAGGTCCATCACGGTGTCCGCGACCATGGGCCCGGGCATCCGGGTGGACGCCCAGCGCGTGGCCAACCAGTTCAAGAAGTAGCGGGCGAGCGAGAACAGGAGCGGGGTGTGCCGACTCAAGCCAAGGTCGAGAGCGTCAAGGCGCTGAAGGAGCGGCTGGGCGCCGTGCAGGCGGCCGTGCTCACCGAGTACCGCGGCCTCACGGTGCGGCAGCTGTCCGACCTGCGCCGGCAGCTCAGGGCGGCTTCCGCCGAGTACGCGGTGGTCAAGAACCGGCTGGCCCGGCTGGCCGTCCAGGGATCCCACTTCGACGCGCTGGGCCCGCACCTCAAGGGCCCGACCGGGCTCGTGCTCACGGGCCGGGACCCGGTCGGGGTCGCGAAGGCGCTCACCGCGTTCGTGCGGACCAGTCCGGCCTTCACCATCAAGGTGGGCATGGTCGACGGCAAGGTCCTCGGTCCCGAGGAGCTCCGGGCCCTCGCCGACCTGCCCTCCCGGGACGCCCTCCGGGCGCAGCTGGTGGGGGCGCTCCAGGGGCCGCTCGCGCGGCTGGCGACGCTGCTCACGGCGCCCCAGGGCGAGATCGTCCGCGTGCTCGAGGCGCGGGGCAAGCAGGCGGCCGAGTAAGGCGGGCCGCGAGGCGAATCGTGCGGTCACACACACAGGAGGCGTAGCGCATGGCGGCGAATCTGGAACAGATCGCGGAGACGCTGGACTCCCTGACGCTGCTGGAGGCGGCCCAGCTGTCGAAGATGCTGCAGGAGAAGTGGGGCGTCTCGGCGGCCGCGGTGGCGGTGGCGGCCCCGGCCGGCGGCGCCGCGCCCGCGGCGGCCGGCGGGGCGGCGGCCGAGGAGCAGACGGAGTTCGACGTGGTCCTCTCGGCGGCGGGGGACAAGAAGATCCAGGTCATCAAGGTGGTGCGCGAGCTCACCGGGCTCGGCCTCAAGGAGGCCAAGGACCTGGTGGACGGGGCGCCGAAGCCGGTGAAGGAGAAGGTGTCGAAGACGGAGGCGGCCGACATGAAGAAGAAGCTGGAGGAGGTCGGAGCCGCCGTCGAGGTCAAGTAGCCCTCCGCTCCCGGAGCCAGAGGACGGGGCCCGCCGGAGCGGGTCCCCCCAGGGATCCAACGCGCTGGTCCCGGCGGCGTCACGCCGCCGGGACGGCGCCTCGAAGCCAAGCCTCTCGACAAGGGGCGCGGAGGATGCATGGCAGGCAACATCACGTGCGGGCGGCGGATGCGGAGGGACTTCAGCAAGATCCCGTCCATCGTCGAGATCCCCAACCTCATCAAGATCCAGCAGCAGTCCTACGACCAGTTCCTCCAGAAGGACGTGCCGGCGGAACGGCGTGAGGACTCGGGGCTCCAGGCCGTCTTCAAGTCCGTGTTCCCCATCACCGACTACAACGGGAACGCGGTCCTCGAGTTCCACAGCTATCACTTCGGCGACCCCAAGTACACGGTGGAGGAGTGCCACGACCGCGGGATGACGTTCGCCATCCCGCTCAAGGTCACGCTGCGGCTCAAGATCATCGAGACGGACAAGGAGACCAAGTCCCAGACGGTGCGGGAGGTGCGGGAGCAGGAGGTGTACCTCGGCGAGCTCCCCCTCATGACCGACAAGGGGACGTTCATCATCAACGGGACCGAGCGCGTCGTCGTGTCGCAGCTGCAGCGGTCGGCCGGGGTCTTCTTCGACGACGACAAGGGCAAGACCGTCGCCTCCGGCAAGCTCCTGCACTCGGCCCGCGTGATCCCGTACCGCGGCTCGTGGGTGGAGTTCGAGTTCGACGCCAACGACATCCTCTACGTCCGGGTGGACCGGCGCCGCAAGATGCTGGGCACCGCCTTCCTGCGCGCCTTCCGGTTCCTCGAGTCCTTCGACCCGCGGCTGAAGAGGGGCCAGGTCCTCTCCGACGAGGAGATCCTCTCCATCTTCTACGAGATGGAGGAGGTGCTGTCCTTCGAGGACGGCGTGGCCTGGGTCACGCTGGCCCCCGAGGTGCACACGGGCGCCAAGCTGGCCCAGGACGTGAAGCCGCCGCGCTCACGGGAGCCCCTGGCCCCGGCCGGCCGCGCCCTGACGGCCAAGGTGATCGAGCGGCTCGTGGAGGCGTCGGTGACCAAGATCCCGGTCAAGGCCGAGACCCTGGTCGGGCGGCGCACCGGTGGCAAGGTCGTGGACGCCGAGACCGGCGAGGTGCTGCTGGACGTGAACCAGGAGATCACGTCCACCGGGCTCGCCCAGCTCATGGGGCGCCGGGTGGCGCCGTTCAAGCTCCTGGCGCTCGTGCCCGGCAAGACCGACGCGTCGATGCACGAGACGCTGACGCGGGACCACCTGAAGAACCCCGACGAGGCCCTGGTGGAGATCTACCGGCGGCTGCGCCCCGGCGACCCGCCCACCGTGGAGTCCGCCCAGGCGCTCTTCCGGGGGATGTTCCTCGACCCCCGCCGGTACGACCTGGCGCGGGTGGGGCGCTTCATGATCAACAAGAAGCTCGACATCGCCGTCGACCTCAACAAGCGCGCGCTGCGTAGCGAGGACGTGGTGGCGGTGGTCAAGCACCTCCTGATGGTGAAGCTCGGCTCCAAGCAGACCGACGACATCGACCACCTGGGCAACCGGCGCGTGCGGAGCGTGGGCGAGCTGCTGGAGAACCAGTTCCGCGTGGGGCTGACCCGGATGGAGCGCGCCGTCAAGGAGCGCATGTCGATCTCCGACATCACCAACCTGATGCCCCACGACCTCATCAACGCCAAGCCGGTATCGGCCGTGGTGAAGGAGTTCTTCGGCTCGTCCCAGCTCAGCCAGTTCATGGACCAGACGAACCCCCTGGCCGAGCTGACCCACAAGCGGCGGCTCTCCGCGCTGGGGCCGCGGGGCCTCAGCCGCGAGCGGGCCGGGTTCGAGGTGCGCGACGTGCACCCGACCCACTACGGGCGCATCTGCCCCATCGAGACGCCGGAAGGGCCCAACATCGGGCTGATCTCGTCGCTGTCGACCTACGCCCAGATCAACGAGTTCGGGTTCATCGAGACGCCCTACCGCCGGGTGACCGGGGGTGTGGTGTCGGAGGAGCCGCCCGTCTACCTGACGGCGCTCGAGGAGGAGAAGTACACGATCGCCCAGGCCAACGCCGAGCTCGACGCCCGCGGGCGCTTCATCCGCGAGCGCGTGTCGGCCCGGCGCGGCGGCGAGTACAAGATGGTGTCCCCCGAGGAGCTGGACTTCATCGACGTCTCGCCCAAGCAGCTCGTGTCGGTGGCGGCGGCCATGGTGCCGTTCCTGGAGAACGACGACGCCAACCGCGCGCTGATGGGCGCCAACATGCAGCGGCAGGCCGTCCCGCTGCTGCAGCCGGAGGCGCCCGTGGTCGGGACGGGCATGGAGCACATCGTGGCGCGGGACTCGGGGGCGGTGGTGGTTGCCCGGCGGCCCGGCGTGGTGGAGTACGTGGCGGCCAACCGGGTGGTGGTGCGCGCCGAGACCCGCTCCAAGAAGGCCGACCCGGTGCAGGACCTGCCGCTCGACATCTACAACCGGACCAAGTACCGGCGTTCCAACCAGAACACCTGCATCAACCAGCGTCCCATCGTCCGGAAGGGCGACCGGGTGAAGGCCGGCGACGTGGTGGCCGACGGGCCCGCCACCGACCAGGGCGAGCTGGCCCTGGGCCGCAACGTGCTGGTGGCCTTCATGCCCTGGGGCGGCTACAACTTCGAGGACGCCATCCTCGTGTCCGAGCGTCTGGTCAAGGACGACCGCTACACCTCCATCCACATCGAGGAGTTCGAGGTCCAGGCGCGGGACACCAAGCTCGGCAAGGAAGAGGTGACCCGCGACATCCCCAACGTGTCCGAGGAGGCCCTCAAGGACCTGGACGAGTCGGGCATCGTGCGGATCGGCGCCAAGGTCAAGGCCGGCGACATCCTGGTCGGCAAGATCACGCCCAAGGGCGAGACCCAGCTCACGCCGGAGGAGAAGCTGCTGCGGGCGATCTTCGGCGAGAAGGCCGGGGACGTGCGCGACACGTCGCTGACCGTGCCCCCGGGGATCGAGGGGACGGTCGTGGACGTCCGGGTGTTCTCGCGGCGCGGCATCGACAAGGACGAGCGCGCCAAGTCGATCGAGGAGGAGGAGATCGCGGGGCTCCGCAAGGACTACCAGGACGAGATCGCCATGGTCGAGATGGAGCGCGACCAGAAGCTCAAGAACCTGCTGGTCGGCAAGACGCTGACCCAGGACATGGCCGATCCCATCAGCAAGGACCGCCTGGGCAAGAAGGGCGACCGGATCGAGCGGGTCGACCTGGAGAACTTCTCCTGGGCCGACCTCCGGCGCATCCGGATCAAGGAGGACGAGGGGCTCGCCGACACCATCAAGCGCATCGAGGGGCTGGCCGACGACCAGATCGCGTTCTTCGACCGCATGCTGGAGGAGCGCGAGGGCCGGCTGCGGCGGGGCGACGACCTGCCCCCGGGCGTCATCAAGATGGTGAAGGTCTACGTGGCCGTCAAGCGCAAGCTCTCGGTGGGCGACAAGATGGCCGGGCGGCACGGCAACAAGGGCGTGGTGTCCCGCATCCTGCCCGAGGAGGACATGCCGTACCTGCCCGACGGCACGCCGGTGGAGATCGTGCTGAACCCCCTCGGCGTGCCGTCGCGCATGAACGTGGGCCAGATCCTCGAAACGCACCTGGGCTGGGCGGCGCGGGCGCTCGGGCTCTGGGTGGCGAGCCCGGTCTTCGACGGGGCCACCGAGGAGGAGATCACGGACCTCCTGGGCCAGGCAGGCCGGCCCCGCACGGGCAAGACCCGCCTGCACGACGGGCGCACGGGCAAGCCGTTCCACCAGGACATCACGGTGGGGTACATCTACATGCTCAAGCTCGCGCACCTGGTCGACGACAAGATGCACGCCCGGTCCATCGGGCCCTACTCGCTGGTGACCCAGCAGCCGCTGGGCGGCAAGGCGCAGTTCGGCGGCCAGCGCTTCGGGGAGATGGAGGTGTGGGCGCTGGAGGCGTACGGCGCGGCCCACACGCTCCAGGAGATGCTCACGGTCAAGTCCGACGACGTGGAGGGACGCAACCGCATCTACGAGGCCATCGTGAAGGGCGAGAACTTCCTGGAGCCGGGCACGCCGGAGTCGTTCAACGTGCTGGTGAAGGAGCTGCAAAGCCTCGCCCTGGACGTGGAGCTCATCCCCAAGGACGGCAAGAAGCCGGCCTGAAGAGGAGAACGACGAGCATGCTGACCGATCGGCCTTTCGGCAGCCTCATGCGCGAGGACAAGCCCGTGAAGGACCTCTGGGGCCTCCTCGACCGGCATCCCAAGCCCATCACGTTCGGCGCGATCCGCATCAAGCTGGCTGCGCCGCAGAAGATCCGCGAGTGGTCCCACGGCGAGGTGAAGAAGCCCGAGACCATCAACTACCGGACGTTCAAGCCCGAGCGTGACGGCCTCTTCTGCGCGCGCATCTTCGGGCCCACCAAGGACTACGAGTGCGCGTGCGGGAAGTACAAGCGCATGAAGTTCGCCGGCGTGATCTGCGACAAGTGCGGCGTCGAGGTCACCCGGGCGCGCGTGCGCCGCGAGCGCATGGGCCACATCGAGCTGGCCTCGCCCGTGTCCCACGTGTGGTTCTTCAAGGGGCTGCCGAGCCGCATCGGCCAGCTTCTGGACATGTCGCTTCGGGACCTGGAGAAGATCCTGTACTTCGAGGAGTACGTCGTGCTGGATCCGGGCAAGGTGCCCGGGCTCAAGAAGAAGTCGCTGCTGTCCGTGGACCGGTCGCGGAAGCTGCACGAAGAGCACGGTCCCGACGGCTTCTCGGCCGGCATGGGCGCCGAGGCCATCCGGGAGCTGCTGCGGGGCCTCGACCTCGAGGGGCTGGCCCGCGAGCTCCGCGCCCAGATGGGGGTGGAGACGTCCGCCCAGAAGAAGAAGAAGATCGTCAAGCGCCTCAAGGTCGTCGAGGCGTTCATCAAGTCCGGCAACCAGCCCGAGTGGATGATCCTCGAGGTGCTGCCGGTCATCCCGCCGGAGCTGCGGCCGCTGGTGCCGCTGGACGGTGGGCGCTTCGCGACCTCCGACCTGAACGACCTGTACCGGCGGGTCATCAACCGGAACAACCGCCTCAAGCGGCTCATCGAGCTGCGGGCGCCGGACATCATCGTGCGCAACGAGAAGCGCATGCTGCAGGAGGCCGTCGACGCCCTGTTCGACAACGGGCGGCGCGGCCGCGTGATCACCGGGCCCAACAACCGGCCGCTCAAGTCGCTGTCGGACACCCTCAAGGGCAAGCAGGGCCGCTTCCGCCAGAACCTGCTCGGCAAGCGCGTGGACTACTCCGGCCGGTCGGTGATCGTGGTCGGCCCCCACCTCAAGCTCCACCAGTGCGGGCTGCCCAAGAAGATGGCGCTCGAGCTCTTCAAGCCGTTCATCCTGCGCAAGCTGGAGGAGCGCGGCATCGCGTCGTCCATCAAGGCGGCCAAGAAGCACGTCGAGAAGGAGCGCCCCGAGGTCTGGGACATCCTGGAAGAGGTGATCAAGGAGCACCCGGTGCTGCTCAACCGAGCGCCCACGCTGCACCGGCTCGGCATCCAGGCCTTCGAGCCCCTCCTGGTGGAGGGCAAGGCCATCGAGATCCACCCGCTGGTGTGCACGGCGTTCAACGCGGACTTCGACGGCGACCAGATGGCGGTGCACGTGCCGCTCTCCATGGAAGCGCAGATGGAGGCGCAGGTGCTCATGCTGGCCACCAACAACATCCTGAAGCCCGCCGACGGGGCGCCGGTGGCGGTGCCGAGCCAGGACATGGTGTTCGGCATCTACTACATGACCAAGGAGCGTCCCGGGGCCAAGGGGGAGGGGCGCCTGTTCGCCGACGCCGAGGAAGTCCGCATCGCCTACGACAACGAGGACGTGGACCTGCAGGCGGCCATCCGCCTGCGGTGGAACGGCGGCATCCTGTCCACCACGGTGGGCCGGGTGCTCCTCAACGAGATCGTGCCGGAGCCGCTGCGGTTCGTGAACAAGGAGCTGAAGAAGAAGGAGATCGGCCAGCTGATCACGGATTGCTACATCCGCCTCGGCAACGAGGCCACGGTCGCGTTCCTCGACGAGGTGAAGGACATCGGGTTCCGGTACGCGACCCTGTCCGGGCTGTCCATCGGCATCGTGGACATGCACATCCCCTCGTCCAAGGGGCCCCTCATCGAGGGGGCGCGGCGGGCCGTGGCCGAGGTCGAGCAGCAGTACCAGGACGGCGTCATCACCAACGGGGAGCGGTACAACAAGGTCGTCGACATCTGGGCCCACGTGACCGAGCAGATCGCCGACCAGCTCTTCAAGGAGATGGAGGGGCGGGCGGAAGAGGGCGAGTTCAATCCCATCTACATGATGGCCGACTCCGGCGCCCGAGGGTCCAAGCAGCAGATCCGCCAGCTGGCGGGCATGCGCGGCCTCATGGCCAAGCCCTCCGGCGAGGTCATCGAGACGCCCATCACCTCCAACTTCCGCGAAGGCCTCACCGTGCTCGAGTACTTCACGTCCACCCACGGCGCCCGCAAGGGCCTGGCCGACACCGCGCTGAAGACGGCCGACTCGGGGTACCTGACGCGGCGGCTGGTGGACGTGGCGCAGGACGTGATCGTGTCCGAGTACGACTGCGGCACCGTGAAGTTCATCGAGGCCGCCCCGCTCGTCGAGGGCGGCGACATCATCCAGTCGCTCCGGGACCGCGTGCTGGGTCGGGTGGCGGCGGGAGACGTCCGCGATCCGTTCACCGGGGAGATCATCGTCCCCGGCAACACGGAGATCAACGAGGAGCTGGCCCAGCGCATCGAGGACTCGGGGCTGGAGCGGGTCCGCATCCGCTCCGCGCTGACCTGCGAGTCGCGTCGGGGCATCTGCGTGCTGTGCTACGGCCGGAACCTCGGCACCGGGAAGCTCGCCGAGCTGGGCGAGGCCGTGGGCATCATCGCCGCCCAGTCCATCGGCGAGCCGGGCACCCAGCTCACCATGCGCACGTTCCACATCGGGGGCACCGCGAGCAAGGTGCTCACGGAGTCCAAGCACGAGGCCAAGAACGCCGGCGTCGTCCGGTACCACAACATCCGCTGGGTCGAGAACCGGGACCGGGACATCGTCGTGCTCAACCGCAACGGCGAGATCGTGGTGGAGGACGACCGCGGGCGGGAGAAGGAGCGCTACCCGGTGGTGCCCGGCGCCAAGATCAAGCTCAAGGAGAGCGGTCGCGTCGCGTCGGGGAAGCTCCTGGTGGAGTGGGACCCCTTCACGACCCCGATCCTGACCGAGGTGACGGGGCGGGTCATGTTCCGGGACATCGTGGACGAGGCCCAGGTAGAGGCCGCCCGCCGCGAGGGCCGCACCATCCCCGGGCCGACGGTGCGGGAGGAGATCGACGAGGTCACCGGCCTGGCGCAGCGCGTGGTCATCGAGGATCAGGAAGGCAAGCTGCAGCCCCGCGTCGTGGTGCTCCCGCCGGGGGTCCAGGACACTCTGGGCACCGGGCCCGACGAGCTGTACTCGGAAGCCCGCGGGCGGTACCTCCTGCCCGTGGGGGCGCACCTCCTCGTCTCCGACGGCGCCGAGGTGTTCCAGGGCGACGTCATCGCCAAGATCCCCCGGGAGACCACCAAGACCAAGGACATCACGGGCGGCCTGCCGCGTGTGGCCGAGCTGTTCGAGGCCCGGAAGCCCCGGGAGCACGCCACCATCACCGAGATCGACGGCGTGGTGGAGTTCGCCGGCTTCGTCAAGGGCATGCGCAAGATCGTGATCCGGGCCGACGACGGGACCACCAAGGAGTACCTCATCCCGCGGGGCAAGCACATCGCGGTGCACGAGGGGGACCGGGTCCGGGCCGGGGAGCCGCTCATGGACGGGTCGCCGAACCCGCACGACTACCTGGCCGTGCTGGGCGACCGCGAGCTGCAGCGCTACCTCGTGAACGAGGTGCAGGAGGTCTACCGCCTGCAGGGCGTGACCATCAACGACAAGCACATCGAGATCATCGTCCGGCAGATGCTCCGGCGCGTGCGGATCGAGGACGTGGGGGACACCGAGTTCGTGGTGGGCGAGCTGGTGGACAAGTTCAGCTTCCAGGAGGAGAACGAGCGGGTCCTGGGGATCGGCAAGCGTCCGGCCACGGCGCAGCCGGTGCTGCTCGGGATCACCAAGGCGTCGCTCAGCACGGACAGCTTCATCTCCGCCGCCTCCTTCCAGGAGACCACCCGCGTGCTGACCGAGGCCGCCATCAGCGGCAAGGTCGACGAGCTGAAGGGGCTCAAGGAGAACGTGATCGTGGGCCGGCTGATCCCCGCCGGCACCGGGCTCGGCAACTACACCCGGGTCGAGCTCCTGACCCCGACCGACGAGGAGCCCCCGGCTGTCCCGGTGGCCGCCGAGCCCGAGACGGAGGGGCCGTCGGAGGACGAGGCGGTCGCCCAGGCGGGATAAGGGGGAGCGCATTGACAAGGAAGGGCAACTCAGGTATAAAGTTAGGGTTTTGGCCCATGAAGGGGCAGAACGGAAACTGAGGAACGAATGCCGACCATCAGCCAGCTGGTGCGCCGAGGCCGCAAGGCGGTCCGGAAGAAGTCCAAGACGCCGGCCATGGAGGCCTGCCCGCAGAAGCGGGGGGTGTGCATCCGGGTCTACACGACCACTCCGAAGAAGCCCAACTCGGCCCTCCGCAAGGTGGCCCGCGTGCGGCTCACCAACGGCCAGGAGGTCACCTCGTACATCCCGGGCGTGGGCCACAACCTGCAGGAGCACTCCATCGTGCTCATCCGCGGGGGTCGGGTGAAGGACCTGCCCGGCATCCGATACCACATCATCCGCGGCTCCTTGGACACGGCGGGGGTCGCCGGCCGCAAGCAGGGGCGGTCCAAGTACGGCGCCAAGCAGCCCAAGGGCGGCGGAGGATAGGGCGATGCGCAGGGCCGAGGCGGCGCGGCGCGAGATCCTGCCGGATCCCAAGTACGGGAGCCGGCTGGTCGCGAAGTTCGTGAACATGATGATGTACGGCGGCAAGAAGAGCGTCGCCGAGCGCATCATGTACGACGCGATGGGCGAGATGGAGGACAAGGCCCGGCAGGAGGGGCTCAAGCTGTTCAAGGCGGCCGTGGACAACTGCAAGCCGGCGGTCGAGGTCAAGTCGCGGCGGGTGGGCGGCTCCACCTACCAGGTCCCCGTGGAGGTGCGCCCGGAACGGCGCACGGCGCTCAGCATGCGCTGGATCATCGGGGCGGCGCGCCGCCGGGCGGAGAAGAGCATGGCGGGCAAGCTGGCGGGCGAGCTCCTGGACGCGGCCAACAACCGGGGCTCGGCCGTCAAGAAGCGAGAAGACACCCACAAGATGGCGGAGGCCAACAAGGCGTTCGCGCATTATCGCTGGTAGGGACCTGGATCCGGAGAGGGGGGCGGTGGCCTCGCCCCCCTCTTCGCTTGTGTCACTGCCTCTGAGGGAAGGAACCCGGCTGTGGACGCGCAGTACCCGCTGGAGCGCACCAGGAACATCGGCATCATGGCGCACATCGATGCCGGCAAGACCACGACCACGGAGCGCATCCTCTACTACACCGGCCGGTCGTACAAGATCGGCGAGGTGCACGAGGGGACGGCGGTCATGGACTGGATGGTCCAGGAGCAGGAGCGCGGCATCACCATCACCTCGGCCGCGACCACGTGCTTCTGGCAGGACTGCCGCATCAACATCATCGACACGCCGGGCCACGTGGACTTCACGATGGAGGTGGAGCGGTCGCTGCGGGTGCTGGACGGCGCCATCGCCATCCTTGACGCGGTGTCGGGCGTCGAGCCCCAGACCGAGACCGTGTGGCGGCAGGCGGACAAGTACCGCGTCCCCCGCATCGTCTACGTGAACAAGATGGACCGGGTGGGGGCGGACTTCTACCGCTGCCTGGACATGCTCCGGGAGCGGCTCGACGCCCACGCGGTGCCCGTCCAGATCCCCATCGGGCGCGAGGACGGGTTCCGGGGCATGGTGAACCTGGTCGACCAGGTGGCCTACGTCTGGGACGACGACGAGTCGCTGGGGCAGAAGTTCTCGACGGTCGACATCCCCGCCGACCTCCTCCCCCAGGTGGAGCAGTACCGGGAGAAGATGCTGGAGGGGCTGGCCGAGGTGGACGAGCACCTCCTGGAGAAGTACCTGGGCGGCGAGAAGATCAGCCCGGCCGAGATCAAGGCCGCCATCCGGGTCGGCACGACGGCCATGAAGTGCTACCCGGTCATCTGCGGCGCCTCGTTCAAGAACAAGGGCGTCCAGCCCATGCTGGACAGCGTCGTGGACTACCTGCCGAGCCCGCTCGACATCCCGCCCGTGACCGGGGTGAACCCGGACACCGGCGCCGGCGAGACGCGCGAGGCGGACGCCCGGGCGCCGTTCTCGGCGCTCGCGTTCAAGATCATGAACGACCCGTTCATCGGCCAGCTCGTGTACGTGCGGGTGTACTCCGGCACGCTGGCCTCGGGCACGGGCGTCTACAACTCCACGCGGGAGAAGAAGGAGCGCATCGGCCGGCTCGTCCGCGTGCACGCCAACAAGCGCGAGGAGGTCGACGCCGTGCTGGCCGGCGACATCGCGGCGGTGGTGGGCCTCAAGGACACGCGGACGGGGGACACGCTCTGCGACCCCGCCCGGCCCATCGTGCTGGAGTCCATGGACTTCCCGCAGCCCGTGATCGCGGTGGCCATCGAGCCGCGGACCAAGGCCGACGAGGAGAAGCTCGGGCTGTCGCTAGCGCGGCTGGCCCTGGAAGATCCCACCTTCCGCGTCAACGTGGACTCCGAGACCAACCAGACGCTGATCCACGGCATGGGCGAGCTGCACCTGGAGATCATCGTCGACCGGCTGCTGCGCGAGTTCAAGGTCGAGGCCAACGTGGGCAAGCCCCAGGTGGCCTATCGCGAGACCGTTCGCCAGAAGGCCGAGGCCCAGGGACGCTTCGTGCGGCAGACGGGCGGCCGCGGCCAGTACGGCGACGTGTGGCTCGAGATCGAGCCGGGGACGCCCGGCTCCGGCGTCACGTTCGAGAACCGCCTCAAGGGCCCGGCCATCCCGCGGGAGTTCGTGCCGGCGGTGGAGAAGGGCATCCGGGAGGCGGCGGAGACGGGTGTGCTCGCCGGCTACCCCGTCGTCGACATCGCGGTGGCCCTGACCGACGGCAGCTATCACGAGGTGGACTCCAGCGAGATGGCCTTCAAGATCGCCGCCTCCATGGGGTTCAAGGAGGGCTGCCGGAGGGCGCGGCCCGTGCTGCTGGAGCCGGTGATGGACGTCGAAGTGGTCACGCCGGCGGAGTATCAGGGCAGCGTCGTGGGGGACCTGAACAGCCGCCGGGGCAAGATCGTGTCCATGGAGGCCCGCGCCGCCGCCCAGGTGATCCGGGCGTTCGTGCCGCTCGGGCAAATGTTCGGATACGCCACCGACGTCCGCTCCATGACCCAGGGGCGTGCCACCTACACCATGCAGTTCGCCCGCTACGAGGAAGTGCCCCGGCCCATCGCCGAGGAGATCGTGGCGAAGGTCGCGGGCAAGGCGACCGCGCCGCGGGCGTCGCGCTAGTCCCGGACAAGGAGACCCGACATGGCCAAGCAGAAGTTTGATCGGACCAAGCCGCACGTGAACGTGGGGACGATCGGGCACATTGACCATGGCAAGACGACGTTGACGGCGGCGATCACGAAGGTATTGCACACGAAGAACAAGCAGATCGCGGTGCGGGAGTACGGGTCGATCGACAACGCGCCGGAGGAGCGGGAGCGGGGGATCACGATCGCGGTGGCGCACGTGGAGTACGAGACGGCGAAGCGGCACTACGCGCACATCGATTGTCCGGGGCACGCGGACTACATCAAGAACATGATCACGGGGGCGGCGCAGATGGACGGGGCGATCCTCGTGGTGGCGGCGAACGACGGGCCGATGCCGCAGACGCGGGAGCACGTG
>Ga0187892_10007474_pt1 | contig 15560 bp, 18 predicted proteins | sample MA1701073metaG_FD_139345 | JGI IMG/M metagenome (GOLD analysis project Ga0187892, IMG submission 139345) | Bio-ooze microbial communities from a basaltic lava cave in the Kipuka Kanohina Cave System on the Island of Hawaii, USA - MA170107-3 metaG ... | reverse complement strand
GGCGACGTAGGCGCTGACGCTCGACGCCCGGCCCTCGGCGACGGCCTGATGTGCCCGCTGGACGAGCTCCGCAGGGAGACTGACGGCGATCTTGGCCTTGGCGGTCATACCACTCATCATACCTGATTCGTGGAGATCAGGGGAGGGGACATTGACTTGACACGGGCAGGGCGACGGCTGCCCCCCCGTCGAACGCCTTCGTTGTCGCTACCTCTCTGCGGTAGTGAGATCCAAGCGCCGGCGTCCGATGCGGGCTGGGCACTCTCCAGCTCGACGCCGAGCGGCGAGCCAGCACGGGGCGGCCCGTCCTGCTCGGTTGAGCAGGTCGCGGGTTTCTTAACCCAGCAGCTCCAGCAGGCGGGCGGCCAAGGCGTCGTGGTCGGCCCGGAGTTGCTTCAGCCCGTCGGCCAGCTCGGCCAGGGCAGCCTCCAGGGCCTCCACCCGCTCGGTGCGGGAAGCGCTGCGCTCGGACGGGACCGGCGCCGCGGGGAGGTCGTCAGCCGAGATCGGTCCCGACAGGAGGTGGGCCCAGCGAGCCTCCTTCTGGCCCGCCATGGGCGCCAGCCAGGTGACCAGCGGCTCGTGGCGCTCGGACAGCCGAACGAGGGTGGCGTCCACTGCGCCCTGGTCGGCGAAGGCGTGCAGCCGCTCGGTCCTGGTCCGCAGCTCGGCCGCCGTCTGCGGTCCGCGCAGCATGAGCACGGCCATCAAGGAGATCTCGGCGTCGTCGACCTCGAGCGCCTGGTCCAGGACGTGGCGGTACTTGTCCGCCCGGTTGGAGCGGCTGTAGTCGATGCGCAGGAAGTTGTCGGAGCGCAGGTTGAGGATGGCGTTGGAGACGACGGGCTCGGTGAAGGCGACGACCGGGAAGCGGTTGGTCGTCTGGTTGCACGCCGCCAGCAGCGCGTTCATCGTCAGCGGGTAATTGTCGGGAGTGGTGTGTTCCTTCTCGATCAGGCAGCCGAGGATGCGTGCTTGGACGGGCGACAGGTGCACCGCCCTAGCGTACGTACCCCTCGTCAACCCTCGGCCCCAGGCCGCCCGCCGTTAATTCATCGACGGGTTCGCCGGGAAGTTGGCGTAGAAGGACACCTTGCCGCGCTGGCGGCGGACGACCGCTTGCCACAGGCCGAGGGGATCGGCGGACAGCACGTCCTCGGCCTGGGCGTCCACCACGAACCACGCCCCCTCGGCGATCTCGGACTCGAGCTGGCCTCCCGCCCAGCCCGCGTAGCCGGCGAAGATGCGGACGGCTTGCACCGCCGAGGAGACGTCCACGGGATCGACGTTGAGGTCGACGGCGCCGAGCGCACCCAGCAGGGGTTCGTAGGCGTCGGTGAACTCGTCGGGCCAGGACCGGGCCAGGCAGATGGCGGCGTCGGGCGACACCGGGCCTCCGGCGAACACCACCGGCGGATCGGCGGCGAGCGGGCGCCAGCCGGGAAGCGGGCCGGCCACGTCGGTGCCAGTGGGGCGGTTGAGCACGACACCGATGGCCCCGTCCTCCCCGTGTTCGAGGATGAGCACGACGGTGCGCTCGAAGTTGGGGTCGCCAAGGGACGGCGTGGCGACGAGGAGGCGCCCTTTCACGGCCCGGCCGGGTTAAGGCTGGGCCAGCCGGGGCGGCCAGCCGGGCTCGTACCGCAGGTCGCCGTCGACGCTGGCCATCACCCAGCCCGCACCGGTGTGGCGCATGGCGAAACGGCGGGTGAAGCCGGTGGGCCGCTCCGTGAACGACACCATCTCCACGTCCAGGTCCACCACCTCGGGCGCTGGCGCCACCTGCCAGCGGCGGGTGTCGAACCCCTTCCACGTCTGTTGCCACGTCCCCACCAGGTCGGTCGCGAACCGGCGCCACAGCTCCGACTCCGGCGGGTTGGCGGCCAACCCCTGTGCGATCTCGTCCCAGTCCCGCTCGTGGCCGATGGCCGGATGGTGGCGGTTGGTCCACACCCAGTCCTGAGCCAGGACCAGGCGGAGCACCGGGTCGCACGCGGCCCACGCGGCGAGCAGGTCGCCCCGGTCCAGCACCGCTTGGAGCCAGGCGACGGCTGCCGCTTGCGCCGTCCCCGGCTCGCTGGTGGCCATTGGGCACAGGGTAGTGAGCGGAGGATGATCCCCGGTGGTGAGCAGCCCGACGATCGACCGGTTGGCTGGCCCGTGCGGCTGTTGCGCCCCACCTAACATCGCGGACCGTGCCTGACGACCCCCACGATGAGATCGTCCTCAGCCTGACTTCGCTCATCCAGCAGGCCCAGGACGAAGCCGGCGCGGCGACGGCCCGGATCACCGCCGCCATCGCGGCCAAGACCTACCTGGAGGCCTACACCAGCCGGCTGGTGAACACCGCCCGGGAGGAGGGGACGTCCTGGGACGACATCGCCGTCCTGTTCGGCACCAGCCCGGTCAACGCCAAGGCCCGCTTCGGCGACTACAACGACTACGGCGACTGAGCGTCCCCGGCCTCGGCGCCCTCTGCCACCACCTCGTCCTCCGCCACCACCTCGTCCTCGGGCTCGGACCGGCCCCCCAGGTGCCTGGCGAGGAACCGCTCGGCGGCGGCGTAGAACCGGATGCGGTTCTCCGGCTTGGCGAAGCCGTGGCCCTCGTCGGGGAAGAGCAGGTACTCGTGGTCGATGCCTTTCTCCGTCAGGGCGGCGACGATCTGCTCCGCCTCCGCCTGCTTCACCCGGGGGTCGTTGGCGCCCTGGGCGATGAGCAGCGGTATGCGGATGTCGCCCACCCGGGACAGGGGTGACCGCGACCACAGGAACTCGTCCTCGGTGTCGGGGTTGCCCACCCGGGTGTGGAACTGGGCGATCATCGGCGCCCAGTAGGGGGGGATCGAGCGGATCAGCGTGCGCAGGTCGGATGGGCCCACGATGTCGACCGCGCAGCAGAAGACGTCGGGCGTGAAGGAGGCGCCCACCAGCGCGGCGTAGCCGCCGTAGGACCCGCCGTAGATCGCCACCTTGGCCGGGTCGGCGTAGCCCTGCTCGACGACCCACCGCACCGCGTCCACCACGTCGTCGTGCATCTTGGCCCCCCACTCCCGGTCGCCGGCGTTGACGAACGCCTTGCCGTACCCGGTGGAGCCCCGGTAGTTGATCTGGACCCCCAGGTAGCCGCGGTTGGCGAGCCACTGAGCCTCGCCGTCATAGCCCCAGGCGTCGCGCACCCACGGCCCGCCGTGGACGTTCACCACCGCGGCCAGCCCGCGCCGCTCCACCCCGGGCGGGAAGGTGAGGTAGCCGTGGATCTCCAAGCCGTCGCGGGCGGTGAATGAGAAGGGCTCCATGGGCGCCAGCGTGTAGCGGCCCAGCGCGGGCTGGTGCTCGAACAGGAACGTCGCTCCCCGCGAAGCCCGGTCGTAGGCGTAGTAGCGGATCGGGCCGTCGTCGGCGATGTAGGCGACGAGCCAGGTCCGGTCGTCGTCGTCCTCGTTGAGCAGGTTGAGGTCGCCGGGTTCGAGCGCCTCGAGCAGCTCGAGGTCGGGGGCGAGCGCCGGGTCGAGAACCTCGTGCTCGGTGCGCTCGCGGAGGAACGTGACCAGTTGGGGCTCGCGCGTGTCCTTGTGGAGCTTGGCCCCCGACACGTCGAACCGGGGGTCCTCGGCGATGACTTCGGCGTCGCCGGTGGCGATGTCGATCCTGACGAGCCTGCCGGTGTTGGCCCCGGCCGAGCTGACGGCCCACAGGCCCTTGCCGTCGGCGGTGAACGCGGCCGGGTAGGTGGTCAGGGCGTCCTCCTGGCCCACGTGCAGCAGCGGCCGCCAGTCGTCGTCGACGGTGTCGCGCACCATGATGGCCAGGCCGCCGTCGGGCAGCGGCGCCACCGCGCCCCGCACCTGCAACTGGGCGTCGGTCACGAACCCGATGAACCCGGGGTTCTCGACGATCTTCTCCAGCTCCCCGGTGCGCAGGTCGAGGTGGTAGACGTCGTGCAGCTCGGGGTTGTCCTTGTTCATCCCCACGAGGATCTCGTGCGGGAAGTGGCGGTCGACCTCCTCCACCCGGGCCTGGACCTCCTCGAAGGGGGTGAGGTCCCGGATGTCGCCCGTCTCCAGGTCCACCGCGTACAGCCGCCAGTTCTCGTCGCCCCCCTTGTCCTGGACGTAGAGCAGGTGCTGGTTGTCGTGGGCCCAGAAGTAGCTCCGGATGCCCCGGTCCCGGTCCTTGGTCACCGGTTCGGCCTGCCACGAGCCCACCGGCGCCACCCAGACGTTCAGCACCCCCTCGTCGGGCGCGATCCACGCCAGCCGCGTGCCGTCGGGGGAGATGCGCGGGCTCATGCGCTCGGGGTTGCCGAACAGCACTTGGCGGGGGACGAGGGGGACGTCGGTCAGGGCCATGGCCGTACAGTCTGCTGTAGTGACCGACCACCCCGGGACCCGCTGGTCGCAAGAGGCGGCCGACCGTGCTCCGACCTACGACGACCGGTGGACCGAACTGGCCGCCCAGGGCCAGAACATCCACGGCGAGGCCGACTTCGTGTGCTCGCTCGCGCCGGCGTCCGTGCTCGACGCCGGGTGCGGCACCGGCCGGGTGGCGATCGAGCTGGCGCGCCGGGGCCTCGACGTCGTCGGCGTCGACGTCGAGCCGTCCATGCTGGCCCAAGCCCGGGCCAAGGCGCCCGGCCTGCCGTGGGTCCAGGCCGACCTGATCTCGCTCGACCTCGGCCGCCGCTTCGACGTCGTCGTCCTGGCCGGCAACGTGATGATCTACCTCCGTCCCGGGACCGAGGGCGGCGTGGTGGCGGCGCTGGCTCGCCACCTCGAGCCGGGCGGGATCCTCGTGGCCGGGTTCCAGCTCCAGCCCGGGCGCCTCGGCCTGGCGACCTACGACCGCCACTGCGCCGCCGCCGGGCTGGCCCGGCACGGGCGCTGGTCGACCTGGGACCGCCAACCGTTCGCAGAAGGCGGCGATTACGCCCTGTCATCCCACCGCCGGTTGCGGAATGATTGGGGGCATGGCGACGACGATTAATGACCCAGCGAGCTGGGTCGGCCGGACATTGGTAGGAGTGGACGGGTCGAGGCTCGGCACGATCGCCCAGGTCTTCACCGACGACCAGACGGGTGAGCAGCAGTGGTTGGCCGTGGCCGTGGGAGTCAGCGGGTCCAAGGTGAAGTACATCCCCGCCCTGGGGGCGGGACCGAGAGGCGTCAAGGACGTGATCGGCCCGTGGGACAAGCCCACGCTGGAGCGAGCGGCCGACCGCTTGCCGGGTGAGGCGCGGGCGCCAGCCCCACGGGCGCCGGCCCCGGAACCGGCGGCGCCGGAACCGGCCCCGCCGCCACCGCCCGCCCCGCGGCCGTCCAGGGCCGTCAAGAAGCGGAGACCGGCGCCCGAACCGGCCGCCCGCGCCGCGCCGGAACCGCCCGCGCCCGCGGCGCCCCGGTCCCGGCGGCGGTCGGGGACGAACCTCACCGAGATCGAGGGGCTGGGGCCGGAGGACGCCGCGGCCCTCGTCGCCGCCGGCGTGAGTTCGATCGACGCCCTCCTCGAGACGGCGGGGCCGGCGGCGGGCCGGCGTGCGCTCGCCCGGGAGTCCGGGATCGAGGCGGGCACCGTCCTCGAGTGGGTCAACCGGGCCGACCTCATGCGCATCCGCGGCGTGGGTTCCGAGTACAGCGACCTGCTCGAATCGGCCGGCGTGGATACGGTGAAGGAGTTGGCGCGGCGGAACCCGGCCAACCTCCAGGGTCGTCTGGCCGAGCTGAACGACGAGTTGGGACTGGTGGAGCGGGCCCCCAGCGAGGCTGAGGTGGAGCGCTGGGTGGCGGAGGCGAAGACCCTGCCGGCGGCCATCACCTACTGAGCGGGCGGGCGCGCTACGGGCGCCTCCCCGGAGGGAGGCGCCCGTGTGCGCAGACGGCGGGTGTGGGTCGAGGGACTAGTCCTCCACCGGCGGGGTGCAGGCCAGGCCGTCGGCCAGCAGGGCCATCGCCGAGTCCTGGAGGGTCAGGAACTCGAGTTCGCCCCACTTGTTCGTCTTCTCGATCGCCGCGTCGCTCCAAGCGGCGAGGGCGTCGCCGTACTGGCCCTCACGGACTTGCAGGGTGGAGGTGCTGATGGGCAGGTTGGCGGAGTTGTCCGCCACGTCCTTGAGGTAGTTGACCAGGGCGACCACGAACGCCTCGGTGGCGTCCTCGGCGGCCGACTTGGCCTCGGCGTACGCCGCGTCGACCGCCTCGAGGTCGTAGCCGGCGATGGCGTCGGTGAGGGAGGTGATGACTTCGGGGACGGCGACACACACGTCGTCCACGATGGTGTTGGTGGTGGTCTCGGCGACGGCCGCGCCGCCGACCGAGAGGATGATGCTGCCTGCGCTGATGGCGCTGACACCGAGGGCGATGAACTTGCGCATTGGAATGTTCTCCTTGATCGTTGGTTTGGATTAACGGTTGATGCCGAGCTGAGCGAGTTGCTGCTTGATGAGAGCGTCGATCTGCTCTCGGGACATGGCCTGTCCCTTCTCAGTGGCGGACTGCACCTGCTTGTTGATCCCGAGGACCGACTGGATCACGTCCTGGGCGGTTGCGGGAGCGGTGTTCGCCGTGCTGACCTGGGCGGACGGCTCCTTGGCCGCACCGTCGCCGCCCCGCAGGGCGAGCACCCCGACGCCGCCGGCAGCCAGAACTGCGGTGCCGCTGGCGACTGCCAAACCTTTGCGAATCTTCACTGTGTAGCTCCCTTTTCCGTCATCAGGTACGGGAGGGGTATCGCCCAATGTTGCGGTCTCATTAACGGCCATTCCTGAAATGGCGTCGAAGGGCCACGGCCGCGTGGCGCCGCCGGGCCATAGGCGGGCCATGTCCAGGCCATGTCCTGGCCCGCATGGGCCACGCGGGGGGCGGGTACACTGCGGAGGCGTGATCAGCGTGTTGGTGGCGGACGATGAGGTGCGCTTCCGGCGTGTCGTCACGGCGTTGCTCGACGGCGAACCGGATATCGAGGTCGTGGGCCAGGCCGAGGACGGATCCACGGCCGTGGCCCTCGCCGCCGAGGTGCTGCCCGACCTGGTCCTGCTGGACGTGCGCATGCCCGGCCCGATCGACGGCGTGCAGGCCGCCGCGCAGATCCGCCGGGTCGTCCCCACCACCAAGGTGGTGATGCTGACGTCGAGCGACGAGCAGGACGACGTCTTCGCCGCCCTCAAGGCGGGCGCCGGCGGCTACCTGTTGAAGGACGGCCTGGTGCCCGACCTGGCCGACGGCGTGCGAGTGGTGGCCCGCGACCTGGGGCTCGTCTTGTCGCCGGCGGTGGCCAGCCGGTTGCTCGCCGAGTTCCGCGACACCCCGCGCCAGCCGGTCGAGCCGGGGCTGTCCGAGCGGGAGCTGGAGGTGCTCAAGCTGGTCGCTCGGGGCTGTGGCAACCACGAGATCGCCGAGGAGCTGACCCTTTCAGGCCACACGGTCAAGCGCCACGTCGCCAACATCATGGCCAAGCTCCACCAGCGCACCCGCCTGGAGGCGGTCATGTACGCCATGCGCACCGGCCTGCTCGTGCCCGAGCCGACCTGACCGTGGCCCTTGACGCGCGCCGGCGGCGGCCGGGGAGCACGCAGGCGCCATGATCGTCGTCGTCCTGCTGGCGTGGCTGGCGATCGTCGTCGCGGTCGGGACGCTGGTCGGGGCCGTGGTCGGCATCCGTCGGGACATAGCCCGCATCGCCGCCGTCCTCGAGAGAACCTCCGAGCGCGACGAACTCGCTTGACGCGCGCCGGCGGCGGAACGTCCTCAGCGTTGCTCGATCTGCTCCAGCGCCGCGGGTAGGCCCCGCGGTCGTTCGCTGGTCGTGAGGAGGGCCTTGCCGTCGAGCCGGTAGGCGATGGACTCGCCCTGCGGCCGCAAGGCGAGCGACAACCGTTGCGGCGGCTGCTGCCACACTTCGTCGAAGTCGGCCGCCCCCGCCGGGAGGCGCAGCTCGTAGCCCATGGCGTAGTCGCACAGGGCCACCCGCATGCCGTCGGGCGAGATGGACCCGCCGGTGATGAGGGAGAAGGTCCCGTTGCGGCCGAGGGGGAGGGTGGCGACCTTGCGCATGGTGGTGATGGACGACGGGTCCAGCGGCGCCCGGGCTACGTAGACGCCGGGGTCGGGCGCCTTCACCACGATGTACACGTCGCCGGTCTGGGGATGGACCATGAGCGCCTCGGCGTTGTGGGGCCCGTCCGGGTACCGCAGGCGGAACCGCTGCGCCGGCTCGGTGGCCCCGGGCGCGGCCTTGGGCAGGCCCACAGCTCCCGCCGCCGCCGCCGGCTCCGGCACCCGGAACACGCTGATGTCGGGCTGGTCCTCCATGTTGTCGCCGATCTCGGCGATGTAGAGGTAGGAGGTCGTCGGCTCGGGGCCCGGCCCGGCGTCGATGTCCTCCCAGTCCCGGGCGGTGGCGCCCGTGACCCGCCAGACTCCGCAGGGCTCGCCCGCGCCCTGGATGCAGTAGATGAGCGGCCCGTCGCCGGAGTCGTTGTGGCTCCAGTACAACCCGGCGTTCCGCCGTGACGCCACCAGGCCGCTGCTCTCGGTCAGGTCCGGATCGCCGAGGAGGCCGAGCAGGACGGGCGCGCGGTACCCGCTGCCGGCGACGCCCTCGGGCCGGGTCGTGGTCGTCGGTATCGTCGCCAGGGGGTCGTCGTCCTCGCTCGGCCCCCCTGCCCCCGACGTGCAGGCGGCGAGGACGAGCAGGGCCGCGACGGCGCGCCGCACCTGAGGGCGGGCGCGCCGTCGCCCGGCGATGCCGGGGGAGGCGGTTCTCAGCACGCCCCGGGCCGAGCCGCCTCGGCGGGCGGCCACAGGGATCGCGTGCGCTCTTCCATGGCTCCTCGCTAGCCGGCTCGCCGTCTGCGGGACCGGCGAAGGCATTCTTGCCGGTGCGCGGGCGGCGTCGCCGGCGCGCCCCGCCTCCGAAGGTGGCGCGCCTTCGCTGGCGTTAGCGTGGCCGGCGATGGCCGACCTGCAAGCTGCGATCGAGGAGCTCTGGGAGCGGAGGACCGAGCTGAGCCCGGCGGACGGCGACGCCTTCGCCCTCGTGCGCGAGGTCGTCGACCGGCTCGACCGGGGCGAGCTGCGGGCCGCCGACGTCGATCCCGTGACCGGCGACGTCGCCGTGAACGCCTGGGTCAAGCAGGCGATCCTGCTCCTGTTCCGGCTGGCGGCGATGGAGACGGTGGAGCTGGGGCCGTTCGAGTTCGCTGACCGCATCCCGCTCAAGAAGGGGTTCGCGGCGGCGGGAGTGCGGGTGCTGCCCGGGGCCTCTGCTCGCTGGGGCTCCTACCTCGAGCCCGGCGTGGTGATGATGCCCAGCTACGTCAACATCGGGGCCCGGGTCGGCGCCAACACCATGGTCGACACGTGGGCGACGGTCGGATCGTGCGCCCAGGTCGGGGCCAACGTCCACCTGAGCGGCGGCGTGGGGATCGGCGGGGTGCTGGAGCCGCCCCAGGCCGCGCCCGTCGTCATCGGGGACGACTGCCTGATCGGCAGCCGGTGCATGGTCGTGGAAGGCGCGCGGGTGGGGCGGGGCTGCGTGCTGGGCGCCGGGCTGATCCTGTCGTCGACCATCCCGGTGATCGACGCCGAGACCGGCGAGACGCTGGGCCGGGGTGTGGTGCCGCCCTGGTCGGTGGTGGTGATGGCCACCCGGCCGCGGGCCTTCCCGGGCGGCGAGTTCGGCCTGCCGTGCGCCCTCGTGGTGAAGAAGCTGGAGGAAGGCCAGCGCCACGACAAGGCCCAGCTGGAGTCGGTCCTGCGGGAGCACGGGGTAGGGCGCTGACCGACCTCCTGGGGCTGGCGGCCGAGTTGGTCGACATCCCCTCCGTCTCCCGCCACGAACGCGCCATCACCGATCACCTCGAGCGCATGCTGCGGGGCGTTCCCTGGCTCGAGACGACTCGCGTCGGCGACAACCTCGTCGCTCGTACCCGGCTCGGGCGGCGGCTACGGCTCCTGCTCGCGGGGCACACCGACACCGTCCCGCCCAACGGCAACGAGGGGGCGCGGGTGGCGGGCGACCAGCTATGGGGGATCGGCGCCTGCGACATGAAGGGGGGTGTGGCGGTGCTGGCCGAACTGGCCCGCACGGTGCGCAGCCCGTCGGTGGACGTCACCTACGTGTTCTACGAGTGCGAGGAGATCCAGGCCGCCTTCAACGGGGTGGAGCGGCTGTTCCGGGAGACGCCGGACCTGCTCAGGACCGACGCCGCCCTGCTGGCCGAGCCGACCGGCGCCCGCATCGAGGCGGGGTGCCAGGGGACGATGCGGGTACGCGCCACCTACACCGGCGTGCGGGCCCACTCCGCCCGGCCGTGGCTGGGGCGCAACGCCATCCACCGCCTGGCCCCGGCCTTGCACGCCCTCGCCGCCTACCCGGCCCGGGAGGTCGAGATCGACCGGTGCCGGTTCCGGGAGGCGCTGTCGGCCGTAGGGGTCAACGGCGGCGTAGCCGGCAACGTCATCCCCGACCACGCCGAACTGCTGGTCAACTATCGCTACGCCCCCGACCGGACCCCGGCCCAGGCCGAGGCGCACGTGCGGGAGGTCCTGGGCGACGCCGACGGCTACGAGGTCGTCGATTCGGCCGCGCCGGCGGCCCCGTCCCTCGACCACCCGCTGCTGGGCGCCTTGCTGGCGGCCACCGGCCAACCGCCCGTCGCCAAACTGGGATGGACCGACGTGTCGCGGTTCGCGGCGCGGGGCACCCCGGCGACCAACTTCGGTCCCGGTGACCCGAACCTGGCTCATCACGCCGAAGAGAGGGTTTCGCGCCGCGACCTCGAAACCTGTTACTCGGTGCTCAAGAACCTCCTCGAGCATGCCGACGCAAACGACTGATCTCCGATCATGGTCCACGTGCGCGGGCGTGCCCGCTTCTCCGTCGCGGTCCTCAGCGTCCTCGGGGTGACGCTGGCCGCCGGCGCGGTCGGCGTGCCGCCGGCTGGCGCCAGCAACGACTCTTTCTTCCCCCAGCAATGGAACCTGGCCCAGATCAAGGCCGAGGCAGCGTGGGCCTACTCCACCGGCGGGGGCGTGAACATCGGGATCGTGGACACCGGCGTCGACCTCTCCCACCCCGACCTGGCCGGCAAGGTGACGGCGTCGGCCAACTGCCTGGGAGGGGCGTGCCGGGACGGCGGGGCCGACGACGGCCACGGCCATGGGACGCTCCTGGCCGGCATCGCCGCCGCCGCCACCAACAACGGCCGCGGGGTAGCGGGGGTTGCGCCAGACGCCAAGCTGGTTGTGGCCAAGGCCATCGACGACCAGGGCCGGGGCGACGCCGTCGACATCGTGAACGCCATCCGCTGGGTGGTCGACCGCGGGGCCCGGGTCGTCAACCTCAGCCTGGGCGACCCCAACTTCCTGGTGACCTCGCTGTTGGGCACGCCCCTGCGGCCCGGGATCGAGTACGCCTGGAGCAAGGGCGCCATCCCCGTGCTGGCCTCCGGCAACGAGAACGCGGGCGTGCTCGAACTGGGCAGCTCCAACTACGGATCGCTCGACGCCGTCATCGTCGGGGCGACCGACAAGGGGGGCGGCATCGCCTCCTACTCCAGCCCCATCGGCAACGCCAAGTGGGGGCTGGTGGCGCCCGGCGGCAGCGGCGGCGGCCCGGGCGCCGACGTGCTCTCGACGTTCACCAACGGCCGGTATGCGTGGGTGGCGGGGACCTCCATGGCCGCGCCCCACGTGGCCGGCGCGCTGGCCCTGTTGCTGGCCCAGGGCCTGTCGCCGACCCAGGCGGTGCAGCGCATGCTCAGCACCGCCGACCGGTCGGTGACGTGCGGCGCGGGCTGCCAAGGGCGCCTCGACGCCGCCGCCGCCGTGGCCCTGGGGCCGCGGGTGGCGCCGCCGCCGACCGCCGCCCCGCCCGCGGCCGCGGCCGGCACGCCTGCGGCCGGCACGCCTGCGGCCGGCACGCCTGCGGCCGGCACGCCTGCGCCCACCACCGCACCGCCCGCCGCCCCGCCGGCTTCGCCCGCCGCCTCGCCCGCTTCGCCCGCCGCCCCGCCGGCCACGACGACGGCCCCGCCCGCCGCTGGCCCCACGGCCCTGTCCCCACCTGCCACTGCGGCGACCCCCACGCCGACCAGCCCGGGCGGCGCCGACCCCGGCGCGGGCCGGCCGTCCGGATCCGGTGGCCGCGTGCTGGCCGCCGGACCGCGTTCGCCCTCGCCGGGTCAGTCGGCCCCGAACTCCCTGGTCATCGTCCTCGCTGTCGCCCTCGTGGGCGGCGTCGGCTCCGTCACCGGGATGGTGGGCTGGGACCGCCTCCGGGCCCAGCCCTGACGCGCCTCACAGGCGGCGGAGGACGGTGACCACCCGCCCGTAGGGCCGGAACTCGGCCCCGTCGATCTCGATGGGTTGGTAGGCGGCGTTGGCGGGCATGAGGACGACCTTGCCGCCCTTGCGGGTGTAGGTCTTGACCGTGGCCTCCTCGCCCGGGATGGCGGCGACGACGATGTCGCCCCTGCGGGGCTCGGCGTCCTTCTGCACGACCACGTAGTCGCCGTCGAAGATGCCCACGTCGACCATGGAGTCGCCCCGCACCCGCAGCATGAAGACCGTGCCTTCGCCGGTGAACTCGACGGGCAGCGGGTACAGCTCCTCGACGTTCTCCTGGGCCAGCACGTCGGTGCCCGCCGCCACGTCTCCCACCAGCGGCACGTGCCGGGCGGGCCGCCGCTCGGCCGCCACCCCCGACGCGGGGTCGTAGCGCACCTCGATGGCCCGCGGCTTGGTGGGGTCGCGCCGGAGGTACCCGAGCTTCTGCAAGGTGCCCAGATGGGCGTGGACGGTGGACGTGGACGTGAGGCCCACCGCCTCGCCGATCTCGCGCACCGACGGCGGGTACCCCCGGTTTCGCATCTGCTGCTCGATGAAGTCGAGGATGCCCCGCTGCCGTGCGGTCAGGTTCTCGCTCACAAGCCCTCCTTCGGCTACGAACAGATTCGGCTACGAACAGGCGTTCGCTACCAGAACCATACCAGGCCGTCCGCCCGGGGGCAAACATCCGTTCGTAAAAAGGGTTGACGGCGAACAGGCGTTCGTGGTTGACTACGGGAACAGGCGTTCGTGAAAGGGAGTCGGCATGGCAGTGGCAGCAACCGAGCTGATGGCGCTCCCGCCGCAGGCCGCGAACCACACCGTTCGGGCCACTTCCTCCGGGCGGGCCACGCCCTCCGTTCGGGCCCGGCCCTCCCGCCGCACCTATCGCCGCCGCCGGGCCGTTGCCGCCGGCTTGGTCGTTGGGCTGGTGCTGGCGGTGGGGGCCGCACTGGGCATCCTCGGGGCCGGCGCCCTCCCCGTCCCCGAGCGCCCAGGTTCGCTCCCGCCCGCGGTCGCCGCGCCCGCGGTGTACGTGGTGCAGCCGGGCGACACGTTCTGGTCGATCGCCCGCAAGCTGAACCCCAAGGCCGACCCTCGGCCCCTGGTCGACCGGCTGGTCGCCGCCCACGGCGGCGCCACGCTGCACGTCGGGGAGCGGATACCCATTCCCCGCTGACCTACCGTGGCGGCCGCCATGCGCTGCCCCTGGTGCGCCGATCTCGACGACAAGGTGGTCGACTCCCGCACCGCCGAGGACGGCACGGCCATCCGCCGGCGGCGCGAGTGCCTGGGGTGCGGGCGGCGGTTCACCACCTTCGAGCGGCTCGAGGAGCTCCCCATGGTCGTGGTGAAGCGGTCGGGGGCGCGCGAGCCGTTCGTGAGGGGCAAGCTCGTGGCCGGGCTGCGGGCGGCGGCCAAGAATCGGCCCGTCTCGGCCGCTCAGCTCGACGGGGTGGCATACGCCATCGAGGACGCGTTGCGCGCCGAAGGCGGCGAAGTCACCACCGAGCGTATCGGCCAGCGGGCGCTCGCGAGTCTCCGCGCCCTCGACGAAGTGGCCTACCTGCGGTTCGCCAGCGTCTACAAGGGCTTCGAGGCGGCGGGCGACTTCCAGCGGGAGGCGGGCCTGCTCGCCGACCCCCCGGAAGCCCCGTCCACAGGTTCCGACCCCTAGCGATCCCCAGCCCCTGAGAGGGAGGGTGGAGTTGCGAAGTTTCGCGAACGGGGGCTGACGTGCAGGTTTGCAACCCGGTGATGACACGCCTGGAATTACGCTGCTGTTAGTCTTGTAGGGCTCATTTCGCGGTACGCGGAAGTCTCAACCACAAGATGTTGTGGTTGAGCCTCGGATAAGCTCCCCAGGAGGCGCCACATGGCTTTGGCCCCGGAGAAGGCAGGAATCGGGATTCGTCGGCACTTCACCGTCGAGGGGCAGCATCCCTACGACCAGGTGGACTGGGAGCGGCGCGACGCCCGCATCACGAACTACCGGGACGGGTCAGTGGCCTTCGAGCAACGGGACGTGGAGTTCCCGGTCGGGTGGTCGCAGAACGCCACCAACATCGTCGCCCAGAAATACTTCCGGGGGTCGCTGGGATCCCCGGAGCGGGAGCGGACGTTGCGCCAGGTCGTCGACCGGGTGGCCGACACCATCGCCGAGTGGGGCCGCAAGGACGGGTACTTCGTCGACGCCGACGAGACGGAGGCCTTCCGCAACGAGCTCAAGCACCTACTGGTCCACCAGCGGGCCGCCTTCAACTCGCCCGTGTGGTTCAACATCGGTGTGGCCGGCGAGCCGCAGCAGGCGTCCGCGTGCCAGCCGTGGGACGCTCTGGTCTCGACGCCCGAGGGGCTGGTGCCCATCGGCGCCCTGGTCGACCAGCGGGCGGTCGGGGCCAAGGTCTTCGACGCCCACGGGCTCACCAGTGTGGTGGCCGTGAAGGCCAACGGGCGCAGGAACGTGCTGCGTCTGCACACGTCGGCCGGATACACCCTCGACGTCACCGCCGACCACCAGGTATGGGTCGACGGCCGCGGCTTCGTGCCGGCGGGCCGGGTGGCTCGGGGCGACCACCTCGAGTGGCACGCCACCGAGTCCTGGGGGGACGGTCAGATCGCCCGGAGCGACGTGGCCGAGGCTGGTTTGGCCGGGTGGGTGCAGGCGGGCGGCTTCGTGGTCGACGTGGGCGGCCGGGGGGTGGCGGGCGGCGCGGTCCAGGTGGCGGGCGAGGCCGAGGAGCGCTGGTTCCGGGAGGCGCTGAGCGCGGCGCTCCCGGGGCTGCGGGCGGCGCCGGTGGGCGCGCCGGCCCCGAGCGGCAGCCGGCGGCTGCGCCTCGAGGGCACCGGCCTGGCTGCGTTCGTCCAGCGCTGGGGCCTCAACCGCACCGGCGCCGACGCGGCGGCGCCCGACTTCCTCTTCACCGCGCCCCTGCCCATCGCCGCGGCGTACCTGCGCAGCCTGTTCCAGGCCGAGGGCTGGATCTCGGCGACCGGCGCCGTCGTGGGCCTGGCCATGGCGTCGGAGCGGGTGGTGCGGGGCGTGCAGTCGCTGCTGCTGCGCTTCGGCGTGTTCTCCAAGCTCCGCCGGGTGGCGGAGCGGCGGGCCGGCGGCAGCGATTTCTGGGTGTTGAACGTCAACGTGGCCCCCGACGGCCACCGTTTCGCCGACGAGATCGGCTTCATCGACCCGGCCCGCGCGGCGGAGCTGGACCGGGCGCTGGCCAAGGTCCAG
>Ga0187892_10007472_pt1 | contig 15562 bp, 15 predicted proteins | sample MA1701073metaG_FD_139345 | JGI IMG/M metagenome (GOLD analysis project Ga0187892, IMG submission 139345) | Bio-ooze microbial communities from a basaltic lava cave in the Kipuka Kanohina Cave System on the Island of Hawaii, USA - MA170107-3 metaG ... | reverse complement strand
TGCGCAAGGCGCGCCTGCAGTTCGCCGGCACGCTGGCGCGCCGACGCCAGGTCGGCGCGGGACTCGCTGGCCCGGCTTCGATAGTCGGCTGACGCACGCTCCAGGCCGAGCAGCCGCGTGCGATGCAGGAAACCTTGCGCGGCGAGCGTTTCGTTGATCTGCAGCTCTTCGTCGGACAGGCGCGCCGAGGTCTCGCTCGCGGCGATCTGCGACTGCAGCGCCGCGCCTTGTGCATGCGCCTGGCGGATCTGTTCCGCGAGCGATGCGCTCTGTTCGTCGAGCGCGCCCTTGCGGGCGGTGAACAACGCCTGCTCGCGCGCGAGGTGCGCAGTGGCGGAATCGTTGCTCGCGATCTCCGCCGGCGCATCGAATCGCGCCGCGAGCGACGCCTCGGCCTGGGCACGCGCTTCGCGCGCGCGGGCGGCGAGCCACTGGTCCTGCAGCAGGCTCAGCTCGGCGTCGCGGCGCACGTCACCCACCACGACGAGCGGATCGCCGGCGCGCACAGCCTGGCCGTCGCGCACCAGGATCTCGCGCACGATTCCGCCTTCCTGGTGCTGCACCGTCTTGCGGTTGAGTTCGACCTTCAACTGCGCCGGCGCGACCACGGCGCCGGCGAGCGGCGCGCTCGCGCTCCAGGCTGCGATCAATGCTGCCGCCAAGGCCACCGGCAGCAAAGCGCGCCATGCCTGCCGTCGACCTTCCGCGCGATCATGCGCGGTCGGTGCGCTTTGTGTGAGCAGCTCGGCGATCGAGCCGTTAGCGGTGATCAACGCGTTCATGCCACGGCCTCCTTCGGTGCGCGCACCGGCAGTTGCCGCACCGCCTGCGGGCGCAACCGCGCGAGCACCGAAGCGCTGCTGCCGAAGGCTTCGAGCGCGCCGTCTTTCAGCACCGCGAGCTTGTCGAGATGAGCCATCAGCGCCGGCCGGTGCGCGACGACGATCACCGTCGTCCGACGCGCCTTCAGGGCTTGCAGCGCTGCCGTGAGCGCTACTTCGCCGGCGGCGTCGAGATGTGCGTTCGGCTCGTCGAGCACCACCAGCTTCGGGTTGCCGTGCAATGCGCGCGCCAGCGCGATGCGTTGGCGCTGGCCGCCCGACAACACCGCACCGCCTTCGCCGACTTGGGTGTCGTAGCCTTCCGGCAGGCGCAGGATCATCTCGTGAGCCTGCGCCAGCATGGCCGCCTCGACCACGGCCGCCGGGTCTACCGCTGCGAGGCGCGCGATGTTCTGTGCCACCGTGCCGGCGAACAGCGACACGTCCTGCGGCAAGTAGCCGAGATGGCGGCCGAGCGCATCGCGCTCCCACGACGCGATGTCGGCGCCGTCGAGCCGCACGCAACCGCTCGCCGGGCGGGTAAGGCCGAGCAGTACGCGCGCGAGCGTCGTCTTGCCCGAGCCGCTCGGCCCGACGATGCCGAGGCTCTCGCCTGCGTCGAGCGCGAAGGCGACGTTCTTGATCAGCGCCGGCCGGCCCGCTGCCGGTACGACCATCACGCGCTCGACCGCGAGCTGACCCTGCGGTGCGGGCAGTTCGAGTCGCGTCCCGGCATCAGCGGGCAGGCGACGTTCGCTCAAGCGCTGCCACGCGCCGCGCGCATCGAGCAACTGCTTCCATCCGCCGATCAGATGCTCGACCGGTTGCAACGCCCGGCCGATCAGGATCGTGGCCGCGACCATGATGCCGGGCGATGCATTTGCATCGATCACAAGCCAAGCGCCGATGCCGAGCGCGGCGATCTGCAAGCCTTGTCGTGCCGTTCTCGCCAACGCCGCAAAACGCACCGACGACGCGCCGAGCCGCGCCTGCGCATCGAGTAGCTGGTCGTGCCCAGCCTGCCAGGCCCGAACCGCCGCACCGCCCATGCCCATGGCGGCGATCACTTCCGCGTTGCGGGTCAACGCTTCGGTGTGATGGCTCACGAGGCGCGAGTCGCGCAGCGCCGCTTGCGCCGAGTCGCGCGTGAAGCGTTCGGTCAACACCGCAAGCAGCGCAAGCGATGCCGCGCCGAGGGCGGCCGTCACGCCGAGCAGCGGATGCATCAGGCCGATGACGAGTAGGTAGATCGGGAGCCACGGCGCGTCGAACAGCGCCATCGCGCCGCTGCCGCCGAGAAAGTTGCGCAGTTGGGCAACGTCACGCAGCCGGTCGGCAGCGTCGGCGCGGTCGCGCCCGGGGGCGTGGCGCAGCGCGTTCGACAGCGCGGCGGGCGAGAGCCTTGCATCGAGCGCGCGTCCCGCAAACGCGAGGGCTCGCGCGCGGGCCGTGTCCATGCAATACGCGAGCGCGAGTGTCAGCAGCGCGAACAGGCTCAGCATCGCCAAGGTCTCGACACTGCGGCTCGCGAACACGCGGTCGAACACCTGCAGCATGTAGATGGAGGGCACCAGCATGCACAGGTTGAGCAGCAGGCTCGCGGCGACGGCGAGCAGCACGAAGGGTCTGAGTTGCGCGGCAAACAGCAAGTTCATAGTGGGCTCCGGAATCGGCGCGCAAATGCCGACAGCTCGATTCACTTTCGTTCGAGAAATTGCGCAATCGCTGCATTCACCAGCGCGGGATGGGTGACAGGACCCATATGGCCAAGATCGTCGAACTCCATAAGCTCGACTCGTGGCAATGCCGTCGCCAGAAGCCGTGCTACTCCGTGAGCCGAGGGTGTCGAGCGCTTGCCCACCATGTAGAGCACGGGGACATCGAGTGAACGGAATGCTTTCAGGGGCGTGGGTTCGGTGAACAACGCATACCCCCATCTGCGCAAGTTCGTCACCGACGCGGCAATTGGCGTCTTGCGTTTTTCCGGAGTCCGGTTCCAGCTTCCGGATCCCATCCAGTAGTCAATGAATCGCTCGGCGGCAGCGTCCGGGTCTCCTGCGTCAAGGGCGATGCCTGCGTCAGCGACTGCGCTGCGGATTCCATCAGCCTCGTTCGGCGCCGGCGTCTCCGCGTCCAGCAGCGCGAACAGCGTTGGTTCGTACAGGGCCATCGCGCGTACGCGACCGGGATTGGCGAGCGCCGCGATGAGCGCGACGGCGCCACCATATGAATGACCCACCAGCGACAGAGGCGAGCCGGCCCGCGTGAGCACCGGCTCGATAAGCGCGACCTCGTCGCGAAGGTGGATGACCTGGTCCGACGGCCACCGTGGACCCTTGCCCGCGTCATACGAATCGGGAGCGAGGACGCGGAACTTTGGCGCCAGAAGTTCCATGAGCCCGCGCCACTGCCCCGAGGTGCTCGCGTTCGAGTGCATGCATACGACTCCCGGGCCGGTTCCCGCCTCCAGGAAGAAGGGGGCGCTCGGGGGCCGCGCGCGATGCGTGTGCTTTGCCGCCGGCACGGCGACTACAGCGTTCATCGTGAATTGCCTTTCGTGGAACGCAGCTCGTGCACGCGATGGCGTTCGATGAGTCCCGCAACCTCGGCGCCGACAGATGCGAGTTCGCTTCGATGGAGCCCAATGTCGCGCAACGCGCGCGCGTCGAGCGCGGCGAGTGCGCGCGTCGTGGCGCGGGCCAATTGCTGTGTCCGCCATGTCGCGACCGCAACGTTGACGGCGCGGGCAGTGCTGCGGGCAAGGTCGACGAGCGGTGCCGATATGGCGCGCGCGCGATCGGCAGCGAGCTCGGCGCCGTTGAATCGTTCGTCATTGCCGGCGCAAGCTGCGCGCGCAATGCACGGTGCTGCGGTTGCGGTGACCTCTGGCAAGGTCATCGGGTAGGTGCGTTTGACGACACCGAAGTGCTGTGCGGCGTGCATGGGAATGCTCGTGATGGTGTTTGTGACTGCGTCAGCGGAACGGTCAGCGGCGCGTGACGACAACTTCGAGGTACTCGCTGGGCACAACCATCGAGCCATCGCCCGAGCGGTTGAATCGATCGATCAGCGCTTTGAGATCGGTGGCCAGAGCCGCTTGCGCCGCAGGCTCGAGCGCCGCAAATGCCTTGAGCACCGGGCCGTAGTAGGTTTTGAAGATGTCCATCCAATGCTGCGGCGATTGATAACGGAACACGAAGTTGCGGGACTCGCACGTAATCGATGCCGCCTGCGGCTCGAACATCTCCGCAATGCGCGCGCGTGTGCCCCACAGCGCCGGCGACTTGACTCCGGCCGGCGGCGGCAGGTGCTTGCCGATGGTCTTGAACAACTGGCCAATGAAGCCTTCGGGCGTCCAATTGGCGAGGCCGATCTTGCCGCCGGCTTTGCAAACGCGGATCAGTTCCGCTGCCGCCTTTTCGTGGTCAGCCGTGAACATCACTCCGAAGGTCGAGACGACCACGTCGAAGCTCGCATCCGGGAACGGCAGCGCCTCCGCATCGGCCTCGCGGAACTCGATCTCCAGCCGTTCGGCGGCGGCGCGCTCGCGGGCGCGCCCAAGCAGCGCCGGCACGTAGTCGGTCGCGACCACATCGCACCAGCGCCGCGCGGCGGCCAGCGAGACGTTGCCATTGCCGGCGGCGACATCGAGCACCTTCTGTCCGGCACGAAGGTCGAGCGCTTCGCACAGATTTTCGCCGACGATCTGCAACGTCGTTCCGACAACTGCGTAGTCGCCGGAAGACCATGCGCCGCGCTGGCGGGTTTTTAGGGCAGCAAGGTCGGGCCTGGTGACGGTGGTGGATGTATCCACGATGAGTTCTCTCCTTGAAAGTGACGCACTGAGATTGGCGCCATGACGGTTCAAATCGCAAAACGGGGGAAGAAGCGGACAACTCCTGAGTGATTCGAGATGAGCGCGCGGAAGGGGCCGCGGCGAACACTCAGGTCCGGCGCCTCAGGCGCGCCGCGACCGTCGTTGCAAACGGTAAAGGCAGCACGTGGAGGCGAGCGTGGTAGCCCGCGTGGAAACGCTCGTGGAATCTGACCCGTGGCGTTTACCTTGGCTGAGGGTGCACGAGGGGGCCAGCGCTGCGCGCCGGCCCGTAGGGCGAGGACAGACTCCCCGGCTGCGCCGGGGCCCGAGCCCCCTCGTTCCGATCCTCGCACTTCGAGTGTGACCGGTGCGCACCGACACCAGCGTCAGAACATCCTCGAAGCCGAGGTTCATGGGTAGGGCTAGCTCACGAGCGGCGCGAGTGCCGCGCCGATGCGCTCCATCTGGGCCGGCGCAATCATCGACGACAACACGCCGGTGAAACGCGGATCCTGGACACCGGAGCCGATGTACTGCCAACGGTATGCCTTGAGCATCAGCGTGCCGATCGCTTCCACTTCACTGGCCGAGAACTGCCGGCCGGCGTTGGCGATGAAGTACGCCGCGTCGGCCTTCGCCTGCAGCTACAGCAGGCCGTCCACGGCAGCTACCAGGTCGATCAGGTCGCTGACCGCGGCGTCGCGTTGCTCTGCGGTGAGCCGGGCGTCTTCGCTGCGCCACTCAAGTTCATCGATGATGGTGTGCTGCGATTCCTCCTTCCAGTGGAACAGGAAAACATCCTCCCACAGCGCCGACAGGTTCGAATCCGGATCGATGCTCCACTCACCTCAATCGAAACACCGCGCGCATCAGTAGTTGAAGTAGTGCGCAAAGGTTCCGTCCTCGAGCAGCACGCTGAAGGTGCTGTCCGCACGCGCAGCGCTCGCGGACGCAGGCACTTCAACCGCGGGCTCATGGCGCAGGACGACTTGATTGGCGGGAGGCAGGGTCGCCTCCGCGCTGCATGCTCCAAGTAGGATGGCCGCGACGGTGGCGAGCGTGGCGAGCGCGCAAGGAAAATCGCGAGTCATGACGGGCTCCTTTTCGATGTGCGGCACGACATGGGTGCCGTCACTGCTTAATCGAAAAGTGAAGCGGCAGCCGGACAGCTTGCGGAGGATTCGACAATCGATTCGCCGCCGCGCTCGAGCGAAAGACGCTGGATTGCCGCTTGCGCGGCAATGACACGCGCGTTGCTGCCCGCGCTGCGCCGGGCTCACTCCCCGGCGAACGTGAGGAAGTCCACCATCCTGAAGTTGCCCGACCGATCAGGCCCGCTTCAGGAAGGGATGTCGGCGCGGCGCGATTGGATATCGCACGGAGAGGCAGATTGAAGAGCGGCGCCGAGATGCGGGCGCGCGCCCCGGTTCGCACGCTCTTCGACCTTTAAGCCACCCGCGTGTAGCGCAACGTAATCTCGTAGCGGCTTTCTTCGTCGTCGCTGATGTACTCGCGCCGTTCGCGATACTGCTGCGTGATCTTGTCGAGCGGAGTCACCTTCACCTTGATACCTTGTGGAGTGATGTGCTCGCTGGGCAAGGGCAGCGGAAAGTTGACGCTGGTCAATTGCACCAGATCCAGCGTGGTCGGGCCGATCGCATCCTCGATGATCAGATCGGCCGGTGCCCATAGCGCGACGAATACATCGATCGCGAGCACCACCGCGACCGCGATGGCGCCGGCGATCAGACCCGTCAGGCCGGACTCAGCGAGCTTCTCGATGACGCTTCCGACCTCCTTGAGATGGTCGAGCAAGAATTCGAGCTGGTCTTTCAGGATCTCGACGGAGGCCTCGATGAAGCTTTCGATCTGGCGCTCGAACGCCTCTTCACCGTCGACCTCGAAACCCATGATCGACAGCGCCGCGCCGGCAATCGGCTGCTGGTGCGAGAAGAGAAGATGGTCCATCCCGCGCGTCTCGCCGGAGTCCACATCGCCGAAGCGGATCGGCTCCCCGCCGTTGGGTTCCTGCACGTCCCCGCCCGTCAGATCGGGAAACAGCGGCACCGCGAGGATCTTTATGCCCACTTCGTCCGAACCGAAGGAGGCCGGGGACGTCTTCAAGACGAGTCCTCCTGTAGGTGCGCGGGCTTCTGAATCGATGCCCTAGCCACAGAGTCGGAATGCCGAGGCGAAACCGGTAAAGACGTGGAATACTCGAAAGAAAGTCGCGACGGCAACACCGAAGGGCTCGCTCCGGCCCCGAACGAGGACGACGCGCTTCTACTGCCCGCGCTGTGCTGGCCGCCTCCGATCAGCGAGCAGCCATCTTCTGCGCCTCGCGCGTCAATGCATGGTTTTCGCCGAGGCCATTCGTGAGACTGAGCACCGCGCGCTGCGCGGTGGTGGCGGCCTCGCCGTTGCCGGCCAAGCGTTGCGCATCGGCGAGCAACAACAACGCTTCGCCAAAATCGGCGCTGCGGCGCGGATCGCGCGCGACGCGCTCGGCGACGCCGGCGGCGGCCTGCGCGGCTTGCAGCGCGCGCTGCGCATCGCCGGCCGCGAGATGAATGCGCGCGGCCACGCGCAACGCCGCTGCGAGCGCAATCGAGTCCTTGGCGCCCGGGTGGCCAATCCGCGCGAACTCGACATCGATCAACCGTGCGGCCTCCGCGGTGAGACCCTGCGCGAGGCGCAAGCGGGCTCGCAGCGTCGCGGGCGTAAGGCGCTTGTATCGGCCAGGTGCCGGCGGCAGCGTGCTTTCCACCGACCCGAGCAAGCGCTCGGCGGCGGCGAACTCTCCCGTCTCGACCAGAACCTGCGCGAGCCCGAAATCCGCGGAAACGACGGCCGACACATTGCCCAGCTTGCTGACCCGCTCGGCAACCGATGCGAGCACCTTGTGCGCGCCAGCCAGGTCGCCGAAACGCAGCATCAAGTGGCCGCGCGTGGCGTCGAACCAGTGCGGCGGCGTTGCGTCTTCGTTGATGTTGCGCCACTGCGGCACGAGCGCGTCCATGATCTCCCGCGCCTCGCGGTACTCGCCCCACGCCATCAGGATGAACGCCTCTTCGCGGCGCCCGCCCAGATGGTCGACCGAACCGGATCGGCCCATCTCCTGGTCCAGGCGCTGCTCTTTCTTGAGGACCCCGTAGCTCGCTGCCAGATCGTCGCGCTCCCAATGCAGAATGCTCAAATACGACAGCAGCGACCGGTACTGATTGCCCCGGGTCCGGCCGGTGTGCTCGGACCGGCTTAGCGCATCGGTGACCAAGTCGGCCGCACGATCGAGATCGCCCTCGGCTCGCGCAACGTCGGCTTCGGCGCGCAAGCAAGAGGCGACCGAGCCCGGCGTTGGACGCAACACGCGTGCGATCGCCGCCTGCCCGATGCGCAGCTGCTCCTTCGCCTGATCGATGCGGCCGTGCCGCACTTCGGTGTCGACCGTTTCGCACGCGACTGTGGCGATGAGCTGCGGGTCGCCGCTCGCCTGCGCGATCGTCGCGGCCCGCTGCATCACGGCGAGTTCTTTGTTGGTGTCGCCCAGAGTCAAGTACTGGCCGGCGATCGGCAAAAACAGATCCACCGCGATGCGCGGGTCTTTGCCGAACTGCTTGTCGACCAGTTGCACGCTGCGATCGAGAATCTCGCGCTGTGTCAGCGGTCGATCGGCATCACCGAGCGTGCTCAGCATCAGGTCGACGAGGTTGCCCTTGGCCAGTGCGCGCTCGGCCTGGAACAGCGCTTCGTCGCGCTCGCGGCGCGCCTCGACGGCTTGCCAGGTGGTTCCGATCACGCCGGCCAGCAGCGCGACCAGCGTCGCCGACGCTGCGCCGACGGCGAGGCGATAGCGCCGCACGAACTTGCCGAAGCGATAGGCCAGCGCGTCGGGTCGCGCGGCGACGGGCTCGTGACTGAGGAACCGCCGCAGGTCGTCGGCGAATGCGGTCGCGTTGGCGTAGCGCTCGGCAGGCGACTTCTTCAGCGCCCTGGCGACGATGTTATCGAGGTCGCCGCGCAGCACGCGCGCCAGCTTCAACGGCGTGGCAGCGCGCCGCGCCGCGATTGCGGTCAGTTCGGGAGCTGGCGCGATGCCGCCCCGTGCGACCACGTCGGACAAGCGGGCAGGCTCGGTGTGTAGTACCGCTTGCAAACGCTCTACCGGCGTGCTGGTGCTCGCCGCTGTCGGATGCTGGCCTGTCAGCAGAAGGTATGCGAGCACACCGAGCGCGTAGACGTCGGTCGCGGTTGTTGCATCGCTGCCCGCCACCTGTTCCGGTGCGGCGAAGTCGGGCGTGAACGCACGACCACCCAGCTCGGTCAGTTGGGTTGCGGGAGCGGTCTGCTCTTCGGCTGCGAGAAGTTTCGCGATACCAAAATCGAGCAGTTTCACCTGACCATCGCTAGTGATGAGGATGTTGTTTGGCTTCAGATCGCGGTGCAAGACGAGATTGGTGTGCGCATGCGCAACCGCTGACAACACGTCGAGCAACAGTCGAATGCGCGCATTCACGTCAAGTACGTGCGTGTCGCACCAGCGGTCGATCGGCTCTCCTTCGATGTATTCGAGAACGAGATAGGGCTGGCTGCCAGCAGTGACGCCCGCGTCCAGCATGCGTGCGATGCTTGGATGCGCGAGCTTCGCGAGCACGCTGCCTTCGCGGCGGAATCTCTCGGCGCCGCCGCGCGCGAGCAGCGCAAGGTTCAGAAACTTGACCGCGACCTTGCCTTCGTAGCGGCCGTCGCTGCGGTGAGCCAGCCACACGGAGCCCATGCCGCCTTGACCCAGCGGACGCTCGAGCGTGTAGGCGCCAACGACCTGTCCCTGCAGCGTCGCGTCGCGTGGCAAAGCTGTGCCTTCGAGGAACTCTTCCCGATCGACGGCGGTTTGTTGCGCGAGCAGCGCCTCCAGCTCGCTCGCCAGCTGAGCGTCGTCGCGCCGGACTTGCTCAAGCCGCGTCGTGCGTTGGCCGGGTTCGGTGTCCAACAACTGGTCGAGCAACGGACTGATGACTTCCCAGCGCGCTTTGTCGATTCCGGCCAATGCACTCACCTCTGCCAGGACATGTTCTGTTCGTAAATCGGAATCCGGTGAGCAAACCGGACACGCCCGTTGCTTATTCCTCGCGCAGCAGATCGTGCAGATACAACCGCGCTTTCTCCCAGTCGCGCCTCACCGTGCGCTCGGACAGGCCGCGCATCGCGGCGATATCGATGAACGACAAACCGCAGAAGAATTTCAGATCCACGAGTTCGGCCAGCGGCGCATCGACTTGCGTCAGATCGGCCAGCGCTTCGTTAAGCGGCAGCAGGTCATTGGTCTGCGCCACGGACTCGGCGATGTGCGTGTCCAGGGTCGTCATGTGAAACTCGCCGCCGCGCTTCAGGGCGCGGCGCTCTCGCACATAGTCGACGATGAGCCCGCGCATCGCACGGGCGGCGTACGCGAAAAATCGGGCGCGATCCGGGAAAGCGGCGCCCCGCCCGCTGAGATCGAGATACGCCTCGTGCAGCAGCGTGGTTGCGCCCAGCGTCAGGCCGGGGGCGTTGGCGTGCAATTGGCGCTTCGCGATCCGGTGCAGTTCGCGGTACAGGCTCTCGAACAGGTCAGCCGTCGCTTTTGAGTCGCCGCGTTCGGCGGCGACCAGCGCGGCATTCAGCGTTTGCGGGTCAAGCGCGGATTCTTCCATTCGTGGACGATAGTCGCGCGCGTGCGGTGGCTCAACAGAAGATTCTGTACCGTCTTATTCTTTCGCCGTCCCGGCGCTCGCAAAGGAACTGCCATGAACCTCCTCGGCCTGAACTTCGATCTCGGTGAAGACATCGACGCGCTGCGCGACGCCGTGCGTTCATTTGCCGAGCGCGAAATCGCGCCGCGCGCGGCCGAGATCGACCGCAGCGACCAGTTTCCGATGGATCTGTGGCGCAAGTTGGGCGAACTCGGTGTGCTCGGCATCACGGTAGCGGAGGAGTACGGTGGCGCTAACCTCGGTTATCTCGCGCACATGGTCGCGATGGAGGAAATCAGCCGGGCGAGCGCCTCGATCGGACTGTCCTACGGTGCGCATTCGAATCTGTGCGTCAACCAGATTCACCGTAACGGCAACGCCGCACAGAAGAAGAAGTACCTGCCGAAGCTCGTGTCCGGCGAGCACGTCGGCGCGCTCGCGATGAGCGAAACAGGTGCCGGCAGCGATGTGGTGGGAATGAAGTTGCGCGCGCAGGACAAAGGCGGTTACTTCGTGTTGAACGGCACGAAGATGTGGATCACCAACGGGCCGGATGCCGACACGCTCGTTGTGTATGCGAAGACCGAACCCGAACTCGGCGCCTCCGGCATCACCGCGTTTCTGATCGAGAAGACGATGCGCGGCTTCTCGGTTGCCCAGAAGCTCGACAAGCTCGGCATGCGCGGCTCGCACACCGGCGAACTCGTGTTCTCAAACGTCGAGGTTCCCGCGGAGAACATTCTGGGCGAACTGAACAAGGGCGCACGAGTGCTGATGAGCGGGCTGGACTACGAACGCGCGGTGCTCGCCGGCGGACCGGTCGGACTGATGCAGGCATGCCTCGACGTCACCACGCCCTACATCCACGACCGCAAGCAATTCGGCACGCCGATCGGCGAGTTCCAGTTGATCCAGGGCAAGGTCGCCGACATGTACACGACGCTCGCTGCGTGCCGCGCTTACTGCTACGCCGTCGGCAAGAACCTGGACCGGCTGGGCCGCGAACATGTGCGAGCGGTGCGCAAGGACTGCGCCGGAGTGATTCTGTATTGCGCGGAAAAAGCGACGTGGATGGCGGGCGAGGCGATCCAGATTCTCGGTGGCAACGGCTACATCAACGACTATCCGACCGGGCGGCTGTGGCGTGATGCGAAGCTGTACGAGATCGGCGCCGGCACGTCGGAGATCCGGAGAATGCTGATCGGGCGGGAGTATTTTGCGGAGACGATGTGAATCGTCGCCGCGGCCGGGTCCTTGGCAGACGTACAAACTTTCGTACATACTCGCGGTTGCCGTCTGCGGAGCTTCTCGATGAATGACGTCTCGGTCACCGAACTGCGCCAGAACCTGGCCCATTACGTCGCTCGCGTGCAGGCGGGAGAGACACTGCGCATCGTTGTGCACGGCCAGATCGTCGGTCGGATCGAGCCCGAGCGCAATTCAAAGGAGGCCGCACGAAAGCGCCTGGCGCAACTGCGCAAGACGGCCCATCTCGGCGACCTGATAAGTCCCATTGACGCCGAGTGGAATGCAGCCAAGGGCATTCTGGTTCAGCGCCCGCGACGCAAGCGCTCCTGACACCGATTTGTGCTCGTATGTGACACGCACGTTCTGCTGTGGGATGCGCTCGCTCCCCAGCGCTTGAGCCGCCGAGTCCAGCGGGCTCTGGCGCAAGCCGAAGCAAGGTCCGAACTGGCGTGCAGTGACATTTCGCTGTGGGAGATCGCGATGTTGATCGAGCACGGGCGGCTGCGGGCTGCCGTGAGCGCGGCCCAGTTGCTCGATCTCGTTATCGAACAGCGCGCCGTGCGCGTGCTGCCCATCTCGCCGGCGATCGCCGTGCGCTCGCAGCAGCTGACGGCGCTGCGCGGCGACCCGGCCGACGCGCTGATTGCTGCCACGGCACTCATTCAAGACTGGCCGCTCGCGACCGCAGACGAGCGGATCCGCGCAGTGCAAGGCCTCAAAGTCCTGTGGTAGCTGAAAACGGAGGAAGACGAATGCCATCGTGGCAAGAGCAATTCGATGCGCTGAAGATGAAGATGACCGGTCCCGGTCTCCCCCAAGCTGACGCCGCTGCCCAGATGAGCGGCCTGGAATTCCTGCAAGGCATCATTATCGGCAAGCTGCCGTACCCGCCGATCAACGCAACGCTGGATTTCTATTTGATCGAAGCGGAAAAAGGCCGAGCGGTATTTCACGGCCTGCCGTCGATGAAACACTACAACCCGATCGGCAGCGTGCATGGCGGCTGGCACGCCACGTTGCTGGACTCCTGCATGGCAGTCGCCGTTCACACGCTGATCGAACCCGGGCAGGCGTACACGTCGCTCGAAATCAAGGTCAATTTCGTGCGTCCGCTGACCGACGCGACCGGCCCAGTGCGGGCGGAAGGCAAGATCGTCGCCAGCGGCCGGCGCACCGCGACAGCCGAGGGCCGGCTCACCGACGAAAGCGGACGGCTCTATTCACACGGGAGTACAACGTGCCTGATCTTCGATCAGGCTGCGCAGTCTCGATAATCGGATCTCCCGTCAGCGTTTGTGCGCCGGGGGGGCGCGCAACTGGGCACGGCCAAGCACCGCGTACCCCGCCAGCAGCCAGAGAATTCCAGCCATCAGACAACTGGCCGCCGTAAAAAACACTGCCGGCAGCGCAACCGCCAGCGCCATTTCTTCGAACAGTGCGCCGCAGCCGAATGCGAATAGCGCGAGCGTGGCCCAGCGCCGCGCAAAGATCAGGAGAAACGACCGCCGCGCCTGATTGAAACGCAGCGCCGCGGCCTGCTCAAGCAAGCTGCCACGCGTCGTGTCACGAAAGAACGGCCCCGGACACAGGTAGCGGTGCAACAGCCGACTGAACGCTTCGGGAGGCATCGCGGGGACGCGCGAGGCGGCAGGTGAATCGTCCGGGTTACGCATTGGCAGTTCGTTCCTGCGATGTTGCCGGCAAGCATCGCGCCTGACGGCCAATATCGCAACTTATCCGACAATGCGCGGATTGAACTTCCGTTTACCGCCAGTGCCCAGCCTCGATAACACGGTTTCAAAGAACGCCGCGGTCGAATCGTTCTGGGAGCAGTTCTGCCGCCAGGCGGGCATCGATGCCGCTACGCCGTATCAAGCCTGGTATTTCGGCGATTCTCCCGACCTCGCGCATCGACTGGTGGAACTGGTCATCCATGGTCCCAAACGCGCGACCGCCGGCCTGGCGTGGACTTTCGAAAAACACCCGCAAGCGGCACCCGTGCAAGGCGGATACAGCGTTGTCACCGAATTCGACGGCACGCCGCGCTGTGTGATTCGCACCGTATGGACGGAGACCCGGCCTTTTGCCGATGTCGACGAAAAATTCGCGTGGGACGAAGGCGAGGGCGACCGCACGCTCGCCGACTGGTTCGACGGCCATCGGAGGTATTTCAAACGCGAGTGTGCATGGCTCGGGCGACCGTTTTCGGACGGAGCGCCGATCGTACTGGAGCGGTTTGAGCTGCTGTACCCTCGGACGAACGAGGAGTGACGATGCCGGCCATCGAGTCCCTGCTGCTTTTCTTCATCGCTTCGTTCGTGCTCGCGGTCACGCCGGGTCCGGTGTGGCTGTACCTGATCTCGCGCACGCTGGCGCAGGGACGGCGCGCCGGATACTTCTCGATGCTCGGCGTCGCGGTCGGACTGTCGATGCACGTCGTGCTTGCCGCGGCCGGACTGACCGTCGTGCTGCTGGCGATTCCGTTTGCGTTCGACGCGATCAAGCTCGCGGGTGCGCTGTATCTGGCGTGGCTGGCGTGGAGCACCATCAAGGGCAGCGGCGGCTTGAGTTTCGAAGTGCAACCGCTCCCACCCGTGGCGAACGGGGTGTTGCTGCAGCAAGCGTTCATCGCCGCGATGCTGAACCCGAAAGTCGCGGTTTTTTATCTGTCGCTCTTTCCGCAGTTCGTCGATCCCGCTGCCGGATCGGTGCTGGCGCAAAGCCTGCTGTTGGGCGCGATCCAGGTGGCAGTGGCCGCCGCCGTTGACGTGACGGTCGTGACGATTGCCGGTGGACTTGCGGTCTGGTTTTCGCGGCGGCCGTTGTGGCTGCGCGCACAGCGCTGGGCGCTCGGCGGTGCGTTCGGCGCGCTCGCGGTGTGGCTTGCAGCGACTCCCCGCCGCACGACGGTCGACTGACCTCGCCGTGCAATGAACGATTTCGAGCTCGAGCGCACCGAGGTCGTCCGGTTCGACCGCTCGATGCCGCCGCCGTCGAAGATCGCGCGCGCGATCCTCGACGGCTTTGACCGGCACTACCGTTTGTTTCGGTACGTCGCGCAGCAGGCCAAGCCGCAGTTTGAAAACGGCGACTGGCACGCGATGCGCACCGCTGCACGCGAGCGCATCACGTTTTACGACCAGCGCGTGCTCGAGGCGACCGCGCGGATCGAACGCGACTTCGACCTCGATTCGCTGACCGACGATGAGCGCGACGCGTTGTGGAAGGCGGTCAAGCAGCACTACGTTTCTCTGCTCGCCGACCATCGCCAGCCCGAATGCGCGGAAACATTTTTCAATTCCGTGTGCACCAAGCTCCTGCATCGCGCCTACTTCCGCAACAGGTTTCTCTTCGTGCGACCGGGTGTCGCCACCGATCATATGGATTCGGACCCGCCGTCGTTCCGCAGCTACTACCCGGTGGCTCACGGCAGGCGTGCGTTGCGCGCGGCGCTGCGCAAGATCGTCATCGACTTCGGACTGGCCTGCGCCTGGGTGGATGTCGAGCGCGATCTGCGCCGCCTCGTGCGCGCGGCGTGCGCAGCGCATCCTGGGAACGAGGCGCCGGGCGCGCTGGCGCGGCCGTTTCACGTCGAGCCCGACTTCCAGATCCAGGTGCTGTCGAGCCTTTTTTTCCGCAACAAGGGCGCGTACGTGATCGGGCGCATCATCAACGGCACCCGCATCACGCCGCTGGCGGTGCCGATTCTGCGCAACGATCGCGGACAGTTGTACGTCGATGCGCTGCTGTTGACCACGCAACTGATGGCGACGCTGTTTTCGTTCACGCGTGCGTATTTCCTCGTCGACATGGAAGCGCCGGCGGCCTACGTGGATTTTCTGCATTCGCTGCTGCCGCACAAGCCGGACTCCGAGCTGTACACGATGGTCGGCTTGCAGAAGCAGGGGAAGACGCTTTTTTATCGCGACTTTCTGCATCACCTGCGG
>Ga0187892_10007471_pt1 | contig 15563 bp, 13 predicted proteins | sample MA1701073metaG_FD_139345 | JGI IMG/M metagenome (GOLD analysis project Ga0187892, IMG submission 139345) | Bio-ooze microbial communities from a basaltic lava cave in the Kipuka Kanohina Cave System on the Island of Hawaii, USA - MA170107-3 metaG ... | reverse complement strand
TGCTTCTTCCTGTCGCATTGCGCTTTGTAACGTCTGGAAGAAGGCCAAAGAAGGAAATCCGACTTTCATGTACACCGTCCCGTAAAATGAATGTGGGTTCAGATTCGCACGCGGCTCTAACCCTGTCAAGCAACTGGGGATTGGTGGGTGCATATCAGGATTCTGGCAACGCAGACGAGTAGCCATATTCGTGCTTCGACAGGCTCAGCACGAGCGGAGAATTTTGCGGCAATTTCAACCCTCGACCCGTTCGCCCTGAGCTTGTCGAAGGGTGAACGGCGGATTTACCAGGAAATTGTTATGCACCCGTACAGTTGCTCCGCTTTACACCTTTCCGCCCCTTTGCTACAACACCTGTCCACGATCCTCGGTAGCTCAATCGGCAGAGCAATCGGCTGTAACTGTTGCAGCTTCCACGGGAAACCGTGGTTGAAAAACTGGGTGAATTCAGGGAAGCCTACCCTGGGAGTATTCCTTCCAGAACGGTAATCCTGAGCGAAGCCTGCTGAAGGGTTTTCAGTAAGCAGGAACGTGCAGAGACTAGAGGCTGAGGAACCCGACCAATAATGCCTCCCAAGCGCCCGGCGCCCTCCCTTAGCATGCTAGGCGGGCGATGAGATAGTCCGAGCCTGAGAGAAATCTCAGGGGTTTCGTAACCGATGGGTTGTAGGTTCGAGTCCTACCCGAGGAGCCAGTTTACAAGAGCCGTCGAAAGTCAATCCGACGGCTCTTTTTTTGATTCCCTCGTCGAGTTATCGCGGTCACGACCCGTCGCATCTGCGAAAATTCCCAGTGACAATCACCTGAAGGACGTGGTAGAAACAGTGAGAGTGAGGCCGGTTGGCGATTCTCTTACACGCGCAGGCGAAGCTGACAAAGGAGGGACACAATGCGAGTAACTTTTTACGGCACCCGAGGAAGCTGTCCTGTTGCTCATCCCAGCAAGATCAAATACGGGGGCAACACCACCTGTTTGCGCGTAGAATCGCCGTGCTTACCCGCTGGCGAGTGGCTGATTATTGACGCGGGGACTGGTCTGCTTCCACTCTCCAATGACTTTCTGCAGCAGGGGGGGAAGTCAGTGACACTCCTGCACACCCATTACCACCATGATCACACCCAAGGTTTTGCGCTCTCCGTCCTTCCCTATCTCAAAGAGGTGCCGGTCATGATCTATGGGCCGAGCGACCAAGGGGTAGGACCGCGAGAAGTCTACCAGACCCTGATGCAGCCACCCTACTTTCCGGTCAATTGGCCGGAAGTGGCCAGTCATCTGCACAGCGTCGACATCTTGCAGCCCAATGGCATGGTGCTCGTGATTCATCCAGAGGGGGGGAAACAGTTGCTGACTCTGGAGGCCTTTGAACGTCTGACCAGTGACGGGGAGCAGGTGCAATTCGAGCCGCGACTGAAGTTTGCACTGGCCGAGTGTCTGGTGATTCGCATGCACCGCAGTAATCACCCGGAGCGGACTATTGCCTATCGGTTTGAAGAGCGACCCAGCAAGTTGACCTTCGCTTTTGCGACCGATCATGAGAATCAGGACGGGCTGCCGGCACGTTTTATTACCCATCTCCGTGATGCAGACTTACTGGTGATGGACTCGCAATACACCCGCGAGACGTACGAACAGCGAACCGCCGGATGGGGACATGGAACGCCGGATCACTGTGCGCGAGTGGCAAAAGCTGCGGGCGTGAAAGCTTTAGGATTAACTCACCATGACCCTGCTTCGTCTGATGCTCAAGTTGAAGCGATAGTAGAGACGGCCAGGAAGCTGTTACACGAGCAGGGCGTATCGACACCCGTCTTTGGTTGTCGGGATTATTTGACGGTGGAGATTGGTAAAGTAGAGGCATCTGCCGCCAGTGACACTTCCTCTGGCCACGCAGGAGAGAATGAGAGAGAATGAGAGAGAATGAAACGGAATCAAGCAGCATAGGTGCTGCCCTATCTCTTAAAGCCCAAGTCGAACACGGCACCTTCTGCACCCAAAATGACAGGAAAGGTAGGCTGCGCTGCAGTTATCGCTTCAGCGGTCAATCGGTCGAGAGCTTCATCTGTGTGAGTCGGATCATGGTGAAACAGCACCAAGTGTTTCGCAGCAGCGAGGCCTGCAAAAGCAATAGCCTGCTGCATGGTGCTATGCCCCCACCCCACACACTTGGTGTATTCCTCGTTACTATACTGAGCATCATGGATGAGCAGGTTCACATCGGCGGCAAGGGCGTACCCGGAAGTCCACTCGCCAGCCAAGGGAAACCTCGGGACCCCAAGGGTCGGCTCATGGTCGGTAAGATAGGCAAGCGTGGAGGAAGCCGTCGTAATTCGGTAACCGACGGTTGGGCCAGGGTGGCAGACTAAAGCGGAAGAGATATGAAACTCGCCAATATCAAAGTCACCGCAGGGCACTTCGTGCAGGAACAAACGGCAGGGCAATTCCCGCAATCGCACGGGAAAGAGCGGAGGGGATAGGTAACGCATCAAACGTTTCTCGAGACTCAAGGTTGGACTGGCTGGCCCCCAGATGTGGACTTCAGCCGCAGGGTTATACAAGGGGGCAAAGAACCCTAACCCTTGGAGATGATCCATGTGCAAATGGGTCAACAAAATGTTCACTTGGCGTACAGAGGGGGGGAGCGTCGTGCCGAGCCGACGGATGCCGGTGCCGGCATCGAGAACAAGTACAGTATCATTTCCCCCGCGCACTTCTACACATGCCGTGTTGCCACCATATCGCGCCGTCTCTGCGCCCGGTGCTGCCACCGAGCCACGGGTGCCCCATAGAGTAACTTTCATTTCTCGACCTCCCAGAAAATAGCCACTGCTCCCAGATGATGTCCAGCCTGACCGATCAGCGGAAAGGCGGTGATCTCGATATGCCGACGCACGTGGTCTAGCCCCTCGATCCACATATCGCAATGTGTCGGTCGCTGCTCGGTCAAGGCGATCAGCATCGGGCGTGTCTCCGGCGCAAGCGGCACGCCTTGTTCATCTGTAACCACGATGGTCTGCGCCCATTCGTCTGCCGAGAGTTCCCCTGTTTCCTCAAACCGCCTTCCTATAATCACCTCGGCCGACTCATTATAGAAGAGGAGGGTTCCCGCAGAGTCAACGATGATGATCGGCATGGCAAGATAGCTTGCGAGTTGCCGGGTCAAAATCACCTCGATCTCTTTCTGAGCCATAGTGCTCTCCTTCCTCAGCAGACGGCGACAGCGTAGTTATTGTCGCGTCTCTCTTCGAGCGCATCCTCGGGGCTAGCGTCAACTAACACAGCACGCATAATTTGTCTCTCGTCACTCAGCACTCATTGCTCGGTCATCATTCCCCACTTCTCGCTCCTCATTCTTCATTTCCCTCCCCTCTAGCCTTCAGCCTTTAGCCTATCTTCCCATTCATCACTCTTCATTTTTCACTCTTCATTCATTTGAGCCCCGCCTTGCGTAGAGCGGCAAGATAACGCTCTGTTACCATCGGATCTTTGGCGGGAAACCTCTGCTTCGCGACCTCTAGAATAACATCAGGGTCAACATTGGGATTGTGCCGCCGGATCTCCGCTATCTCAGCCCGAGCCTCCTCCAGCCGATCTAGCTCGGCGTAGCAGACGGCCAAGTTAGTATGGGCAGGCTCGATATTGGGGTTGAAGGTGAGGACTTTTTTCAGCGGGACGATCGCCTCTTCATACCGTCCCATCCGGAGATAGCCCCAGCCTAAGCCGAGTAAGTGGAGCGGGAAGCGGGGGTTGAGGCGGAGCGCTTGCTCGTACCATCTTAGGGCTTTTTCTGGTTGTTCCGTCCAACTCAGAATATCTCCCAAGAGCATATGGATATTTGCATTGTTCGGATCAAGGGCAAGGGCTCGTTCTGCCTCGGTGATCGCCCGTTCATGCTGCTTTTTATACAGATAGACCCGAGCCAAAGTGATATGAGCCCCAGGCAGAGCCTCTTGTAGGGCAACAGCCTGTTGTGCCGCCGCAAACGCCTGCTCCAGCGCCTGAGTCTGAGGATCGAGACTCCAGAGGGAGAACCACTCCAACCAATAGGTCCCCCCCAGCCTCGCGTATGCCTCGGCATACTGGGGGTCTAGCGCGATGGCCTTTTCAAACATCTGCCGCGCCTGCAGATTAGCTTCTTTCGTGAAGCGGAGCCAGGATTCTGTCCCACGCAAGACGTAGTCGTACGCTTCGAGATTGTCGGTGTGTTTGCGCACGAGAATTCCGTGCTCCATTAAAGTTAATTGGAGTTTCAGGGTCGTCACGATCTTCTGTACAATTTCGTCTTGTAACGCAAAGATGTCTTGCAGTGGTCGATCATAACGCTCGGACCAGAGGTGTCCGCCGGTGGTGGTATCAATTAACTGCGCGACGATTCGCACGTGATCTGCGGTTTTCTGGACACTCCCCTCCAGCACGTAGCGCACCCCGAGTTCTTTTCCAACATCTTGTACATTGATTGCTTTGCCCTTGTAGGTGAACGCCGTGTTCCGCGCGATGACGAAAAGGCTGGAAATACGAGAAAGGTCATTAGTCAGCACCTCGGTGATGCCGTTACTGAAATAGTCCTGCTGCGGGTCGCCACTCATGTTGTCGAAAGGGAGGACGACGATGGAGGGTTTGTCCGGCAGCGGTAACGCTGCCGGAGTTCCGAGTTCCAAGTTCCGAGTTCCAAGGAGGGAAGGAGAAAAATACCGCACGACGATAAGCCCGGTGACGAACGCTATACTCACGAACACGAGCACGAACACGACCGTCCCCACCCTCCGAGAAAGTTTCAGCCGCTGGATTCGTATAGTCTGGCGTAGACCCTTGGGTGTCTCCGGCATCAGGGCATAGACTTGGAACCGTTCGGCGATGTTCTTCAACTGTGGGCGGCCTAACGAGACCACTGTCCCCAGGTCCAGCTTCTTAGCAACATCCCTATACACAACGTCCGAGATACAGATAGTGTCCGGCTCGGCGAGACTCTGAAGCCGTGACGCGATGTTGACCCCATCACCAAAGACATCGCCGTCTTTCTGCACGATGTCACCTGAGTGAATACCGATACGAATGTGAATCTGCTCATTCGTTGGGTTCTTGGCATTATGGGCTTTGAACTGAGCTTGAATCTGCTGGGCGCACTGCACAGCATGCACGACCGAAGGGAAGTCTACCAGGAAGGCATCACCAACAGTTTTAATGACCGTGCCGTGATGCTCTGCTACCGCGTGCTGGACAATCTGGTTATGCACTTCCAGCAGCCGCAGCGTGCGAGCTTCATCGCTGCCCATCTGACGGCTAAAACCGACGATGTCCGTAAACATGATCGCGGCGAGTTTGCGAGTTTCGCCTTGCAGCATCGAAAGCCCTTCTTTCTGTTTTCCTCTTACCCCGCACGTTCTGGTTCTGTCAAACGTAGCGGTGAAGACGTGGGCGAGCTACAGGTTAGAACGCCGCTAGGAATGTGCGAGGCGTGATAAAGTGCACGGTCTCAAATCTTTTCAACGTGAGCAGGTCTGTATCGCCCGTGACGACATACTCTGCTCCGCCGGCCAGCGCTGCTTCAATGAATATGTCGTCGTCGGGATCACGGCAGACCTTGACTTTCCGGTCTGGTATCACAAGTACGCCACGCAGGGCGATCAGAGCAAGCAGAGCTTCGATCTGGGCCCTTTCCAGGTGGTATTTGTGGCGGATGCGTGGGAGGGCCAGTTTTTCGATCAATTCGTCGAGCATCGGAACGGAATACACCAGAATGTACTCATTCTTGCGTAGACGTGAGAGCACTGGTCCAACCGTCCCTTGCGGCTTGATCAGGGCACGGATCAGGATATTGGTGTCCACCACGGCGCGCATTAGGCTTTGCGCTTTCGAGCCCGTACGGTTTTGGTCGCCTGGATCAGGTCAGTTTCGATTTCCTTGTCTGTGTATTGAGCATTAAGGTTGGCCATGCGACGAAGGGCGCGGTCAACACGGTCCAGAACGCCAGTCTCGTCTGCCTGGACAAATTTGCGATAGTGCTCGTAGGGAATAATGACCGCTTCGGGGCGGCTGCCGCGGGTCAGAATGTAAGGGGTGTGTCGTTCGACTACCTCGTCGAAGACCATGCGAAATTTTCGCTGCAATTCTGTGACCCCGATGATTCGATCCATACAGCTCTCCATTCTCTACTATAAACTTTAATATGAAGAAATCTATGAGCTATTAGAAGGCAATGCAACTGTTGGGGCAATGTCGCCCAGGAGAATACAGATGCGGATGGGGGATCTGCCCGACTTTCTTGCTCTCGGGGTTATGGATTTTAACCTGGGATTGAATCGCTTCAACAGTTTTCCACCAACCGTCAAGCAAAATTGACGACCAGCGCCGTTTCTCTTGCATTTTTCCGTGGCCTCGTTCTTGCTCTCCTCTTCAAATGACACCGATTCGTTGAGGGGGAGAGAATTCATGCTACGGACGCTTCTGTTGTCTATCGCCTTGCCCTCTATGCTCATGGCTTCCACAGCATGGGCGCAATTTGCCAATGGCCGGGCGTTGGCTGAGTTAGAAGAAGTTGGTGTGGTCGTTGCCGAGGTCCACCCCGATGCTGAACAGCGGGGATTATCACGCGGAGCGCTCCAGCACGGTGTCGAAAAACAGTTGCAAGCCGCCGGGATGCGTATCGTCACCGGTCTGAATGGGAAGGGACTCGAAAAACCGCTGCTCTATCTCGCGGTCGGCGTTGCCCCGTTGGACCAATTCCCTGTCTATAGTGTCAACGTCTCTTTACAGCTCCGTCAATCCGCCTGCTTAGAACGTAATCTGGTTATTTGTACGCCAACGGTGACCTGGGAAGAAACAGGTGTGGCACGTACGGTTGATATATCAGAGCTAACCTCCGTCCAGCGTGATGTGCAGTCGCTGGTGAAACGTTTCACGGCTGCCTATTACGCAGAAAACCACCGATAGAGCGACACGTTCATTGGTATTCAGCCATGTACACGACATTCTTTGGCTTCACTGACAAACCCTTCGCGCTGACCTCGGACCCACAAGTATTCTATACTAACCCTGTCTATCAACGGGCGTATGCCACGCTTCTCTATGGACTTTGCGAGCGCAAAGACCTGATCGTATTCACCGGCGAAGTTGGCACCGGTAAGACCACTCTTCTGCGCCGCATTACGCAGCACCTGGAAGAAACCACCCATTTCCTCTTTTTCTCGTATACCACCCTACCCTTCGACGACATTGTCAGCTTCCTCTGCCAGGAACTTCAGGTTCCCGTCAAAGAAACCGCCCGGCGACACCAGAAAATTGTTGCACTCAAAGACGTACTCCTCGCACACGTTCGTAAAGGTCAGAACACAGTGCTAGTCATCGATGAAGCGCAGAATCTTGAAGAAGAGACGGTCACTGCACTTGTGTCACTCTGCCTAGGAAAGACGCTGACCGAGCCGCTCCTGCCTCTTGTGCTGGCTGGCCAACCAGAGTTCGATGCCTTGCTGAAAGGCTCCTCGCTGCGACAGGTTGCTCAGCGCATAAACCTGCACTGTCGACTTGACCGTCTCAGAGATGAAGATGTTGCTCCGTACATCCTCCACCGTCTCCGCGCAGTCGGTCACGAGCAGCAAGACATTTTTACTCCAGGAGCGTTGCAACAGATCGTGACCCATGCTGCAGGCATTCCGCGCAAGATCAATCTCCTTTGCGATAACGCGCTCCTGCTTGCGTATGCTGACATGCAGAAAACCGTCTCTGCCGAGATGATCGACGAAGTTGCCGACGATTTCTTACTCCCAGCAAGTTCGGGTGGTGACTTAGATTCCCTCGTCAGTGACATAGACACTCAGAGTGATGAACCATCTGCCGAGAATTCGAAGTCACTCCACCAGTGGACAGGAACCCTCAAGAACCAAGTCCAAGCCATGTGGTTGGACCTGAGCAGACGGGTACATGCATACCAGTCACCACAGTTGGGTTGGACCGAGGGTGGGCTTGTTTTTGCGGTGTTGTTTCTGCTCTTCTTTCGGAGCACTACTCCTGACGTTATCCGACTCACAGCTCTAGAGCCGACTCCGGAACGGGCCCACGCGTCGCTCCCTCCTGCATCACAAGCTCTACCAGAGTTATCTTCTCAGGCTCCGCCCTCGCTTGTGAATGAACCGCAGCCCATATCACTCACTACTCAGGACCAAAACCCGCTGGATGAAATGAACAGCCGCGACACTCTGCAACCGGTTGTTGAGCGCCACCAAGTCACCCAAGAGCAACCGACCTCCCATCAATCTCAGCCTGCCCAGCCTGAACTCCCTTCCGTTCAACCCCACAACCCACGCGAAAAACCCGCCAAGCCTTCTCAAAAAGAGGAACACCATATCCCCACGCTCTTAGTTCGCGCTGAACGGCAGGTCGCTGAGTTACACCAGGCAACCGAGCTGTTGACTGTCGAGATCGATCGCCTCACCAGCATAAGTGAAGAAGGGACCAATAACACTCCACAAAGCACGAAGGATTCTCGGCGTGCCATCGCCCTGTTGACGCGTGCACAACAACACGGGGCTGCCCTTCACGAGGCTATCTTACAGCTTACGGGGAACACGACTGAGCAAACACCAACTGCCGGCACTCGTTTGACTGCTCTTCTCAAACAAGCCAACCAATCCGAAACGTTACTCCGGCAAACCACGACACAACTGCAAGCAACCGCCTTGCGGCGAGTCAAAGCACAGCTTCAAGAAGAGAAGAAACACCTTACCGAGAGCGCACAGGAAGAATTTGACCCTCCCTCGGAAGGAGAGCACGGGAGTCCTTCCCAAACGGTATGGTCTCCAGAGCAAAATTCCCTTTCGTCCGGCAACAACACGCAAGGCTGGACACCGCTCATGTTGGCAGCGTTGCGAGGAGACGAAGACGCAGTGCGTCGCCTGCTCATTTACGGCGCAGAGGTTAACGCTACCAATAACGTCGGAGGCAACGCGTTCATGACCGCCGCCCTTCAAGGTCATCACCAGATTGTGCGGATCCTCCTCGACAAAGGCGCAACACTCAACGCGAAAAACAACAAAGGGTGGACCGCGCTCATGTATGCCGCGTGGAACGGCCACACTGACATCGTGAAAATGCTCCTGGCCAGGGGAGCGGACGTCAACGCGCAAAACGCCGAAGGGTGGACCGCACTCATGTATGCCACCTGGAAAGGCCAGAGTGAAACCGTACGTGCCTTGGTGGCCGGCCGGGCTACAATCACGACGCTGAATCACGCTGGCGAGTCAGCACTCACGGTCGCAGCCGATCGAGGCAATAGTGAGATCGCTATGCTATTGGGTCAGCCCAAGGCTGAGAAGTAGGCACTTTTCAATAGGGTAAGAGTCTATTCGAATAACTCTCAATGCCGTGAATGCGCTGGGGTTTCCAAATTCCCCGCTCGGTTGCGCCTTCGCCGCCCCCTTTAACAAAGGGGGTCGACAGACGCGGAGCGACTGGCGGGGGGATTTTTCCCCTCGTGCACCCCCATGCGGGGTTATTCGGACAGGCACTAAGCGCAAATCCGACAAAACAGAAAGTGTTTTCGATCAGGAGGTTTCCATGTTCACGACTGCAAAAACTCAGGCTTGGTTCTTCTTCGCCCTCGTCAGCAGTATATGGCTCGTTCCCATCACGAGTACGATTGCTGGTGAACAAAGCTTGCCGACCCAAAACGAGGTGCGTCGCTGGGTCGCGACAAATCTGGAGACTCCGCCCCTCTTCAAAGAAGGCGATATCCTCACTCGAAATGACTTGGGGAAGCTCCGTCCGTTTCTTCCTCCGGGCTATGTTGAGGAGTTCGACTTTGCCGGGGTAGAATTTCACGTTTCTCCGTCAGGCAATTACGCGCCTCACTCCGATTACTTAGCTGCCACCGAGAAGTTTTCGCACCAAGCCCGGCTGGCACCAGACGGTGCACTGGAAAATTATGTCGCCGGCCGCCCGTTCAGCCAGGAGCAACTTTCTCGTGAGGACTCCCGCTCAGGACTCAAGGCGGCGTGGAATTTCAACCACCGCTGGAAATTTTACGGGATGCAGGTCCAACGCTATCTTGGTGCACTTTTAGCTAAAGGAGGGACAGCCACCCCACTCCCCGGCTACCCATCGGATCTGATTCAAGGTGGAGGAACAGTTGAACGGTATCTCACCGCTCTGTATCACCAGGCATATTACACGCATCTTGCTCAGGCGGCGAAGACGCAATATCTCCTGCCTCTACCTGGAGCGGGAGAATTTGAGTATAAGCACTACCTCGAATTTCTTGAACCGTACGACCTCCGCGGGACCCGTTATCTCATCTATCGCTACGAGGATGCTCGCAAACAAGACGATGCCTGGTCGTTTCTTCCCCGCCTGCGCAAGGTGCGTCGTCTCTCGGTACAGGAGCGAGATACACCTCTTGCTGGCACGGAAATGACCCTAGACGATTTCACCGGCTTTTCTGGTCGCGTCCTTGATCACCAATGGACGTTCCTCGGCAAGAAAACCATCTTGCATGTCATGAATTCGCGCCACCCGTATGCCCGTTTCTTTGGCCCCAATGGCTGGCTCCCGAACGATCAGTGGGAACTCCGCCCCTGTATCGTGGTCGAACAGACTCCGCTCGAAGAGCGATCGTACAGCAGCAAGATCTTCTTCTGGGATGCGCAGACGTATGAAACCGTTCTCGTATTGATTTTTGACCGACAGGGGAATTTGTGGAAAGTAAACCACCTGCTGCACGGGTGGTCAGAAGATCCCACCCAGGCAGAAGTGGATCGAGGGAAACGCCTCCCGCGCAATATCGGCTCAACCATCATTGACCTGCAGAAGCAACAAGCTACGGTCTTTTCCGCTTCAGAGATCATGTACCCAGAGGTCACTCCGGGTGAAGTCTTTGCACGTTATGATGTCAACGTGTTGACCGAGGGAAGACGGTAAATCAGGCCGCAAAAGAGAGGACTTTTACCGCACCCATTTGGCATGCCTCCGGAAGAAGAGAGAGCCGATGTCCCAGAGTAAAGCCACTCCTCCTGCGGTGAGAATGCCAAAAGCTGCAAGTGCCATTGAGAGGAATAACGAAGATAAGGCGTCTGTCACCATGATCCACCTCCTGGAACAGACTGAATTCCAATCGTCGTATGAACTCGGTTTCCTAAAAAATTCTTCCCTCCTCAACTCCACCCCACTCTCTCACGCGGCTTCACTATTACCATACTTCAAACTAAGAAGTGTACCCTACTTTGGAATAATCTGATTTGTCAAATTTTTTCCTAGTTTCCCCCTGTCTCAAGGCGATTCAGCTCAGTCACAGCAAATGTATACTCACTAAAATTCTTCCTGCCATTTTCCTTGACCCACTGGAGATGTGGGACCGCCCCCTCCCGCTGGCCCGCCAACGCCAGGTCCAGGCCAAGGTACGTTCGTGCCTCGGTCTTCTTATCCAGGTCAGTCGCTGCAGCGAGCAGATCATCGGCAGACAGGTCGCGCCGCAAGTAGCGGATCACCGGATAGGGCCACACAGAGGTATCACAGTTCGCCGCAGCCTCATCGAGGAAGGCGCGGGCTTCGCTTTCTCGCTGGGCTCGACGGTCACCAAACGTACCAAAGATCGCCATGTACTGTGCCCGTTCGTCTTTCCAGCCTGTAATTTTCACATAGGCACGGGCATCCGCCGCCACCTCGCTTCGTCCCAAGATCATATACACCAGACCCCGGTTAAAGAGCGCCCCACTATGGCTCGGGCTGAGCCGCAGCGCTTCATCGTAATCTTTCAGGGCACGCTCATATTTTCCCGTATCACTATACGCATTCGCGCGATTGAAATACGCCTCTGCATATTGAGGGTCCAGGGCGAGCGCAGCATCATAATCTTTTAAGGCTCGCTCGTTCTGCCCGGTTTCGTTATGGGCCATACCACGACCGTGGTACGCCTCTGCCGACTGCGGGTTGAGGCGAATCGCTTTATCAAACGCCGCGATAGCGTCTCGCTGGCGCCTTTCACTGAGTAATCGAATCCCCTCATCGTAAGCATCGCTCGCCTCATCTCCCCACACTTGGCTGTTCGCCCCTATTCCCAGAATAAGCGCGACGCTCAAAAACATCACTAAGCCAAACCGCTTCATACGTTCTTCCTCCAGTCAGCGAGTGTTCTTTGTGACATATTCTGGAGGGTCTGTCTTGTCCACGTAAACGTTCAGCAGTCAGCCGTCAGCTATTAGTAAAAATACGGAGAGGTGTATCCTGGGAACTCTGCCTCGTGGTAGAAATGGGGTAAAAGCTTTTGTATTTTCCTGTCTGGCTGATTACTGAAAGCTGATAGCTGAATGCTTGCCTTTTGTGTTGGAGGACCCTTATGTTTGTCGTTACCAATCGTATTCCCGTCGCCCCCGGCCATGAGGCCGAATTCGAAGACCGATTCCGTCACCGTGCGCATCTAATCGACCGCTCACCAGGGTTTATCAAAAATCTGGTGATGCGCCCGGTGCAGCGTCGGTTTAATCACCAAACCGGCCAATGGGAGGACAAAACTGAGCAAGGCTACTACTTGGTGCAAACCTACTGGGAAACTGAACAGGCATTCTGGGATTGGACGAAAAGCGAGTCGTTTCGGGTCGCTCACAGTAACCGGCCCCCAGCAGAAATGTTTGCTGGTCCTAACGTCCTGGAAATTCATGAGGTCGTGCTGAATACGGAGAAGTCATGAGGGAAAGACAGAGATAGAGATAGAGATAGAGAGAAAAAGGGCGGAGCGGTCTCTGTCTCTCGTCTCTAGCCGTCTTCTACAGAGCGACGACTCATCAAAGTCGGGTGGAGTGGCTACGTAGGCCTTTCCCACCCCCATCTTCTTTCCAGGAGGTTTCCCTATGCAGGACCGTCTCATCGAACGCTTCCGTTCCATTGCTCCCCGAGTCAATTTCTGTTCGTTGCGTTTTGTCCACTCGCACTCTGAGTATCTATCCGTTCGGCAAAACATTCTCCAACCCGTCTCTACGTCCGAAGATGCTGGCGCAATGATTACTGTGGTAGACAGCGGTGGGCTCGGTTACGCTGGAACGAGTGACCTGACAGAGACAGGACTACGACGCGCCATTGAGCATGCCCAAGCGTGGGCTCGGTCGAGTGCCGGTCGCAGTGTGGTGGATTTCTCCACTGTTCCTTTTCCACAACCGATAGGGGAATACCTCAGTCCGGTGCAAACCTCGTGGGATACGGTTCCGCTATCTGGGAAGATCGACGTACTTCGGGCGGAATGTCAACGATTAAAAACCGACGACCGCATCGTCGATTGGGATGCCTCACTCTGGTACACAGAAAGTGACACTCTCTATGTGACTGCCGATGGCGGACAGGCCCATCAACGCTTTCGCTATATCGTCCCGATGCTGAGCGCTACAGCCAATACTGCTGCTGAAACGCAAAGCCGCACCTTCGTCGGACGTGGCTATTGCCGCCAAGGTGGTTGGGAAGTGCTGCAACAGAGCGGATTTCACGACGCTGCACTGCGCATTGCCGATGAAGCTCTACAATTGCTGCTGGCGCCGAACTGTCCCACTGGCAAGATGGATGTCCTGCTTGCCCCCGATCAGATGATCTTGCAAATCCACGAGTCGATTGGCCATCCGTTGGAATTGGATCGGATCCTCGGTGATGAACGCAACTACGCGGGCACCAGTTTTGTCACTCCTGAGATGTTCGGCACCTATCGCTACGGGTCCGATCTCCTCAACGTCACGTTTGATCCGACCCAGCCAGGAGAGTTTGCCAGTTATCGCTTCGACGACGAAGGGCAGCCTGCTCACCGTGAATATCTGATTCAACATGGCCTGCTCCAGCGCGGGCTCGGTGGGGTAACGTCACAAGCCCGGATCAAACTCCCTGGGGTGGCCAATGCGCGAGCCGCCAGTTGGAATCGCCCACCCATCGACCGTATGGCTAATCTCAATCTCGAAGCTGGCACCTCCGGTTTTTCTGACATGGTCGCTGCGATTGAACGCGGAGTGTATATGCAAACGAATTGTTCGTGGTCGATTGACGATTCTCGCAACAAATTTCAGTTCGGCTGCGAGTGGGGACAGTTGATCGAAAATGGCAAATTGACCACGGTCGTAAAGAACCCCAACTATCGTGGGGTTTCCGCAACATTCTGGCGCAGCCTGAAGATGGTCGGGGCTCCCGATACGGTAGAGGTCTTGGGATCACCATACTGTGGCAAAGGGGAACCCAATCAAGTAATTCGGGTGGGTCATGCATCACCTCCCTGTGTGTTTGCTGATGTGGAAGTCTTTGGAGGAGAATAGCCATGCAGGAGTATTTTTATCAGCTCGCCGATCACCTCACAGCGCTTCTTCGTGAACCTGAGGTCTACACGTGCTCCTTCTCTGCTGAAGACTCAGACTTCGTCCGTTTCAATCGCAGCGCTGTCCGGCAAGCCGGAACAGTGATGCAACGCTATCTTTCCCTTTCGCTGATCAACGGTGCACGCCATAGTGAAGGGACGATCACCGTCTCTGGCGATTTTTCCCTCGATTGTGAACATGCGGCACAACTCCTCACCAGCTTGCGAGAGAAGCTGAATTATCTCCCAGACGATCCCCACCTCCTCTATGCTACCGAGGTACGCTCAACTGAACATCACGGAAAGAATCAACTGCCAGAGGAGAGTGCAGCAATCGTTGCGGCGATCTTAGAGGCGGGTCAAGGCCGCGACTTGGTCGGCTTCTACGCAGCGGGAGGGATTCACAACGGATTCGCGAACTCGTTTGGGCAGCGTAACTGGTTTTCTAGTTATAGCTACAATTTTGACTGGAGTTTCTACCACCAAGGCGACAAAGCGGTCAAAGAAAGCTACGCCGGGTTCGTGTGGAATCCAACTGCGTTCGCCCATAAAGTCGAGACCGCGGCCGCAGAACTCGCCGTCCTGGCGCAACCACCCCGCACAATCGAGCCGGGGCGTTATCGCGTGTATCTAGCTCCCGCAGCGCTGGCTGAAATTATTGGACTCTTACATTGGGGCGGCTTTGGCCTCAAAGACCATCGCACCAAGCAAACCACATTGCTCAAGATGATCGAAAACGGCACCCGCCTTCATCCTAGCGTGAGTATTTGTGAGAATACGGCGGATGGTGTTGCCCCTAATTTTCAGGATGCTGGCTTCATCAAACCCGATCGGGTGGTGTTGATCGACAAAGGAGCCTTTCGTGAGTGTTTGGTCTCACCTCGTTCTGCCAAAGAGTACGGCGTGCCAACAAACGGTGCCGGGGACGGAGAGATGCCTGAGTCAATCGCTGTCGCGGCTGGTGACATTCCTTCTGACGATGTTGTACGTCAACTCGATACTGGCGTGTACATCAACAATCTGTGGTATCTCAACTACTCAGACCGTCCGGCCTGCCGCATCACCGGCATGACGCGCTTTGCCACCTTTTGGGTAGAAAACGGTCGGATTGCTGCCCCGCTTAATGTGATGCGCTTTGATGAGACCCTCTACCGCATGCTGGGGGAGAACCTGCTTGGGCTGACAGCAGAGCGCGATTTGATTTTCGACGCCGGCACTTATGGTGGTCGCTCGACTAGTAGCAGCCGCCTGCCTGGTGCG
>Ga0187892_10007470_pt1 | contig 15573 bp, 16 predicted proteins | sample MA1701073metaG_FD_139345 | JGI IMG/M metagenome (GOLD analysis project Ga0187892, IMG submission 139345) | Bio-ooze microbial communities from a basaltic lava cave in the Kipuka Kanohina Cave System on the Island of Hawaii, USA - MA170107-3 metaG ... | reverse complement strand
GTGCGCTCGTGGCAGCGACGTCTCGGCCAGTTGCTCGGCGGGCAGGGACGTGGTGCCGGCGGCGGACCGACGCGCGTGAACTGGGTCGGACTGCTCGTGATTTTCATCGCGGTGTGGGCCGCAACCGGTTTCTATCGCGTCGGCGCGGCGGAACGCGGCGTGGTCACGCGCTTCGGGCGCTACGTGGAAACGACGATGCCCGCGTGGCACTGGCGTTATCCCTGGCCCATCGAATCGGTGCGCATCGTGGACGTCGCGCGGGTCGAAAGCATCGACGACAAGACGCGCATGCTCACCTCCGACGAGAACCTCGTCGACATCAGCGTCGCGGTGCAGTACCGGCGCTCGGATCCCGTGAAGTATCTCTTCAACGTGCGCGATCCCGAGGAAACCCTGCGGGACGTGAGCGAGAGCGCGATTCGCGAAATCATCGGCCAGAGCCGCCTCGATGCCGTGCTCGGCGCCGGGCGACAGGAGATCACCGAGCGCACGCAGGTGCTGGTGCAGCGCACTTTGGATGCCTACCAGACCGGCATCGAGATCGGCACCGTGAACCTTACCGCCGTCAGCGTTCCCGAGCAGGTGGCGCCTTCGCAGCGTGACGCGATCAAGGCGCGGGAGGACAAGGATCGTTACAGCCAGGAAGCCCAGGCCTATGCGAACGAGATCGTGCCCAAGTCTCGCGGAACCGCCACTCGGCAAATCCAGGATGCCGAAGCCTACAAGTCCCGCGTGGTTGCGGAGGCGCAAGGCGAGACCTCACGCTTCGGCCAGGTGCTCACCGCGTACGAGCGTGCTCCCGGCGTGACTCGCGATCGCCTGTACCTCGAGACACTGGAAAGCGTGCTCGGCCGCTCGCGCAAGGTAATCATCGATACGGAAGGCAACAGCAACGTCATCTACCTGCCCCTCGACAAGTGGATGCAGCGCAATGGCGCGTCCACTTCTCCGGATCCGGGTGCGCTGCTGGCGCCCGGCGCCGTTCGCAGCTCGGAGCAGCCGCTCGAAACAGTGACGGCGGATCCGTCGCGCTCGCGGGGAGAACGCTGATGTCCGGCCGTTCTTTCTACGCTGTCGTCGTCGCCGGCGTCGCCGCAGTGCTGTTCATATTCGGCACCTACACGGTCAAGCAGACCGAGCTGGCGCTCGTGTTCTTCATGGGCGGCGACATCGTGCGCGTCCAGTCCGAGCCGGGCCTGCATCTCCGCATTCCGTTCGTTCACAACGTCAAGACGTTCGACCGACGCATCATCACGCAGAACCACCCGCAGGAGTCCTTCCTGACCAGCGAAGGCAAGATCCTGAACGTGGATTTCTTCGTAAAGTGGCGCATCCGGGATGTGGCCGGCTATTTCCGGTCCACCGGCGGGCTCGAAGAGAACGCCAACAACCGTATCGGCGACAGCGTCCGCGACGAGATCAAGGGCGTCATCACCACCCTCACGATCCAGCAGATCGTGGCCGCGGAACGCGCCGCCGTCACGGGCAAGCTGCTGAAAGAAGCGAGCCGGAAAGTGAACGAGCTCGGCGTCGACCTCGTCGACGTGCGCATCCGGCGTATCGATCTGCCCGACGAGGTGAGCGATTCCGTCTACCGGCGCATGCAGCAGAGCTTCGCGGCGCAGGCCGCGAAGTTGCGCGCCGAAGGCATGGCCGCGGCGGAAACGATACGCGCGCAGGCCGATCGCGAGCGCACCGAGATCCTGGCGCAGGCCTCGCGCGAAGCGCAGCAGATCCGCGGCGATGGCGATTCCCAGTCGACGGAGATCTACGCCCGCACCTACAACCGCAACCGGGAGTTCTACCAGTTCTATCGCAGCCTGCAGGGCTACCGGAATTCAATGGGGCGCGACAACGACGTGCTCGTGATCTCCCCGGACAGCGAATTCTTCAAGTACCTGAAGCGACCCGAAGGCCGCTGACGTCCGGGCGTGCGGCCATGCTGTGGTCCGACCTGCTTGCCGCCTGCGCGCTCTATCTCGTGCTGGAAGGAATCATGCCGTTTCTGAATCCTCAGGGAATGCGCCGCGCGCTGCAGGCCTTCGCGGCGCTCGAGGACGGCACACTGCGCGCGATTGGCCTCTCCTGCATGATCGCGGGCGCGGCCCTCTTGTACTGGGTCCGCGGCTGACACAGAGCAAGCAAAGATGGGCAAGAACGTAGTCGTCATCGGTACGCAGTGGGGAGACGAGGGCAAGGGCAAAGTCGTCGACCTGCTCACCGAGGGCGTCGCGGCCGTTGCGCGCTTCCAGGGCGGCCACAATGCCGGGCACACGCTGGTGATCGGTGGCGAGAAAACGATCCTCTCGCTGATTCCGTCGGGCATCCTGCACCCGGGCGTGAAGTGCTTCATCGGCAACGGCGTGGTGCTTTCGCTGTCCGCGCTGCTCAGCGAATCCAGGATGCTCGCCGACAAGGGCGTGGCGGTTTTCGAGCGCCTGTACATCAGTCCGGCGTGCCCGTTGATCCTTCCCTCGCATGTCGCCCTCGACAAGGCGCGCGAGCATGCGCGTGGCGAAAATGCCATCGGCACCACGGGCCGCGGCATCGGACCGGCGTACGAAGACAAGATCGCGCGCCGTGCGGTGCGCGTCTCCGACCTGTTCCATCGCGAGCGCTTTGCCTCGCGACTGGGCGAGGTGCTCGACTATCACAATTTCCTGCTGCGCGAGTACTACAAGGTCGGCACGATCGACTTCCAGCAGGTGCTCGATGAGAGCCTGGCGCAGGCCGACCGCATTCGGCCGCTCGTTACCGATGTCACGCTAGCGTTGCGCAACGTGAACGCAGAGGGCGGCAGCATCCTGTTCGAAGGGGCTCAGGGTGCTCTGCTCGACATCGACCTCGGTACCTATCCGTACGTCACCTCTTCGAACACGAGCGCGGGCGGCGCCGCGGTGGGCACGGGCCTCGGCCCGCGCAATATCGATGAGGTGCTGGGGATCGTGAAGGCCTATGCCACTCGCGTCGGCGGTGGGCCGTTCCCAACGGAGCTGTTCGACGAAGTCGGCGAGCACCTGTCGCGTGTCGGTCACGAGTTCGGCGCGGTCACGGGGCGCAGACGCCGATGCGGCTGGTTCGACGCTGCGGCGCTGCGCCGCGCCGTGATCAACAGCAGCGTCAGCGGTCTCGGCGTGATGAAACTAGATGTGCTCGATGGAATCGACACAGTGAAGGTCTGCGTCGAGTACCGCATGGGCGGCAAGCGCATCGATTGCGCACCGGCGATACCGGATGCCTATGCGGAATGCGAGCCGGTGTACGAGGAGTTGCCCGGTTGGAAGGAATCCACTGTCGGGATCACGGAGTACGAACAGCTGCCCGTGAACGCGCGGCGCTACCTCGAGCGGCTCGCCCAGCTCGTGGGCGTTCGCATGGACCTGGTATCGACCGGCCCGGATCGCTCGCAGACGATTGTGCTGCGCAACCCGTTCGAAGAATAGGCCTTTCGAAGAGGCTGCATGAGGGTCAGCTGGTGCCCAGGAGAGGACTCGAACCTCCACGGATCGCTCCACTGGTACCTGAAACCAGCGCGTCTACCAATTCCGCCACCTGGGCTCGTCGCGAAAGCGCCGGCTGGCGACCCCCCGCGAGAAGGCGCCGCATTCTACGGACGTGCCGGTAGCTTGTCAATTTGCAACGCCTGGACGCAAAGAGAAATGCGAAAAACACCGACGAAGTGCCGCGACAGGATGACCTCGGGCACATGAGCAGCAGGAAAGCGCGCTGGGAGGAACGCGACCCGGAGTTCGCCGCCGAGGGCCGGCGCTACGCGGAGCCGATTCCGAGCCGCGCGTTCATTCTCCAGGAGCTGAGCCAGGCCGACCGGCCGCTCGCCCCCGACGAGCTTTCCGAGCGGCTCGGCGTGCGCAAGCCGGCCTTGCGCCACGCGATGGAGAAGCGCCTGCAGGCCATGATGCGCGATGGCGAGCTGATGCGCGACGGGCGGGGCCGCGTCGCACTGCCCAAGGACCTCGGCACCCTCTCCGGGCGAGTCATCGCGCACCGCGACGGTTATGGGTTCCTCGAACCCGACGGGGGCGGCGCGGACGTGTATCTCGATCCCCGCCAGATGGCGACCGTCATGAATGGCGACCGTCTCGGCGTGCGTGTGTTGACGGACGACGGGCGCGGGCGGCGCTCGGGCGTGCTCGTCAAGGTGCTCGAACGGGGCACGAAGGAGGTTGCCGGGCGTTTCGAGGACGGAGGCGATGCGGCGTTCGTCGTGCCGGAAGACCCGCGCCAGCGTCACCGCGTGATCATTCCCAGTGCCGAGCGCAATGGCGCGCGCAACGGCGACATGGTCGTCGCGCGAATCCTCGAACATCCCGCGCCGGGTACCTCCGCCATCGGCAGCGTGCTTCGCATTCTCGACACGCACAACGCAGCGCAGCTGGCGGCGGAGATGGCAATCGTGAAATACGGGTTGCCACAGGAATGGCCGCCGGATGCTCTGAACGAAGCGGCCGCCTGGGGCACGGCCGTGCGTCCGGAGGATATCGAAGGACGCGAGGACCTGCGCCAGGCGGCGCTGGTCACCATCGATGGCGAGGACGCACGCGATTTCGACGACGCCGTCTACTGCGAGCCGCGTCGCGGCGGCTGGTGCCTCTACGTTGCCATCGCGGACGTCAGTCACTACGTGCGAACCGGCGGCGCGCTCGATCGCGAAGCGCAGCTGCGCGCGACGTCCGTGTATTTCCCCGACCGCGTCCTGCCGATGCTCCCGGAAGCGCTCTCCAACGAGCTGTGCTCGCTGAAACCCAAGGTCGATCGCCTCTCGATGGTGTGCGAGATGCGCGTCAACGAGGAAGGCGAAGTCACGCGCAGCCGTTTCTATCCCGCCGTGATCCGTTCGCACGCGCGCCTCACGTACACGCAGGTGGCGGCGATGCTGCTCGGCCAGGATCCGGACCTGCGCCAGCAGCATCGGGACCTGGTGCCACACCTCGAACACCTGCACCAGCTCTATGGCGTCCTGCGCAAGGCGCGCGAACGCCGCGGCGCACTCGATTTCGACGCGCCCGAAGTCAAGATCCGCCTGAGCTCCGGGGGCGCGGTGGCGGGAGTCGATGTGCATGCCCGCAACGACGCGCATCGGCTGATCGAGGAATGCATGATCGCCGCGAACATCGAGGCGGCGCGGTTCCTGCGCAAGCGCAAGGTGCCGACGCTCTACCGCGTCCACGGTGAGCCCGAGGAACGCAAGGTTTCGGACCTGCAGCGCATGTTGCGTGCCCTCGGCGTAGGCGTGAAGTTCCCCGAGAAGATCGGTACGCGCGAGCTGCGCCAGGTCCTCAAGCTCATTGCGGGAAGGCCCGACGCTGCGTTCATCGAGAGTCTGCTCATCCGTTCGCTCCCGCAGGCGGTCTACCAGCCGTCGAACATCGGTCACTTCGGCCTGGGTCTCGAGGAATACGCGCACTTCACCTCGCCGATCCGCCGTTACCCGGATCTGCTGGTGCATCGTGGCATTCGTCACGCGCTGGCCGGCGCGAAGAATTTCGCGTACTCGACGGGCGAGATGGAGCGCCTCGGGGCACTCTGCTCCGAACGCGAACGTCGTGCCGACGAAGCCGCACGCGAAGTGCTCGCCTACCTGAAATGCGACTACATGCGCGATCACGTGGGCGACGAGTTCGAGGCCGTGATCACAACCGTGGTCGAGTTCGGCCTCTTCGTGCAGCTCGCGAACCTGCAGGTGGACGGGCTGGTACACGCGAGCTCGCTGCGAGGAGACCAGTACGACTACGAAGCGGCGCGCGTGGCCTGGGTTGGGCGACGCACGCGTCGCATGTACCGGCTTGGCATGCGAGTGCCCGTGCGCCTGAAGCGGGTCGACATGATCGAGCGGCAGCTCGATTTCGAGCTGGCGAATGAGCCTGCGGCGGAAGTCGGCGGCGGCCACGACCGACCTCGCGGTGCCCGTCGTGCAGGAGCCCGGCGGGGACGATGAGCGAACGCAGCCTCGTTCACGGCCTGCATGCGGTGCGGTGGCTGCTCAAGCGCCATCCGGAGCGCGTGCGCCAACTGTGGCTGCAATCCGGCCGCGACGACGGGCGCGGCGCTGAAATCCAGGAGATGGCGCGCTCGCTCGGGCTTTCTCTGCAGCGAGCAGATGCCCGTACCCTGGACAAGATGACCGGCGAGGCGGCGCACCAGGGTGTCGTGGCGGAGATTGCGGCCGCGCGCAGCTGGAACGAGGACGAGCTCTGGTCGTTCCTGGATCGAGTCACGGAGCCGCCGCTGTTGCTGCTGCTCGATGGCGTACAGGATCCACACAACCTGGGCGCGTGCCTGCGAACCGCCGATGCGTGCGGTGTGCTTGCCGTCGTCGTTCCGAAGGATCGCGCGGCAGGACTCACTCCTACCGTGCGGAAGGTCGCCGCGGGCGCGGCAGAAACCGTTCCCCTCGCAATCGTCACCAACCTGGCTCGCGTGATGCGAACGCTGAAAGATCGACAGGTGTGGATCGTCGGTGCGACGGCCGATGCCGAGAAGTTCGTCCACGAAGCCCAGTTGCAGGGACCGCTCGCCATCGCAATGGGTGGGGAGGGCGAGGGGCTTCGACGTCTCACGCGCGATTCGTGCGACTACCTCGTGCGCCTGCCGATGCTGGGTGCAGTCGAGAGCCTGAATGTCTCGGTCGCTGCCGGGATGATGCTGTACGAAGCTGTGCGTCAGCGTTCCAACTAGACAGAGTTTCGTCGGCCTCGGGCGGCGAGGCCTTCCCGAGCCGACTCCTAACCCTCAAGCCGCACAGGTGTAGCGGCCAGCTCCCCAACAACTGTCGTCCATTGCCGCACCCGCCATTTCGTGACCAGACCCTGTTGCACGTAGGGATCGGCTGCCGCAAAGGCCTCGGCGGCTGCGGGCGAGTCTCCCTTGAACAGCAGAAGCGCGTTGTCGACGGGGTCGGCCAGCGCTCCGCCCATGACCATTTCGCCCCGGGCACAGGCGGCCCAAGCGAGCTTGAGGTGTTCCGCCCGCAACGCTCCCCGGCGGGTCAGATAGTCAGGTGAAAGGTCATACACGAGCAGGTAGTGGCCCATTGAAGAACGCTCCCGGTGGCCCGGCGCGTATTCTGGCAGGGCGGAACGGTCGAAGGCGGCAAATGGCTTGCCCACCCGGGCGCGCTCCAGTACCATTTCGCGCCTTTCGCCCGGGTCAACCCGGGCGCCTATTTGTAACTCCTTGCCACACCGGGCTTTTCGCTTCACCGGGTGGCTTCAACCACAGGGAGCAGCGAATGCGTCATTACGAGATCGTCTTCCTGGTTCACCCGGACCAGAGCGAGCAGGTTCCGGCCATGCTCGAGCGCTACAAGGGCATGATCGCCGCCGGCGGCGGGGTCATTCACCGGCTCGAGGACTGGGGTCGTCGCCAGCTCGCATTCCCCATCGCCAAGGTCCACAAGGCGCACTACGTCCTGGTCAACGTCGAATGCGATCGCAAGACGCTCGACGAGCTGACCGGCGCGTTTCGCTTCAGCGACGCGGTGCTGCGTCACCTCGTGACCAAGGTCGACTCCGCCATGACCGAGCCTTCGCCGATGGCCAGGGCCGGTGACGAGTCCGCCTCGGGCCGCGAGGACGGCGATCGCGAAGATCGCGGTGACCGTGGCGATCGTGACCGCGGAGATCGTGGCGATCGCGGTGACCGTGGCGATCGCGACCGTGAGCGCGGCGCCCGGGACCGCGACCAGGACGATGACGCACGCGGCGACATACGCTGATCGCGTCGCCCCCAGGCATTCGAGGACACAACCATGGCCCGCTTTTTCCGACGCAAGAAGTTCTGCCGCTTCACCGCCGAGGGCGTGAAGCAGATCGACTACAAGGACCTCGCCACGCTGAAGAGCTACATCAGCGAGACGGGCAAGATCGTGCCCAGCCGCATCACGGGCACGAAGTCGCACTACCAGCGCCAGCTGGCACTGGCCGTCAAGCGCGCGCGCTTCCTGGCGCTGTTGCCCTACACCGACCAGCATTGAGCGAGGACTGAGCCATGGAAGTCATCCTGCTGCAGAAAGTGGCCAATCTCGGCATCATCGGCGATCGTGTGAAGGTGCGCTCCGGCTACGCCCGGAATTTCCTCCTGCCACAGGGCAAGGCCACCCTTGCCACGCCTGCCAATGTCGCGAAGTTCGAGGCGCGCCGCGCGGACTTCGAGAAGAAGGCTTCCGACGAGCTGTCGGTCGCCCAGAGTCGAGCCGAGCAGCTCAAGGATTTCAAGCTGAGCATCACTGCCAAGGCAGGCACCGAAGGCAAGCTCTTCGGCTCCGTGGGCACGGCGGATATCGCCGAGGCCTGCACCAGGGCCGGTCACGAGATCGCGCGCAGCGAAGTGCGCCTGCCGGGGGGGCCAATCCGTCTCGTCGGCGATCATCACGTCGTCCTGCACCTGCACACGGACGTCAACGTCGACCTCCCGGTGCACATCCAGGCGGAAGAGTAGCGGCGAAGAGACAACGGTTGAGGAAATAACCAGCTTACTCACAGCTTCCTCAGCTGTTCTCAAGAGCTTTCGCAGAGCATCTCCAAAGGGTTATTGCTGTCCGCTGCGATGAGCGGCGTGTAGCCTTAATCTCTTTCAGTCACCGCTGACCCCATCCTGCAGCGAGCAAGCTAAATGGCCGCAGCCGTACTACCCCTGCGCGTTCCTCCTCACTCCGTCGAAGCCGAGCAGGCTGTACTGGGTGGGCTGATGCTCGACCGTACCGCCTGGGACGCGGTTGCGGACGTCCTCGCGATCGAAGACTTCTACCGCGTAGACCATCGCCTGATCTATACGGCAGCCAGCGCGGTGATCGAGCGTGGCAGCCCATCGACGTCGTCACGCTCTCCGAACACCTGACACGCAACGCACAGCTGGACCAGGCGGGCGGACTCGCTTATCTCGGCACCCTCGCGCGCGATACTCCGAGCGCTGCCAACATCCGCACCTACGCGGCTATCGTGCGCGAACGCGCCCTGCTGAGACGCCTGATCGAAGTCGGCGGCGAAATCGCGGGCGGTGCGCTGAGCAGCGACGGGCGCACGGCGCGCGAGCTGGTCGACGAAGCCGAACGGCGCGTCTTCGAAATCGCCGAGCTCGGCGCACGCGGTCGTGGCGGCTTCGTAAAAGTCGGCAACATCCTCTCGACGGTCGTCGATCGCATCGATCACCTGTACCGCAACCCGGACGAGCTGCGAGGCGTACCGACGGGCTACACGCAACTCGACCAGATGACGGGCGGCTTGCAACGCGGCGACCTCATCATCATCGCGGGTCGACCATCGATGGGTAAGACCACGCTGGCCGTGAATATCGCGGAGAACGCCGCTCTCGGTCACAACATCGCCAGCGCCATCTTCAGCATGGAAATGTCCGCGGAGCAGGTCACGCTGCGCATGATTTCCTCGCTCGGGCGCATCAACCAGACGAGCCTGCGCACGGGGCGGCTGTCGGAAGAGGATTGGCCGCGCATCGACACAGCGATGACGCAGCTGTCGCAGGCGCCGATCTTTATCGATGAAACGCCGTCGCTCACGCCCACGGACCTGCGCGCACGCGCACGCCGTCTCAAGCGCGAACACAACCTCGGCCTCATCGTAGTGGACTACCTGCAGCTGATGCAGGTGCCGGGTACGAAGGAGAACCGTGCTACGGAGATCTCCGAGATCTCGCGTTCGTTGAAGGCACTCGCGCGAGAGCTGAACCTGCCGGTGATTGCCCTCTCTCAGCTCAACCGCAGCGTCGAACAGCGGCAAGAGAAGAAGCCGGTGATGTCGGACCTACGCGAATCTGGAGCGCTCGAACAAGACGCCGACGTCATCATGATGATCTACCGCGAAGAGGTGTACGAAGCGAACACCCCGCGCAAAGGCATCGCCGACGTCATCATCGCGAAGCAACGAAACGGCCCGACGGGTGATGTGCAGATGACGTTCCTCGGTCAGTTCACCAAGTTCGAGAACTTCGCGCCGGAGGCGTACGGCGAAGGTGCGCTGCGGTGAGCTCAGCCCTGGTCCGCGCGGTGGTCGACACTCGCGCGCTGCGTTCCAATCTCGGAGTCGTTCGTCGTCTCGCGCCACGCTCGCAGGTCATGGCGGTCGTCAAGGCCAACGCGTACGGTCACGGTTTGGTGCCGACCGCCCTGGCGCTTGCAGATGCCGACGCATTTGCCGTTGCCCGCCTGGACGAGGGCATCACGCTGCGCCACGCGGGCGTGCGCGCGCCAATTGTCATCCTCGAGGGTGTTTTCGACTCTCACCAGCTCAGCGAGGCCGCACGCCACGATTTCGAGATCGTCGTGCACAGCGCCGAGCAGGTTGCCTTGCTGTCCGCATGGAGCGGCAAGCATCGGTTCACGGTGTGGCTCAAGGTCGACACGGGAATGAACCGGCTTGGGTTCCGTCGCGAGGCGTTCGCCGCTGCGTTTGCGAAAGTGAAGGACATGAAATGCGTTGCCACGTTGCGCCTGCTGACGCACCTGGCTGACGCCGACATGCCGAACGACACGTCCACGCATGAGCAGCTGCGCCTCTTTGAGCGCCTGACTGAGGGCCTTACCAACGAGCGCAGCATCGCCAACTCTGCAGGCATCGCTGCCTGGCCGGACAGCCACGTCGACTGGGTACGCCCGGGACTCATGCTCTACGGCGTCTCGCCAGTGACTGGTAAAACGGGACCGGATCTCGGCCTTCAACCCGCGATGACGCTAGTGAGCACGGTGATTGCGGTGAAGCAGGTGCTGCCGGGCGAGCGCGTGGGATACGGCGGTCGCTGGACTGCTCGTCGCCCTACGACGATCGCGATCGCCGCCGTGGGCTATGGCGACGGGTATCCAAGACACATCGCAAACGGCACGCCCGTGCTGGTCGAAGGTCAGCGAGCGAGCGTGGCAGGCCGCGTCTCGATGGACATGATCGCCGTCGACATCACGGAACTGCCGCCGGTTCACGCCGGCGCCTCTGTTGTGCTGTGGGGGAAGGGCTTGCCCGCGGAAACCGTCGCGCCACACGCGGAAACGATCGCCTACGAGCTGCTGTGCGGAGTCAGTCAGCGAGTCGCGCTGGAGCTGAGGTAGCCCGAAATGGCGAATCGTGGGCGGAAAACTGGAGCTGCTCGATGCCTCGAGCGTCGTGTTGGCCGCGTTCGAGCCGGGCTATCCCTGATGGCGGATGGAGGGATCTACGAGTTCGAACCGACCGGCTAGTTTTCGAAGAAGCCCATCTTCACGCCGGCCAGCTGGATCACGTCATTGTCGCGCAGGCGTCGAGCCTGCGGACCGATCGCGCTGCCATTAACGTGCGGGAAGTCGCCTTCCTTGCCGCTGTCGACGTGGACGATGAAATAGCCTTCCGCGCGGCGGGTGATGGCCGCGACTTGCACGCCGGGTCGGCCCAGCGTAGTGAGCGCTTTGGTGAGTTCCAGTTCGCGACCTGCGAATGCGCCGCTCAACACCTGTAGCTTCGCCTTGGGCAAGGCAACGGGCGCCGACGCCACGTCGCCGCCAGGACGTGTCGCCGTTGGGTCAAACCTGGGTGCCGGTGCCGCGACCTGGTTGACCGCCTGCTCGACGCGACGGATGTCTTCCTTGCTCTGCGAGCTCGGCGTGATGACCATCGTCTTCTCGAACTCGTCCTGCTCGTCCTGGCCATCCTGCTGATCGACGAAACGCAGCTGGTGATGGCCCACGGTGATCACGTCACCGTGCTGCAGGGCATGCTTCTTGATGAGCTTGCCGTTGACGTAGGTGCCGTTGGTGCTGTTCAGATCCTCGAGGAACGAATCGTTGAGGATGTTGATGATCAGCGAGTGATGGCCGCTGACCGCAGGGTTATCGATGCGGATGTCGTTGTCCGGCAGACGGCCGATCGTGTAACGCTCCTTGTTCATGTTGTATTCCGCGAGAACCTGACCATCCAGGCTCAGAGCTAACCTAGCCATGCATTCTCCTGCCTAGCCGAACCATCCCAGGATCTTGTCGAGCATCTTGCGGCGCGCGGGGAACGAGTCGAGTACATGTGCCATCACCACCGAGACGTTGTCGCGCCCGCCATTGTCGTTCGCCAGTTGCGTCAACTGCTTAGCGACGGAATCTAGGTTAGCACCAAAGGTGCTGATCGTTAAGTGAATGTCTTCGTCTTCCACCATGTCCGAGAGCCCGTCCGAGCACAAAACGTAATAGTCGCCCTTCGCGACCGGGTGCTCGTTGAGCTCGACCTCGACATTGGGCTCCACGCCCAGGGCGCGGGTCACGTAATTCTTGTTAGTGGCCCGCTGGGCTTCTTCGGCCGAATAGAAACCACGGTCGACCAGCTCCTGGAGCAGCGAGTGATCCATGGTGACCTGCTCGAACCGCTCGGCGCGCAGCCGGTAGAGGCGCGAATCGCCAACGTGAGCAATGGACACGCGGTTGTCGTAGAAGAGGCAGGCGACGACAGTCGTACCCATGCCCTCGCACTGGGGCTGGGTCTTGGAAGTCTGGTGAATGATCTTGTTGGCGCGGTAGATGGCATCGCGCAGGATGATGCTCGGTCGCGCAAGGCCGGAGTCCTTGTCGGCCCCCTCGAGGACTTCGCGCGCCACGGCTTCGCGGACCAGGTTGACGATGGTCTTCACTGCGATGCCGCTGGCCACCTCACCCGCGTTGTATCCGCCCATGCCGTCGGCGAGCACCAGGAGCCCAATGTCGCCGTCAACGCCAATGGTGTCTTCGTTGTGCTCTCTGACCTTACCGGTGTCCGTCAGAGCGACGCATTCGAGTTTTCCCTTGAGGCTGGCCATCAGTGCCTCAAAGATTCTGCGTTCGCAGCAGGCGGGCGCAGTTGCGAAGCGCGGCGCCCATCTCGGTGCCGCTCTGGAAACGATCGTCGGCGCGCTTCTGCATCGCGCGGTTGAGAATCGCCTCGAGGAAGCCGGGCAGGTCGGGACGCAGCGCGCGCAGCGGCGGATGCGGATCGTTGGCGATCTTGAACATCAGGCCGGTCATGGAATCGGCTCGGAACGGCAGCTGGCCGGTCAGCAGCTGGTAGAGGCTCACGCCGAGCGAGAAGAGATCGGAAGCTCCCTGCACCGTGCGGCCTTCCAGCTGCTCGGGAGACATGAAAGACGGTGTGCCGAGGACGATGCCGGTCTTGGTCGTGCCACTGTCGGTAAGCCTGGCGATGCCGAAGTCGGTGATCTTGAGGCCGTCGTTTGCGGCGTCGAACATTATATTAGCGGGTTTGATGTCACGGTGGACGACGTTCTGGTGATGTGCATGCGCCAGTGCCTCCGCGACACGCCCGAGCAGGTCGGCCACCTGTGAGGCAGGCAGCAGCTTCGAGCTGGACGCATGTTCGCTTAGGGGAACACCCGAGAGATACTCCATCGCGATGAAGGCGAGCGCGTGGTCCTCGCCGGCGTCGTAGACGGTGACGATCCCCGGATGATTGAGGCGGCCTGCCGTCTCCGCTTCACGGAAAAAGCGCTTGCGCGCTTCCTCCAGCTCGTCTTCGCCGAACTCGCGCGCCAGGGGCAGGGCCTTGATCGCCACCACGCGATTGATCTTCGGATCGCGGCCCAGGTACACGATCGCCATCGCGCCGCGGCCGATCTCGCGCTCGACGACGTAGCGTCCGAGCGTAGCGGGCCGGTCTCCCGAGTTGCCGGCGGGGGCCGTGGCAGGGGAGGCGGGCTTGTCGTTCGAGGAATTCATGCGGGACGGTCGACTCGTGGCTCGGATCGTGCGTGCAAGGCGCCCGGGGACCTGGCCGTTACGCGCGCCCGGAGGTTAGCCGATTGCCAAGCGTAACCTGTGGCACGAATGCGGGCGGCGGCAAGTGATCGATCCGTGCGCTGCGCCACGCCCGGCCGGGCAAATGCTTGCGGCCCTTCACACATTTGCGGCACTGCTGAGTCCCCCTCGAAACGGCCGGCAGTATAGACCATAGCGCCTTGTTCCAGTTGGCGTATTCTTGTTTCCTGCGCCTGTGCAAACGCGCAGCGACCTGCCCCGGCACAGCCCACTCCCGCGACCCGGCGAAGTGTTAGCATCGGCGCCCTTTCGAGCGCAGTCAGCCGTGCCAAAACCCAGGTCGCTCTTCACCTGCTCCGCGTGCGGCAGCACCGAGCCCAAGTGGCAGGGGCAGTGTCCCGCTTGCGGAGAGTGGAACACGCTGGAAGCAGCGTCGGCTTTGCGGAGCGTGCCTCAAGGCGTATCGGCTGCGTCGGCCAAAGCTGAACTCCCCGACCTCATGGCGCGCGAAGGCGAACCGCGCGCCACCACGGGCATGGAAGAGCTTGACCGTGTGCTCGGCGGGGGACTCGTACGAGGATCGGTGACGCTCCTCGGCGGAGATCCTGGCATCGGCAAGTCCACGCTGCTCCTCCAGGCTGCGGCGGCCATGAGCCGCGAAATGCCCGTGCTCTATGCGACCGGTGAAGAATCCCTGGAGCAGGTCGCGCTGCGGGCACGTCGGCTCGGGCTCGGCCCGGCGGCCGCCCGGCTGGTCGCGGAAACCACCATCGAGACGATCGTTGACGAAGCACGGCGGCTGTCGGCGCGCGCCGTGATCGTCGATTCCATCCAGACGATGACGAGCGCAGCGAGCGAGTCCGCCCCGGGCGCGGTCGCGCAACTGCGCGAGTCCACGGCGGCCCTCGTGCGCTTCGCCAAGTCGTCGGGCACGTCCGTTCTCCTGATCGGCCACGTCACCAAGGAAGGCGTGATCGCCGGTCCGCGGGTGCTCGAGCACATGGTCGACACCGTTCTCTACTTCGAAAGCGACAGCGGTTCGCGCTACCGCGTGGTGCGTGCGGTGAAGAACCGCTTCGGCGCGGCGAACGAGATTGGTGTGTTCGCGATGGCGGAGGGCGGTCTGAAAGAGGTCCGCAACCCCTCGGCCATTTTTCTTTCCCGGCACGAGCAACCGACGGCGGGCAGCGCGATCCTGGTGGCGCGCGAAGGGACGCGCCCGCTGCTCGTGGAAGTGCAGGTGCTGGTCGATTCATCGGCACTCGCGAATCCGCGTCGCGTCGCGGTCGGTCTCGATCACAATCGGCTCGCGCTGCAACTCGCCGTGCTTCACCGGCATGCCGGCATCGCGATGCACGGCCACGACGTGTTCGCGAACGTCGTGGGCGGGGTTCGCATCGGCGAGACCGCTTCGGACCTGCCGTTGTTGCTGGCGGCTGTCTCGAGCCTGCGTGACAAGCCCTTGCCCCAGGACGTGGCTGCCTTTGGTGAGATCGGGTTAGCGGGCGAGATACGCCCGGTGCCATTTGGCGAGGAACGCATCCGCGAGGCGGCGAAGCACGGCTTCAAGACGCTGGTCGTACCGGCCGCGAACCGGCCAAAGTCGGCTCCGGACGGCGTCGAGATCGTGACGGTGCAACGCCTCGCCGATGCCATGCAACGCTGGTTTCAGTAAGTCGCCTCGCACCGGCCTGTTGGCCGGTGTTGCTGTGACGGCGGAACGGGAACAAGAAGCGTGTCGCGACGGGGTAATGGACTGACAGCGTGAGAGTTCCGGCGCAATGTCATTTGCGGCACAGCCCTGCCGCAAAATGACATGCGGGACCTCAGCGCGGGCTACAAATTCG
>Ga0187892_10007469_pt1 | contig 15573 bp, 14 predicted proteins | sample MA1701073metaG_FD_139345 | JGI IMG/M metagenome (GOLD analysis project Ga0187892, IMG submission 139345) | Bio-ooze microbial communities from a basaltic lava cave in the Kipuka Kanohina Cave System on the Island of Hawaii, USA - MA170107-3 metaG ... | reverse complement strand
GCAATCGAAGACTTTGTCAACGCTTACGGCCTAACGGCTAAACCCTTTGTCTGGCGCAAGCGAGAGGTCAAAGGATCTCAATTGAAAAATACTATCGTTAACTTACGCAGTTAAACACTAGTGAAAACATTTACGATATCGCTTATTCGTCCTCTGATCCCGAAGTCGCGCACCGGGTGGTAGAGGCGGCGTTGAATATGTTTATCGAACATGTGCTTGGAGTGAGCAGGAGCGATACGGAGGAGACCAAGAAATTCCTGGATGAGCAGATAAAGCATTATGAAGCCAAGCTGGTGGCCGCGGAACGGAAGCTGGAAGACTTCAGGCGTGAGCACAGAGGAATGATGCCGAGTGATGGAAGCGATTATTTCGGTCGCTTAGAGCAGACCCGCGAGGATTTGCGCAGAGCCAAGCTGGAATTGCAGGAAGCCACTAGAAAACGCGAACGATTAGGGACCGGCCTGGCCACCACCAAGGCCTCATTAGCGTCCGGTGCACCCGTGGCAGCAACACCCCTCGATCTTCGCATTCAAAGCATGCAAAGCAAGCTCGACGAAATGTTGCTGCAATATACGGAAAAACATCCCAGTGTTATTTCAACTCGACGCAAGATCGAGGAGCTCATGGACCTCAAGCACCGGGAGCCCAGTGCGAACACGGCGACGAGCGCCGGCGCACGCGCCTTCGTGGACCCGGCGTACAGCGCCTTAGGTTTGGCGTTTAGTAATGCAGAGGGTGAACTTGCGGCGGCGTCAGCCAGAGTACAAGAGTACACGCGACGGCTGGATGAGTTAAACAAGCGGGTAGATACGATCCCAAAAGTGGAGTTGGAGCTCGCCGGTCTTAATCGGGACTACGAGATCAACAAAAGGCGGTACGAAGCGCTGGTCGAAAGGCGCGAGACGGCCACTGTTACCGAAAGAGCCGACCGCGCGGAAGAGACGCAGTTTGATATCGTCGACCCGCCCAGGATCCCGCTCTTGCCGACTGGCCCCAATCGTCCGCTGCTCACGAGCGCCGTATTGCTTGTCGGTATCGGTGTTGGTATCGGCCTGGCATTGCTCATGGCGTTGGCGAAACCGACCGTCTACAGCCGAAAGGTGCTGAAATCCTTAACGGATTTACCGGTGCTGGGGAGCGTATCGCTGGTTTGTAGGCCTGTCGATAAAGCCAAGCATCGCTTAGCGACGGCGGGATTTCTGTTGGTCGGTGCCGGCTTGCTGAGCACCTATGGCACTCTGATGATTGCCCAACTCTCGAGGGTAGTTCTGTTCACGAAGGTGGCAGAAGTAAGTCTATGAACACGATAGAAAAGTTAGTCGATAAACTGGCCCAGGAGATCGATGACCAATGGCAGGATGGTGTTGTAGATGATACTGCCAGCGACACCTTAAGCAATCACCCTGCTCCAGAGGATAAACCCAAGACGGTTGTTCGGCCGGGACAGTGGACAGGGCGGGCGAATCTCGCATCGAAAAAGTTCGATTTAGACTTTATTCGTTTAAAGGAGCGCGGGTTTGTTACACCCGATACCACCCATAGCAAACTTTTAGAGGAGTTACGCGTCGTCAAAAGACGATTGCTTGCCAGTTGTTTCGAGCCCGAATCGGAATTCGAGGGTGATCCGAGGCTTATTATGGTAACCAGTGCGGCGCCAGGTGAGGGCAAGACGTTTCTGGCAATTAATCTTGCGCTGAGCCTCGCCACTGAAATAGACCGTTCAGTGTTGTTGGTTGACACGGATACGGTCAAGGGTGATGTGATGAGGCTTTTGGGCGTTAACTCAGAGCGCGGGCTTACTGATGTTCTAGCCAGCGATGAGTTAGATATCCGTGACGCACTGGTTGCTACCAATGCCGAACGCCTGACCCTACTGCCCGCGGGACCCATGCGAAGCAATGCGACAGAGCTTTTTTCCAGCGAGAAGATGGTGCGTTTAATCAGCGACCTTTCGCGCTGTTACCCGGATCGGCTGGTAATTTTTGATACCCCGCCGCTGCTCGCGGCAACAGAAGCACATGTTTTAGCGACCCTGGTTGGACAGGTGGTTTTGGTGGTGGAAGCGCAACGCACAACGCAAGCGCATTTGGCGGAGGCGCTGGAGCAGCTCGCAGATTCGAGGGCAAAAGTCAGTTTATTGTTAAACAAGAGTCACGATAAGGATGAGACAGAGTACTACTATGGGCAATATAAGGGGAGGGAAGGTTGTGAAAATAGGGCGCCGACAAAAGCGAAATAATAAAGGACAACTCGTGTGTGTGCTGTTGATTTCCGTCCCCGGTGGTTCTATGGCGTTAGCTGCGGAGTGGACTATCCAGCCGCTGCTCGAAGTAGCCGAAACCTATAGCGATAATATAGCGCTTGAACCTTCCGGACTGGAAGAAGACGACTTTGTCACCGAGATCAACCCGGGCTTGCTGTTGCGTGGTGCCGGTAGGCGGTTAACATTGGATCTGGGGTACCGGCTGCAAAACCTCCTATTCGCCAACAATAGCGACAGTAATTCCACCAATCATCAATTGTTCGCCAACGCGACGGGTGAACTGTACAGAGAGCATTTGTTTCTCGATGCCAGTGCGTCGGTAGGACAAGAAAATTTTAGCGATCTGGGGTCTCGCCCGAGCGATAACCTTTCTCTGGGGGATGACCGTGGCAACGTCATCACCTATTCCATCAGTCCGTATTGGCGACAGCGCTTTCGCGACCTGGCAGAAGCCCAGGTGCGGTTTACCTATGACGATGTGAGCGGTGACAACGACGATGTCAGCGGCAGCTCGCGAGTCGTTAATGCCAGCTTAGTGAGTGGTACCCGTTTCGGCCGTTGGGGATGGGATCTGAGATACGACCGACAAGATGTCAGCGACGAGGTGGGAGATGTCGCCGACCCGAACGCAGTGGACAACGACGGTGGCCCGAGTTTCGAAACCTTCGACGGTGAAGTGAGCTATAGGTTGACACGCCAGTTGGGGCTTTTCGCTGCTGGCGGTTTCGAAAACAATGATTTTGCATCTGTCGACCAAGATACCGACGGTGTTACCTGGCGCATCGGAGCTAACTGGAGACCCAGCCGCAACACAGAGTTGGAGGCTTTTTACGGACACCGCTTCTTTGGTTCGACCTGGGGAATGGATTTAACACACCGATCGCGGCGCACAACCTGGTCGGCGAACTATCGCGAAGAGGTGGTGCAAACGCGTAACCTCCTTTTGGATCGCTCTCTCTTTGCGCTAGCAGACACCCCTCAAGAACTGATCACGAATCCGATCGCCACGGACCAGGTCGAGGAGGAAGAATTGGTGCAATTCTCCGGCAGTCTGCCGACGTTTTCCAACGAGGTGTTCATAGACAAGACCTTTGCCGGTGGCGTCGATATCGATTTCAGGCGCATGACGCTTGGCCTGCGCGGCTTTAATACCACACGGGAGTTTCAGCAGAGCGGCACAGAGGAGGACCAGTTTGGCGCGCTAGCGGTGCTGAGTCGCCAGATCAGCCGGGCGACCACTGCGACCGTCAGTCTCGACTTGGAAAGGATCGATTTTAACGACCCAAGCGATCGTCAGGATGACACAGTGGATTTTCGCATTGGCATACTGCATCAGTTCGGACGCCATTTAAGTGGGATCGTCGATTATCGATTTCTTGACCGCTCTTTCAGCGAAGAAGACGCCCAGTTTACCGAGAACAGGATCATGGGTCGCTTATTGGTAACCCTTTAAAAATATGTACCGATCATTTTATCAGCTTAGCGCTAAGCCGTTTAGGCTTACTCCCGATCCAAGGTTTTATTTCAACGCGCGCAGTCACAAGCGGGCGCTGGCGTACCTGCTCTACGGTGTCCGACAGGGAGAGGGATTCGTGGTTATCTCGGGTGATGTGGGCACGGGAAAAACCACCTTAATGGGGACACTGGCTAAAAACCTCGAGCGCCATAACGTACTTACCGCGAAAATCGTCACCACCCAGTTGGATGCCGATGATTTGCTGCGAGTGCTGTGCGCTGAACTAGGGTTGCCCTTTGAGCGCGATTCCAAGGCTGTATTACTCAAGACCTTGGAAGAATTCCTCAGAGAATGCCTGTATCAGCGCAAGCGGGTCATACTGATCATCGATGAGGCGCAAAACTTGCCGCCGCGCTCTGTTGAAGAGCTTCGCATGCTCTCCAATTTTCAGTTGGCTAACCGGCCGATGTTACAGACGTTTTTGCTCGGCCAGCGGGAGCTACGGCAGCTCATGCGTTCTCGTGGATTCGAACAGCTGCGTCAACGCGTTATGGCGGCCTATCATCTGGAGCCGTTTTCTAGCGACGAAACTCGAAGCTATATCGAACACAGGCTGCGGCTTGCGTCTTGGAAAGGCGATCCCACATTTGCCGATGAGGTTTTCGACGGCGTACATCGCATTACCAACGGTGTGCCACGGCGAATAAATGTCTTGTGTGATCGACTCCTGTTGTTCGCGTGCTTGGACGAGAGGCACGATATTAAATCGGACACACTGGAAGCCGTGGCTTCAGAGATGCGCCAGGATGAACTGGGGGATCTGCGAAACGGTGATACCGGCCGTTATCCTGCACGGGCCGAAAATAAACCGCCCACAGACGGTAACGACCGCTTCAGCGAGCTGGAACAGTCCGTGGCACTGTTGAGTAAATCGCTGAACGAAGAAATGGCACGGCTGCGCGAAGCGGTAGTGGAAACACGCATTAGAAAACACTAGGTCGCTGGGCGGTTTGTGCAAGAGACCCATCTTCGCGGAGAGGCGCGGAAACCACGGAGCGCATCAACTAAAGCTCAAGCTACGAGTTCAGCAGTGATCGATCACAGGGCTTTTAATGTGACGATAAAGGAGTTGCCGCTCTCAGAATACGAGCGCTGGGACGCCTACGTGGATGAACACCCCGAATCAAGCTTTTTCCATCTGAGCGGTTGGAAGAGGGTCATAGAGGGGGTCTACGGCCATCGTAGCTACTACCTTTATGCCGAAGCGAACGGTAGCGTGCTCGGAGTTCTTCCGTTGGCTCACATTCGCAGCCGATTGTTCGCCAATGCTCTTATCTCAACGCCGTTTTGCGTCTATGGCGGTGTTCTAGCCGACACTCCTCGGGTAGCCGAAGCACTGGTGGAGCACGCGTGTGGACTTGCAAACGATCTGGGTGTCGATTATCTCGAGTTACGGAACTTTAACGCAAAGCCGATGGGCTGGCCGGAAAAAGATATCTATGTGACATTTCGCAAAGCTTTAGCGCCGGACGCGGAAACAAACTTGGCGAGCATACCCCGCAAACAACGGGCGGTGGTCCGTAAAGGCATCAGTGCGGGATTGCGCAGCGAGCTTGACTCGGATACGACACAGTTCTACCGGATTTATTCGGAAAGCGTGCGCAATTTGGGCACGCCGGTGTTCCCCGCGCGTTACTTCAAAGCCCTCAAACAGATCTTTCGCGCGCGATGCGAAGTGTTGACCGTTTCAAAGAACGGGCTCACCCTAAGCAGCGTGATGAGCTTTTACTTTCGTGATGAAGTCTTACCCTACTATGGAGGCGGAACCAAAGAGGCAAGGGATCTAAAGGCGAATGATTTCATGTACTGGGAGTTGATGCGGCGTGCGGTTGAAAAGGGGATCCGAACATTCGATTATGGCCGGAGCAAACGCGGGTCGGGTTCGTTTAGTTTCAAGAGAAACTGGGGGTTCGAGGCGACGCCGCTTCATTATGAATACTTTTTGGTGAAGGCCCGGGAGATCCCCGACATAAACCCAATGAACCCGAAATACAAGACCCTGATCGGATTATGGCAGCGCCTGCCCTTGCCCGTTTCCCGATTGCTGGGTCCAGTGTTAGCGAAAAATCTCGGTTAGCGCAGACGGGTCTTCCAGAGCCCGTGGGTTGCCGCGTGATGTAGTTTTAGATCCGGCTTAACGATGGCGTCATTATTCGAGGCAGCCGAACGGCAGCCGTTGCGGGTCTTCACCGAAAAGGCGTACCTCGACTACTCGATGTACGTTATCCTCGATCGCGCCTTGCCCCATATCGGGGACGGGCTGAAACCGGTGCAACGGCGCATCGTTTACGCCATGTCCGAGTTGGGTCTCAGCGCAGGCGCTAAGCACAAGAAATCGGCGCGCACCGTCGGGGATGTGCTCGGCAAGTTTCATCCCCATGGAGACATGGCGTGCTATGAGGCCATGGTGCTCATGGCGCAGCCTTTTGGCTACCGCTATCCACTGGTGGATGGGCAGGGTAACTGGGGCTCAGCGGATGATCCCAAGTCCTTCGCCGCGATGCGATATACCGAGGCTAAGCTCACCGCATACGCCGAGACCCTGCTGCGAGAGCTCGGGCAAGGAACGGTCGATTGGTCGCCTAATTTTGATGCAACCCTGGAAGAGCCCAAGTTACTGCCCGCGCGGCTACCCAATCTGCTGTTGAACGGTTCGACCGGCATTGCAGTCGGCATGGCGACGGATATCCCGCCCCATAATCTGCGCGAGATCGCAGCGGCTTGCATCCACTTGTTAGACATACCCGAGGCCAGTGTGCGCGAGGTTTGCGAGCACGTAAAAGGGCCGGATTTCCCGACCGAGGCGGAAATCATCACCGCCCGTGACCAGATCCTGAGCCTGTACGAGACCGGCACGGGGGCCGTGCGCATGCGAGCCCGCTACGAGCAGGAGGAGGGGAAGATCATCATCACGGCTCTCCCCTATCAGAGCTCCGGCTCCAAGATCTTGGAGCAGATAGCGGCCCAGATGAACGCCAGAAAGCTTCCCATGCTGGAAGACTTGCGTGATGAATCGGACCATGAAACACCTACGCGTCTGGTGTTGATACCCCGCTCCAACCGTGTGGATACAGAACAGCTGATGGCGCATCTGTTTGCCACCACCGACTTAGAGCGCAGTTACCGCGTGAATCTGAACCTGATCGGGAACGACGGCAAACCCCAGGTAAAGAACCTTAAGTCCATCCTCCGAGAGTGGTTGGTTTTCCGCACCCAAACCGTGCAGCGACGTCTTCGCTTTCGGCTCGAGAAGGTCGACAAACGGCTGCATGTGCTGGATGGCTTGCTCATTGCCTACCTCAACATCGACGAGGTGATTGTCATTGTTCGCCAGCACGATGAACCCAAGCCGGTATTGATAGCGCGGTTCGCACTGAGCGACGAGCAGGCCGAAGCGATCCTGGAGCTCAAGCTGCGCCATCTCGCGAAGCTGGAGGAAATGAAGATCCGTAGCGAGCAGGAGGCGTTGTCCCGAGAACGGGCGCAACTCAGGGCAACGTTGTCTTCCGATGAGCGGCTTAGGGCGTTGATCAAAAGCGAGATCCAAGCCGATGCCGAGCGCTTTGGCGATGCGCGGCGATCCCCGCTGGTAGAACGCGAACAAGCCCAAGCCATGGAGGAGAGTTCCTTGATTGCGGTTGAACCGCTCACTGTTATTCTGTCAGCCAAGGGCTGGGTGCGGGCGGCCAAGGGGTATGACGTCGATCCTCGAGAGCTCAGCTATCGTGCCGGTGATGAGTTCAAGGCCGCCGCCAAGGGCAGGAGCAACCAGAGTGCGGTGTTCCTCGACTCGAGCGGCCGTTGCTACGGGCTGCCGGCCCATACCTTGCCGTCCGCCCGCGGATTGGGTGAGCCGCTCGCCGGGAGGGTTACCCCGCCTGAAGGTTCGCGTTTTGTCGGGGTGATGGCGGGCCCACCAGAGGCGCTCTACCTGTTGGCTTCGGATGCGGGCTACGGCTTCGTCGCGCAGCTCACCGATTTGTATACGAAGAATAACGCGGGCAAAGTGGTACTGATATTACCCAAGAGATCAGAAGTCGCAACGCCGGCGCCGGTCAACGACTACCAAACGGATTTAGCGGCGGCTGTTACCAACCAGGGACACTTGTTGATTTTTCCCTTGGCGGAACTGCCGCAGATGGCCCGCGGCAAGGGTTTAAAGATGATCCACATTACCGCCTCCCGAGTGGCCGCGCGAGAGGAGTACGTCATCGATGTCGCCGTGATCCCCAGAGGTGCCCACCTTGTGGTTTATTCCGGCCAGCGGCACGTCACCTTGCGAGAACGGGATATCGAGGCCTATCGTGGGGAACGTGGCCGCCGAGGAAGCAAGCTGCCCAGGGGATTGCAGCGCGTAACCGCCATGGCGCTCGCGGAGTAACAACGTCAAATGCCGGTCTGTCCCGGTCTGAGCCTGTTATCCCCTGTCCATGCCGCTCTCCCTGCGCCATGAGGTCGAACGGGGATCTGCCGCGGGATGACAGGCGCGGGTATTTTTCGTTATCATAGTCGTTTAAGTGATTTGGCTTATGAGGTGAGCAGCTATGGACGTAATGGATCGGATCAAACAGACGGTCGAACAAAACCCTATCGTGCTCTTCATGAAAGGCACACCGCAGATGCCGCAGTGCGGATTTTCTATGCGCGTTTCTGAAGCCTTGAAGGCCTGTGATGTGACATTCGCGCATGTGGACGTCTTGGCTGAGCCAGAGGTTCGCCAAAATCTCCCCCGTCTTTCAAACTGGCCTACCTTCCCGCAGGTGTTTATCGACGGAGAGCTCATCGGAGGGTGCGATATCGTATTGGAGCTTTTCCAAAAAGGGGAATTGCAGAAAATGACCAAAGAGGCCGGAGCGAAAGCGAACGACACTGAGGCTTAACCGCCAGCACTTGAATGGCAGTTTTGTCGGTGGGCGGTTTATCGCGGAAGGCCCGCCTGCGATCTTCCGTCGAGGATCGAGGTTCTCCGCCAAGATGACTTCTCGAACGAACCGTGTGCCTTAGCAGGCTATACCCGTTGCAAAATCACCTCCAGCACCAGCTTGGTTCCGAAATAAGCTAAAGCCAGGGAGGCCATGCCGCCGAGAGTCCAGCGGATCGCAGTGCGCCCCCGCCACCCAAAGCGGTAGCGCCCCCATAATAGGGTGCCGAAGACCAGCCACGCGAGGATGGATAGCACGGTTTTGTGGACCAGGTGTTGGGCAAACAAATCGTGTACAAACATCAAGCCGCTCACTAGGCTAAGCCCCAAGACATAGAAGCCGGCTCGAATCAATCGAAACAATAGAGCCTCCATTTGATCCAAAGGGGGAAGCACGCGCATCACCCGGAGTGGGCGGCGGGCTCGCATCTGGTGGTCTGCCACGGCGAAGGCCAAGGCCTGCAATGCGCCTAGGCTCAATAGACTAAAAGCCAAGACGGAAAGCAGAATATGCAGCTGTAACCCAAGCGACGCACCTTGCGTTAATAGGTGGTGGGTAGGAAACAGACGTTCAAACGCTAGGGCGATCGCCGCCGTCGGCAGCAGTACGATAGCCAGGTTCTCCAATGGTTGGGTGAGGCAGGCGAGCAACAGGAACAGCGCGATCATCCATGCCATGAGTGAAGCGGCATTCGAGATCCCCAGGTTCACTCCGGCTTCGGTAAGGGTAGTCGTGTACAAGATGCTGGCATGCAAGGCGATGGCGACCAGGCCCAGGCCGATCATCTGGCGTTTTGCGCTCAATGTGTCGCTGCGGGAGCGCAATACGCCCACCGCCGCACGGGACGCCGCAGCGAGATAAAACCCGATCGCGACCACGGTGATGATCACACCGCTCATCCGCCTAATGGTCTAGCACTGGTCAATTGCCTCCGGTAGAGTCGCAGGCGGACGTGTTAGAATTCCATCTAAGCCCGCCTCTAAAACTAAGAGTTCACCATGTTTGACAATCTTTCGCAACGCCTGATCAAAACGATCAAAGACCTCCGTGGCCAAGGCCGCTTAACCGAGTCCAATATACAGGATGCCCTACGCGATGTGCGCACGGCCTTATTGGAGGCAGACGTCGCGCTTCCCGTGGTAAGGGAGTTTGTGGAGCGCGCGCGCACTCGCGCCCTGGGACAGGAAGTGATAGCAACGCTCACGCCAGGCCAGGCGCTGATCCGGGTGGTCCGAGACGAGTTGGCCCACCTGATGGGGCCGGCCGACACCACACTAAACCTGAACGCGAAGCCCCCGGTGGTGATCCTGGTAGCCGGGTTGCAGGGATCGGGTAAGACCACGAGCGTCGCCAAGCTGGCGCAGCGGCTGAAGGAAAGAGAGAAAAAGTCAGTGGGGGTGGTGAGTTGTGACGTATACCGCCCGGCCGCCATCGAACAACTGCGGATTTTAGCCCAGGAAGTCGGTTGCCATTTTTTCGCAAGCCGCGTCGGGGAGGACCCCGTTCAAATTGGAAAGCAAGCGCTCGACCATGCGCGCACCCAGTTTGTCGATGTCTTGATCGTCGATACCGCGGGGCGGCTGCACATCGACCAAGAAATGATGGATGAGGTGCAGCGGCTGCAAGCGGCTGTGCAGCCGATGGAAACCCTATTTGTTGTGGACAGCATGATGGGGCAGGACGCGGTCAATGCGGCAAAAGCCTTTAACCAGAGCATCGAGCTGACGGGGATCGTCTTGACCAAGGCCGATGGCGATGCGCGGGGCGGGGCCGCCTTATCGGTGCGTTTCGTCACGGGTAAGCCGATTAAGTTTATGGGGGTAGGGGAGAAGGCCGACGCCCTCGAGCCCTTTCATCCCGACAGGGTAGTCTCGCAGATCTTGGGTATGGGCGATGTCCTTGGTCTGATCGAAGAGGTTGAGCAAAAGATAGACCGCGACAAAGCGGTCGAATTGACAAAGAAACTCACCAAAGGCAAGGGGTTTACCTTGGAAGACTTCCGGGATCAACTGCGGCAAATGCAACAAATGGGAGGACTGGGAAGTTTTATCAGCAAACTTCCGGGGATCGCGGACGTTCCCCGTGAGCTGATGCAGCAGGTCAACGACAAGCAGATGGTTAAGCTGGCGGCGATCGTCGATTCCATGACCCCTCAGGAACGCCGTTTCCCCGCCATTATCAAGGCCACGCGCAAGCGCCGCATCGCCGGCGGTTCAGGAGTGCAGATCCAGGATGTAAACCGGCTTTTAAAGCAGTTTTCCCAAGCACAGAAGATGATGAAGCGCATGGCTGGCAAGGGAAAATTCGCGAGGATGCTAAGAGGGCTGGGCGGCCGGACGCCCCCGGGCGTGCCTTTCTAGCGGCCGATCTCTCGGCCGCCAGCGTTTCGAGTTTAATCGAAGCGTCCTTAAGTCGCAAGGCCACCGATCTGAATTTCCGCCACTAAGACATCAAAGTGAGCTGATTTGTCCGGTCACGCCATAGTCGTGGAGCAGTTGCGCAAGGATTTCGCAAAGGTTTGCGCGGTAAGGGACGTGAGCTTCTGTGTGGAATACGGTGCGACCTGCGCTTTACTGGGTGCCAATGGGGCCGGCAAGACCACTACCCTCGCCATGCTGTTGGGGCTGATCGAGCCGACGGCAGGAAGCATCCACATCCTCGGCCAAGACATGGTGCGTGATCGCTACCGCGTCCTCCCGTGCATGAACTTCTCATCGCCTTATGTCGATCTGCCCCAGCGTTTGACGGTGGCGCAGAACCTGGCGATTTACGCTCGCTTATACGGGGTCCGCCGGGTTAAAGAACGTCTACAAGATCTCGCGACGGAACTGGAATTGGATAGCTTGATGGCACGCTCCTACCGCACGCTCTCGGCCGGGCAGAAGACGCGCGTCACGCTGGCGAAAGCGCTGCTGAATCGCCCCCAGGTGGTCCTGCTGGATGAGCCGACGGCTTCGCTGGACCCCGACTCCGCCGATCGCATCCGTGCATATTTGAGCCGATACCAAGAAACCACCGCGGCGACGATTTTGCTCGCCTCGCACAACATGACCGAGGTCGAACGCCTCTGCAGCGAGGTCGTGATCATGCGCGCCGGAACGATAGTGGACTGCGATACCCCCGGCAAGCTCATCGAGCGTTACGGTCGCAAGACCATGGAGGAAGTATTTTTGGACATCGCACGCGAGCATGGCTCAAACGATGCCCGATGGACAAATCGCAGTTGATGCGCGTGCGTTTTTCTGCCTTGCTTCCCATCTCGTCTAGCCCAGATCCTAAGCGCTAATGCCTTGGCTGCCCGAACATGTGTTTTCACCCGGGCGCATCGGCGCCATGATGCTGCGCTATCTTTACTTGTTGCGTGGTTCCTGGCCTCGCTTGGTAGAGCAGGCCTACTGGCCAACCGTCCAGATGATAATCTGGGGGTTCATCACCCAGTTTTTCGCCACCAACAGCACTTGGGTGGCGCAAGCGATAGGCGTGTTATTGTCGGCTGTGTTGCTCTGGGACGTGCTGTTTCGGGCTCAGCTTGGGGTGTCGGTGGTCTTTATGGAAGAGATGTTTTCACGCCATCTCGGCCATTTGTTCTCCAGTCCGTTGCGGGCCTACGAACTGATGGTCTCTCTGGTGTCTATCAGTCTGCTGCGGACCCTGATCGGTGTCGGCACCGCGGCCTTGTTGGCGATACCCCTGTACCACTATTCCATCTTTTCGATGGGGCTTCCGCTGCTCGCGTTCTTCTCCCTGTTGCTGGTATTCGGATGGGCCATTGGATTGATGATGTGCGCCTTGCTGCTGCGCTTTGGTCTGGGGGTTGAAAGCCTAGCTTGGGCCTCGATCTTCGCCTTAGCACCTATCAGCGGCATTTACTATCCCATCAGCACGCTTCCTGTGTGGCTGCAGACAATCGCTTGGGCGGTCCCCAGTAGCCACGTGTTCGAGGGGATGCGCGCGGTCTTGTTTTACCAGCACTTCGACCTAGCGCTGTTTGCGCAGGCGACGGCTTTGGTCGTCGTTTATCTTGCTTTAGGGGTGTGGTTATTTCTCAAGGCGTTTGAAGTTGCGCGTACGCTGGGACTGTTGTTACAGTCTAATGAGTAGCCAGCTCGGCGTTCGCGGCGGGTGCTATGATCCGGCCACATCATGACGGCAAACGGCTTTACCCTCTTCGATACGGCGATTGGCCGATGCGGCATCGCGTGGGGCGGGCGCGGCATCGTCGGTGTGCAGCTCCCGGAGGCGCGCGAGATCGAGACGTGCGCGCGCGTGCTCCATCGATTTCCGGACGCGCGCGAAGCCCCACCGCCGCCCGACGTGCAGTGCGCGCTCGACGGCATCGTCGCGCTCCTGCGCGGCGAGGCGAGCGATCTCTCCGCCGTCGTGCTCGACATGGATCGCGTACCGCCGTTCCACCGCCGCGTCTACGATCTCGTGCGCACCATTCCGTCGGGCGCGACGCTCTCGTACGGCGACATCGCGGCCCGGCTCGGTGCGCGCGGCGCGGCGCGCGCCGTGGGGCAAGCGCTCGCGCGAAACCCGTTCGCGATCGTAGTGCCGTGCCATCGCGTGCTCGCGGCCGGCGGCAAGGTCGGCGGCTTCTCCGCGAACGGCGGCATCACGACCAAGCTCCGCCTCCTCTCGATCGAGGGCGCGCAGGCGCTTCTCCGCGGAAAGGCCAAACACTAGGCGGCGCGGCCGGTCGATCTCAAGATAATGTGCTGCTCGACGTCCTAGCCGTCTCGCCGGGCCACGAAGCAGACGGGGCCGCCGACTCTTGCATCGATTGCGACGCGCACCATCTGGCCCGTCGGCGTCGCGAACATAAATCTGGCTGCCTTCTCGGGATCAGATTTGTCATACTCAAGCAAGGACGACGATTGTCCGAGAACGGTCCTTTACTGGACATTTCGGAGGGTAACAAAAACAAGCGCTTGCGCAGAATTGGCCCCAATGGTGGCCAATTTCCGCACGCGCCCCCTTCTCGTGTCAGACTGGTGTAGAGCACTGCAACGCCACCGTCCCGCCCCCATCGCCCGTCCCGAGTCGATAACACAAGCGGATCGAGGCGTTTTCGAGTTGCTCGGAACACTTCTCCGGCGAAGACCAGCGATTTGGCCCCGTTCGCGCACGACGGCGTGAGCACCGAAAAGGGTGAGAATCACCTAGATCCGGTAGGACCGGAACATGTTCGCTGAGGATCGCGTTTTTCCAGTGGCGACGTTCATTGCCTCTTCGGTTTGCGGGGTTCGTGTTCGTGGCCGCGCCGGGTTTCCATGAAGGCCCGCAAGACGGCATTCATCCGGGTTTGGTAGCCGCGCCCCTGTTTCTTGAACCAATCAACAATATCGGCATCGAAGCGTACGGTCAGTTGCTCTTTGGGTTTTTCCGGCGGCATCCATATTTCGGCCTGGCGGAAAAAATCATCCCCGAGCTCGGGAATGTCGGAATAATCGATATCCTCGTCCCGGAGGGCTTTGATTTCTCTAAGCCTTCGTTTTGAATTAGTCATGGTACCTCCTAGATTCGCTCCTGTTGGCCTTGCGGGCCCCGCCCGTTTGTATGGACGACCACGACAAGCAGGTCATGACCGATAGGGCCAATGCTGATATAACGGTCTTCACCGTAGTCCTTGCGGCCTTTCTGGATGAGCTCAGCAGGGGATCTGTCCGTTCAAGGGCCACACAAAAGGGGCGGGATCGCTTATTTTCGTTGAACATCGCCCGAAATTAATCGATCCTGGCCCCTTGTCTTGGCCCGTAACTTCCAATTGCTTCGGGTACCGTCTTTAAAAAACGATTCACCTCCTACCCTTTCCGATTAGCCTAGCCCCTGTTTATTTCCAGTTCTTTGTAAACCCGTTTGACGTCTTCGGGGCCATGAAGGCGCTCCAGTCTCTGGACGATGAAATGGCCCCTGCCCATATTTTGAAAATGATCAACGAATAAGGTGTTGATTACTGCACCGCCGAGAGTTCCCACAACAGGCATAGCTTGGGCCACCGCTTTCTCAGATACGACGATGGAGAACCGGGATGCAATCTGGGTAATCAAACGAATAATGGCCGGAGCTCCTCTCTGCCAAAGGCCTTTCTCAGCCAAATGTGCCGCAGCATCTGAAACAGCTTTCGCCATTGCCGCCCTGGCAGCGAAATATCCTGTCTCAGTCGCATCATCACTCTTTGCTTTTCCGCCAAGCGCCAATACCTGAACACATTGAAGTCTCGCGTCAGGGGTCTTCAGGTTCACGCCCTCACTTCGAGCAATGTCCGCGATTGACCTCAGCATAATCGTTGTGGATACGGGAAGTTCAACTGGGAGCGCAGGCAGACCAAAGGCGCCTCCAAGCGCGCCAGTCGTTCCTACCGCTAGTTTATGCCACCAGTTCGATGGAGATGCCCGTTGATTGTGATCCATAGTCCAGAGTGCAACATCGAGCGCCGTTTCGGTCGATTTCCGAGTGGCGTTATTGACCACCACATTCCATTTCTTGGGCAGCAATTCAATGCCCTTCTCAATTGGCGCACCGACAAGATCGCTGATCTTGGCAGCGAGGGCGGGGCGTTCGAGAAGGCTCTTCGCTGTTCTGAGGTCTTCGATTTCCGGGGATGATAATGCCATGCACGATTCCTAGATTTGGGAGGCTAACGGTGCGGCGCAGGCGCTGCCGACGAGCGGGAGGGAAGAAAAGGACATCGCACTTTTGGGGGTCGGTTTTGCCATTTGCTGATGTTTACCTGATCCGATTCGGAAAACCTAGCAGCCTGTCGGACTTAGGTTGAACATGAAAGCCATAACGTGCGTGTTGAGCGCCAAAATCGAGGTTCGGGTGGTCATCAAGGCGATCGACACCGTGAGTTGATGATGGGCAGACTT
>Ga0187892_10007468_pt1 | contig 15577 bp, 12 predicted proteins | sample MA1701073metaG_FD_139345 | JGI IMG/M metagenome (GOLD analysis project Ga0187892, IMG submission 139345) | Bio-ooze microbial communities from a basaltic lava cave in the Kipuka Kanohina Cave System on the Island of Hawaii, USA - MA170107-3 metaG ... | reverse complement strand
CGAGGCCTTCGTCCAGGCCCTCGGCGACTTCCTCGGCTGACGGCCCCGCCGGCGGCCGATCCCCGGAGGCTTCCATGACGCTCGATCGCCTGACCGCTCCGCTCGGCCACGTCCTCTACACCCAGCGCTCGGTGCGGAAGTTCCGGCCCGACGCGATCCCGATGGAGGACATCCGCCTGCTGATGGAGGCGGCCGTGCGCGCGCCCAACGGCGGCAACCACCAGGTCGCCCGGTTCCTGGTGGTCACCGACCGGGAGAAGATCCGCCGCTTCGGCGCGCTCTACCGGGAGGCCTGGTGGGCGAAGCGCCGGGACGAGGGGCGCCCCTGGACGCGCCGGGAGGACATCCCGGCCGAGGAGAAGAGCTACCTCGCCGCCTCGGAGCTGGCCGATCACATCAAGGACGCGCCCTGCGTCGCCTTCGCGCTGTCGGCGACCCCCGGCGGGGCCAGCTCGGTGATCCCGGCCTGCCAGAACCTCATGCTGGCCGCCCACGCGCTCGGGATCGGGTCGGTCCCGACGACGCTGCACCCGCAGGTCATGGAGCGCTTCAACGCGCTCTTCGGCATCCCGAAGGAGGCCGGCTTCCACTTCTGCATCCCGCTCGGCTACCCGGCCGCGAAGTACGGGCTGAGCCGGCGCCGGCCGACCGCGGAGACCACGTACATCGACGCCTGGGGCACAGAGGCGCCGTGGCAGTGACCCGACCCCCGACAGGAGGCACGCCCATGCTGACCATCAAGTCGCCGCGCGAGGTGTCCGCGCACATCGGCCAGGACCTCGGCCCCTCGGAATGGCTCACGGTGACGCAGGAGATGATCGACACGTTCGCCGAGGCCACCGGCGACCACCAGTGGATCCACGTCGACGCCGAGCGCGCCAAGCGCGAGATGCCCGGGGGCAAGACCATCGCCCACGGCTACCTCACGCTGTCCCTGATCCCGCGGCTGCGCCCCCAGCTCATGAAGGTCGAGAACCAGAAGCGCGGGATCAACTACGGCTGCAACAAGGTGCGGTTCATCGCGCCGGTGCCGGCCGGCGGGCGCGTGCGCCTGCGGCAGAAGCTCACGCGGGTGGACGAGCTGCCGGACGGGGGTCTGCGGGTCACCAGCGAGATGACCATGGAGCTGGAGGGCAGCGACAAGCCGGCCATGGTCGCGGAGACCCTCGGCGTGATGTACGGCTAGCGGCCGCGCTCCCCGGTTGGCCGGCCCGGAGCGCCGGCGAAGGCTCCGCGTCAGGGGAACGTGACGATGTCGAACTTCGCGTCCACGTCGAGGTCGACGGTCACGGTGGGCGGGACGGTCTGGCGCTCGGCCTGGCCCTCGGCATCGAGCGTGTACTGCACGGTGTAGTTGCCCGGGTTCAGGACGAAGCCGCCCGGCGGCCCGAGGTCGGCGGCCGTGAACGGCGCGGGGTTGAGCTGGACGCCGGCCGGGCCGAGGAGCGTCAGGAGGAAGGCCAGGCTCGCGCCCGGGGTCGCGGCGGAGTAGGCGTCGATGCCGCCGAACTGGTTCTCGCGGAACTGGTACTGCACCTCGTAGGCGGCGCCGCGCACCAGGGCGCCGGCCCCCGGGCTGATCTCCGCCCGCGCCTTGTAGCCGATCGTGCCGCCCTTCACCGTGACGTTGGCCACGCTGTTGATCTCGAACTGACGGGTGACGGGCGCGGCGACGGTGAAGTTGCTGGTGCCGATGGTGCGCGCCGACGTGGTGGGCTGGCGGCGGCCGGCCGTCTGCCGCTTCCGCGCCGTGACCTTGACGCCCAGGTTGTCGAAGGCGGCGGCGGTGGACATGGCATTGGCCGGCCCGTCGGCGCTCCCGGCGGGCAGGGCGGCCACCGGCCCGTAGGGAACGCCACCGGCCGCGTTGATCACGTCCTCCCCGTCGTCCGCCCGGCCCCGCCCGACCGTCGTCTGGGTCGCGGCGGCGTAGACGACGGCGCAGGCCACGCCGGCCGGGGCGCGCGTCAGCTTGCCCGGGAGGGGCGGCTCGCTTCGCATGGGCGATTCGCTCCGGGCGCAGGAGCCGACCGCGATCGCCACGGAGCAGGTGATCAAACAGGCAGCCAATCGGAGGGAGATCATCGCCAGCACCCCCGTAGGGCAGGTCGCCCGAGAACGGGACGGCGGCCTCGCGGCGGCGTTCGCCCGCGCGGTGGGCCCCGAGGATCTCTGAGCCGGGAGTATAGCACCGCCCGGCGCCCCGGCTCCGCCGCGCGGGGGCGGGCAAGAGGCCGAGAGGACGCCGCGCGCTGGCGAGGGCGGGCGGCTACCCCTTCCGCGCCCCCCGGATGGCCGCCCAGAGCTTCGGCGCGGTGAGCGGGATGTCGAGATGCGCGACCCCGAGGGGCCGCAGCGCGTCCAGCACGGCGTTGGCGATGGCCGGCGTCGAGCCGATGGTCGCGGACTCCCCGATGCCCTTGACGCCCAGCGTGGTGCGCGGCGAGAGCGTCCGGGTGTGGTCGTTGTCGAAGCTCACGAGGTCGTCCGCCTTCGGGACCGCGTAGTCCATCAGGGTCGACGAGAGCAGCTGCCCGCTCTCGTCGTAGACCGTCTCCTCCCAGAGGGCCTGGCCGATGCCCTGGGCCAGGCCGCCGTGGACCTGGCCGCCGGCCAGGAGCGGGTTCACGAGGAAGCCCGAGTCGTCCACCGAGACGTAGCGGACGATGCGGACGTGCCCGGTGTCGCGGTCCACCTCCACCACCGCCACGTGGGAGCCGAACGGGAACAGGAAGCCCTCGCCCGTGAAGTCCTCGCGCGAGTTGAGCCGCCCCCGGGCGGCCTGGGCCACCTGCCGCCACGTGACGAAGCGGTCCGGGGAGCCGCGCACGGTGAAGCGCCCCTCCTCGTGGACCAGGTCCGGGACCGCCGCCTCCAGCAGCTCGGCCGCCACCTCGCGCGCGCGGTCGCGGACCTTCTTGGCGTTGCCGAGGGCGTGCATGCCGCCCCGGGCCACCGAGCGGCTGCCGTAGGTGCCCATGCCGGACCGGACGCGCGCGGTGTCGCCGTGGACCACCGTCACCTCGCCGAGGTTCACGCCGAGCTCGTCGGCGACGAGCTGGGCGTACGCGGTCTCGTGGCCCTGGCCGTGGGACGCCGAGCCCGTGAGCACGGTGACGTGGCCGTCCTCGGCCACCTCGATGTCGGAGGTTTCCGGATCGTCGAAGCCGCAGATCTCGACGTAGGAGGCCAGCCCGACCCCCACCAGGCGCCCCTGGCCGCGGGCCTCGGCCTGCTGGCGCCGGAGGGCCGGGTAGTCGGCCCGCTGGAGCGCGTGGTCCAGCGTGCGGGCGTACTCGCCGCTGTCGTAGCTGTTGCCCATGGGCGTCAGGTAGGGGAACCGGTCGGGGGGGATGAAGTTCAGCTTGCGCACCTCGGCCGGATCCCGGTCGACCCGCGCGGCCAGGAGGTCCATCGCCCGCTCGATGAAGTAGGCCGCCTCGGGGCGGCCGGCGCCCCGGTAGGGCACCGTGCCCATGGTGTTGGTGAGCGCCACCTCCACCAGCGCGCGCGCCGCCGGGATGTCGTAGCAGCCCGTGATCATCTGGGCGCACAGCACGGGCAGGAGGCACCCCACGTGGTAGAGGCAGAAGCCCGCGTTGCCCACGATCCGCGCGTCGAGCGCCCGCACCCGTCCGTTCCGGTCGGCGGCGAGGCGGAGCGTGCAGCGCACGTCGCGCCCGTGGCCGGTGGCCTGGAGGTCCTCCTGCCGGGTCGCCGACCAGCGCACGGCCCGCTTGAGCCGCCGCGCCAGCAGCGGCACCAGCGTGTCCTCCGGGTACACGGGCACCTTGACGCCGAAGCCGCCGCCGACCCGCCCCGTCAGGAGGTGGATCTGCTGCGGCTCCAGCTTGAGCCGCTCGGCCACCTGGTCCCGCATCCGGTGGGGGATCTGGGTGTCGCCCCAGAGGGTGAGCTTCCCGGCCCCCTCGTCCCACACGGCGCTGCACGCGCGTGGCTCCATGGCCACCGCGAAGACGCGCTGGTTCACCATGGTGGCCTCGAGCACCACCGGGGCGTTCGCGAAGGCCCCGTCCACGTCGCCGGTCTCGAGCTTCCACGACACGCCGAGGTTCGTGCCGCTCTCGGGATACAGCAGCGGGGCGCCCGCCCGGAGGGCCTCCACCGGGTCCACGACGGCCGGGAGCGGCCGGTAGTCCACGACGACGGCGGCGGCCGCGTCGGCGGCCGCCTGGGCCGTCTCGGCCGCCACCACCGCCACCGGCTCGCCCACGCAGCGCACGCGGCCCTCGGCCAGCATCGTGTAGCCCTGGCGGTTCATGGAGGCGAACATCTCGGGGGGCAGCGGCGTGTGGATCACGCCGATGTCGGCGTTGACGTCGGCCCCGGTCAGGACGGCGAGCACCCCCGGCATGGCCCGCGCGCGGCCGACGTCGAGGCGCTCGATCGCGGCGTGCGCGTGGGGGCTCCGCACGAACGCCACGATGGCGGCGCCGGCGAGCCGCACGTCGTTCACGTAGGGGTCGCTGCCGGTGACGAGCTTCGGGTCCTCGACCCGCTTGACGGGACGGCCGACGTGCGGCTGGACGGGCATGGACAGGCCTCCTTGGCGTCTTCGGGAGAACGCTCGCGCGCCGGCGGCGGCGGCGCCGGACCGGGGCATCGTACCACGCCCGTCGTCCCGGTCCGGGCCCCGGCGCCCTCAGGGGTCGGAGACGAACCTCGCGCGCCGGCTGCGGCGGCGGGTGACCGGGGTGCTGCGGGACACAACCGTGATCGTGATGCCGTCGCCGACCGTGAACGAGACCGGGTGCGTGGCGTCGACGCATTCGACCGACGAGGCGGGATGGCGCGCGTCACGCCGGGGTCGAGCCCGTTCTCGCGGACGGTGAACGCGGATCTCTGGCCGATGGTCAGGGCGCTGCTCACCCGGACGCGGAGGGGCGGGCTGGGGGCGCTTGGCGAGCGATCGCCCCGGGCGTCAGGGCACACGTGCACCCGTGAGGGCACGCGCGCGGGTCACTTGCCGGGAAGGGTCAGGCGAGCGACGCGCTACCGCGCTCGAGCGCCGCCGGGCGGCCGAGGAGCGGTCACGGGTCCGGGACGAACTTCGCGAGCCAGCTCACGCGGCGGTTGTTCGGAGCGCTGGTCGGGGTGACCATGACCGAGATCGTGTCGCCCACAGCGAACGCGACCGAGTTGACGGTGTCGGCGCACGAGCTCCCGGCATCGGCCACGGTGCACGTGATGCCCGTGCTCGCTCCGTTCTTGCGGACGACGAAGGCGTAGGACTTGCCGGTCCCCGGCGTCCCGTTCAGGGTGATGCGGAAGCCTGAGAGCGTGCCGCCGACGGGCAACGACTGGGCGACCTCGCTCTCGGTGGCCGAGCGGGGGAGCGAGCTCCCCAGCGGCAGGAAGTTGACCGTGCCGGCCTGAACGTTCTGCTCCGCGGTGCCGCCCTGAATGATCTGGGGGCTCACGGTCCCGGCCGGCCCTTGCGGTCCCGTGGGGCCCTGGGGCCCGGTCGGGCCCTGAGGCCCGGTGGCCCCCTGCGGGCCCTGCGCGCCCGTGGCCCCCTGCGCGCCCTGCGGACCCGCCGACCCTTGCGGTCCCGTCGGGCCCTGGCTCCCCTGCGGTCCCGCCGGCCCTTGCGGGCCTTCGGGCCCCTGGGCTCCCGCCTCGCCCTTCGCGGCGAACAAGGCCCACGCGGTCGAGGGGGACGTCGGCTCCTCTCCCACGCTCTCGCCCACCGCGATCCATGCCTGGCCGTCGTGGGTGACCAGGTCGTTGGCCACGTAGGTCACGGCGCCGCCCCATGCTCCCTGGAACGCCACCCCCTGAGGGCCGGCCGGTCCCGGGAGCCCCTGAGGGCCTTCGGGGCCCTCGGGCCCCTGCGCGCCCGGAGGCCCCTGGGCACCCTCAGGTCCGGGCGGGCCCTGTGGCCCCGCCTCACCGGCGGCGCCGGCGGGACCCGCGGGTCCCTGAGCGCCGGCCGGTGCCACCTCTCCCTGGGGCCCCTGGGGGCCGGCCGGCCCCTGCGGTCCGGGGGGCCCCTGAGCGCCCGCCGGACCGGGAGGCCCAGCGGATCCTGTCGCTCCCTCGATCACCGAGGCGAGGACGAACGGGGGCACGACGGGTCCGTAGCCGCTGCCCGAAGGGCTATCGAGGGTGATGGCGAAGGTGACGGGCGCCTCGCTGGCCTCCAGCACCAGGGGGATGCAGATGGAATCGCCGAAGGCGAAAGTCCGAGCCTCGCCGGCGTAGCGGATCGTGACCTGGTTGGCCGAGTAGCTCGCCCGCACGCGGAAGTCGGGTGCAGCGAGCGCGCTCGACGTGACCGAGAGCGGTCCGGTGCCCGTGACGAGGCCACCCTCGGGATCCACTGCGATCACGAAGCGATCTCCCGTCCTGATGGCGCGGCCCGATGAGGGGTTCTGGTTGGCGATGCAGGCCAGCATGGTCGACGACTGACCGACAAAAAGCACAGTCGGAGACACAGTAAGCACAGCCTCTATCCGATCGTCGGCTGGCCATCCCTGGGGAAGCCCCCAGGCGGGAGATGCGGCCAGGAGCCCCAGCGCCAAGACAGCGGACAGGGATCTCACATGTGCCTCCTCGGTCGGTGTCCGGGGGTATCCCCGGCGGTCAAAACCTGGCAGGCAAGTCCCGTACCGGCCGTCGCGAAGCCTCGCCCAGCTCATGATTCGCACGGGAGATCGACGACTTAGAACCCGACCGAAGCCCGTCCGACGCCTACCGGCGGCTCGAGCAGGATGACTCGGGACGTCGAGACACTGCCGTGGGCTGTCACTCCGCCGACGGGCGGGTGGGTGGAGGCGACGGGCCCGCCCCCGGGGGGGTTGACGGGGCTCGAGGTCGGCCGGGGCCTCGATTGACACCCGGTAGGCGACTCGCTATCGTGTCTCCGCTTCCCGACGTCCTCGCCACCCCAAGGAGGCATCCCTATGGCCACCGACGCCCGCCAGACCCAGTTTCCCCTCCGCGAGCAGGACATCCCGACCCGCTGGTACAACATCCAGGCCGACTTCAAGACGCCGCTGCCGCCTCCGCTGCACCCGGGCACCGGCCAGCCCATCGGCCCCCAGGACCTGGCGCCGCTCTTTCCCATGGAGCTGATCAAGCAGGAGGTGAGCCAGGAGCGCTGGATCGACATCCCCGAGCCGGTGCGGGACGCCTACCGTCTCTGGCGGCCCACGCCGCTGCGCCGCGCGCGGGCGCTCGAGCGCGCGCTCGACACCCCCGCCCGCATCTACTACAAGTACGAAGGCGTGAGCCCGGCCGGCAGCCACAAGCCCAACACCGCCATCGCCCAGGCCTACTACAACAAGCAGGAGGGAGTGGCCCGCCTCGCCACCGAGACGGGCGCCGGCCAGTGGGGCTCGGCGCTGGCCTTCGCCACGAGCGTGTTCGACCTCTCGTGCAAGGTCTACATGGTCAAGGTGTCGTACCAGCAGAAGCCCTACCGGCGGGTCCTCATGGAGACGTGGGGGGCGCAAGTCGTTCCGAGCCCGAGCCCCGACACCCAGGCCGGCAAGACGGTGCTCGGGCAGGACCCCGACTCGCCCGGCAGCCTGGGCATCGCCATCAGCGAGGCGGTGGAGGACGCGGCCACGCGGGAGGACACGCGCTACTCGCTCGGCAGCGTGCTCAACCACGTGCTCCTGCACCAGACGGTCGTGGGCCTCGAGGCCCGGGCCCAGCTCGGCCTGGCCGGCGAGGAGGCCGACGTGCTGGTCGGCTGCATCGGCGGCGGATCGAACTTCTCGGGCTTCACCTTCCCGTTCCTCGCCGACAAGCTCGCCGGCAAGGCCGCCAAGCTCCGCGTGGTGGCGGTCGAGCCGGCGGCCTGCCCGAGCCTGACGAAGGGCCGCTACGTCTACGACTTCGGCGACACTGTGGGGCTGACCCCGCTGGTGAAGATGCACACCCTCGGCCACTCCTTCATCCCGCCGTCGCTCCACGCGGGCGGGCTGCGCTACCACGGCATGGCCCCGGCCGTATGCAAGCTCTACGACGAGCGGGTGATCGAGGCCGTGGCCGTCCAGCAGCTCGCCACCTTCGAGGCCGCGGTCGCGTTCGCCAAGAGCGAGGGGATCTTGCCCGCGCCGGAAGCGGCCCACGCCGTCCGCGGCGCCATCGACGAGGCGCTCCGCGCCAAGGCCGAGGGCGCGCGGCGCACCATCGTGTTCAACCTGTGCGGCCACGGCTTCCTCGACCTGTCGGCCTACGAGGCCTACCTCGGGGGCAAGCTCGTGGACTACGCCTACCCCGCCGAGAAGATCGAGGAGGCGCTCAAGCGACTGCCCCAGGTCAAGGCGTAGCGGGGAACCCCGGCGGCGAGGGACGCCGCCCCGACGAACCGGGGCCGACGTCAGGCGCGCCGATCGGGCGCCGCGGAGGCGAGGGCCGCCGCGCGGCGGGAGATCATGCGCCTCGGACCCGGCGCCGCCGCGAGGGTATGCTCGGGCCGTGGGCGAGGGCGGGAGCGGCGGGCCCCGGGTGGTCCTCATCACCCCGAACGCCTGGCACGACCGGAGCCAGGTCGGCTTCCACCACCTGGCGCGCGCCTTCGCCCGGGCCGGCCGGGACGTCCTCTTCCTGACCGTCCAGCGGAGCCAGGCCGGCGACTGGATGCGCGGCCGCCCCGCGCCCGCCCACGCCAACCGCCTCGTTGCCGAGGGCCGGATCACCAGCTATCTCTGGCGCCCGCCGTGGCACCCGCTGAACCTCCGCGCGAGGGCCGCCAATCGCCTCGCCGCCCCCCTGGCCCGCCGCTACGCGCGCTTCTCGCTCGGCGCCGCCCTGCCCCTGCTGGCGGCGGCCGACCTCGTGGTGTTCGACACGGGCGCCGGCCTCACGCTGGTGGACCGCGTCCGGGCGGCGGCCCCGCGGGCCCGGCTCGTCTACCGGGCCTCCGACGACCTCCGCCACGCCGGCGTCCATCCGGTCGTGGAGGAGGCCGAGGCGCGGGCGCTCGATCACTTCGCCCTGATCAGCTCGCCCTGCGCCGTCATCCACGCCCGCTTCGCCCACCGGCCGACGGCGCGCCTGCACCACCACGGCATCGACGTCGCCCTCTTCGACCGGGCCTCGGCGAGCCCGTTCGCCGGCAGCCGCGGCCCCCACGCCGTGTACGTCGGACGCCATCCCGTGGACCCGGCCTTCCTCGAGGCGGCGAGCGGGCTCCGCCCGGACTGGACCTTCCACGTGATCGGGCCCGTCGAGGGGCGGCCGGGGCGGAACAACGTGCGCGGCTACGGCGAGCTCCCGTACGCGGAGACCGTCCCCTTCGTCCGCCATGCCGACGTCGGCCTGCATCCCCTCCGCCCCGGCCCCGGGGCCGACGCCTTCACCGACAGCCTCAAGGTCATCCAGTACACGTACTGCCGGCTGCCCATCCTGGCCCCGTCCTTCGTGGGGGGCACCCGGCCCAACCTGATCCGCTACGAGCCGGGCGACCGGGCGAGCATCGACCGGGCCCTCTCGGCGGCGCGGCGCCTGGACCGCGCCGGCATCGACGTCAGCGGGATCCGGTCCTGGGACGAGCTGGCGCGCGAGCTGGCGACCTGACGGGGCCGGCCCCGCCCGCCGCCACCAGCCGGTCGCCGCGCTTGGCGTAGGCCCGGCCGCAGGCCCTGCAGCGTGCGCGGCCGGCGCGGAAGGCCAGCCGGACGCCGCAGCGGCACATCCACCCGACGAGCCGCGCCGGCACGCCGAGGACCAGCGCGTGGTCGGGCACGTCGCGCGTCACGACGGCGCCGGCCCCCACGAAGGCATAGCGCCCGATGGTGTGGCCGCAGACCACGGTGGCGTTGGCGCCGACGGTGGCGCCCCGGCGGACGCGCGTGGCCCGGAGCTCGCCCCGCCGCGGGACGTGGCTCCGTGGGTTCACCACGTTGGTGAAGACGGCGCTCGGGCCGCAGAAGACGTCGTCCTCCAGCGTGACGCCCTCGTAGACCGACACGTTGTTCTGGATCTTCACCCCGCGCCCGATCACGACACCGGCCCCCACGAACACGTTCTGGCCGAGCACGCAGGCGCGGCCGATGCGGGCCCCGGGCATGACGTGGCAGAAGTGCCAGACGCGCGTCCCCGGCCCGAGGACGGCGCCCCATCCCACGACGGCGGTCTCGTGCACGGCCGCCCGCCCCGCCGGCGCACCTGGACGCCGGCGGCCCCGCCCCGCCGGCGTGTCCGCGCGGGGTCCCGCGCCCGGGCGCCGCCGCCCGCCGCCGCGGGGGCCGGCCCCCATCAGCCGCTGGCCGGCGGGGGGCGCCGGTCGGCCCACGGGCGGGCCGTCTCGAGCTGCGCGGCCAGCCGGAACAGCGTGGCCTCGTCGCCGAAGCGGCCCACCACGTGAACGCCGATGGGGAGGCCGGCCGCGCTCCAGTGAAGGGGCAAAGACATGGCCGGCTGGCCCGTGATGTTGCAGATGGGCGTGAACGGCACGAAGGCGGCGGCGCGGAAGAGCCCCTGCATCGGGTTGTCGGGCTCCGGATCGAACGCGCCGAGCGGCGGCGGCGGCTCGGCCAGCGTCGGCGTGAGCCAGACGTCGTACCGGTCGAAGAACTGCGCGACGGCGCGGCTCACGCGCTGAAGGTCCTGGAGCGCGAGGAGGTAGTCCGGAGCCGAGCACTGCTTGCCCATCTGGTAGAGCCCCCAGGTGAGCGGCTCGAGGTGCTCCTCGGCGGGGGCGCGCCCGGTGCGACGCGCCCAGTCCTCGACGATCCACGCCGCGCCCGCCGACCAGAGGCGGATGAACTGCTGGGTCAGGTCCTCGCCGCCCGCGTCGGGCGAGGCCTCCTCCACGTGGTGGCCGAGGCTGCTGCAGAGCCGGGCCGCGTCCTCCACCGCCTGGACGCAGTCCTCGTGCACGGGCGCCCCGGTGGGCGCCGCCCGCGCGAAGCCGATCCGCAGCGCCCCCGGCGCCACGCCGACCTCCTCCCGGTAGGGGCGCGCCGGGGGCGGCGCGCAGTAGGGGTCGCCCGGGGCGGGGCCGGCGGTGGCATCCAGGAGCGCGGCGCTGTCGCGCACGGAGCGCGTGAGGGCGTGCTCGGCCACGAGCCCGCTCATGAGGTCCCCGTAGTGCGGGCCGAGGGGATTGCGGCCCCGGGTGGGCTTGAGGCCGAAGAGCCCGCAGCAGGAGGCCGGGATGCGGATGGAGCCGCCGCCGTCGTTGCCGTGGGCCATGGGCACCAGGCCCGCCGCCACCGCCGCCGCCGAGCCGCCGCTCGACCCGCCGGGCGTGCGCGTGGGATCCCAGGGGTTGCGCGTGGGGCCGAACAGGCGGGGCTCGGTCGTCGGCAGGATGCCGAACTCCGGCGTGTTGGTCCGCCCGATGACCACGAGGCCGGCGCGCCGGTAGCGCCGCGTCAGCTCGCTGTCGGCCGTCGCGACGTGGCCGGCGAGGAAGGCCGAGCCCTCGGTGAGCCGCACCCCGGCGCAGTCGGCCAGGAGGTCCTTCACGAGGAAGGGCACGCCGGTGAACGGCCCCGCGGGCAGCCCCTGCGCCACCGCCGCCCGCGCCGCGTCGAACATGGGCGTGACGACCGCGTTGAGCGCGGGGTTCAGGCGCTCCACGCGCGCGATCGCCGCCTCCACGAGCTCCTGCGCGCTCGTCCGTTTCGTCCGCACCAGCTCCGCCAGCGCCGTCGCGTCCAGCCGGGTCAGCTCCTCCATGGTCGACCTCCGCGTCAGGGGGTGCTGGGATTATACGAGGCCCGCCCGCGGACGGGCCCTTGCGGCGCCCCCGCCGCCTGGGCTACGCTCCCCCTCGTCCCGCCGGGGACCGCGCATGGCCACGTTCAACTTCGAGCTGGGCACGCTGCCGCCCGAGGCGGAGAGCCTCCGCGAGGAGGTGCGCGCCTTCCTGGCCGAGACCCTGGGCGGCGCCGCCGCGCACCGCCGCGCCCGCTCCTGGGGCGGCTACGACCGCGCGTTCAGCCGGAAGGTCGGCGCGCGCGGCTGGATCGGCCTCACCTGGCCCCAGCGCTACGGCGGCCACGAGCGCACCGCGCTCGAGCGCTACGTGCTCCTCGAGGAGATGCTGGCGGCGGGCGCCCCCGTGTCCGCCCACTGGGTGGCCGACCGGCAGAGCGGCCCGCTCCTGCTCCGCTTCGGCACCGAGGCCCAGCGCGAGCGCTTCCTGCCCCGGATCGCCCGCGGCGAGCTCAGCTTCGCCATCGGCATGAGCGAGCCGGACTCGGGCTCCGACCTCGCCTCGATCCGCACGCGCGCCGAGCGGGTGGAGGGGGGCTACCGCGTCAGCGGCACCAAGGTGTGGACCTCCAACGCCCACCTCGCCGACTACGCCATCGCGCTGTTCCGCACCCGGGTCGTGCCCGACAAGAAGCACGAGGGCCTGAGCCAGTTCCTGGTCGACCTGAAGGGGCCCGGCATCACCATCCGCCCCATCGTGGACCTGTCCGGCGCCCACCACTTCAACGAGGTCGTGTTCGACAGCGCCTTCGTCCCCGAGGACCTGCGCGTCGGCGAGGAGGGCGCGGGCTGGGCGCAGGTGTCGGCGGAGCTGGCCTTCGAGCGCAGCGGGCCCGAGCGCTACCTCTCCTCGATCCACCTCCTCATCGAGCTGATCCGCGAGCTGGGCGCCGAGCCGGGCGAGCGGGCGGCGGCGGTGGTGGGGCGGCTCGTCGCCCATCTGGCCACGCTCCGGCAGATGTCGCTCTCGGTGGCCGGCATGCTCCAGGCGGGCAAGAACCCGAACCTCGAGGCGGCGGTGGTGAAGGACGTGGGCACGGGGTTCGAGCAGGAGATCCCCGAGGTCGTCCACGGCCTGCTCGGCCTCGAGCCCCGCATCGACACGGGCACCGAGCTGGACAAGACCCTCGGCTACCTGATCCAGCACGCCCCCTCCTTCTCCCTCCGCGGCGGCACCCGCGAGGTCCTCCGCGGGATCATCGCGCGCGGCCTCGGGCTCCGGTAGTGGCGACGGAGCTGCGGCAGCTCCTGGCCGACACCTGCGCGCGGCTGTTCGCCGACCGCGTGACCAAGGAGCTCACCGAGTCGGCCGAGCACGGGACCTGGCCGGCCGCGCTCTGGCAGACGGTGGAGGAGAGCGGGCTCACGCTGCCCCAGGTGCCCGAGGAGCGGGGGGGCGCGGGCGGGAGCTGGCTCGACGCCCACGTGGTCCTCACCGCGAGCGGCCGCTTCGCGGTGCCGCTGCCTCTCGGCGAGACCATGCTGGCCGGCTTCCTCCTCTCGCAGGCGGGGATCGACGTGCCGCTCGGCCCCCTCACCGTCGCCCCGGTGGCGCGCGACGAGCGCCTCCGGCTCGCCCGCGACGGGGCGGCCTGGCGGCTCACCGGCCGCGCCGCCCGCGTGCCCTGGGGACGCGACGCCGGGCACGTGGTGGTGGCCGTTGCCGCGGGCGACGGGCCGACGCTCGTGGGCCTCGTCGCCGGCGGCGCCGCCCGCGTCACGCCGGACCGGAACCTCGCGCTGGAGCCGCGCGACGCGCTCGACTGGGACGGCGCGCCGCTCGTGGCGGTGGCGCCGGCGCCCGCCCTCGACGCGGACCGGATCCGGGCCCTCGGGGCCATGGTGCGGGCCGCCCAGATGGCGGGCGGGCTCGAGTCCCTCTTGACCCAGACGGCGCGCTACGTGAGCGAGCGCCGGCAGTTCGGCCGCCCCCTCGCCTCGTTCCAGGCCATCCAGCACAACCTGGCCGTGCTGGCCGGTCACACCGCGGCGGCGGCCATGGCGGCGGCGTCCGCGTTCCGCGCCGCCGAGCGGGGCGATCCGGGATTCGAGGCGGCGGTGGCCAAGATCCGCGCGGGCGAGGCGGCGGGCATCGGGGCCGGCATCGCGCACCAGTGTCACGGCGCCATCGGTTTCACCTACGAGCACCACCTGCACTTCGTGACGCGGCGGCTCTGGTCGTGGCGCGCGGAGTTCGGCGGCGAGGGCGAGTGGAGCGAGCGGCTCGGGCGTCAGGTGTGCGCGCGCGGCGCGGACCGGCTCTGGGCGGACGTCACCGCGCGCTGAGCGCCGCCCGGCCCGCCCCGGCGGCACCGGCCTCCGCCCCCCCGCCCGCGCCCCGCTGAGCCGTGGCCGCCCGATCCCTCGCGCTGGGCGGAAGCCTCGCGCTCCTGACCGCGGCCGTCGTCCTGGCCCCCGCCCCCGCCGGCCTCACGCCCGAGGGCCAGCGGGTGCTGGCGGTGGTGGTGCTGGCCATCGCCCTCTGGGGCACCGACGCCCTGCCCCCGGGCCTCACCGGGGTCGTGGTGATCGTGGCGCTGGTCGGTCTCGGCGCCGTGCCGTCCCTGCGCGACGCGCTCACCGGGTTCGCCGAGCCCATCGTGTTCTTCCTCATCGGCGTGCTCACGATGGGGATGGCCGTCGCGCGGAGCGGGCTCGCCGAGCGCATCGCCCGCGTCTTCCTGCGCCACGCCCGCGGGCGACCCGGGCTGCTCTACTGGCAGATGCTGCTGCTGTTCCCCCTGCTCACGCTGCTCCTGCCCTCGGCCACCACCCGCTCGGGCATCCTCGTCCACGCCTACGACCACGCTCTCACCCAGAGCCAGGTGCCGCGCGGCGCACCCCTGGCCCGGGCCATCATGCTGGCCCTCAACTCCACCAACCGGCTGGCCTCCACGATGCTCCTGACCGGCGGCATCACGCCGGTGGTGGCGGCCGGGCTCATCGGCGGGCTGTCGTGGAGCCGGTGGTTCGTCCTGATGAGCGTGCCCTACCTGGCGCTCCTGGCCGTCGGCGCCGTCCTGATCTACGCGCGCCACGCCCACGGGTTCCCCGACCGGCTGCCGGAGCCCGAGCGGGGCCCGCGGACCCCGCTGACCGCCGTCGAGCTGCGCGCGCTCTCGATCACCCTCGGCGCGGCCGCGCTCTGGCTCACCGACGCGCTCCACCACTGGCACCCCGCCATCCCCGCGCTGCTGGCCTGGGCCTGCCTGCTCGCGCCGGGACTCGGCGCCCTGTCCTGGCGCGACTTCGAGCGGGACATGAGCTGGGCCAGCGTGTTCGTGATCGCCTCCTCGCTGTCCCTGGCCCAGGCGCTGATCACGACCGGCGCCGGCGGGTGGCTGGCCGGGCTCCTCGTGCGCGCCACGCCCGACCTCGGCCACGGGCCCACCTCGGTGGCCGTCGCCCTCCTGGTCGCCGCCGCCGCCGTGCGCCTGCTCGTCCCGAACATCACCGGCTTCCTGGCCACCACGATCCCGGTGGCCATGGCGGTGGGGGCCGCCACCGGGATCAGCCCCGTGGTGTGCGGGCTCGTCGTCACGATCGCCGGCGACGCGGTGCTGTACTACCCGGCCCAGAGCGCGTCGTCGCTCGTGGTGTACGAGCGCGGCCACCTGACGGCGCCGGAGATCCTCGGCTTCGGGGTGGTGATGACGCTGGCGGCGGCGCTCGTCGTCCTGGGGGTGGCCCTGCCCTACTGGGCGCTGGTCGGCGAGCCCATCGGCCGCTAGCGGCGCCGGTCCGTCGCCGCTGTATCGGCGCGGAGACGTTGACGGCCGGAGACGCCGGGCGTAACGTCGGGCCCATGAAGCAAGCGCCGTTGACCGCGTGGCGATGGGCGCAGGCGGACTACGAGCGGCTGGTGGAGCTCGGGCTG
>Ga0187892_10007467_pt1 | contig 15577 bp, 21 predicted proteins | sample MA1701073metaG_FD_139345 | JGI IMG/M metagenome (GOLD analysis project Ga0187892, IMG submission 139345) | Bio-ooze microbial communities from a basaltic lava cave in the Kipuka Kanohina Cave System on the Island of Hawaii, USA - MA170107-3 metaG ... | reverse complement strand
GACCCGGACCGAGGCCCCCATGATCTCCTCGATGTGTGCCGGCAAGAGCAGCACGACCTCGGATAACCGTTCGACCAGATCCCGCCGGAACCGATACCGATAGGGAGGCCCAGGCCCGGCGTCCGGCACGGCCTCAAGCCGGCCAGCCAGCTCGGCACTCACAACGACGGGGACAGCGGTCAAGCGCTCGCCATCAGTTCCCATCCCCTAGAGCTCCTCCTGTTGCCGCTTCAACTGATCGAACCACGCCTCGCTTGCCCCGTAGAGCAGGTAGCGAGGGATCCACAGTTCGCTCGCACGGTTCTGACAGACAAGCCCCCACTCATTGAGCGGCCCATCCCGCCTCACCGCAACCGGCTTCCCGAACGTGTATCGGAGCCTGTTCGTCACGATATCCCGATAGTGCAGAATCGCCACCGTTCCCACTCCCTATCTTTGTTTCGGTTACGCTCGCTTCGCCTTGTCGATCGCCTCTCGCAGCAGATCCCGTACCGCCCGCTCCCGCGCCTTGTGCTCCCCGAGACGCTCACGTCGGCCCGGATACTTCAACCCGCCACATGCGGCCTTATGGAGCAGATCGGCCGCCTGCTCCGCAGCCGCCAATAAGTCCGGCGCCGCGACCAGCCGCCGCGTGGCCAATGGGCGCCATTTCGGTTCAATCAGGAGCGCACCCTCGCTTGGTGCCCCATCGACGCTTGGCTTCTCTCTTGGCCTCTTGTTTCGTCATAGACTACCCTCCTGATCGGATAGGACCGGGCACTCCCGTCTTGGAGTATGCCCGCGTCTTTTGCCCCGCGGCCCCCGGTCACAGCCTCAGTGAGTGGCCCTCAGATAGATTTCTCGGTCGCGGTCCTCCATCGTAATCTCGCAGCTCGTCATCAGTCGCCGTCGCAATGCCCTGCACCCTCGATCGGCGCAGCGCGCATGGTCCGCCGCCTGCAAGACCTCGAGCCCGCCTTCCAATTCGATCGCATCCACCGCTGCACACGACTCGAAGAGCTTGTACCGTCTCTCTGACGCCTCGTTGACGACAGCCAGCACCGGGCATTCGATGCTCTGGCCTGATCGTCGCCGTATGGCGCCATTGTCCGTCATATACCAGCCCCCCTCGACCCGTTCGACTCGTCGGAAAAACTCTGTGAGTCTCATTCGGTCCCCTTTCTGGTCGGCCGGAGATTTAGACCGGCGCGCCCACGACCTCTAATTCGTCCTTGATCTCTGCCGAGTCCTGCCACTCGGGGTGTTCCTGCTCGTCCTGAGACTCCTCGATCGGCGCCGGCAAGGCAAAGACGACCTCCGACAGGCGCTCAATGACGTCGCGCCTGAAACGATAGCGGAGCGGCGGGCCCTCTTGATCGGGCACCGGCTCGAGCCGGTTCAGCAACTCCTCCGAGACGGTCACTGAGATGTAGTTCGGCTCAAGTTCGAGCTTGCGATCCTTTGGTCCTTCGATTTCCATTTCGTTTTCCTGAGTCCCCGATCTCTGGTCCCATGGCCTCCACGACCTCTCTGTCAAGCAACAAGGCGGCGCGATTCGGGTGAACGCTCGAGATCTCCTCGTGTAATTCCAGGCCCCTCAGTGTGTCGAGGCCGTCGCAGATCAGGTGAACCGCGGCGATCAGCGTCTCATCGTTATCGAGGGGGGAGTCCCCGCCGCTGAATCGAGCGACATTCTCGGCAAACAAAAGGCCCTTCACCGACTCAAGCTGAGCGATCGCAGATACATACTCCTTCGCTGACTGACGGTCTACCACAATCGTTCCGACGGTCTCATCGCGGATTTCTTGCTTCATGCGCCCTTCCTCCTTTGATGTTCTCTTCCTGGTCCGGGTCTGCCGTGCTCCCGTCAGCTTCGTCGTCGCGCCTTGGTCGGCTTCGGATCCTTGAACGGTGGTGCGCCTGGCCTCACGGGTGCGGCGAGGCCGGCGCTCTCTCCATCTTGGTGCCCCGAACGCTCCGTCTCCAGCGCGGCGTGAACGCAATCCAAAATCAAATCGTTGATCTTGTCCAATCGGCGTTCCAGGGCGGCACCCGTCAGGGGCGGGGGGTAGCGACCCTCGTATTCCGCCACTCGCTCATCGCTGGCTTGCACGAAGGCCAACACCGCCCGGGCAGCTTCCTGCGGGAAGATCGAGGCCACCTTAGCCTCAAGGTCCACGTCGCTGATCGCCCCCTGCTTGTACGTGTCTCGGAGAATGTCAAGCGCAGCGATCGGAGCCTCGGCAATTCCCGCGCGTGACAGCCCCGGCGTGAAGGCGGCGCGGAACTTCTCCGGCTCCTTCATCATGATCTTGATGGTCTGGTCGAGGGCACCTACACCAAAGAGATCGACGATCCCGAACGTGCGGCGCCCACGGCTCAGCTTGCTGATCGACATGGATCCTGTCTTCGCAGTGCCACGGCCGGCGCTGGCGGACCGCTTGCATCCTTCGCTCATAACACGCCGCTCCAGAGAGTCTCCATAAAGCGTTCCCCCTCGCGCTGAAGATGCTCGATCATCGGATCAAAGGCCGTCTCCAGCGCGGCGATCGCGTGGGCCTCCGCCGCGACGGCCTCCAGCGAGGCCTCGCTGAGGATCCCCCGCTCCAGCAACGACCGCTCCAGCGCTTGAGCATACCGCCGCGATTGCGCTTCTCGCCGGGCCAGGTTAATGATGTGCTGCAGTGTTTGCTCGATCTCGGAGAAGCTCAGTGTCATATGACGTTCCCGCCGACCGCTCATCGCCTGCCTCACCTGGAACGCCCGAAAGGGCGGTTCGCGTCACGAGTTAGCTTTTCGTAAATCGGACCGGGTTGATTGTTCCCACTTGCGTCCTAAGTCGATGAGGTCAAGCAACAGGTCTCATATGGATTCGCCGGCGCCTGCGGCGTGGCGCTTCGTCTTGCTTGGCGCTGAATTCCCTCGCTTCCTAGTCCCCATGGGCAGCACCGATGCATGTGCATGGCGTGATCACGCGAACGACGATCGGGCCCGCGCAGTCGCCACACTCGATCGTTTCGACGGGAAACAGACGAGAGGCGCCGGCAGGTGGCTCAACGGCAGCCCTGGGTGTGGGCGCGGGTCGGGGAACACTTGTTGCGGTTTTCATCCTTGCCTCCTGATCGCGCTGTCTGTAGCATCGGATGAGGCAAGACGCTCACCAGGCGGGGCGCGATCCCGACTGGCGCGGCTTGCTCAGAAGGGCTGATCTGGTGCGAACAGGTCAGCCCTTCGCTCTTGGTTTTCAGTCATGGAGCGTAACCCATCTCAGGGTCTCGACGTTATCTTGAGGTCTCGGCAATGCTGACACATCAGCGTCGTCGGCCTTTCTGCGGGGCCATCTTCGTCTCTCGGAGATAGTCTTCGATCGCCTTGGTGAAGAAGCCTTTGATCGTCTCACCTCGGAGCGCCAGCTTCGACTTAAATTGATTCCTAAGATCCTGGTCGATGTCGAACACCAGCTTCACGATCGGCACGGCTGACCTCCTCCCCTCTAATAAAGTAATATAGGTTACTGGGCACAAGCTGTCAAGTGAAATCCACTGTCAATCATCCCTTTTTTGGCGTTCCCCGATCGGTAGGGATCCACCCCTCGCCTGGGCCGCCGGCGCCGCCAAGCTCCAGACCGATTCCCGGCCTCGCCCCTTGAGGCCGCCGACCTGGACGGCATCCTTCATGCGGCGGAGCGCCTTGTAGACGCTGCCCCCGTTTCCGCAGACGAGCTCGGCCAAGGTGCCAAGCTGAGAAGGGCCCGAGTGGAGGACCTCGCGAATCCGGACGGACAGGCTCGGCCTCTCGCGGCGCGGCCGCGATCGTGCCTCGTCGGCGCGGCCGAGCGCTCGTTTCACGATCAGCCGGAGCCCCTCGGCCGACAAGGGGAAGATCTGCCCGCCGGCGGGGATCCCCTTGTCGGCGGCGTAGGCCCGGAGCCGCAGCTCGAGGCCAGGGGACAGGTCGGGTGCAGACCGCCGGGCCCAGTTTGGCCGGGACTGGATCCCGCCGTCGCTCACCAGCCGGAGACCCACGATCTCGCCGACGTAGAAGCCAGCGACCCGCAGGGCCACGACGAGCTGATCGCGTTGACTCATCCGTGTCTCGGTGAGGGCCCGCTGCAATTCTGGCGTGACCTTCCGGGCCGGCCGCTTGGCGAGGCCGTGTCTCCCCCGGCCGCGGGCCAAACAATGCGGCACCCCTCCGAGCATCGCCCGACACCAGGCGCGAACCTGTCGGCGGTACGACTCGGAGAGGCCGACCGTCGCTGCTGCCAGCCAACTTTCCCACTCGGCGGCGCCGATTGTCAAGCACCGCCGGTCCGCCAGGGGGGCAAGCTTCCTGGCGATGTAACCGAACCCCCGTCGCGCGCCGGCGCTCTTCCCCTCGAGCCGTCGCCGGTAGCGTTCGATCAGGTCTCGCAGTATGGGCCCGGGGTCGATCGATGGAGGGCGTCGCCGTCGTGAGGCTTTGACCCGGCAGGACGTCGAGCAGTACGCCGCATGCCGTCGCCGGCCCTCGAGCGGGGCCGCACACGAACCGCACACCCGTGGCGTCGTGCCGTCCTGAGTCTCAAGCGCGTCGCCCTGTGGCGGTCGGGCAGTGCCTACCATGGGGTTGAGGCTGCCTCAGGTTGAGATCGTGCCAGGAAACCGTAACGGAACGGTTTTTTTTGGGGTTAGAGCGGCGGTTTCGGAGTCGGTGTGTTGGTTCATCGGTCGCTCCTGGCCAGATCAGCCCACATCACGGAAGCCGCAGCGGGCGCACCGTGGCTGTAGTTCCGGGGTAAGGTAGAAGCCGGCGCAGCGGGGGCAGACCCAGACCAGTGGTCGCGATCCCGGCCACCCAAGCCCCCGGTCACCGCCACAGGCCGCAGGGTCGCTCGGTGGGATCGTGAGGTTCTCACGCCTGGGGGTCACACCGTCACTCTACGGGGTCGAAAGGAAGCGTGCCGGCAGGGGTTTCCCGCGGATCCCCTGCCAGGCACCGCTCCCCGAGGGGCGAGTGAAGGAGGCGACACCCGCCCCGAGACCGTGCCTGGCCTCCAGGGTCGAGGTGAACGGAGGCGGCGTTGCCCAGCGCACGGCGTCTCACTCGTCCTCGGCCGCGATGAAGTAGACGACGCCATGGGGCGTCGCCGAGGTCGCGCCTTCGAGGGCGATCCTCATCCGCCGCCCCTCCCACAGGCTGCGGCTCGTCCCCTCGACGACCGGTTCACCGTACTGGGCACTCAAGAGCTGGCGGACCCTCTGCGGGTGAGACGGCGCGAATCGCACTTGGACGCGCCGCAGCGCCACCCCCGTGTACTTGAGCTCCAGCTCGCCCCTGATCGCGACAGCGAGCTCGTCCGCGAACCGGAAGGCCTGCCCGATGTCAGGGGTCATCGATGCCTCCTGGCGTCGTCGGCCGACGCCGTCACGTCTCCTGTCGCTGGTCAGGGTGAACGCCTTCGGGGCGCGCCCAGTGGAGGAGGCGCCTCCTCCACTGGGAGGTCCCCCGGGAACGACCTGGGGGGGCAGAGGCCGCCCCGTCCCGTCGCCGGCACGGGCGGTAGGCGACGCCCGGGAGGCCTGCCGGCGGCGGACTCCGTTCATAACTCCTGGAGCCGCTCGCCGATTTCGCGCAGCTCATCGGCGAGGTCGCCAGTTCTGCGATCCCCCAGCCGAGGCCAGCACTTCGAGTCGCCTCCGTGCGACACGACGAGCTCCAAGTATACGAAATGCAGCGGCATGACCTCCCGCTGAACTGCCTCGTCGATGCCGAGGCGCTGCATCGAGCGCAACACGGCAATCCCGGTGCGCTGGGCCGCCGCCAGTTCCTGAGCGGCGCGCTCCATCCGATCGCGGATTGTCCCGGCGCGACGTCTGAACCAGTCTTCGTGTGCGACGCGCAACGCTTCCCACGCGCTCGCCAGCATCTCGGCCTCGCCGGCTTTGAGCCGCTGAAGCCCAACCAATCGAGCGTCGGCGGTCTCGAGATCCTCGTCGATCGACGCCAGGTCGGCCTTCAGGTCGCCGATCGCCCGCGCGGGCGATCGGCCCATCGACTGCTGGATCCGCGCCTCACGGAGCGCCTCCGTTAGTTCGTTTTTTCTCGCTGACAACTCGGCGATCGCCTGACTGGCCTCGCAGAGTTCGCGCTCGATGCCATCTAGCCGACTCTTCGCGGCCGCGACTTTCGCGTGACACGCCCCTTCCATCACCATCGTCATACCCGCCTCCTTGCCGGATCACGCTGTTAGGATTCGTCGAAACTCGCGCTCTCGATCATCTCGCCGGACGACGTTGATCGCGCGCTCGGCCGCGAGGATCATCGTCCTTAGTTGCCGCGGCGGATCGGCCCAGCCGTTACTTCGCCTGGCCGAACAGCATGGTCAGGATCTGCGGGAACTCGCGCGCTCGATCTGCCGCCGGGGTCTTTAAGGCCAATGACGCGGCGATTTGAGCCGTGCCGTAATCGACCTCCCGCCCTCGCTCGCGGGCCGCGCTTTGGATCGCGAGCGTAAAGCCATGAAGCTCCTCGCTCCCCTGGTCGATGGTCGAGACTGGCGAGAAGCCCTGCCCGCGTGGCTGTACCGGCCGGGATCCCCCGAGCACTACCTGGCCGTTGAAGAACCCGATCTCGTGCGCCTCGAACTCCCCGGCGCAGCGGACGACGATCGAGGTGGCGCGGATCGCGACGATGTCCGGGTCCGTCAGGCCCCAGGCCGCGTACTGTTGGCGGACTGCGTCTTGGAGCGTCCGACTCGGGACCGCCGACGCCGCGACGTAGGTGGGAAGCACGGGGGTCGGCTCGCCGATCGAGAACGTCGAGTCGCCGTTGATCAGAAACGGCGCAATCCACAGGCGACCGTCCGGCTGTTGGAACAGGACCTCTTGCGTTCCCGGGAAGAACGCGACCAGCGGCGGCGCCGGCGTGACGACCTGCCCTTGCTGATTCTTTGTCTCGTACTTCGCTCGGAGCGCCGCCTGGAGCCGGCCTTCGTAGTCGAGACTGGACAGACCTCGCGGCTGAGTCCGCGAAGGGTCGGCGGATTGGGCGAGGATCGGAGTTGAGGCGTCTGTGGAGATGTAGCTTCTGGTGATCAGCGTGGGGTGACCATAAATCGCTCTCCCGCTCATGGTGTCCTCCCTGTTACGTTAGCGTTTTCACTGTTCAGCGTCGTGTACGCTGGCGCGCAAGATCTCCGGGTTGGCGATCCGGAGCGACAGGGCGCCGCACTCGGGACAGGCTTCGGTGAGCACGTGCATGCCGACGCTCGTCCCGCGAAGAGAGCCGTCCATCGTCAGCCGGGCAACGAGGTAGCCGCCTGCAGAGAGATCGACCTTGACGAGCTGAGGGTGCTTACATGGGATCAAGTGCTTGACTCCTTTCAGTTGGAAGTCGGACAAGACCAGCGCTGGGTCCTCGCGCGTGTCGCGCGAATAATGGGCGCGTTTCAGACCATGGGATTGTGTGGCCGCTTGTGGGCCCGGTCCCTACAGGCGCGACCGCCGAATCGAAGTGCCCAACAAACACAACGGAACCGCGCGTTCAAAAAACTGATTCCCTATCAGGCGGTCAGACTCACCTCATCCTGCAAGCTATTGAAAACAGTGATCTCGCGGTCTTGGTCCTGACCCCTCGCGCTGTTGTTGCCGACCTGTTTCACATATCACCAGACCAGGGTGCAAACCCTGGGGAAGTTAGGCCTTCCCATCCACTTCGGCGCACTTAGCGCCGGTGGCGCGCAGGGTGGAAAAAAAGTCGTTTTTCCACCCATTTCCGCCCAAAAATATCCATAAGTTACCGCTACTTATGACCCTCATAGATCTCAACTGCCTATCAACCACACTTCTGGGCATCACCCACCTTGTCCTTTCGATACTCAGCCGGGTTCCTTTCGCCAACCCGATCACTCGATCGGCCACAACGCCTGCACCTCCGAGGTCTTAATTGCTTCGAAGGATGGGTGGACGGAAATGATGTCGTCCCTAGGGACGACATCATTTTCCTTCCATCCATGCCATCCACGGAAATGCACGGAAATTTTTTACGTTTCCGACCATCTCAATCCAAGTCTGTCGATAGTTTACGAGACCATCGTATGGGCTGCCTGGAAGTCTCCCGACTTCCGACCACGCCCCCCCCCCTTTCGAGTTTCTTCAATTGGTCCCGAACAGTTCGCTCCGTCCGCTTCAACTCCTGCGCGATCTCCCCGGTTGTTGAGCCTGGGTGGTCGTCGAGGAACTCAAGGATCCTCATGTCGCGATCCCGCTGCCGTGGCCGTACCGCGCCGGCGAAAAGGAGCTTGCCGGCGCCGAACTCGATCAGATACGGCTCTGCCGGCTCACCATCCTTGAGATCGATCACGCACTCCGAAAGGCCGCGCTTGATCGGGCTCACGAAAACGCTGGACTCGGACCAGCCCCAGAGGGCCTGCGACCCCGAGATCATCTCGCCTCGGCGGGAGGGCTGGTCCCTGGACTCCTTGCGATCGTGAACGATCACCCGGAAAGGGCAATCAAAATCCTGCCTGAGACGATTCAAGCGCCGCAGCACAACCTTCACGTCCTCCTCCTGGCGCGGGTTCCGTGAATGCAGGTCCGAAAAGTTTTCGACGTAGACCACCTCCGGTCTCCATCGATCGAGGTGAATTTGGAGCAGCTCAAGGCCTTCGCTGGTGTCCAACTGCAGCGACGGCAGGAGCAAAAATCGAAGATCGTCCGAACTGGGGATCTCCTCTGGCGGCCGACCGACGAGCATCTCGTGAAAGCGCCCGTGAACTCGGTCCTCTCGATCTTGAAGTCCCACAAGCAGACACCGAGCCTTCCTGGTGGGGAAGTGTCCAAGAAACGGGGTCCCGGTTGATTGGGCCCGAGCCTCTTCGAGCAATGTTAGACTCTTCATGGCCTTGGGGGGGCCGGAAGTCCAACCGTTATCCCCCCGCAGCCTGACGCAACGGATATCCCACTCACGCTCCGGGGGACGCTCGGAGAATTTCCCCGCCCCAACCGTGAGATCCGACGCTCCCGCAGTTCTGGTTTCTTGGGCGAACTCAACGAGACGCTGCACGCCGACGCGCCAGCCGTCCCCCCGGGAGGCCAGGTCCGCCACATGTCGCGCGAGGTCTGCCACTCGCCGAGCAGCGGCGGCCTCTCTGACGAGGGAGGCATGGTGCTGGAGGTTCGCGATCGTGGAAACGGCGGCGGCGAGATTCGACAGATACGCCGAGGAGCCCGCGTCGTCGAGTTTGCCGGCGCGGCGGAGTTCGTTCGTGACCGTGACGAGATCGACCGCCTCGCCGCGGTCGTCGGCGACGGCCAGCGCCGCGGTGAAGATCAGGCGGTGCGCGTCCTGGTAGAAGTCGTCGGGCTCGAGGATCTTGCGAACCGTGACGAAGGCGGCGTGGTCCTGGAGGATCGCGCCGAGGACCGCCATCTCGGCCTCAGGAGTCTGAGCCGGTTCAGCAACACGTTCCAGCGGGTGGACCCGCTCGCGCGTCATCGATCATCGTCGCGTCGGCGGGTTCCGGCCGCCAGGGAAGGGCCCCCTCCGCGGGGCGGGTTGGCAGTGTGCGGGATGAAGCTCGGGAAAATCGATTTCACGTCTCCGCCGAGTTTGCTAGCCAAGGCGAGGCCGATCACGTGCATTTCACCGTTCGAAATTTTTCGTTGCCCCCGCTCAATCGCTCCGATTATCCAGGCTGTTAACCCTGACTCCCTGGCCAGGTCGTGCTGAGACCATCCTGCGGCGATCCGACACACACGAACTCGCCGGCCGTCATCCATCATGTCCTCCAAAATCTTGTAGCACACGGGGTAAAAAAAGGCTCACCCATCTTCCGGACCCCACCAGACCAGCGTCAGCGCCGACGTGAACGACGGCGGAACGCTCCGCTCGTCGTAGGCCAGGGTGCGGCCGGTGGTGAGCGCCGGCGGGAGTGGCCCAGCGAGGCCCGGCAGCGCGTCTGCCCACCCCAGGACCTTGCCCTTAGTGAGCATGGGTAGGGCGAGGCCCCGGATCGTGACCTCGTGCCGCCATAGGCCCGATGCCGCCCGGAACTGCGCCTCGAGCCGGTCGGCGATGACCTGGTCGATGTTCTGGTCCGTGATCGCGACGTCGACGGCGTCGGGATCGGCCGAGATCACGATCTCGACGAGGACCTGGCCCGTCTGCCCCGGGCCGTCGCCGACCGGCTTCTTGCGCGGCCGCCGGATGCGCTGCGGCCCGGGGAGCTGCCCGCGCGTGACCTTGACGTCAGTCTCCACCAAGAGCATATCGGTTCCGACAATGACGCTCGCCGTCGCGGCGCCCGAACTCACCTGGACCGTCTCGATCCTAAAAATCTGCGTGGTTACCTGGTACTGGTTGGCGTCGAGGATCTCGTTCCGGACGATCCGACGCTCGAACGGAATCAACTGGCCGCCGACGAACTCGCTGAAACCCTGTGGGAGCGCGACCTCGGTTTCGTTCTCGAGTTGTTCGATCAGCGTGTCCTGGAGGACCAGTTCCAGGTCATCGTTATAACTGTATGTGATCGTTTCTCGGCGGGACTCCCGGAACTGCGGCGGCACGTTGTCATCCCCGGATTGCTCACTAACGTTCGACAAGACACTGACGATCTCCCGCAACTTGACCGGGAGGCTGATCCGGCCCGTCCCATCGAGCAAAAGGTTGTCGTCGTACCCGAGGGTTTTGCGGGTCTCGGCGACCTTGACGAAGGCGAGGGCCTGCACATGCCGCGGGAGCGGCTCCGCGTCCAACCGCCAGAAGGCGCCGGCGACCGCGAAGTCTCCGAGCGGCGCATTGAGCGTGGCCAGACGAGTCGAGCCGACATAATCGGTCACGAGAAAGTCAAACTCACTCCCGTTCAGGAGCGTAATTCGGAGGGTCGTGCCCGTATAATGTCCGTCGGCCTCCGGTACTTCGAACGGCGCCAGTGCCGGCAACTGAAACGTGCCGGCCCCCTGGGCCAGTTGCGAATCGGCGACCGTCCCGCTGAGCAGCGGCGTGGGGAGCGTGGGGAGTGGGGCCTGGTCCAGCTCGACTTCCGTGATCGAATGCTCCCGCAGCAGGACCTCGTTGGGCACGGAGCGGAGCACCGTCCGACTCGTCGTCGTGCGCGCGCGCCCCTTGACCGGAGGGACGGCGGCGGTCTCGCGCGTCTCGATCTCCGTCACCTCTTCCGGCAACTCTTCATCCGTGACCTCGATCAGGGGGCCGGCGCGGTTGCCGCCGATGATCGTGAGCCGCCCGTAGACAGGCCCTGGGTACTTCCGGTAGGTGATCGCGGTCCCCATCAACTCGGCGAGCGTGAGCGTGTAATCCGGCGCTGGCGGCGAGAGCGCGCGCTGCTTCACGATCAACTCCGTGCCCTCGGTATAGACGTCCACACTGAAGGCCTCCGGCTGGCCCACCGTCTGCACGAGCCGGCGAATCGAGCCGCCGATGGAGCCGGAGAGCGAGAACGGACTCTCCTGGATGCCGTAGTCTGGCGCGTCCCAGCGCAGCGTCAGGCCGGCGGTCGTCGCCAGCTCCTCGGCAAGTTGTCGCGCGGTAAAGAGGCCGACCGCATGGGGGAAGGCCGGCAAGGGATTCGGCGCGGTCCGGAAGTAGGTCTTGCGGAACGCACGATCGACGAGCCGACCGCCGAGGCTGCGTCCGCGAAGCCCGCCGATCATGGACAGGTCATCCCATGCCAACTCCCACTCGTCAGCCGCACCGACGAGTTGGTGGAGGCTCTGGCCGTTGTAGCCGACGAGGATCTCGACGGGCGCGCCTTTGACGGCGTCCGTGAAGAAGTCGGTGCCGACCCGAGGGAGGTCGAACTGATCCGCGAGTTGGCTGAGATCGGAGCGGATCTCGATGCGCTGGATCCCCAAGGAAGTCCCTCACCCTCTCCTGCGGGACGGTCCGTTGTCGATCCGCCCACGCTCGATCCAGGATAAGACATCACGATAGCGCACCAGAATCACGCCGCGACCCCCATTTGGCCGGAATCCAGAGATCTTGCCACGAAGGACAGCGCGCCTTAACGTGCGCGCGCTGAGCCCGACGAGATCGGCGGCCTTGCGCAGTCCGATGAAATCGCCCGCATTTTGAGTACGCAAAACACTCGCGTTAGTCACTAGTCCACCATGGGAAAAAAAAACCCGCAAACTTCTGCGGGCGATGCTGTCACCGTGACCACGAACGGTCAAGGCTACTAAACCAATTTAGACTTGCTATTTCGGACTAGTCTTTTTGCCGCCTTATGTTGTCGTAATAAAGTCGTAGAGCCTTTCCCGGTGCCGATTTATCGTATTCTCTAAAGAGTATGGGCAGCAACGGTTCAAGCACACTTTTTGTAGCACGGTAGGCGCTGAAGCCACGATCAACCAATCCTTCAATGCATGTCGCCAGGATAACTACCCAGATCTTCCGCTCGACTCTCTTCATGTATGCCGCTTGCGTCTCGATCGAGGCTTCGCGGATCTTGTGAGGAAGCCGGACGGGGATCCTGGTCGTGACGGTCCGAAAGCCAACCGCGGCGTGCATCCATTGCATACACGCCTGAATAAGTTGCTCCGAGGCCTCGCGCCTCCGCTGGCGTTCTAACTCCAACCACGACGTCGCATGGCCTACGGTGAGGCCCTTCACGTCGTCGGGCAATCGTTTCAGCCTTCCGATCAGAAGCCTCGCCGCCCGATCCGGATCCCGCCAGCGACCAACCTGCTTCTTAATCGCCGCTAGGCTCTTATCGGGATTCCGCGCTGTGGCAAGAGATGCGCGTCCGATGTTCGAAAGCCGATCCGACAAGACACTGATCAGCAGATGTTTCGGGAATGGTTTCAAGCGGCTGAGCAGCAGGCCCAGCTCCTTCGAGGCGAAGCGGTGAATCAACTTTGCCGGCGGATCAGGTCGGTCCCTCGTGGGGCGACCTCTCCTCGGGGGCCTGTGAATCCATTTGTGAAGCCAATCGAGATCCTCCAGACAGCTGACGACCGGTGCATCGAAAATTGAGCATCCTTTGTCCTGGAGGCGCTGCTCCACAACGGAGAGCTTTCCGTCAATGCGGTTGTCCCGCTTCCGCGCGTCCTCGATCATTCGTGCCAGGAACAGATGTTGACGGCTTTTAAGATAGGGGGATTCTGCGTGAAGGATGACGGTACAAACTGTCGGCATTCGCTCCTCCCACAGGAGCCCCACAGACGAAGGGATTCAGCCCCAGGGCCGGTGGGTCGGCCTCTTCGCCCGCGCTAGGCTAGGGGCTGAAAGGTCGTTGGTTAAACTCTAACTGGCCTCGATCATGAAGGCAATAGTAAATTAGTCATCCTCCCCACTCCCCTCCAGATCCGGCAGCTTTCGTTTGATTCGATCGAACAGCTCTCGCTCTTCCTTGCTGAGGCTCTCCTTCGATCCTGACCGGATCTCGCGAAGTAAGTGCTGCTCGAGGCCGCTGAGGTCCTCGGATCGGTTGTCGAAGAGATCCCGAGCCGTCCGACGTTCCTGCGACGTGATCGAGCTGCGATGCTGGTCGGCCAAGGCGACAGGGATCACGTTGGAGCTAATGGCCAGGAAAAGCAGAAACGGAGACAATATCTGACGAGTAGCCGATGGAGACATCGTAGACTCCGCTATGATTGGATCTGAAGTGGTGTGTGACATTGCTTACAGATTGGCCGTTGCATCTGCCAGAGACCGCACTGCGGGCACCGCATCCCGGGACCTGTGGTCGTTGTTGATCGCGTTGGCCGCCGGGTCTGAGGCGCGACCTCGAATCCCGAACCGAGCGGGCCCGTAGGTCCGACCTCCACGACCGATGACTTCCGAAGCAGCAAGCCGACGACGACGGCCGCGACAAATGGGAAGAACCACGCCGCGGTGATGAAGCCCAACCCGAGCGTCCTCCCGATCGCCGCGGCTACCCTCTCCGCCTCACTGTGGAGGGTTGCCGTCATCTGACCGGCCTTGAAGATCGTGACACCTCCGGCGGTTGCAGTCAGGACCGTCCAGAAGATCGCGAAGTTCTTGAGGACGTTCCAAGCGGTTCCACCCTCTCGAACCTCATTGGGTTTTAGCGGTCGCTTCGCGAGGTAGATCGGGACCACGATGGGGCCGAACAAGAAGGCCCCCGCTGTCCAAGCGAGACGCCTGGTCTTGCGCTTCGTGGCATCCACGAGCACCCACAGCGCCAGGATGCCATAGAGGGCGAGGTACCACATGACGGTTCCTGTTGCGGGTCCTTCAACGGTTCGTCCCGCTGCTCATTCGCCGACGTCAGGTCGTCGTCATGACGAGGTCTGACAGTTGTCGGCTGAGGTAGGTTCAGGTCCTCGAACCCCGAAGGATCACGGCGATTCTCCAGGGCTTGCGGGGTCTTGTCAAGGTTCTGTGAATGCGAGAATCCTCTTGACAAGCCACTTAACATCCTGTTAAGCTGCCCTCGCCTTATGAGGGACGCCACCGACGCACCGCAGAGGAGTCCCGGTGCCAGCCAAACCGCCACCGCTCTCGCCTGCCGAGCTGGCGGAGCTGATCGAGCAGGTCCTCACCCTGGGAGTTCCGATCCTCCCAACGAGCAAGTTTCGTCGGCGCGCACTCGAACGAAACTTCACAATCAATGACACCATAGAAGTCTTCCGCACAGGGGCGATCACCAGAGATCCGATCTGGAACGAGGCTCACGAGGACTGGAATTACGATGTCCTTGGGTTCGATGTAGAGGGGCAGCCTCTCACCGTCAGGTTTGCCGTCGCCCCCAACCGGAGCGGCGCAATCCTGATCACTGGGTTTTGAATAGAGGAGTTCGCTATGAAGTGTCCAGAATGCGGGGAGACGCTCAGGAAGCTCACTCGTCAGCGGTGGCACTATACAGAGTGCGGTCTCGACCACGTCTTCCTAGATGGCGTAGATCTGTGGTCCTGTGAGAGCTGCAAAAACAAGATGCCAGTCCTCCCGCATATTCGCACTCTCCACGATGAGATCGCCGCCGCGCTCGCCAAGAAGCCGGGGCGCCTCGAAGGTCGAGAGGCTCAGTTCTTGCGTCGCCACCTACACCTTCGAGCAGTCGATTTCGCCGAGCTGCTAGAAACGAACCCAGTCACGGTGTCTCGATGGGAACGCAAGGGACATCTCGTGCCCGCGGCAGTGGACCGTTACCTTCGGAACCTGCATTTCCTGCACAAGGCAAAGAGCAAGGCGATGGTGAGCCCCCGTGAAGCTGCCTCGAGTTGGCTCGACTGGCTCAAGAAGCTGAGGGGGGAAGTGGAGGATTTTCAGATAACCATCCAAGTGGGCGCGAGGCAGCCTTAAATACATCGACTACGCTCTCCCTAACCGGAAAACACCTGTTGCTCACCTGTTGCCAAATCTGGGGTCAGCCTGGCTAACCTTGTCCAATCTTGCCCTTCTCGCAGAAAGGCTAAGTGCTGGAAATCCTTATCCAGCGCCACCTTACGACCCTCCCTCGATCGGTCTTTTAAGCAGGGAGTCCGGGGTTCGAGTCCCCGACGGGTCACCAATCTTTTCGCTCAGCGAATCCGGACGATACCATCGTATACGTGGCCCACTGATACCCGGCCCAGCCCCCGTGTCGCCCTCGCAAAACGCACAACCACAGGCGTTCGAGACGCCCATGCTCCTG
>Ga0187892_10007465_pt1 | contig 15580 bp, 12 predicted proteins | sample MA1701073metaG_FD_139345 | JGI IMG/M metagenome (GOLD analysis project Ga0187892, IMG submission 139345) | Bio-ooze microbial communities from a basaltic lava cave in the Kipuka Kanohina Cave System on the Island of Hawaii, USA - MA170107-3 metaG ... | reverse complement strand
GCGTCTGGCGTGCTCGGCACCGCCGACGTCGATGCGCAGGACCGCCTGCTGCGCACCGAGACGCAGCTCACGGCCCTGAGCCCCATCCGGCGGACGGACTTCACGTACACCGCCAACGGTGAGCTCGAGGCCAGGGTGGTCACGCCGGACGTTACCCAGCCCACCGTGACCGAGACGACGACGTACGCCTACGACCTTTTCGGCAACCTGCTCAGCGTCACCCTGCCCAACACCGACGAGATCACCTACCTCGTCGACGGGCAGAACCGGCGCGTGGGGAAAGCCGTGAACGGCACCCCCGTGCGGGGGTTCCTGTACGACGGGCAGCTCAACGTGGTCGCGGAGCTGAACGGCAGCAACCAGGTGGTCTCACGCTTCGTCTACGCGAGCAAAGCGAACGTCCCCGACTACATGATCACCGGTGGCGTCACGTACCGCCTCATCTCGGACCATCTCGGCAGTGTGCGGCTGGTGGCGAACGCGTCCACCGGGGCGGTGGCGCAGCGGCTCGATTACGACGAGTTCGGGAACGTGCTCAATGACACTGCCCCAGGGTTCCAGCCGTTCGGGTTTGCGGGCGGGCTGTACGATCCCGATACCGGCCTGGTGCGCTTCGGGGTCCGAGACTACGATCCGTACACTGGGCGGTGGACCGCAAAGGATCCGATGGGAGTCAGTGCGAAGCAACTCAATGCGTACTCGTACGTGTTGGACGATCCGTTGAACTTTCTAGACACAACAGGGCAATTTGGAGAATGGAGCGCAGCCGGCGTATCCGCCTTCGCAACATGGGTCGCGTTTACCGGGTACCAAGCGATTAGGTATCGAGTAATTGCCCAACCCAAGATCCAAGAGAATTTCGATAAAGCGTGCGCAAGACTGGAGTCGCGTTCGGAGATTCTAGGCAATCGTGCCGGACCAGCCGACGCTATCCGTATCCCAGCGCCCCTGTTCGGAGTGCCGCTCTGGATTGAATTGACCCTTGAGGGAGGTGTTTGTACGTGGCACTACGTCGTGCTTCCGGATTCGGCGTCCCTATGAGAACCCAGCACCAAGCTCCCAGATCGAAGATTCGGTACGGAAGAAGGGGTCGATATGCGCCGGGATCTAGTGGCTCAGCATGGCCTGGCGCTATCGTCCTAGTGATTTTCCTTCTCCTACTTGCATTCTTCCTGGTGCCAAGAGATTCATCGAATCGGCGAGACGCGCGGGTGGAAGGCGCCTCAACGCCGAGTCACGTAGCACCACAATAGGTCCTCAACCGCTACCACGCGACGCCCCGGAGAAACAACTCTAACCGACGTCCTGGGGACGGGCGAGCAGCGTCGGACCACGTCTCTGCCTGACGGTACGCAACAAACGACGCTCATCGGTATCAATGGGACGCGGACGGTCACGCAGCCGGACGCATCGGCACAGAGCGTCACCCAAGGGCCCGATCCGCGGTTTGGGATGCAGGCGCCGATCGGGCAAAATATGATTGTGGAGACCCACGACGGGCTCACGGCGACGGTGACGAGTGCGCGGACCGCGACGTTGAGTGACCCAGCCAACCTGCTGAGCCTGAGCTCGCAGACCGAGACGGTGACGATCAACGGACGCCAAGTCACCCGGGTGTGGAATGCGGCAACGCACACGTACACCGACACGTCTCCCGAGGGGCGCGTCACGACGACGCTGCTCGACACGCAAGGCCGACCCAGCCAGCAGCAGGTCGGCAATCTGGCAGCCACGGAGTACTCCTACGACACGAACGGGCAGCTCGATGGGATTGCCCAAGGGAGTCGCCTCACCACGATGACCTACGATAGCGACGGCAACGTGGAGTCGGTGACCGATCCTGCCGATCGGACGGTGAGCTTCACCTACGACGGCGCCGGTCGTGTCGAGCGGCAAGTGCTCCCCGATACTCGCTACATCGACTTCGACTACGACGCCAACGGCAACCTGACCTCGATTACCCCGCCGGGCAGCGCGGCGCACGGGTTCTCCTACTTGCCCCGCGGCCAGGTGCAGTTCTACATTCCCCCGCAGCTCACCCCGCCACTGACCGAGCGGCGCACCCAGTACGCATACAACCTCTCGGGGCAGCTCACCGATATCATCCGCCCCGACGGTGAGGATATCTTCCTCGACTACGATGTCGTCACAGGCCAACTGTTGGCGCAGGTGCCCTCCGTCGGCCCGAGCATCGCGTACGTGTATGATGACGACACGGGCGATCTCGAGCGAGTGACCACCGCGAGCGGCCAGATCCTCGACTATACGTACGACAACCCGCTGCCCAAGAGCGAAACCTGGAGCGTGGCGCAGAATGGCGTCGGTATCGCCGGCAGCGTGAGTCGCACCTATGACCAGAGCTACCGCGTCGTGAGCCAAGGCGTGAACGGCGCCAACGCCATCAGCTTCGGGTACGACACTGATGATCTGCTCACCAGCGCGGGGGGCATGACGCTCAGCCGGAGCAGCGCAACGGGACTGCTCACGGGCACGGTGATTTCCAATGCCACCGACTCGTACAGCTCCTACGACGGCTTCGGCGAGGTGCTGGCCTATGCAGCGGTGGTGAATGGGACGACGCTCTACAGCGTCAGCTACACTCGTGACTGTTTTGGGCGCATATCCACCAAGAGCGAGACGGTCCAGGGGACCGGCGCCACCTACGGCTACGACTACGATCAGGCCGGCCGACTGACAGATGTGACCAAGAACAGCACCCTCATCGGCCACTACGAGTACGACTCCAACGGGAATCGGGTGGCGGATGCCGACAGCGACACGGTAACCACCGAGAACCTCGCGGGCGCAGTGACGTCCACGACCTACGACGCCCAGGATCGACTGCTCTCCATCGATCAGGGCATGGTGACGACCAACTATGCGTACACCGACAACGGCGAGCTCTCCACGAAGACGGTAGGCTCGGCCGCTACCAGCTACACCTACGACTTGTTCGGCAACCTGCGCAGCGTGACGCTCCCCAGCACCGACGTCATCGACTATCTCATCGACGGCTACAACCCCCGGGTGGACAAAGTCGTCAACGGCACTCCGGTCCAGGGCTTCCTCTACGACGGGCAACTCAAGATCGTCGCCGAGCTGAACGGCAGCAATCAGGTGGTCTCGCGCTTCGTATACGCGAGCAAGCCGAACGTCCCCGACTACATGATGAGCGGCGGCGTGACCTACCGGCTCATCTCCGACCACCTGGGCAGCGTGCGCCTGGTCGTCAACGCCAGCACGGGAAGCGTGGCGCAGCGGCTGGACTACGACGAGTTCGGGAACGTCCTCAACGACACGAGTCCAGGGTTCCAGCCGTTCGGGTTTGCGGGCGGGCTGTACGATCCCGATACCGGCCTGGTGCGCTTCGGGGTCCGAGACTACGATCCGTTCACTGGGCGGTGGACCGCAAAGGATCCCATTGGGTTCGTAGGCGGAACGAATCCTTATTCGTATGTTCAGAGCGAACCGATCAACCACCTGGACGTTCTGGGAACGTTTACGGTAGCCGATTCTGCGCTTGTAGGTTCTGTCTCGGGATTAGTCGCTGGCGGCCTTCATTCCGTGATTCGTCCATTCAAGAAACCCTTCGGTGCGTCTGTTAGCGAGTGTCGTCAGGCGTGCTACGAACAGTATTTCTTGGGAGGCGCGGTAACCGTGGCGGGTGCCTCGCTCTTGATCGGCGGTATCACTGGATTCGGTGCCGTGTGGGCAAACTATGTGGGCGTGGTTCAGGATCTTCCTGAACTAATCTCCTATGCCAAGGATGCTGCGCAGGCAGCCAGGTTGGCCACTGGTGGCGCGGCCTTTGCAGTTTCCTATGGAACCGCCGTTTTACTGTCTTGTGAGTTGCAGTGCTCGTACGGACAGTGATGAGCTTCGGATCATGCGTCTCCGACCTACATTACTGTATGCCATACCTATGACGCTTGTTGTGGCTGGCCTTATCAGCCGGAGGGCTATACCGGAGATCTGGCTCGTTGAATGTCTTTTCGCTGGGTACCGAATTTATCTCACAGCGATAGGCGCGAGTCTATTGATGGTGTTTGGAGAACTCTACCTTGTGGAAGGGCGTGCACGGCAGCGCCCAAGTCTACAGCGAGGCGCGGCTCTCCGAAGTTGGACACCAGGGACACTGTACGGCAAGCGCTGGTGGGTCGTATGGGGCTTGTTGGTGCTAGGCTTCATTCTCTTGTCCTTCTTGGACACCTTCGTTGGGTGGTAGGGTAATCCTTGTCGGTCTCCGGTTGGATCAAGTTAACATCTGGAATTTCGAAAGCGTTGTTCTGAGAGAGTCTGTATTCCGTATTCCGGCCTCCAGGCCGCTTTCACCGGTGAAGAGCGGCGTATGTAGATGATCGCTGCCGGGCTCGCGCGACGAGTGCTTCGGCATGCAGGTCCGGGCCGGTGCGGCCTTTCAATCCGGGGTGGCACCTCTGGAGATAGCTGTGAATCCTTGACAAAGTGACAAAACAAGGCCTGATGTTTGGTTTAGACGACCCATTTCGGGCCACGGATTGCGGGTCCAAGGGAGAGCGGTTGTGGCGCGCGCGCATCGGGTTCACGTGCCTGGTCAGGTCTGGCATCTGACCCATCGGTGTCACCATCGGAGGTTTTTGCTGAAGTTCGCGCGCGATCGACGGCTCTGGCGCGCTTGGCTCTACGAAGCACGACGGCGCTTCGGGTTGTGCGTTCTCGACTACACGGCGACCTCCAACCACGTGCACCTCGTCGTATGCGATCGCGATCAGGGAGAGATCGCCGCGAGCCTGCAGCTGATCGAGGGGTGCACGGGGCAGGCCTTCAATCGGCGCAAGCGGCGTGGGGGTGCGTTCTGGGAGGACCAGTACCACGCCACGGCGGTCGAGACGGGCGAGCACGTGGCGCGCTGCGTGGTCTACGTCGATTTGAACATGGTGCGCGCCGGCGTCGTGCAGCACCCGGCCGAGTGGGCGGTGGGCGGCTACCCCGAGATTCAGCAGGAGCGCGAGCGGTATCGCATCGTCGACCGGGAGGCGCTCGCCGAGGCGCTCGGCATGGAGGTGACGGAGCTGACGAAGACGCACCGCGACTGGGTGGAGACGGCGCTGCGCGAGAGCAGGCGAGGACGCGAGCCGCAGTGGACTGAGAGCATCGCGGTCGGCAGCCGCAGCTTCGTCGAGCAGGTGCAGCGCGAGCTCGGCGGCCGAGGGCGGCACCGCGAGGTCGAACAGGCGGGGGAGGACTTCCTCCTGCGCGAGCCCGCAGAAGCCTATGGGCTCAATTCCGTGGGCAAACTCGCGTCTCTAGGACGGAAATCCGCCTGATCCGCGCCCGGCCTCGCTGTTCTTCCGAGGACTTGCAGAGGTGTGACCCCCAAGAGTCGCCCGCCCCCCAAGAGTCGCCCGCCAGCTTCGTCGACGTCAACGACGCCGGTGTTGTGGCCTTCACGGGACTTATCAATGATTCGACCGAGCAGGCGCTATTTCGTGGAGCCGCAAGTCCGCCACAACTCGTTGCACAGTTTTCTGGACAGACGGCCACGCTCCGACCCCAGATCGCAAGCAATGGCGACATCGTTGTCCGAGACGATGAGGGGCGCATCGTGGTGTTTTCGGGCTCAGGCGGCGGAGCGAGAGAGATCGCTGCATTTGCCTTCACTGGAACTCACCCCGGCATCAGTGCGAGCGGCGAGTTCGTTGCCTTCCTCGGTGATCGAGGGTTCGGAGAAGGAATCTTTCTGAGCGAGAACAGGGCGGGCGGCCGAACGTGGGCGGTAGCTGGGGAGAGGGACATCCCGCTACCCCTCCAACATTATGCTTCACGGCAAAGCCTCATCCCTGCACGGCTCGGCAGTGCTGCGGCGCTCGAGGAGGGATTCACCGATTTCGACGACGGCCAACGGGTTGGCGTCGCGGGATCCGGCGATGTGGCGACGGTGATGTTCGCCGCGGCCCGGGGCAACGAGCATGGTGTCTCCTCTGTCGATGTGACCCTGCGCGACGGCGAACTCCAGAGTGTGTCGACGCCGAAGCGCATAGTGTTTGAGGGTCTTGCGCTCGGCGGCAGCACCGTTACGGGGTTCGCACTGCATGACCCGTTGAACCGGCATGGCCGGGTCGCCGTGTGGGTAACCTTTGCCGATGGGACTCAGGGTGTTCTGCGAGGGGAACCCGCCCCCATGCTTGTAATTGCCCCTGACGACCTGATCGGAGAGTGCGACGCCGACGATCCGGGCAACAACGAATGTAACCACTACTTCAGCATTCCCCCGGCCGGGGAAGCAAACGCCTACGAACGAGAGCTTTACGTGAAGTTTCTGGGCGACGGCCAGGTAACGGGCTATCGAGTTGAGGCGCTTATAGACGACCGACCTTTCTTGATGTCTGAGGATCGCACGAGCCCGCCTCCCCTGGGGTCAGCGCAGGGATCCAGCCCGCCGGTATATAAGGTTCCCGTGGCCGATCCGGCGAGCGGAGAGGGCGTTTCCGCCACTCCGTGGAGCCGTGTGTCGTATCGGGTCACGCTCTTTCTCGACGGCGGTGCGGTCGTGACTGGAATGTCAGGAGACTTTGGCGCGCTCTGGAAGATGGAGAAGCTATTGAACGGCGAAGTCAGCCGTTTCTCATGCGATGACCGTGGAGGAGACGATTGGGCTGCTGCCGGTACCATCGAGTGGATCAGGGATCTACGACCCAAGATCCTAGGTACCGAGGTCGCCGGCGCCCGGCTGCTATTTGCAATAAACGACATCTCGGGAGAACACGGCCTCAGGTTGGGACACACGACCCACACCCGCGGCACAGAGATCGACATGTTCCATTTCAGAGAAGTTGCCTCTTCTTCTCCCTCCGCGGGGAATGGGGATGCCAACTACCGAGGGCTGGAAACCCTGACTATCGATGCCATCACCAAGTCGGACGAGTCGGCCCGGCAAGAGGTTGCCCGCTTCTTTGAGGCGACGCGTCGGGGTCTCGAAATACTTGTGGCTGAATCCGAACCCGGAGATGCAGTGGGAAAGGTCCTTTTGATGCCGGGCCGACCGATTTGTTTGAACACTGCCGGCAAACCCTTTTGCTGCGAGCGCCCCGGCGAGCCCACCGATTGCGAGGGCAACCAGGTAGCAGGTGGGCCACTCCTGAAATGGGGTTGGGCGTTCGAAGCTCTGCGCGACGGTCGTATCACGACGCTGCCTCCCACTGTGACGGAATTGCTGAATCTGGGCATTGCGTCGTGGCAGTCTCCGGTAGCGAACCTTGTAAGGCCCGTGAACGGCCACAACAGCCATCTGCACGTCGACCTGAATACAGCTGCCATTGGCGCTTTCGTTCCGACCGGTTGCAGCACTCGAATTATGAACCTCCAGCCGGCGGTCCCTAAGATCGCCACTGCGTCGCGGCCCTGCGGGTCCACGGGATGCAATTAACGGCGGGGGTACCAGATTCTTGCGCATGGGCTCGGTGTTGAGAAAGGGGTCGGTCGTCCAGGCGAGCACCGCAAGCCAGTTCGGCTTCGAGATCCAGTATCGGTGCGGTCCGCAATAGCGTTGCTTGCTGCCTGTCCTGCAAACTCCATTGCGCCGTTGACCGAGCGTGAGCAGTGCGGTTAGCTGTTTGAGGAGCGCATTGGTGCCGCGGATATCGGAGTTCTTCGGGATTGTGATCTACATGTACTGGTTCGATCGACAAAAGCACAAGGCCCCGCACTTTCATGCGCGCTTTGCCGGCGAGGAAGCCGTGTTCGACCTCAGTGGGCGCTGCATCGAGGGTGATATCGGTGCGCGTGCCGCCCGACTGGTCGAGGAATGGTGCCGAGAGCGCCCAACCGAGCTGCAGGCCGCGTGGACCGCTGCAGTTGCCGGAAAGGACATCCCATGGATCGCACCACTCCGGTGATGCGCAGCGTCACCACGCCGGCATACGGCAGGGTCGTGATCGAAGCGGCAGATGGCAACCGCTACAGCGCCGACCTCTCATCGTTTCGCACAGTGTCGTGCTACCCGCCTGATGCCGAGGCATGGTCGCGTGTGTTCATCGACAGCTACGGGCTGGTATTGGTGTGGGCCTGCCGGTTCGAGGTCCATGCCGACCAAATCATCGGACTTGCAGACAAGGTCGAGCGCGGGGACGCCGCGGCCTGACAGACGGTCAGCCCTCGGATTCCGGCCCCGACCGGTGGAACAACCGGAGTCGGTGTGAGACCTCGGGGAGCTTGGGTCGACTGGTCCGCGCGGCAGGCGCGAACCTTCGTGGAAAGGTGGCGGTTGACTGGAAGCGCGCCTTCGCTCACTTCTGAACGCATCATGATTGCCGCCGACGTTGGTGTGGTACGGCGGGATCTTGCGTTGCGCGGCATCGGCATCATTCTGCTGTCATCGTTCTTCTTCGGCGTCATGGCCGTGTGTGTGCGGCTGGCGGCGCGCGAAATGCCTCCACCACAGGTCGCGTGGGTGCGCTTCACGGGCTCATTGCTCGTGCTGCTGGCGGTGACACGCGGTCGCGGTTTGCGACCGCGTGCGAGCAACAGACGTGCGCTGGCACTCCGAGGCTTGCTCGGTGCGGGCGCGATCATGCTGTACTACATCGGTATCTCCGGAGCGGGCGCCGGCTTGGCCACGCTGTTGCATTGCACGCATCCAGTGTTTACCGCGTTGTTTGCGGTGAGCTTTCTGGGGGAGGCGTTTTCGGCACGCATAGGCGCGGCCTTGGCGCTCAACCTGGCGGGCGTCCTCATCGTCGTCGGTCCTGGCGGGAATCTGGGACCCGCGGTGTTGTCCGGCGCGGCGTGCGCCATCGCGGCGGCCGTGCTGGCTGGCGGTGCGGTGGCGACCGCCCGGCACTTGCGTGCTACGGAGAGCGCCGCACTGATCACCACCTACTTCATGGCCGTTGGCAGCGTGGCAACGGCGCCGTCATTGATCGCTGGCGTGCCGGCAGCAACACCCTTTCTGGCTCTCGCGCTCCTCGGCGTCGTCGTTCCCTCGGTCGCCGGCCAATGGTTGCTGCACCACGGCCTTGGGTTCACGTCGGCGACTCAGGGAGGTCTGGCCGCCGCGACGATGGTGATTTCGGCAGCCGGTCTCGAAGCGCTGCTGTTGAACGAGCACCTGGGCAGCGGAGCTCTGTTGGGCGCGTGCCTGATGATTGTCGCCGTCGTGGTCGCCAGCGCCAAGCGCTAGGTGCGTTCTGGCTGCCGGACCATTTTGGGATTGAAGAAAAACAGGGGACGCGAAACCTTACATCCCCCCGCATTTCTGGTGTACACTCCGCCGGACGGGAAACGGAATGCGGGAACGGGTCATCGGCTCCAGCCGCATCGAGCTTGTCCAGGGAGACATTACGGGACAAGACGTCGCGGCGGTCGTCAACGCGGCCAACAACTCCCTGTTGGGTGGTGGAGGCGTAGATGGTGCAATTCACCGGGCTGGCGGCCCGTCGATACTTGCAGAGTGCCGTCAGCTCGGCGGCTGCGAGACCGGCGATGCCAAGATCACCACTGCCGGGAAGCTGCGGGCCACGTACGTGATTCATACGGTCGGGCCGGTCTATCGCGACGGCCGGCAGGGCGAGCCCGAACTGCTCGCCAGCGCGTATCGGCGCAGTCTCGAAGTGGCCGACGAGCACGGTGTTTCGAGCCTGGCCTTTCCATCGATCAGCACCGGTGCCTACGGCTATCCGATTGCCAATGCAGCCCGGGTCGCAGTGCAGACGGTCGCCGACACATTGCCGGCACATCGGAGTATCAACCTCGTGCGTTTCGTACTCTTCAGCGCCGCGGATCTTGTCCAGTACGAGGCTGCCCTCGCCCAAGTGGTGGTGCCCCATGCCGACGGCTGAAGCGCGTACCAATCGCACTGCCGACGTATCGAGTCAGCAGCTCCAGCTGCTCTACGACGTCAGCCGTTCCCTGCATTCGCTGATCGACCTCAACGAGTTGCTGGCCTGGGTGGTCGAGAAGTCCAAAGAGCTGCTCGACGCCGACGGGTCTTCCGTCATCCTCCTCGACGAGACCGGCCGCGAGCTCTACTTCCCGTACGTCAGTCCGGAGCATTCAGAGATCGCCGACCGTTTGAAGCAGCTCCGCATGCCCGCCGATAAGGGCATCGCCGGGGCGGTGGTGCAAACTGGGCAGTCTCTTCTCGTTGCCGACGTGACGCGTGATCCGCGTTTTTTTTCTGGAATGGACGAGCAGACCGGTGCGGCGACGCGCGCCATCATCTGTGCGCCGCTCCGCACCAACCACGGCATTATTGGCGTCATTGAATGCATCAACAAGCGACACGGTGATTTCAGCGAGGCAGAGCTGACCTTTCTCGAAGCCCTGGCCGGGAGCATTGCGGTCGCGATCGAGAATGCCCGGTTGTATCAGACGCTCAAGTTGTCAGAAGCCCGGCTCCGCGACGAGGTGCTGACGCTGGAACGCGAACGACCGGCGCGGACGCGATTCTCGGAAATCATCGGCAACAGCCCGGCCATGGACAAGGTTTTCCGGCTGGTGGAAAGCGCCGTCGGCTCGCCCATTACGGTCCTGTTGCAGGGCGAGACGGGCAGCGGCAAGGAAGTCATTGCGCGTGCCGTCCACTTCGAGGGACCGCGCAAAGGCAAAGCGTTTGTCGCCGTCAACTGCGGTGCCTTCACCGAGACACTGCTCGAGAGCGAGCTCTTCGGGTATCGAAAGGGAGCGTTCACGGGAGCCAATGCTGACAAGCGCGGTCTCTTCGAGGCTGCTGACGGTGGGACCATCTTTCTCGACGAAGTAGGGGACATGCCGTCCACGCTCCAGGTGAAGCTGCTGCGGGTCCTCGAACGCGGCGAGTTCATGCCGGTTGGCGACACGCAGATCCGCAAGGTGGACACCCGCGTCATCTCGGCAACCAACAAGAATCTGCAAACCGAAGTGCGCACCGGTCGGTTCCGGGAAGATCTCTACTATCGTCTCAGCGCATTCCCGATTGTCGTGCCGCCGTTGCGGGACCGTCGCGAGGACATTGCGTTGCTCGTGGCGCACCTACTCAAGCGCTTGGCGGACAAGTGGGAACGGCACGAGATGACCGTCGAGCCGGACGCGCTGGAATGTTTGATTCGCTATGCCTGGCCCGGCAACGTGCGTGAGCTCGAACACGAGCTGGAGCGTGCCGTGACATTGGCCGGCGACGCGACCGTCTTGGGATGCGACCACTTCTCGGAACGCGTCGTCTCCGCCTCCGCTGGGGGCGCGCGGGTGCGGCCGACGGGTTCGCTGAAGCAGGCGCGCAGCGCGTTTGAAAAGGACTACGTTGCGCACGCGCTGCGCACCCACAACGGGAACGTCTCGCAGGCGGCGCGCGCCCTCGGCATCAGCCGCGTCATGCTGCAGAAGAAGATGAAGAGCTTCGGCCTGCGCACGGCAGCACGTGCCAGCGCGCTCCCCGATTGACTGTGGCGTGCGCCTCCTTATGCTCCGTCCATTCACGCAACGCGCGGACACGGAGGGACAGCATGAAGATGTACGACTTTGTGGGCGCCCCCAATCCCAAGAAGGTGCGGGTCTACCTTGCCGAGAAGGGAATCAAGGTGCCTTTCGAGCAAGTGAACATCGTCAGCAGTGATAACCGGAAGCCCGAATTCCTCAAGAAGAATCCGATGGGCGGCCTCCCGGTCCTCGAGCTCGATGACGGCAGCCACCTCAGCGAATCGCTGGCTATCATCGAGTACTTCGAAGAGCTGCACCCCAACCCACCGATGATCGGTACGACGCCCCTCGAGCGCGCTCGTGTGCGGGCATTAGAGCGCATCTGTGAGCTGAACGTCCTGACGCGGGTAGGCACCATTTTTCAAAACACCCACCCCTTCATGGCGGCGCGCCTCAAGCAATCGGCCGACGCAGCGGAAACCGCGCGAGTCGGGCTCCAGGCTGCGCTGAAAGTGCTCGATACCGAGATCGGGCGCCACTCGTTCGTGGCGGGTGAACGTCCGACGATCGCCGACTGCACACTGCTGGCCGCCTTCGATTTCGCTGAGTTCGCGCAGATTGCCATCGATCCGGCATTCGGCAACATCGCGCGCTGGCACGCCGCTTTCAAACAACGCCCCAGCGCTCAAGCATAGTGCGCCATATCGTCGCTCTGCGGGTTGCGGTGCTCTATCCAGAGCCGCAACCGCAACCCGTGGACCGTCACAAGCGGCGCTGACCACGTCGCATCCTCGAGGCTGCCCGCGCGGCGCGTTGGTGTTGCTCTGTCGCCAGCTACGGCCCAGCTCCTTGACCTGCGTCGCCTGCAATGCGACTGAGGAGCGTGCGAGCGGCGGCGGCAAAGACGGATACCGGCGTGGCGGAGGTGGGTTTCCGGCGCGAGCTCGGGCTGCTCGATTCGACGATGATCGTCGCTGGATCGATGATCGGCTCGGGGATCTTCATCGTCTCCGCCGACATCGCGCGCTTGGTGGGCTCTCCCGGCTGGCTTCTCCTGACCTGGGTGATCACCGGCTTGCTCACCGTCATGGCCGCACTCAGCTACGGCGAGCTCGCGTCGATGATGCCTCACGCGGGTGGGCAATACGTCTATTTGCGCGAATCGTATTCGCCCCTATGGGGGTTCCTCTACGGCTGGAGCCTGTTTCTCGTGATCCAGTCCGGCACGATCGCCGCGGTGGCCGTTGCGTTCGCTCGATTCCTCGGAGTCCTCGTGCCTGCGGTATCGCCGACCGCGTGGGTCGTTGCGCCGATTCCGCTGTCATCCGGTTATGCCGTCAGCCTGTCGACGCAGCAGCTCGTCGGCATCGTCCTGATCGCGTTTTTGACGTGGGTCAACACGCACGGCATCCATATCGGCAAGCTTATCCAAAACGTCTTTACGTCGGCCAAGACGCTGTCGCTTCTGGCACTGATTGTTCTGGGCGTGTGGGTGGGGCGCAACGCGCAGGTGGTGGCGGAAAACTTCACCGATCTGTGGACGCTGCGCGGCGTGGTGCCGATCGAGTCCCGCTACTTCGGTTTCGTCCCGGTTGTCTCGGCAGCCACCGGGGCCCTGGGATTGTTCATCGCGCTGTGTGTCGCGCAGGTCGGCTCCCTCTTTGCCGCGGATGCCTGGAACAACATCACGTTCACGGCCGGAGAGGTGAAGGAGCCGCACCGGAACGTGCCGTTGTCGCTGACGTTGGGCGCGACGCTCGTCGTCGCGCTCTATTTGCTCGCCAACGTTGCCTACCTTTGTACCTTGCCGCTGGCGAGCATTCAGAACGCGCCCGACGACCGGGTTGCAACGGCCTCGCTCGACGTCGTCCTCGGCGGGGCGGGCGCCGCGCTGATGGCCATCGCGATCATGGTGTCCACCTTCGGGTGTAACAACGGCGTCATTCTGTCTGGGGCGCGTGTCTATTATGCGATGGCTCGCGACGGTCTCTTCTTCCGCGCCACGGGCAGGCTCAACGAGCGGCACGTTCCTGCCGTCGGGCTGGTGCTGCAGGGCATCTGGGCGTCGTTGCTGGTATTGCCACGCACGCGCGCCGTCGACCCCTCCACCGGGGCAGTCACCTACGGCAATCTCTACAGCAACCTGCTCGACTACGTCGTGTTCACCACCCTTGCCTTCTATGTCCTGACGGTCGCTGGGATATTCATTTTGCGGCGCCGGCGGCCCGACGCCGCGCGGCCTTACCGTGCGTTCGGGCATCCCATCGTTCCCGCAATGTACATCGCCTGCGCCACCGTAATCATGATCGTGCTCATGGTGTATCGGACCGAGACCACGTGGCCCGGGATGCTGATCGTTCTGACCGGAATCCCCGTCTACTACGCGTGGCGCGGACGGTCGGACGCACTACGCTGACGGCCCTCCGCCCGCATGGCTTGTAATCGGTGACGTGGCCGACGTCGTCGTGATTGGAGCCGGCATCGCCGGTTTGGCGTGTGCCTGGCGGCTGCAGCAAGCCGGTCATGCCGTCGAGGTACTGGAACGCGAGGCAGTACCCGGCGGCCGCATGCGCAGCGAACGCCGTGGTGACTTCGTCATCGACCGTGGCGCGCAGTTCATCGCCAGCGGGTATCGCAACCTCCATCGTGTGGCGGCCGAAGTCGGCATCGAGGACCTGGTTCGGCCGGTGGCGCGAGCGAGCAACGCGATCTTGCGCGACGGACAGCTGCTATCGGGCGATTACGATTCCCCAGTGCGGTTTCTCCAGTCGCGACTGCTGTCCATGGGGGCGAAGCTGCGCTTGCCGCGCATCTTGTTCGAGGTGTGGCGCCATCGTGCACAGCTCGACCCGCGGCGTCCCGAGCTTGCGGCGGCTCTCGACGTCGAGGACATGCCCACGTACCTACGGCGCGTCGTCGGCGAAGAGGCCTTCGAGTACGTCTTCGCACCGGCGTTCTCGTCCACATTCGACAGCGATCCCGAAGACCTGTCCGGCGCGTTCGCGCTCCTGGCGCTGCGATTTCTGCAGCTCGGCTTTCGGTTGCAGTCGTTCGAAGGTGGCACCGGGCTCTTGACCCACACCTTGGCGCAGCGCGTCGGGGTACGCACCGATTGCGACGTAGTTGCCGTCGAGGCGGATGCCGACATCGCGCGGGTATGGTTCCGCACCGCCGATGGTGAGCAGGTGTCGACGGCGGACGCCGTGGTAGTCGCGGTTCCGGGCGCGCTGGTCCAGCCGCTCTGCCCAGCACTGACGGTCGCCGAGCGCGACTTCTTTGCACGGGTGCGTTACGTGCGAGGCATCATCGTCTTTCTAATGCTCGATCGCGCGCCTGCGACGCTGCCATACTACGGCGTCGCCTTCCCGCGACGTGAAGGTCTGGATCTCTACGGTCTTGCCGTCGATCACCACAAGGCAGGTGTGGCGCCCGCCGGTGCCGGCGTGCTCAACGCGGCACTGACGGCGACGGCGGCGGCACGCATGTGGGAACGGTCCGATGCGGAAATCGTCGAGCTAGCGCTCGAAAACCTGGAGCGCACGCCGATCGGACGGTTGCAGCCTTCCGACGCCGTCGTCCACCGTTGGGACCCGATGCTCCCGCAGTTTTGGGCCGGGTACCTGCGTCACTTGGCAGCGTTCCTGATGCGCACAGATCGCTCACCGCGATTGGCCTTTGCTGGCGACTACATTGTTGGTCCTTACACGGAAGCCGCGTTGACGAGTGGGCTGCGTGCTGCTGATGAAGTCATGCAGATGCTCCAACAACATCCCACCCCCAGCACACCATGTACAATTTAAATATAGTAGTGTCTGGGTAATAATCATTATCCCGGCTCGCACCCGAGGGCTGGCTCGACGACATCGTCTGAGCGATACGCGCCGAGCGCTTGCCCGTCGTGCTCACGCGTTACGAAGTGAGGCGCCCTTGGCGCGCTTGACGGTGTTCCGTGGATCATGGCAATGCTGCTGTGCGGATTGGGGATACGGCTGATGGAATGCCTGCGGTTGCGGGTGAAGGACATCAGGTTCAGCCGACACGAGATTACGGTCCGCGAGGGTAAGAACAACGAGGACCGGGTGACCATGCTCCCCGCGGCTGTGGTGCCCAAACTCAGGGCCCATCTGGAAGGCGTGCGTAACACTCGAGGCGGGCTACTACATTCCGCACCGTGCAGGAGCTCATAGGGCACCGCGATGTGAAGACGAGG
>Ga0187892_10007464_pt1 | contig 15581 bp, 9 predicted proteins | sample MA1701073metaG_FD_139345 | JGI IMG/M metagenome (GOLD analysis project Ga0187892, IMG submission 139345) | Bio-ooze microbial communities from a basaltic lava cave in the Kipuka Kanohina Cave System on the Island of Hawaii, USA - MA170107-3 metaG ... | reverse complement strand
GCAAACGCATGGGCAACTCGCTTCGCACGTGACCGCATGGCCAGGGGTACGGTAAACCTTACACACGACAACCGCGACCGGCCCTGCGAGGAGGGACGATCGGACATGCGAACCCGGCGATGCCGAACGATCCTTGTGATAGGGATCAGCCTGCTGCTGGCCGGCTGCGAGCCGGCGGACCTGTCGGGCAACGGCGTCATTGGGGTTTTCGGCGCTGATATGTGTACAGGCACTGAATTCCAGGGCGCGGGTGGCCGTTCACGTGCCATCCCGCAGGAGGCGCTCACCTGCGCTCAACAACATCGCGACGCCCTCACCTTCGTCAGCCACATCCTCCGTGGCCAACGCGTTCGCCCTCTTTTCGCCCTTGCCTGCCGCCGCCCGCTAATCAATTACTGGCGGCCCCTAGCGGCAATGCCCGCCGTCGTTGGCTACGGCCTGGGACGGGCCGGCGTGGCGACAATGTTCAACACGATGTCGTAGCACTCGACGCCGTTAACGGACAAGAGGGGTATCGAACGACGGGAACGTGCCGCCACCGAGCACCAGACCGCCATCGAAGTGCATCGTTCCTACCCGTCCGGCGCCGGCGGCGCCGCGGGCGTACGCCGTGATCCCTCCGGGGAGGAGAATACACCAAACCGCTGCCAACCTCTTTGTTTCATGTGTCACATGCCGGCCATCCATCGAATATGATGGTCGCGTGACGAACTCCCAAGCTGATAGCTTACCCTTACGTATGTATACCGCGCTCATCACCAGGCATCAAGGGCTGTTGGCGGCCGGGCTTGCTGTCATTTGCTACGCCAATGTGCCACTGAATGGATTCAGCCATGACGCCAAGCCGATCGTATTGTACAACCCGAGGGTCAATGACGCCGGCCAGTGGTCGGCTATTTGGACGACGGACTACTGGTCTCATACCGCAAAGGATGAGTATCAGCATCGCGATCTGCTGTATCGACCGATCACGCTCCTTTCGTATCGCCTCGTGCATTTGTTCGGATCGGCGGCCTGGCCGCAGCATCTTGTAAACGTACTTCTGCACGCATGGATCAGCTTCCTGATCGTCGCGTTTTGTCGACACATCGGACAACCACCGCGAAGCGCTATGGCGGCGGGGTTTCTATTCGCCGTGCTTCCGATTCACACGGAAGTCGTGGCCGGTATGGTGGGCCGGGCGGACTTGCTCGCGGCCTTGGGAACTCTGTTGGCCCTTTGCGGACATCGGCGATCCATGATGTCCGCGAACATGGCACAGAAATTTGCATGGCGCGGCCTTGCGGCGTCGGCCGTCTTCGTGGCGATGGGAGCGAAGGAAAGCGGGGCTAGCGCGGTTTTGCTCATCGCCTTATTCGACGCGCTGTGGGTCGGAGAATCTGGCGGCGGGTCCAGGCGTCAGCGGTGGTGGCCGCTTCAAACCGTTGTTCGATTGTCCTACCTGCTCGTAGCGGCCGGTGCGTACTTCTGGCTACGGTACGAGGCGCTCGGCGGGCAGGTTCATCAACATCCGCCGCCTTCCAAATCGATCAACGTGCTGGCCGACGCCCCGAAGTGGCAGCAGGCGCTCGGGGTGATGCAACTTTGGGGCATGTACTGGCTGAAGACGATCTATCCGAGAATACTCTGCATCGACTATTCGATCAACACGACGCGGCTGGCGACCAGCGCGGCGGACCCGCATGTGCTGATCGGGCTGGTCGTGGCCAGCGGCCTGATCGTCGGGTCAATTATCGCGTGGCGAAAGGGAGTTCGGGCGGTCGCGTTTCTTTGTACGGCGATCGCTGTCAGCTACGCACCAACCGCCAATGCGTTCGTACTCATCCAGGTGTTTTTTGCCGAGCGAATCTGGTACGGGCCGTCGGTGTGGGCGGTGATGCTGGCGGGAGCAGCCATTGCCGGTTGGATGCGGAGCGCGGCGTCGGCGACGGCCGGCAATCTTCGGACTCGGCCGATGTGGCTTGCTACCGGCGTGGTGCTTATGGCCGTATTCACTCTTCGCTGCTGGGACCGCAACGCCGAATGGCGAAATGATGGAACGCTTTATGCCGCCGCCCATCGAGATCATCCGAACGGCGTAGGGGTCCTGCAGCTCCTGGGACAATGGAAGGCGGAACATGGCGACTTTGACGGAGGAGTCGCGCTGCTGAAGCGGGCGCTGGAGATCGACCTGGGTTATACGGATGCTCATCGGGCGTTGGGAAAAGCGTATTTGCGCCGCGGTGACGCCGCGGCCGCGATTGCGCATTTGCAGGTCGCTCAAATGCAGGTCCCCGGGGATCCGCAGATCCTGGAGGCTCTGGCCCTTGCGCAAGCGGCTGTGGGCGAGCGCTGGCAGGCAGAGCTGGAACGACTGAAGCAGGCGGCGGACGAGAATCCCAGCGATGTCAACGCGGAGGTCACGTTGATCCGCCGACTTCGCGAAACGGCGGGTGCGGCTAGCGCGCTGGCGAGGTTGCGACTCCGGGAAGCCGAGTTCGACGACGACCCATCGTGGCAGGCGGAATATGCCGTAACGCAGGTTTTTCTGAACCGCCCGGCCGAGGCGATAGAGCGGTATCGCAAATGCCTTGGGCTACGTCCGCAGGATGCGCAGGTCGCCGTCGAGCTGGCTATGCTGCTGCTCGAGCGGCGAGACAAGGACGATCTTGCGGAAGCGGCGCAATGGGCCGAGCATGCGGCAAAGGTCGCTCCCGGTCATCCGCCGGTGCTAGTCTGCCGGGCCGAGGTTCTCGCCGCATCGGGAGACCTGGCCGGGGCCGCGGCCCTTTATCAACAGGCCATCACCGCACTTCCGCCGGACAGCCCGCAGCGGCCGGTGTGGCAACAGCGGGCCAAGGCGCTGGGGCTATAGCTCAGAGCGACCATACGTACGGTACAATGCGCGCGGATGCCCACGCGGCTTGCCCGCCCGTGCCACCCGATTACGGAAACCAACGAGCTTCTGAAACACTTTCTGAATTGCACAGCAAGAAGCGGATAGTCGGCGGGTGGGCGGCCGGGGTAGTATCACTGTAGAACAATGCAGCCCAAGAGTCTGTTGGCTGAACGAGCGAATATCGGGTACAAAAAAGGAGTGATATGATGACGACGATGCGTGCGACTTCTCAGACATTCGACACCGATGACCAGAAATGGCACGCTGTCGTCCTGCGGGATCGTCGTGGTGACGGTTTGTTTTTCTACGCCGTCAGGACGACGGGGGTGTTCTGTCGCCCGTCGTGTTTCTCGCGCGTGCCGAGACGGCCGAACGTCCAATTCTTCCACACTTGCGACGAGGCCGAGCGAGCCGGGTTCCGGGCGTGCAAGAAGTGCACGCCGCGGGCCGCCAGGGGCCGGGTTCCCGAGGCCGTGGCCCAAGCGTGCCGGATGATCGAGGAGGCCGAGCAGCCGCCGCCCCTCAATGAACTGGCCGGAGCGGCCGGCCTCAGCCCGTTCTATTTCCACCGGCTGTTCAAGAATGTCGTCGGCGTCACGCCTAAGGCCTACGCCGCCGCCCGGAGAGTCCAACGGTTTCAGGACGGGTTGGCCAGCGGCCGAAGCGTCACGACGGCCATGTATGACGCCGGATTTGGATCGAGCAGCCGGTGCTACGAGTCGGCGGCGGCCCACCTTGGAATGACCCCCTCGCAGTACAAGAACGGCGGGTCCGGACACTTGATCCGGTTCGCCGTCGCGGAGTGTTACCTTGGCTGGGTGTTGGTGGCTGCGACGGAGAGGGGCATTTGCGTCATCGAATTTGGTGACACGGACGCCGCGCTTTTGGACGAGTTGAAGGCCCGGTTCCCCAACGCCGAACTCCGCAGCGACGACGCGGACTTCAGGACATGGGTGCGAAAGGTGCTGGCCTACATCGAGGCGCCAGTAGGCGGCCTCGACCTACCGCTTGACATCCAAGGCACCGCATTCCAGCGGCGTGTCTGGCAGGCGCTTCAGTCGATCCCGGCCGGGACCACGGCCACCTACGCAGAGATCGCTGAGCAAATCGGTCAGCCATCCGCACAGCGGGCCGTCGCACAGGCCTGCGGGGCAAACCCCGTCGCCGTCGCCATCCCCTGCCACCGGGTGCTCCGCACGGGCGGAGAAGTTGGCGGCTACCGCTGGGGCGTGAAGCGAAAACACGCGATCCTCGAACGCGAGGTCGGCGCACACGTGGGATAGACCGGCATGGGTTTTCTCAACCTAACGGGCAAGGCGTTCCTGGTCCTCGGGGTGGCCAACAAGCGAAGCGTGGCCTACCGGATCGCAACCATGCTCGAGGAGGACGGGGCGCGGGTCTTGTTCAGCGTGCGTTCGGCCGCCCGGCGCGAAAGCGTTGCCCAACTACTGCCGGGTCGCGAAATCTTCGTGTGCGACGTGGAGCACGACGACCAGATTGCTCAGCTTGCGGAAGCCATTCACGGCCGACATCCGGTGCTCCACGGCATGGTCCACTCCATCGCTTTTGCTGATTACGATGGCTTTTCGGGAATCTTCCACGAGGTCCAGCGGGCGGACTTTCTGCAGTGTGTTTCGGTGAGCTGCTTCTCGCTGATCGCTATTGCCGATGCTTTCAAGGCCCTCCTCGATCCGCGTGCCAGCGTCGTATCTATTTCAATCTCGACGACGCGGATGGCAGCGGAGAGCTACGGGTACATGGCCCCGGCCAAAGCCGCGCTAAATTCATCCGTCGCCTTCCTGGCGAAGTCGTTCAGCCGGTTCTCGCAGGTGCGGTTCAACGCGGTGTGCGCCGGACTGCTCAAGACCAGCGCCTCAGCGGGAATTCCGGGCTACATCGACCAATACCTTTTTGCCGAGCAAGCAACGCTGCGCAAGGGGGCGCTCACCACCGATGAGGTGGCGGCGACGGCCCTGTTCTTACTGAGCGAGCGGTCCAGTGGCGTCAACGGGCAGGGAATCGTGGTCGACGCCGGGATGGGGATCAATTATTTCGATGCGGATCTGGTTAGGCACGCTGTTGCGGGGTCTTGGCCGACGACGCGACCGGAATGAAGCTGCAACCCGTGTTGATGTGCATCCCGGATGAACCGTTGACGCCTCCGCAACAGGTTGCGCGCCAACATAGTTTTGCGCGGACCGCGCTGGAGGCCTGCGCGATCCGCAATGACGCCCCCCTGGATGGCTGGGAGCAGGACGCCGGCGGCGCACCTCGGCCGCAAGCGGGCTGGTATTGGTCCCTGTCGCACAAGCGCCGATGGGCCGCAGCGGTCATCGCGGATCGGCCGGTGGGAATCGACGTCGAACACATCGTTCCCCGGCGCGAGGCGCTCTGGGATGCGGTCGCGTTCGATGCTGAGCGGGCGCTCCTGGGGCAGCGCACTTGGACGACCTTCTTTCGCATTTGGACCGCAAAAGAAGCCGTTTTGAAGGCGCACGGCGTCGGAATCGGGCGACTAACTGACTGCCGTCTGGTGCAAGTCCCCGACGACCGGGGGATGGTGGTGATGTATCTCGGACACGAATGGCTGGTGGAACACTTCTTGGTGGGCGACCATCTGGCGGCGGTGACCTCGCACGGAGAGCCTGTTACCTGGCATCTCATGGAGGCAACGCGTGCTACCTGTCCTGTGCCCTCCTAACTTGCGGCCGGACGCGAACGGGCAGGATCATCATGGGAATGTTGTCGAGCTGCAGGCGCTTTTGGACCGCAAAGGCGGTCTGATTGTGCAGCCAGCGGTGGTACCATTTCTCCAGTTGAAAAACGACCTGCCCGGCGAAGAACATGGTCTTGGGGTATTCTTCTCGCAGCTTGAGGCACAACTTCTCAGCCTCCTCGACCGCGTCGGTGCCCATCTCCCAACGGCAAGTGGCTGGAATGCCCAGCCGCCGGGCGAGTTCGACGTACTTCTCCAGATTCTGCTTGGTGGAGGCTCGAAGGGCTTTCATCCCCTGTTCGCCCTTGAACTGGCCAGAATCGATCACACCCACAGACAGAAAAATGAGATTCCGATAGTAGCCGGGAAACGCCCGGAAGATATTCAGGACGGTATGAATGCCCAGGCCGCCGTAGGAGGCCACCAAGACCGCGGCCGTAGGTTTGGATGAGTCTAACGGCTCAACGGGATTCGCGTCGGTATCCGGCACCCTGTCGAGCACTTTGTCGAGTTCGGCCAGGTACGCAGAGACGCTCCTGTAGTGATGGCGAATCAAGAAGCAAAGGCCGATCAGACTCCCCGTCACCACCAGTGTGATCCAGCCGCCTTCCAGAAACTTCTCGAGAATAGTCACCACCAAGATCGTGACGCAGAGCAGTAGGGCAACGGAAAACAAGGTCAAACCCCGTTTGCGTTTGCCAGTATCCGCGGGCGCTTTCAAGCACCAGACCAGCATCCCTAACATGGACAAGCTGAAGGTAAGGAACACGTTAATGCTATACATGATGACCAGTTGATGAACATTTCCACGCGTATACCAAAGGGCGGCCAACGACGTGAGACCCATGAACAGCACGCCGTTCTGCGTTGTAAGCCGCTCGGAGAGCACAGAGAACCGCCTTGGAATCCACGAGTCCACCGCCATGTTGGCCAGAACGCGGGGGCCGTCGATGAACCCGGTCTGCGCGGCCACGACGAGAAGCGCTCCTTCGGCGAGAATCGTAACGATTGCGAACACATGGCCCGCCGGCCAAGCGTCAGTCACCTTGTCCACCAAGACGGCGTTCAATGTCTTGCCCGGCGTATCGATCACGCCGATGAGCAAGTAGCACAAAAGCAAGCCTGACGCCGTGATCGCCAGCGATACGCCCATGTACAACATCGTTCGCTTCCCCGTTTCGACCCGCGGTTCGCGAAGCAACGGCAGACCGTTGGAGACGGCCTCGATTCCCGTGTAGGTGCCGCCGCCCAAGGAGTAGGCGTGAACGAAGAGCAGGAACATCGCCCACAGACCCATCGAACCGTAGCCGGACTGGAACCCTTCTTGAACAGACCGAACGACCTGGGGAACTTCGGTTATGTGTGCGCCGATGGCAACGGCGATCAATGTTCCATGCGTCAGCAGAAAAACAATGAAAATCGGCGTCAACACGACCACCGACTCCCGGACGCCGCGGAGGTTCAGGATGATCAGCAACAGAATCGCCGCGAACTCAATCCCCAACTTCCACGAATGCCACTCGACGGGGAAGAAACTGAAGATCGCATCGCCCGCCGCCGCGAGTGAAACCGTGATCGTCAGAACGTAATCCACCAACAAGGCGCAACCGGACACGACGCCCGCATGGTCCCCCAGGAGCTTTGTGGATACGACGTAGCCACCGCCGCCGTGAGGAAACTGCTCAATGATGCGGCTGTAGCCGGCGGAAATGACCAAAACCGTTAATCCCGTCGCCAGCGCGAGGGCGATCGCCAAGTAGGTGTGCGAACCAAGCGTACGAAAGGCCTCCGACGGCCCATACGCCGAGGAGGACAAGCCGTCCGCCCCCATTCCGACCCAAGCTAGAAACGGAATCAGGGCCATCCGATGAAAAATCGAGCGGTCGCGCAGGTTGCGGGGCTTGCCGATCAGCAAATGCTTGATTTGCTCAGCGGCCGTGGATCTTTCTTCGCCAGGCCGCAGATCGAACGCGGAACCTGAAGGCTTGTTCATGCTCGTTCCCTGAGGGCGTGATCCCCCGCCGGAGATTTTGCGGCGGCCCTACGTCTTGGCCGAGAACGGTGGTATCATACATGGCGAGCACGCGGGCGTAAATGCTGCTTTGAACGTGATGGGCGCCGCCCGCAGATTGAGGTTCGTCATCCGATAGGATATGTTCATGTTCAAGCGATTCGTTTGTCTTCTCACGGTGGTGGCATGGTTCGAGGTCAGCGGGTGCCATCAGCCAAGGGTTTCGCCCGATTCTCCGCCATCGTCTAGTAACGAGCGCGTCGGGGAGAAACCAACCACGGTGCCCGCCACCCGTACATCCACGGTGGCGCCGCCAGCCTTGACACCGCCGGCCCCGCGCGCAGATGCCGCGACGCACGCTTCACCAACGCCAACGGCGCCGCGATCACCCATTGCTGAGCCAACCCCGGCGCCGAAGCCGACGCCCGCCAGTGCGGGCAGCGCACAGCCTTCCACGAAGAACGCGCCGCCAGACGCGCGCACGATGGCCGGAGCCGTCGAAGTTATCGAACAGCGCGACGCCGACGGGCGGCTGCTGAACCGGAGAGAGGTCCTTCGCGATGACGAGGGCGGGGAAATCCCACATGGTCTGACGACGGTCTGGTGGGAGAACGGTCAGAGGAAGTCCGAAGCATCGTTCGTCTATGGCGAGCCCGACGGGCTGCGTACAGCATGGTATTCCAGCGGGCAGATGTGGTCGCAAGGCGAGTTTATTGCTGACAAGGAACATGGAACATGGACGTACTGGTACGGCGACGGCAAGAAACAGAGCGAGATGCGTTTTGACCACGGCGCGTGGCACGGCGTCCATACGCGCTGGTTTGAAAACGGACAGAAGCATATGGAAGGTGAGTGGGTCCGCGGTCGGCAGAAGGGCATCCACTCGACCTGGAATGAGGCGGGCGCCGTCGTTCGCCAAATCGACTACGGAAATCCTTGAGAGCACCACCTCATGCGATACCAGCGCACAATATGGAACGGTCGACAAGGCAGCTGCGGCGCTGCGACATTCGGTGGCGCGACTGCGGGCGTGATCTACTCGGTCGCGTGGTTTTTCGCGCTGGGCTGCCCCATCGTCTGCTTTGGGGACGACGTTGCCTTTAAGCCGCTCTCCGTCCGAACGGCCGGCGGCAAATCCCTGTTTCAACGTCTCGACGGCGCCGCGATTGGTCTCAATTTCCGAAACAGCCTTCGCGATCGCGATTATCCCTATTATCTTGTCAACGGGGCCGGAGTCTGTGTCGGTGACTACGATGGCGACGGATGGCCGGACGTGTATCTGGTATCCCAGGATGGGCCGAACCGCCTCTTCCGGCAAGTGCAGCCCTGGAAGTTTGAGGATGTCACCGACCGGGCCGGCGTGGAGGGCGGACAGGCTTGGGGCACCGGTGCGGCCTTCGTCGATGTAAACAATGACGGCCGTCTCGATCTGTACGTTTGCAACACTGAGTCAAAGAACTTGCTCTATGTCAATCAAGGCGACGGTGCGTTCCGTGAGTCCGGCGCCGAGTTCGGACTGGATCATAGCGGCGCGACGACGATGGCAGCCTTCGCCGATTATGATCGGGACGGCGACCTGGACGTGTACTTACTCAAGAATCGTACGGAACGCGCCTTTGAGGAAGTGCCGCACCTAAAGGCCCAGATGCAAGACGGTCAGATCATCCTTCCGCCGGCCTATCGTGAGCATTACTTCATGTTCAACGGCCGACTTTGCGAGGCCGGGCAGCGGGACCTCTTGCTGCGCAACGAGGGGGGCGGCAGGTTCGTCGACGTGACCGATCGGGCCGGAATCGACGATTACGGCATGGGGTTGTCGGCCACGTGGTGGGATTACAACAACGACGGATGGCTTGATCTCTACATCGGGAACGACCTCAAGTCGCCGGACGCGTTTTATCACAACAACGGCGACGGGACGTTCAAGGACGTGGTCTCCCAGCGCGTCCCGCATACGACTTGGTTCTCGATGGGCGCGGATTTCGCGGACATCGACAACGACGGCTTGTTCGACTTTCTCATTGCGGACATGTCCAATACGACCCACTTCAAACAGAAGATCATGATGGGCGAAATGGGAAAGAGCGCATGGTTCTTAACCTCCGCCGTTCCGCGCCAGTACAGTCGCAACGCATTGTATCTCAATACGGGAACGGACCGGTTCATGGAGGTAGCGTATCTGGCCGGTCTGGCCAATACCGATTGGACCTGGTCCGTGCGGTTCGCCGACATGGATAACGACGGGTGGCAGGACGTCTTCGTGACCAACGGCGTGGCCGTGGCCCTGAACCATTCGGACTGGTCGGTAAAATATGAGGAACTGAAACAACAGGGACGGGTAGCCGAGGCCAAGGACCTGATCTATCAGTTGCCTGATATGCCGGAGCAGAAGCTGGCCTACCGAAACACCGGCGACCTCCGCTTCCAGGATGTCAGCGCCCTTTGGGGGCTCAATCACGAGGGTGTCAGCCATGGGGCCGTCTTCGCCGACCTCGACCGCGACGGAGACCTGGACCTGCTGGTCAACAACTTCCGCGAAGCCGCTGGGATCTACCGCAACGAGGGTGGCCGCGGGCATGCCGCCCTGTTCGAATTGCGGGGCCTTCGGAGCAATTTCTTTGGCATCGGCGCCAAGCTGAGCGTGGAGACGGCCGCTGGAACGCTCGTCCGGCAACTCATTTCCGGCCGGGGGTACATGTCCGCCGACGAGCCCGTTGTGCACGTCGGGCTTGGCGACGCCACCAACATCCGTCGTTTGATCGTCGAATGGCCCAGTGGCGCCGTGCAGGAGCTGGCCGATTTGGCGGCGGATCGACTCTACACTCTTCGTGAGCCCGACCAACCCGCGGACACGAAACGCGTTGATAAACCGAAACCCGTCCCGCAGTTCGTCGATTCAGCGAAGGACATGGGGTTGCTCTTCAAGCACAGCGAGCGGCAATACGACGATTTCGCACGTGAACCGCTCCTGCCCAACAAGCTTTCGCAGCTTGGACCGGGCCTCGCCTGGGGCGACTTCGACGCGGACGGTGACGACGATCTCTTCATCGGCGGAGCGGCGGGCCAGGCGGCCGCTCTATTTCGCAACCTTGGTCGCGGGCGCTTCGAGCGTGTCGCGGCGGTTCCCTGGACGAACGACGCGGAGTACGAGGACTTAGGGGCCGTTTGGCTGGACGCCGACTGTGACGGCGATCTCGACCTCTACGTGGTTAGCGGAGGCGTCGAGTGTGAGCCGGGCGATCCCATTCTGCAGGATCGCCTGTACATCAACGGCGGAGATGGAAGCCTAACGCGTGCGAAGGATGCACTGCCGACCGATGCACTGAGCGGAAGCGTCGCGACCGCGGGCGACCTGGACAAAGACGGCGACCTCGACCTGTTTATCGGCTCGCGCGTGATTCCGGGCCGTTACCCGCTCACACCCGGGAGCCGACTGCTCCGAAATGAAGGCGGGACCTTCCTTGACGTGACCGATCAAGTCGCACCCGCGCTTCGGAAGGCGGGATTGGTGACCAGCGCCATCTGGTCCGACGCCGACGATGATGGTTGGTTGGATCTGCTGGTCAGCCTCGAGTGGGGGCCCGTTCGGTATTTCCACAACACCGCCGGGCGCCTAGAAGACCGGACGGCGACCGCAGGCTTTGAGCGGGAATACGGATGGTGGAACGGAATTGCCGCAGCCGACGTGAATGGCGATGGAGCGATGGATTATGTCGCGACGAATTTCGGCCTCAACACCAAATACTTCGCTACGAAGGATGAACCAGCGCGGCTCTACGTGGATGATTTTGATAAGAATGGTCAACTTGATATGGTCGAGACGACCTGTGAGCACGGTAAGGTCTTTCCGGTGCGAGGCAGGAGTTGTAGCTCGGCGGCAATGCCCTTCATTCGCGAGAAGTTCCCCACGTTCAGCGACTTCGCCGCCGCGACGGCTGAAGAAATCTATGGCCGCACGAGCTTGGAGACCGCCCAGCAGTTCCGCGTGAACCAACTGCAGAGCGGCGTGTGGCTGAATGGTGGAAAGCGGGAGTTTCTGTTCCATGCCCTTCCCGCGACGGCCCAGGCGTCGCCCGGCTTCGGAGTAGCCGCAACCGACTTTGACGGCGACGCGCTTGTGGATTTGTGTCTTGCGCAGAACTTCTTCAGCCCCCAACCGGAGACCGGCCACATGGACGGCGGTTTGGGTTTATACCTTCGCGGCGAAGGGGGCGGTAGGTTCCGGCCGATCCGAGCCGATTCCAGCGGCCTGATCATACCTCAAGATGCCAAGGCTCTCACGACTTGCGATCTCGACGGGGATGGGTGGGCGGACCTAACCGTCAGCACCAACGACGGCCCTCTGCGCGTCTATCGCAACTCGGGCGCGACCAACCGGTTTCCCTTGGCAATTCGCCTCCGAGGGACCGCAGGCAACCCGACTGCGGTCGGGGCGCGCGTCACTGTCGTCGCGCAGGACGGCAAACAGCAAACTTCTGAGGTGGAGGCAGGCGGGGGATATCTGTCTCAGTCCGCTCCGACGCTTTTCTTCGGACTGGGTTCCTCGAAAACGGCCCGCGAAGTGCTGGTACGGTGGCCGGATGGCGTCAAGAGTGTCCACAGCGACGTCAGCGGACCGACTGCTATCTTCAGCCACCCGTAACTCCAATGACAACCCTCAATCGAATACCGCCCGCCGCAACATCTTCCGACCAGCCCGGGATAGCTCGACGACCGCATCCTTAGCCGATCCCTTGACCGCCTGGTTACGGCGCGATTACACTCCCAAGATGATAACCGTCGGACTTGGGCGTCGGTTCCCGTGGCGGTTCTTCCTCATCGTCGCGGCGAGCGCCCTTTCGGTCGGCTGCAAGCCAACGGCGCCCCGGACGCGAATCGAGTGGCTGCCGGGCGACCCGCCTGGATCCACCGGCGCGTCGGCAACCGCCGGTGAGTTGCTTTCCGGCGGCACTCCCACGGGGCAGAAGGTTCACGTCGTCCACCTTGTGTTTGATGTCATGCGCGTCGACGTTCCGGTAGACACCATCCGCCATTCACGCAAAATCTGGAATCATGTGGACGAAGTTCGTATAGACCCTCGCTTGGTTGCGAGGTTGTCGCGAAACGGTCTGCGCGTCGGTGCCGTGGGCGAGGAAGCCTGGCCTGCGATTCGCACCGTGCTCGACGCGTGCGACGCGCGGGCTCGCACAGATCAGGTCCATCCGCAGACCGGACTGCCGGTCACCATCGCCGTGGCGGCCGTGGAAGAGGGTGAATCCATCTTCGCTTTCGGCCGTGACCATCGGCTGGTTGGTAAGACGTTTCCCGGCGGTGAGAAGCTTGTCCATGTACACTACCTGTACCGGCCTGAACTGGGGGGCTGTACGGATGTGCAGGTCAACTTTGAGGTCCGTCGCGACCACGGCGGCGTGACTTGGGAGCAGCAAGACGCCGTAATCCGCCAAGTCCCGCGGTACGACAGCCATGTCTTCGCCGACCTGACTGTCCCTCTTACCTTGCGTCCGCACGAGTGCGTGATCATCGGTCCCAGTGAGAAGGCGGAGAACGACTGCTTGATTGGAAGTCGTTTTTTCGCGCGCACCGAATCGGGAGCGTGCTTTGAGACGCTCTTTTGCGTCACGCCGCGGCCGTATCAAGCGCGCGGCGGCGAATCGCGGCCCTTATGAGCTCCATGCCGACGGCGGACAACGACGCAATCGCCGATGGAGCCTACTTCCGACAGCTTTGCGAAAACGTGGGTGTGGCCGTCATCGCCGCTGACACCGGTTTAGCGATCCGATTCTGGAACAGCGCAGCCGGCCGAATGTTCGGTGCCGCCGCCGAACGGATGATCGGAACTCCGATCACAAGCATCCTGCCACAGGAGCGTCGCCGGACGGCGGAACGGATGTTGAGAAGCGTTCTGGAAACCCGCCAAACCATCGAATTTGAGTTTCAGGATCGCAGCGTCCAGGGAGAGCGGCGAGAGCTAGCCGGGGTCATGGCACCGGTACTGGCCGAGTCCGGTGAATGTGTCGGCGCATCGCTGTGCATTCGGGATATCACTCGCCGCATCGTCTTGCAGGAGGAGGTTCACGAAAGCCGGAAGATGGGAGCGCTTGGCGAGATGGCGGGAGCTATGGCCCACCACTTCAACAACATCCTTGGCGGCGTCATTACCAGCGTGGATTACGCCAAGGACAGCGAAGACCCGGCCGTGCAGAAGCGCGTGCTTGACCAGACCGCCCAGGCGTTGCTGAGGGCCACGAACTTGGTCAACGGCCTGCTCACGTTTGCCTGCGGCGACAAACGAGCCGACGATCTGGCTGATTTTACTGAGGTGGTCAACGAACTGGCCGGCGAGGTCGAGCAGACAATCGCAGTGCGGAACGTGGAATTCACTCTGGTCCTGCCTGGCTTGCCCGTGCTCCCGGTGCCCCGATTGCAGGTGTTAACGATTCTGCGCAACTTGGTGAAGAACGCGATGGACGCCATGCCCGACGGCGGGCAATTACGGATCGAGGTTTCCTTGGAAGAGGATCGGGTCGTGACGTCGGTGTCGGACAGCGGTTGCGGTCTCGACGAGGCGGCCCGGAGTCGAATCTTTGAGCCGTTTTGGAGCACGAAAAATGCCCTCTGCGGCGGCCAAGGCGTATCGACGGGCCTAGGGTTGGCCATCGCCCACGGCCTGCTTCAAGTCATCGGCGGGTCCATCACGGTTTCGTCCCAGCCTGGTGAAGGATCATGCTTCAAAGTCGCGCTTCCTCGGCCCCGGACCGCTTGAAGCGAACGCCACCGCCCCGTGAAGGCTCACGGCTTTGGGGTGGTACACCCGGCCGGGCGAGCGATGTGGATTTCGCCGGGGGCGGCTAGCTAGGCTGTGTTTTGAGTGCTGTATTAGTTAGTTAGGCGGCGTACCCACGAGAGCGCCGCCGTTGAAAACGGAAAACTCGAGACGGATCGAATGCTCGCAGCAGCAACAGGATGGAGAAGAGGGGCAAAAAGCCGGCTCCGCAAAGACCGCGAGGCGCGGGGGCGGGATCGCAACCATGTTCATCGGGCTCGAGCTTCCGGGAATTCAACGGGCAGAGGTCGCAGGCGTCCCCGGCTCCGTCGTTATCCGCATCAGGTTGGAGGGTGTTCGGCTCATCCACACAATTATCCAGGCAATCCGGCACGGTGTCGGCATCTGAGTCGGTCTCGCTTATTCCACACCCACACCTTCCGGGATCGGTTACTCCAGCATGACTCGGGCACCCGTCGCAGGAATCGCCTACCTCGTCCTCGTCGACATCACTCTGGTCGGGGTTAGAGGCCGTAGCGCAGTTGTCGTGGCAATCGGGCACACCATCACTATCCTCGTCCGCGTCCGAAATACCGCAACCACAACTCCCCGGCTCCACTTTGCTGGGGTCGTCGGGACAAGCTTCGCAAAAATCGCCGGCGCCATCAGCATCAGCATCCTCTTGCTCCGCGTTCGGATGGTCCGGGCAATTGTCGACATCTGCGCAGATGCCGTCTCGATCCGGGTCCGGATCGCCCTGCGAAACGCCGGGACATTGCAGCTCGCGAATCCTAAACATTGCACCAGCGTTGTTCGTGAACACCGCCGCTCCGACGCTAAGCGCATAGTCTCCTATGTTGGAAGTGCTCAGGGCATCAGCGGCCCCTTGAAACAGGACGGCCTCGAGTCCACTAGTTGGCAATGGGGTTGACAACGTGGGCCCGAACTCTCCATCAAGGTCGTTGGTTAGGGCGCCTATCGTAGAACCGGAATAGCTGCCGCCGCCCCAACCGAGGCGCCAGACAATCAGCGTGCCTTCGTCGTTCTCGAACGTGAGGCTCCCCGCTGTCAAGTACACAGCGGGAATCAGCTCGGTCAGCACAAAATCCGGCTCGACGGGGGGATCGGTATACCGGGCAAACTGGGAACTGGCCACCAGCACCCGCCCACCCATGATCCCGTTGGGAACGTTGGTGGTGAAATCGATTAGCAG